>Ga0335083_10004174_pt1 | contig 18486 bp, 16 predicted proteins | sample Lox_Sample_42_FD_206716 | JGI IMG/M metagenome (GOLD analysis project Ga0335083, IMG submission 206716) | Soil microbial communities from Loxahatchee National Wildlife Refuge, Florida, United States - Lox_Sample_4.2 | ecosystem: Environmental > Terrestrial > Soil > Wetlands | place: USA...
GGAACAGCGGGAAACTTCTAAGCGTGAACGGAGTCGCGTGAGGCGCGACGTTCTAACCACCTTGGGCGACCGCCTTTGAGGCGGCCCCGCTCATCAAGCCACCCGCTCTGCGGGGGGTGTCTGACTTGCCTAGAATGCGCTTATGATTCTGCAGGACTTAGCATATCACTATTTCTCATCAAAAGTGTTACGTTTCTTTACACTTTTCCCCAAAATCATGTAAAACAGGCGTTTGAATTGCAATCAAACGGTTGGTAAAGTGACTGCACCGCCACCTTACCTAAGCGATCAAAAAGCGAATGAAGGCCGCTTCGATTTGAATCGAAATCGAAGGACAAACGCCCTCCGCGTCAGCACCCACACGCACGAATGAATAGCGTAACGCGACGAGCCAAACCATGACGGATTCAGCGGCGAACAAGGTCACCTTCGTGGTGGCCGTCAACAATCGCGAAGTGTTCGAGACCAACTTCCTGGTTTCACGTTGTCTGGCCGACCCTCACGAGCACGAGATTCTCGTGCAGGAAGGATTCGATTCGGCGGCCAAAGCGTATAATGACGCCATCGCGAAGAGCTCCAACGATCTCATCGTCTTCTGCCACCAGGATATCTATTTGCCGGAAACGTGGATGCCGGATTTGGAACAGGCGCTCAACTATCTGCAGACTGCAGACCCGAATTGGGGAGTGCTCGGTTCTTACGGAAAGACCCAGGATGGACGCGGCTGGGGACATGTCTATTCTTCGGGCCGTGACGTGATCGGCGAACCGCTCCAGGAGCCGGTGCCGATCCAAACGCTTGACGAAATCGTGCTGATTCTGAGAAAGTCCGCAGGCCTCCGCTTCGATCCTGAACTCCCTCACTTTCACCTTTATGGCGCGGACATCTGTCTGCGCGCAGCCCAGATGGGCATGAAGAGCTACGCCATTTCGGCTTTCTGCGTTCATAACACGCACCAGACGCTGGTTCTGCCTGAGCAATTCTATGCCTGTTGCAAGCATGTGAAGCGTGTGTGGAGACAGCGTCTTCCCATCCAAACCACCTGCGTCAGGCTTACGCGCTGGAACCTCGCAGTGTATCGAAGGCGGCTGGGAGAACTCTACCTCCGCCACATCCGCCGCAAGGAAGTTGGGGGCACGCGCGCGTGCAACGTGCAGCAGCTTGTCGAGGCAACCCCAGCCCATGGAACTTTCAAAACTACGTGAGCGGAGTTTAGAACGTGGAGCCGACAAGCATACGCTTCGGGGGCGGCGCGACGAGCACGGTCCTGCATCCGCTGGTAGCCGTGTGGGTGGGGCTCACCATCGTTTTGATCGTTTGCCTTCCCCGCAGATATGTCATCGTACCTTTGCTGCTGGCGGTCCTCTGTATTCCCAAAGGCCAGGTTCTCGTGTTGGCGGGCGTCCACTTCACGATGGCCAGAATCCTCTTTCTAGTTGTGTTGGCCCGTTGGGCGAGACCGCCACTAGCCGGCAGTTTCAATTCTATCGACCGCGTTTTTATGCTGTGGGCCCTCTCCGCTAGCCTGATTCCCTCACTTGAGTGGATGGAAAGCCAGGCCCTTGTTAAGAATCTGGGGGATCTCCTGGACGCCATGGGCGGGTATCTTGCGATAAGGTTCCTGATTCACGACGCAGAGGACGTACGGCGGACCATCAAGGTGCTGGCCTTCATTGCCGTCATAATGGCAATTCTGATGCTCAGCGAGCAGTTGACGGACCGGAATGTGCTTGGACTGTTGGGCGGCTTTCCGCTTACCCCCGATTTCAGGGATGGGAGGATTCGGTCCCAGGGTGCTTTTGAGCATTCGATTCTGGCTGGCACTTTCGGCGCCACGCTCTTGCCGCTTTTAGTCGGGCTATGGTCAGACGGTAGGGACAAAGTGGTCTCTGCCCTCGGGATGGTGGGAGCAACGGTGATGACCGTGACCTGTTTTGCGAGCACCACGCTGGGGGCATACGCCGCCGGCATTCTAGCGCTTTGTCTCTGGCCACTGCGAAAGAAGATGCGCCTGCTGCGCTGGGGGTTGGTGGCCACTCTGGTAGGCCTGCACCTCGTGATGCATGGGCCCGTCTGGTCGCTGATTGAAAAGGTGGACCTGACAGGCTCTTCATCGAGCTATCATCGTTACATGCTGGTGGACAACACCATTCGGCATTTTGGCGAGTGGTGGCTCCTAGGATACAAGTATTACAACAACTGGGGCTTTGACATGTGGGACCTGTCAGACCAGTACGTGGCCTATGCGGTGACCGGGGGATTGTTGACCTTGCTCCTGTTCATCGGGATCATCTCTCGTAGCTTTGCAGCCGTTGGAACTGCAAGAAAAGTGGTGGAGGGCAACCGCCAGGAGGAATGGTCTTTATGGTGCCTTGGCGCTGCATTGTTTGCCCATGTAGCCTCGTATTTCGGCATCGGTTATTTCGATCAAATGCAGTTTGCCTGGTTCGCACTCCTGGTTATGATCTCTGCGGCAACAGCGGCCACGACCACATCGCCCGTGGCGGAACCCATGTCTGAGACGGATTTGGTTTGCAGTTACTCTGCCGATTAGCATCGGGACCTGCAGATGAAGATATGCTTTGTCATCGATCGGTACCCACCGCGACCCCATAGCAGCATCGGCTCGTTCGTGCAGAAGATGGCACACGGGCTTTACGCAAGGGGACACCAGTTGAAGGTGGTTGATCTCGGTGACTCTGACGCCGAATGGAACGATTCAGGGGTGCGCGTCACGACTTTGCGTCGAAGCAAGGTTCCCTACCTGGGCAACCTCATCACTCGCCTTCGGTTGCGGAGTTGGTTGCATTCTCAGGTCAACTGCGGGGCAGTCGAAGTAATCGAAGCGCCTGATTATAGCGGACTCGTTCCATTCGAGGTCGGCCGTTGTGCAACGGTCGTGCGTTTACACATGTCATCCACTGCGGTCCGTCGGTGCTACGGGGAGAGGCTGGCAAAAGGGATTTACTACTACGAGCGCCGAAACCTAATCGCGAACCGCAACTGGATTGCAGTTTCTCACCATATCCTCGCGCTCACCGAGTCGGTTTTTGGTGTTTCTCCGCGCAGGTCAGCAGTGATTTACAATGCCATGCTTCCTGCTACAGTCGTACCGCCGAGGGCGCTGGAACTACCCGGTAGATTCGTCCTCTACGCTGGCGAAGTGCGTTCCTTCAAGGGTGTTCTGGTTTTGGCTAAAGCGGCTTCGGAGTTCTTGAAAGAGAGGCCTGACGTCCACGTCGTCCTCGTCGGCAGCGTGTATGAGGAAAATGGGCGTCCCGTGTCAAAGGATATCCTGGACATAGTTGGTCCGAAGCTCGGTGAACGGGTCCATATCCTCGGTCGTGTCGACCGCGAAACGGTGCTGGAATGCATGCGAAGGGCGAGCGTCTTTGCGTTTCCCAGCCGACTTGAGTCGTTCGGTTTCGTGGCCGTCGAAGCCATGAGCTGTGGGCTACCGATAGTGTGTACGAACTATCCTCCAGGTCCCGAGCTCGTCGAGGATGGAGTAACGGGCCTCCTCGCTGACCCCCTTTCGCCAGCAGATTTTGGCGAAAAGATCGCCTGCCTTTTGGATGACCCCGAACTGGCGGGTCGTTTGGCCACAAACGCTCGAAAGATGGTCGCAGAACGCTTCTCATTTGAAAGGTGCTTACAAGAGACCGAGCGCTTCTACACAGCTTGCCTCGCGTGACAGATCGGACATCCTGCGCCCCCGCCTCCCGGAGAGCTAGCGGCGAGCCTTGCAGCGGGAACCAATATGCGCCAGTCAGATAAACACGTTCGGGTCCTATACAGCTTTCCCCATAAGCTAGGTGCGGACCGGATCTGCTACACGGCGTGGCAGCAGGTGAATGGCCTCGCGGCGGCAGGGGCGGACCTCCTGGTGTTTCCGGGCGCATTACAGAGGCCGGTTACGGCTGGCGTGAGGGTGCGACCAACTCTCGCCTGCGGCAGGATGCGCATTCCGTACAGGCTCTTGGGCAGCAATCGCGCCTTCGCGTTGCATGATTACATTGTGGCCCGACGGATCGGGAACTTGGCAGGGCAGATTGACATTATTCACACGTGGCCGTTGGGCGCTCTCGAAACGCTCAAGACGGCCGCCAAGCTCGGAATACCAACTGTGCTGGAACGGCCGAATGCGAACACACGCTTCGCGATGGAAGTGGTACAGCAAGAGTGCGAGCGCCTGGGAGTGGCTTTGCCGCCCGATCATGAACACGCCTTCAACGCGGCCAAGCTGGCGAAGGAGGAGGAGGAGTACGCGCTGGCCACCCGCCTCCTGTGCCCGTCCGACTTTGTCGTAAAGACGTTCCTCGACAAGGGCTTCAAGCGAGATCAGCTGGCGCGGCACATTTACGGGTTTGATGAGAAAGTGTATTTCCCAAACGCCAGGCCACGGGACGGCCGGCGAGGCCTCACGATGCTGTTTGTGGGCGTATGCGCGGTGAGGAAAGGCGTGCATTACGCATTGGAAGCGTGGCTTCGATCGCCAGCCTCTAGAGACGGCACCTTTCTGATTGCTGGGGAGTTCTTACCTGCGTATGAAGCGAAGCTGGCCAGCATGCTATCGCATTCCAGTGTTCGCGTGCTTGGGCACCGCAACGACGTGCCGGAACTGATGCGAAAGAGCGACATCCTGATCCTGCCCAGCATTGAGGAGGGGTTCGGACTGGTCATTACCGAAGCCATGGGTAGTGGATGTGTCCCGTTGGCCTCGGAAGCGTGTACGGAGCTTTGTAGACACATGGAAACCGGGCTTGTGCACCGGATGGGGGACGTTGCCGCGCTCACTCAGCACATTACCATGCTGTATCAAGATCGTACGCTGCTGGAAAGGCTGCGGGCAGCGTCGCTGGCCGCAGCGCCTGAGATCACGTGGACTGCCGCAGGAGTGAGACTCCTTGACGTTTATCGGGAGACTGTAGCCGCCGGGACGAAGCGATGAGAATTTGCTTCGTAACGAATGCGACGCAAACGGGCGGGGCCGAGAGGGTCCTCTTGGAGACAGTGGACGTTCTCAAAGAAAGGGGCATCGAGTGTAGGATTCTCCTGGCCGGAGACGGGGAACTGGCCCACGAGTTCGCGGGGGCGGGGGTACCTTACGCCTTTCTGGACGGTGGGTCTTGGGTCACCTGGAGAAGGCCGTCGTTGTGGGGTCGAGCCAAGGCCGCGGCGAAGATCGCAGGCGGACTTCTGCCCGCTGTGCGGGAAATAAGCCGGTGGCGGTGCGACGCAATCTATACCAACTCGTTGACAACGTGCGGCGGTGCTTTGGCTGCCCGGTTGCTCGGCCTGCCCCACATTTGGCACCTGCACGAATTCGGCAAGGAAGACCACGGGGTATCTTATCGATTCGGCGAAGCGGTCTCAAACCGAGCAATCGGTACGCTGTCATCGGTGTGCATCGTCGTGTCGAGAGCACTGCGAGCGAAGTACAGTCGATTCATTCCCGCCTCAAAACTAAAGGTCATTTACCCCTCGATGCATCGGGGGGTGACGGGGGCCCAGTATTGCTCTGGTCACCTTGCGCCTGCCCCCGGGCGTAAAGGCCCATTCCGGCTCGTCGTTGTCGGCGGGATAGTCGAGGGAAAGGGCCAGGCGGACGCCGTCCGAGCGCTCGCGCTTCTCGTGCGGCAAGGTGTTGACGCTGAGCTGAGCATCGTTGGCGAACCGTATCTTCCCTACTCGCGAACAGTAGAAGAGCTGGTTCGCGCGACATCGATGAGTGATCGGGTGCAGATGGTAGGTAGAGTACGGGACGCGTCGCCGTACCTGCAGTGCGCAGACCTGGTCTTGGTCTGCTCAAGGTCAGAAGCATTCGGGAGGGTGACGATCGAGGCCATGCTCGCTGGTAAAGCCGTCGTGGGCGCTGCCGCCGGTGCGACAACAGAGCTCATTCAGGACGGCCACACCGGGTTCTTGTACAAGCCCGGCGACGCCGAGGACCTCGCGGCAAAAATTCGGCGGCTCGCGGCTCAGCAGAGTCTTTTGAAGCAACTAGCCGAAAACGGGAGGCGGTGGGCTTCGGGGCACTTTACCGTGGAGCGCTACGCCTCGGAATTGATGGACGTCCTCTGCACAGTTGTCCCGTCGCCAGCGGGTCCCGTTCGTGCCGTCCCCGCACGTGCGTAGCGCTCTGACCCTTTGAAGTAAAGAGCGTCGCGGCAACCTACCGGCCAATCTATGAAGCAGTCCGCCCCCTTAGTATCAGTCGTCACCCCGGTCTACAATGGCGGAAAGTATCTTGCCGACTGTATCGAAAGCGTGCTGAGGCAGCGGTACGAGAACTGGGACTACACCATCGTCAACAACTGCAGCACGGATGACACGCTCGAAATCGCCGAAGACTACGCACGCCGAGACAATCGCATCAGGATAATCAGCAACGACCGGTTTGTGAGCGCAATCGAGAACCATAACATCGCCTTCCGTCAGATTTCCAGCGACAGTAAGTATTGCAAACTCGTCTCCGCAGATGATTGGCTTTACCCAGAATGCATCGAGCAGCTTGTACGACTCGCTGAGGCCGAGCCTTCGGTTGGCGTCGTTCAGTCGTATCCGATCAACATAAAGGAAGTTCGCTGGTCAGGACTCCCAGTGACGTGCAGTGTGTTCGATGGCCACGAAATCGGGCGCCTCTATTTGCTGGAGAGGGTCTATTTGACCGCTCCGTCAGCTAATCTCTATCGGTCTACGCTCGTGCGGTCGGGCAAGTCCTTTTTCCCTGGGTCCAGGGAAAGTGCCGATGTCGAGGCGTGCCTCAGGTGCTTGCAGCACTCTGACTTCGGCGTTGTGCACCAGATCCTCTCGTTTGAGCGGATACACGACGGATCCGTAACACGCAAGAGTGTATCAGACAGCTATCTCTTAGACAGGCTTGCGCTTCTCTTGGAGTACGGCCCCGTCTTTCTCAGCCAGGATGAAATGTCGCAGCGGCTCGAGGATGCATTGGAGTACTACTACGGGGTGCTAGCCACGGCGATTGTAAACGCACGAGGCGGTCGATACTGGAAATACCACAAGGAAAGACTGACCGAACTGGGCTTTCGTTTTTACAGCAGCAGGCTGGGCAGGGCCCTTTTGTTCAAGCTCGGTGACCTTGTGCTGAACCCTAAGCAGACACTGGAGAAGGGACTTCGGCGCGTGGCCCATTCTGCTTAGTGGTAACCGAGAAGCGAATCAAAGATTCACGACGTCATGTCTCCGAGCAAGAGCACCCAACAGCACGAATGTCTCAGACTGCCGCTCGTAAACGGCGACCTCGCTAAGGTCGAGCCGCCTAGGATAGCGTTCTTCGGACACTTTGGCCTAGGGAACTTCGGCAACGAGAGCACCCTTCAAGCGATGCTTGTGAACTCGCAGACTTTGCTCCCTGTGATCGAGCTTAGCTGCATTTGCACCGGGCCTGAAACCGTCGGATTGACCTACGGCATCCTGGCTGCGCCGGTGCGGGGGACGGTAAATAACCCTTGGGAGCCCGGAAACCCGGTAGTGAGACTGATCCGCAAGGCCGTGATCGGAATCCCAAGAGAGGTCTGCCGGTGGGCCGGGAGTGTGGCGGCGCTCCGAGGTACGAAGGCATTTGTCGTTCCCGGGACCGGTTTGCTCAACGACGCCTTCACTCTGTTCAATTGGGGCCCGTATGACATGTTTCGATGGACAGTGGCCGCGAAGCTCTGCCGTTGCAAGATTTTCTTCGTGAGCGTGGGAGCCGGTCCTCTCTACAGCCGTGCCGGCAGGTTCTTCGTGAAGGCTGCCCTGAGGCTGGCAGACTTCCGCTCCTACCGCGATGAGTCTTCACAAATGTATCTGAAGAGCATTGGCTTGCGGGCGAGCTGTGACCCGGTCTACCCCGATTTGGCCTTTAGCCTACTTGCAGCAAAACGGCCGCACCGCGACGCCAAGAGGCGACCTCGACGGGTTGTCGGCGTGGGTGTAATGCCGTATGCAGGGAGATACAGCGTCGAAAGGCCCAAAGATGCCACATATGTGGCCTATCTTGCTTGCATGGCAGAGTTTGTAGAGTGGCTACTCGGTAATGGATACGACGTCCGGCTGCTGATCGGGGACGTGGTGGACCTGCCGGTGAAAGAGGAATTTCGAACGCTGCTGAAGAGCCGGTGCGCAGCGTACGGCGAAGAGCGCATTATCGATGAGCCGGTTGCTTCGGTGGAGGTCCTGTTGTCGCAGATTGCGTCAACGGACTTCGTGGTGGCGACCCGTTTTCACAACGTGCTGCTCTCGCTGCTTCTCAACAAGCCGTCGATCGCCATCTCGTTTCATCATAAGTGCGCATCGCTGATGAGCCAGATGGGGCTTTCAGAGTATTGCCTTGACATTAATAGCCTGAAGAGCGAAGAGCTTATCGCGAAGTTCCGTGAACTCGAACAGAACGCGGCGCGTCTGAAGCCGCTGATTCAAGAGAAAGTGGAGGACCGCCGAAAAGCTTTGGAGGAGCAGTACCGCATCATCTTCCAGACCATCTTTCCCGGCCGGCCGCTGCCTGAAGGGCTCGGCGGCGAAGGATGGCGTGCGAGCGAGGGAGAAATCGAAGAGACAGTGTGCGTGGAGGGAGAGAGGACTGCGTGATAGAGGTAGCGGGCGTCAAGTATCACAAACAGGAATTTTGGGCGACCGAGAACCTGAAGTACGCCCAGCCGCACTTTCGCATGGAGAAAGCGGCGCGCCTGGTGAACCGGATAGCGCGGGGAAGAGAGTGCCACCTGTTGGACGTAGGCTGTGGGCCGGCCACATTGGGCCGGCTGCTCGAGAACAACGTCCACTACTACGGCATCGACATCGCGATTCACAATCCGGCGCCGAACCTGCTGCAGATGGACTTCGTGGAAACTCCGATCAAATTTGAAGACCGGAAGTTCGACATTATCGTAGCCCAGGGCGTGTTTGAGTACATCGGCACGGTACAGGCCAAGAAATTCGGCGAGATTGCAGGGCTTTTGAAAGCGGGGGGCAGGTTCATTGTCTCCTACGTGAATTTCGACCATCGCAACAGGAACATCTACTGGCCGTATAACAATATTCAGCCGTTCAGCGAGTTTCTTGGCGGCCTGAAGCAGCACTTTCTGGTGCGGCGGATCGTTCCGACGTCGCACCGCTGGTTTCACGATGAGCCCAAGGCGCGCTGGATGAAGGCGATTCAGATGCACATTAACGTGCACCTGCCGCTGGTGAGCCGTCTTTTTGCCGTAGAGAATTTCTTCATCTGTTCCCTGCCGGTTTGAGCTGTTGGCTTCTGCGCTGACAACGCGATGAAAGACTTAAAGCACAAGACGATCCGGGGCGGTCTGGCAAGGTTTATGGCGCAAGGGGCGAATTTTGTCCTTCGCATTGTTTCATTGATGATTTTGGCCCGGCTCCTGAACCCGAAGGACTTCGGACTTGTGGGTATGGTGACGGCCTTTACCGCGGTTCTAACCCTGTTCCGGGACTTCGGACTCTCTTCGGCGGCGGTCCAACGCGCAACCGTCACCGAGGATCAAAAGTCAACGTTGTTCTGGATCAATCTGGGTATGGGCGCCCTGCTGGCGCTTATCGCGGCGGTGATGGCGCCCTTGGTGGCGGCCTTTTATCATGAGCCCCACCTTCTGGCTGTGACGGTGGTGGTGGCGCTGGGATTCCTCTTCAATGCCGCCGGGACACAACACTCCGTACATCTGCTGCGCGAAATGCGGTTTACGGCACTGGCGGTAATCGGTGTGACTGCGTTGATTGTGAGCACCGCGATCGGAATTGGAGGAGCGCTGGCAGGCTACGGATACTGGGCGCTGGTGGCCATGACGGTGGCTTCTCCGGCCGTTAACACGATGGGTCTGTGGCTGAGCACGCGTTGGGTGCCGGGAAGGCCGCGCCGCCGGGTTGGAATCCGGTCCATGATGCGTTTTGGCAGCACTCTGACCGTAAATGGCCTCGTTATTTACGTGGCCAGTAATTTCGAAAAGGTCTTGCTCGGCCGCTTTTGGGGAGCCGATGCCATCGGTCTTTATGGCCGGGCGTACCAGCTCGTCAACATTCCGACCGATAATTTGAACTCGGCTGCAGGAGAGGTGGCGTTTTCGGCGCTTTCGCGGGTGCAGGATGACCCGATCCGGCTGCGAAGCTACTTCCTGAAGGGATACTCTCTGGTCCTGGCCATGACGCTGCCGATCACCGTCACGTGCACCCTTTTTGCCGACGATGTGATCCAGGTGCTTCTGGGACCCAAGTGGAATGCTGCGGTTCCGATTTTTCGCTTCCTGGCTCCGACGATTCTGGTTTTTGCGATTGCCAATCCTCTGTCTTGGCTGCTCACCTCGACCGGCCACGTAGGGCGACTGCTCAAAATGGGCCTGGTTATAGCGCCCATCATGATCGCGAGCTATTTTGTGGGATTGCCCTATGGGCCGACGGGCGTAGCCTTGGCCTACTCGACGGTGATGGTGCTCTGGCTGGTTCCGCTTATTGCTTGGATAACGCACGGTCATGTGGTCACCTTTCGCGATGTTCTGTTGACCATGAGCCGGCCGTTGGCATCGAGCGTCGTCGCGGGCGGATTCGCGTTTGGAGTGCGAATCGTGTATGGCCACTTCTTGTCCGTTCTTCCGCGCCTCGTGCTGGAGAGCGCCGTTCTTTTCGTTACCTTTTTCGGCCTGCTATGGTTCGTCACAGGACAAAAACAATTCTATCTCGACCTCTTCCGTGAACTGACAAGGCGGTCATCGGCGGAGGAAAAGGGTCTGGTCGCCGCTTAGGCGGATGCGGTGCCGTTGAACCCGGTCCGATGTGGGGCAAACGGCGATTGCGGTTTCAAGGGGCGCTCTTGCAGCTCCGCTCATGCTCGAAGTGCAGAGCGGAAAATCAAGCTTTAGTATGACATTTCATGAAACCAAGTTGCCGGGCGTTTTTGAGATCCACCTCGAGCCCAAGTGCGACGAACGCGGCTTTTTTGCGCGCTCCTGGTGCAAGAAAGAGTTCGAAGCTCAAGGACTCAACGCCAGCCTGGCGCAATGCAACGTCTCGTTCAATACGCGAAGGGGTACTCTGCGTGGCATGCATTATCAGGCGGCGCCGTACGAAGAGAGCAAATTGATACGGTGCACGCAGGGGGCGATCTTCGATGTTGTGGTGGATCTGAGGCCCGATTCGTCGACTTTCAGGCAATGGATTGGTGTGGTTCTGACGGCTGCAAACCGCCACATGGTCTATGTGCCCGAGGGATGTGGGCACGGCTTTCTGACGCTGGAGGATGACACCGAGATTTTCTACCAAATGTCGCAATTCTACGATGCAGACTCGGGACGAGGAGTGCGGTGGGACGATCCGGCATTTCAAATTGCTTGGCCAGAGCCAGTGCACGTGATTTCCGAAAGGGATCGGACGTATCCGGACTTCGAATAAGGCGATGGGCTTCCTCAGGGAATTCGATCAAAGGGACTTGACGCAGATCGGCCAGGAACTGCATCGCTTTGCCGCAGACCTTTATCCGATTTGCAGAAGCATCACGGGCGACGGCATCCGGCGGACGCTGGCCGCCATCAACCGCCGCATTCCGCTGCAAATGTCTGAGGTGCCGACCGGGACCCAGGTCTTCGATTGGACGGTGCCTAAGGAATGGAATATTCGAGACGCCTACATCGCCGATCGCAGCGGGAAGCGGCTGGTGGACCTTCAGCAATGTAACCTGCACGTGATGAATTACAGCGTTCCGGTTCGAGGCACGATGCTGCTGGGCGAGCTTCGACCGCATCTCTTCTCGATACCGGAGCACCCGGACTGGATCCCCTACCGAACGTCCTACTACAAGGAAGACTGGGGGTTTTGTCTTTCCCACAACCAGATGATGGCGATGGAAGACAGGGAGTATGAGGTCTGTATCGACTCCACCCTCGCCGACGGCCATTTGACTTATGGGGAGTGCTACCTGCCGGGCCGGTCCGCGGACGAGGTTTTGATCTCATGCCATGCGTGTCACCCATCTTTGGCGAATGACAACCTCTCGGGGCTAACGGTGGCGACGCATCTGGCCCAGTTCCTGTCCGGGCGGGCGCTTCGATATTCGTACCGGTTCCTGTTCATTCCCGGAACGATCGGGGCGGTCACGTGGTTGGCGCGAAACTCCGAGGCTGCACAGCGTATTCGCCACGGACTCGTGCTTACTTGCGTCGGCGATGGGGGAGGATTCCACTACAAGAAGTCTCGCCGGGGAAATGCCGAAATCGACCGGGCCGCTGCTCATGTTCTCGCCCACAGCGGCGAACCTTCGGAGGTTTTGGAGTTTTCGCCCTACGGCTACGATGAGCGGCAGTACTGTTCTCCGGGATTTAACCTCGCAGTGGGTTGCCTCATGCGAAGCGTCTGGGGCACATTCCCGGAATATCACACGTCGGCTGACAATCTTGACTTCGTACGACCACAGCAGCTTGCTGGGTCCCTTCGCGTCTGTACCTCCATTCTGGACGTGCTTGAGAAGAACACGGTCTACCGCAGCCTGAATCCTTACTGCGAGCCCCAGTTGGGCAAAAGAGGACTGTATCGCTCGACGGGCGGCGAGGTGATCGCCGAGGAAGTAAACGCACGGCTTTGGGTGATGAATCTTTCCGACGGCGAGCACTCATTGCTGGACATCGCCGAGCGCTCCGGGGTCTCGTTTTCGAGCCTGAGCGAAGCTGCCGATTTGCTGCGTGAGAACGGATTGCTCTCGGTTGTTACGGATGATCGAGCGGAACGAAGTCATCTGGCCCGTCGGTTTGCCGCAGGATAGTTGCGGATTAATACCATCAAGCCTTCCTGAACAAGACACGACGGTGAAATCTGCACTTTAGAAAGGGACTAAGTCGATTATGAGAGTACTGTTAACCGGACACAAGGGTTATATCGGCGCCGTGGCGGCGCCCATGCTGCGTGCCGCTGGCCATGAAGTGATTGGCCTGGACTCCGATTTGTTTGCCGGCTGTGACTTTGGCAGCCCTTCTGCGGAAATTCCGGAGATTGGTAAGGACATCCGTGACTTAACCAGATCGGATCTCGATGGTTTCGAGGCCGTTGTACATCTCGCCGCCCTGTCGAATGACCCTTTGGGCAACCTCGACCCAAGCCTGACGTATGACATCAATCATTTAGCCTCGGTCCGCTTGGCGGAATTGGCCAAGACGGCCGGCGCGAAACGCTTCGTATTCTCGTCGTCTTGCAGTACCTATGGTGCGGCGGGAGAAGCAATCCATGACGAAACGGCTCCGCTGAACCCGGTCACCCCGTACGGCGAATCCAAGGTCTTCACTGAGCGAGATATAGCGCTTCTGGCAGACGATGACTTTAGCCCAACGTACATGAGAAATGCGACCGCGTATGGTGCTTCTCCCCGTCTGCGGCTGGACATCGTGTTGAATGATTTGGTGGCATCGGCCCATACCACAGGCCGCGTGTATATCAAGAGCGATGGAACGCCTTGGCGCCCCATCGTGCACATCCGCGACATTATTGCAGCGGTGCTCGCTGTACTGGACGCGCCGCAGGAGTCAGTTCACAACGAGACATTCAACGTCGGCCAAACCGCGGAGAACTACCGCATCCGTGAGCTTGCCGCAATTGTGGCTGACATCGTTCCGGGATGCCACGTCGAATACGCCCCGGACGGCGGCCCTGACAAGCGTTGCTATCGAATCAACTGCGACAAGATCGGACGTGTGCTCCCAGATTTCCGGCCCCAATGGACCGCGCGGCGAGGCGCACAAGAGCTTTACGACGCCTACCGTGCGGTTGGCCTTACCCGGCAGGACGTGGAGTGCGGCCGCTACATCCGCATCCGTCATATCCAGCGACTCCAGGACTCCGGCCAGTTGGATAATTCCCTCCGATTTAGCCGACAACCGATCGAGACGGCGGTGGTCGCATAATTTTCTGGTCCGAGAGAGAGTAAAAACACCTATGGCTACAATGACGCTTCCTATTGATATTCAGCAAGAGACGGCTATCAACGCCTGCCGTTTCTGTGGAGAGGGCTTGCAGCGAACCTTTGTCGATTTGGGGATGTCGCCCCTCTGCGAGACATACCCTGCAGTGAGCGATCTGAACCGCGGTGAAATCTATTACCCGCTACACGTGTACGTCTGCGAACGGTGCTTTCTAGTACAACTGGGCGAATACGAAAGCGCGGAAAGCATCTTCAGCGACTACCCTTACTTTTCCTCGTACTCCGATTCATGGTTGAAACACTCGGAGAACTACTGCGGCAAAATGACGAAGCGGCTGGGCCTGGGCCCGCAGAGCTTCGTGGTTGAGGTAGCCAGCAACGACGGCTATTTGTTGCAGTATTTCGTTCAGCGCCAGATTCCAGTCCTGGGGATTGAGCCGGCAGCAAACGTGGCTAAAGTGGCCGTCGAAAAGGGCGTTCCAACGTTGGTGCGGTTCTTCGGAGCACAACTCGCGAGGGAGCTGGCTGCCGAAGGCCAATCCGCAGATCTCGTTCTTGGTAACAATGTGCTGGCCCAGGTTCCTGATCTCAATGATTTTGTAGAAGGGCTGAAGGTTCTGCTGAAGCCGGAAGGAGTCCTTACACTGGAGTTCCCCCACCTACTTCGGCTGATCGAGCGCAACGAATTCGACACGATCTACCACGAGCACTTCTCCTACTTTTCCATGCTCACCACAGTCCGAATCCTGGAGGCCCACGGGCTGAAGGCGTTCGACGTGGACGAGCTTTCGAGCCACGGGGGCTCGCTCCGCGTCTATGCCTGCCGTTCCGAGAGCCGGACGCACCCAGTGGAGCCAAACGTTCAGCGTGTCATCGACGAGGAACACGGCGCAGGATTGGCTTCGCCGGAAGGTTACGAGACATTCGCCCGACGGGTGAGAAAGACTAAGTTGGCGTTTGTAGAATTTCTGCTTACCGCCGCGCGGGAGGGCAAGTCTGTTGCGGCTTACGGCGCGCCGGGCAAAAGCGCCACGCTCCTGCACTACTGCGGTATTGGGAAAGATTTGATTGAGTATACGGTGGACCGCAGTCCGTATAAGCAAGGTCGCTTCCTGCCGGGAACACATATTCCGATTCACCATCCGAGCCGGATTTTTGAAAAGAGGCCCGATTACGTCGTCATACTGCCCTGGAACCTGAAGGACGAAATCATGGACCAGTTGCGCGGTATCCGACAGTGGGGCGGACGCTTCGTCGTGCCGATTCCGGAAGTCGCAATCTACTAAAAGCGAGGCCAGCTATGAAAGTAGTTCTCTTCTGTGGAGGAGCAGGTATGCGTCTCCGCGGCTACGTCGACGATGTTCCCAAGCCTATGGTGCAGATCGGCACAAGACCTATCTTGTGGCACCTCATGAAATACTATGCCCACTTCGGGCATAAAGACTTTATTCTCTGTCTGGGTTACAAGGGTAACTGCGTCAAAGATTATTTTCTGCACTACGACGAATCGGTCTCCAACGATTTTGTTTGGTCGCGAGGCGGGAAGGATATCCGGTTCTTAAACCGCGATATCGATGACTGGACTATAACCTTTGTAGAGACAGGAGCCAACGCCAACATCGGCGAGCGGTTGAAGGCGGTGGAGTCCTACTTGCAAGACGAAGAGATATTTCTCGCAAACTACGGCGACGGGCTTAGCGACGTCCCTCTGCCGGATTTGTTGGACGCATTCCGGCAGAGCGGAGCTGTTGCGTCTCTGCTGGCCGTACAACCTACCGCCAGTTTTGATCTTGTCAGAGCAGGGCCGGAGGGGATGGTAACGGATATTTGCGCGCTGACCCGAACTGACGTGTGGATCAACGGCGGGTTTTTCGTGATGCGAAACGATATTTTCCGTTATATTCAACCCGGTGAGGAATTAGTGCGTGAGCCCTTTCAGCGGCTCGTGGAGAAGCAAGCCTTGTTAGCGTACAAGTACGCAGGGTTTTGGCAGTGCATGGACACGTTCAAGGACAAGCAACGTCTTGAGGAGCTGAGCCAAGGCGCGGCGCCTTGGAAAGTTTGGAATCATGTGGCAGCTCCGGTTGTGAACGTTCCAGAGCTGGAACTGGCCGGAGTATGATTCAGTTTAACTTGGAGGCCGGGGCCGATGGCGCATTAACAGTCCTGTGCCTCGGGGCTCATTCCGATGACATCGAAATCGGCTGCGGCGGCACAGTCCTCCGGCTGGCAGAGCAGTACCCTGGAGTGATGTTTCACTGGGTTGTGTTCAGCGCTGTTGGGATTCGGGAAGCCGAGGCGAGGCGAGCAGCTTCGCTGTTCGCCGGCCCGCAGGCTCTCAGGCAGGTACTCCTCAAGAGTTTCCGAGACGGGTTTATGCCCTTTGTCGGTGCTGAAGTGAAAGAGGCTTTCGAGGAGCTTAAGACGTCAATCTCGCCGGATCTCATTTTCACTCCCAGCCGCAAAGATGCGCACCAAGATCACCGGCTGATCGCGGAATTGACTTGGAACACATTTCGGGACCATCTGATTTTGGAGTATGAGATTCCGAAATACGACGGCGACTTGGGGCAACCAAGCCTGTTCATGCCGCTTGCGGCAGAAGTCTGCCAGAGGAAAGTTCGTTACCTCATGGATGCTTTCCAGTCCCAACATACTAAGCGCTGGTTTCAAGAAAGTACGTTTCTCTCTCTCCTGCGTTTGCGAGGCATGGAATGTAACGCCCCCAGCGGCTACGCCGAGGCCTTTTACTGCCGCAAGCTGATAGTTTAGCTGCTGGTCCGATCAACGCTGGAAGACCCAACGTGCTTTTCGACTGCCGACGTTGGTAAGCTCGATCGGTTCCGTTCAGTACGACTCCAGACTCACACGGCGGTCGGGTCGAGAGTTTAGCCGCAGTCGAACTTTAGCTCCGAAGCCCGTGGCGACGCTGGCCAAGGAGCCGCCTAACTAGGCTGAGATGGGTTTCGATGAACAGTCGAGAGGCTGGTCGACTGGCAGGGCGCGTAGCCGTCGTAACCGGCGCCAGCGGAGGGATCGGCCGGGCTCTCGCCGTAGGCTTGTCGCGCGAACACGCCCATGTATGTGCTATCGGCAGAAATCCCGCCGCCCTGGCGGAGACGGTTGCGGCCATCCGACCATTCTCAGAAGTCAGTGACTTACGAATGGACCTAACCGAGGAACAGGCTTTCCAACCGCTTCTTCAACTCCTCGAAAGGCTGGGTCGTGTCGATATCCTCATTCACTCCGCCGGGGTCATTCATCAGGGTTTGACGGAGCGCGCCGACGTCAAGGACCTCGACCTTCAATTTGCCGCCAATGTTCGGGCACCTTACGTCTTGACCCAGCGCCTGCTGCCTCTACTGACGGTCGCGCGCGGTCAGGTTGTGTTCATCAACTCGAGCGCGGGGCTGGCAGCAAAACGGCCTGAAGTCGCCCAATATGCCGCCACGAAACACGCCCTGCGAGCGATCGCCGACAGCCTGCGTGAGGAAGTCAATCCCAGAGGAATTCGTGTGATTTCCGTATATCTGGGGCGCACAGCAACCCCTATGCAAAAGGCCCTGTACAAACAGGAAGGTAAGGCCTACAGCCCGGAAGGGCTCCTGCAGCCCGAGGACGTAGCTTCGACTGTCATTCACGCCCTGATGCTTCCTGCCACGGCCGAAGTGACGGACATCAGCATCAGACCGATGCACAGACCAGATTAGACAATTAGCCGATGGATGTTCCGTCGGTCTGCTACCCAGAATTCGGCTCACAACGTTACCTCTCATTTCGGGTTCAGGCGCAACGCTTGGCCGTTCGCCGAATTTGTGGCGGCGCCGACCACTCATTTTGCCTTTTCGCTGGCCTGACCGGATTGTTTTTGACGATCCAGGCTTCCCAGTGAGAAGTCATGCCTCGCGCAATGATCTATCCAAGGGGGAGACTTATGGCGACTACGCCATCATCGCACCGCATTGGTGTCTGTGACATAGCCACACGCCTTGCACTGTTTGTTGTGATGGGGCTTGCCGGTTACCTGCACCCAATCGGTCTGTGGGCGGCCCCGACCGTCACTTACGTCCAAGGCAACTATGCCACACCGCAGACTCCTCAGACGACAGTGAAAGTCATCTTCACCGCAGCTCAGGCCGGCGGCGACCTCAACGTGGTCGTGGTGGGTTGGAATGACAGTGTGTCTACGGTTAGTTCGGTCGCGGACTCCAGTGGCAACGCGTACACGCTCGCTGTGGGCCCCACCGTGCGCAGCGGTTCCCTGTCGCAGTCCATCTATTACGCCAAGAGCATCGCCTCAGCAGTCGCCGGAGCCAACACTGTTACTGTAACCTTCTCCGCCGCAGCGACCTATCCGGACATTCGCATCCTTGAATACGCCGGGGCGGACCCGAACAATCCGGTGGACGTCACAGCCGCGGGCAGCGGCAGCAGCAAGACAAGCACGAGCGCTTCGGCGACCACCAGCAACGCGACGGATTTGATCTTTGGCGCCAACATAGTTTATACGTCCACCACCGGCGCGGGTAGCGGCTTCACGAAGCGCTTGCTGACCTCGGACGGCGACCTCGCCG
>Ga0335083_10004177_pt1 | contig 18483 bp, 14 predicted proteins | sample Lox_Sample_42_FD_206716 | JGI IMG/M metagenome (GOLD analysis project Ga0335083, IMG submission 206716) | Soil microbial communities from Loxahatchee National Wildlife Refuge, Florida, United States - Lox_Sample_4.2 | ecosystem: Environmental > Terrestrial > Soil > Wetlands | place: USA...
ATCTTCGCGTACGACGCACTCGGAAACCTGCTGAGCGTCGGGTTACCGAACGGAGATCTCGTCGAATACCTAGTCGACGGAATGGGTCGACGCGTCGGCAAGAAGAAGAACGGCGTGTTGCAGAAGCAGTGGATTTACCGTGATGCGCTGAAGCCCGTGGCGGAGCTCGACGGAAGCGGCGCGCTCGTGAGCGAGTTCGTATACGGGTCGAAAAGCAACGTGCCTGACTACGTGCGGCGTGGGGGCGCGACGTATCGGGTGATTTCAGATCAGCTGGGGTCGCCGCGGTACGTCGTGAATGTCGCGAATGCGAGCGATGTGCCGTTCACGGCGAGTTACACGAGCTTTGGCGTCGTGACGGGCACGGGGCTTGATTGGATGCCGTTTGGGTTTGCGGGGGGGATTTATGACGGGGACAGCGGGTTGGTGAGGTTCGGAGCGAGGGACCTGGATCCTTCGAGTGGAAGATGGACGGCTAAGGACCCCATTGTTTTTGACGGGCGGCAGGCGAACCTTTACGTCTATGTGGGCAACGACCCTGTGAATCGTCGCGACCCGTTTGGCTTGATCTACTGGAACCAATGGGAGACGCAGCGAATTCTGGATGAAGCGATCGCCGAGTACGCAACGATGAGCCTATTCGGAAACCTCGGCGCTTGTACGATCAATTCAAGCCGCTTTTGGGACGGGAAGTACGACTTCAAGGTTAGCCCTGTCTTTCGCCATGATTATTTCGATGTCCCGGGCGTCGGCTTGATGAACGCATCAGCTTTCGGCAACTATTTTGCCGGTTACGTGAACTATGCCACGCTCGGCCCAGCCGGAACTGACCTCACGCACCTGGGTGGAGTCATGGCTCACCCAAGTGGGCCGGGCGATGATCCGATGAGTATCGAGCTGATTGATCGCGGCGCATCGGATGCCTACGGCCGTTTCGGCGGATGGGGGGGGCCTCCCGATCGGTTCGGTAGCGGCGAATGATCGGTGCCCTGCTGTCCATTGCCGCCGCGACCGCACTGATCCTGGCTCTTCCGGATGCCCGAACGTTGCGCATGGCCGTCGTGCTGGCTGAGCTAGGAACTCTGGGCCTCTGCGCAGATCGATTGAATCACATTACCCGGAATGTATCCGACGCTCGGGAAGCGGGTGCGCCCGATACCTTTGATGCTGGCGCCTACACTGCTTTGCGACGTGCTGACGCCTATGCGCGTCCCTACATCGTCGTGGTGATCGCGATCGGAGTTTCTCTGGGCGGATTGACACTTCGAGCGCGGCGAGTACCTCGAAGGCCGCCGGGTACCTAAAGGGCGGAGGGCAAGAACCGGATGTCATGGTTGTGCTCGGAATGAGTTTTGGCCGACTGCGAGCGCACTTCAGGCGGAAGCCGATTGAGCACCACCGCCCCACAATTGCGCAGCATGCCAAGATTCTCGACGACATCTATCGTCGCCGGTTCGAGGGGACCGACAAGGAGCGGTTCGAATTCTTGTGGTGTGAGATTGCCGAGGTCTGTCGAGTGCGACCCGACGAGCTTCACGAGGATGATCAGATTTCTGATCGGTGCCCGGGCCGACAAAGCTGGCTGTCGTCCGATACTCGTCTCGACGACCTAGAGTTTGTGATCATGTCCGAGTCACAAGGGGTGCCGCCACCGCGCCCGAAGCCGAGAACAATCGGCGAGGTGCTCGACTACCTGTTGCAGCCGAACCCCGAGGATGACGACGACTGATTTTCACCCTTTCACGACAGACCGTCGTGTCCCAACTAACCGAGCCCCGAAGCCGCTCCGGGGACGAGCGCGAAATGTTATCGCTCGGTTCTGGATGACATCGGCAGCGGGCTGGTGATGGTGATCGGTAGCCCCAAGATCACCGTTCCCAAAGCCTCCGCTTCCGGTACGCCACGCTCGTCGTGATCGCGCCCTCAAAGGTCCCGACGAAGCGGGGGCTTACGCCGCCCGATCCGGGGATACCTCGGGACGGTCCGAGCACTGAGGTGGACACGGTGAGCCTTCCTGTCAGTGCCGGAGGGCTTCAACAGCCGCGCGCACGGACGCGAGCGCGGCGGGAAGATCATGCGTGACGAGCTGAGCCGGGACGCGAAGCACCTGGTAGTCAAGGCGCGCAAGGTCCCGATCCCGCCGCGCATCGGCAGTGCACCGCCGAGCGTGGATGCCCCCATCTACCTCTACGACCAAGCGCAGTGAGGGAGCGACGAAGTCCGCGATGTACCGGTTGCCGAGCACGACCTGGCGGCGAAACGAAACCCCGAGGCGCCCTCCGCAAAGCTCCCGCCAGAGCAGGCGCTCCGGTTCGGTTGCGAAGAGCCGCATGTCCCGAGCGCGTGTAGCGAGGACGTGCTTGCTGGCTGGAGAGACGGAGCGAGAAGGCTTGAGCATGATGGTCTGAGCGCCCGGCATGGGGCTCGGGCGCAGCCATCCCAGCGCAGGTTGCGTGACAGCGATTCACGCACGGCGTCGAAAAGCTCCGGAGCTGGCACGCAACGTGCGCGTTCCCGCGAAGCCCGAGCCCCATGCCGGGCGCGAGGCGTGCCAAGCCGCGCGGTCGTGACGAGCCGACGGGCTGCCCGTGATAGGCTGCGAAATGTGTTGAGCTTCGCGACGCCAACGCCCCGCAGCCGCCGACGTCGCAGTCTCCCCCGACGCTGTCAGCCGGCCAGGCCAGTCTCCTCCAATCACGCGCAGCCGGAGGCGAGCATGATTAAGGAGGAGACCGCGCGCGCGGAGCCCGCAACGCGGGCGAGCACGTGCGAGTGGAGGCAGCAAGGCAACGTCTACCGATACGCGTACGACCATCTGCGGCGGCTGACGGACGTGACGCTCAACGGCGCGCCGGCCGAGCACTTCGAGTACGACGCCAACGGCAACCGCACGCTGGGCGTCAACTCAGCAGCCGGCACCTCGTACACCGGCACCTACGACGACCAGGATCGGCTACTCAGCTACGGGCCGTACGACTACACGTATACGGCGAACGGCGAGCTCGAAACGAAAACGAATCGGGAATCGGGTCAAGAATGGATCTTCGCGTACGACGCACTCGGAAACCTGCTGAGCGTCGGGTTACCGAACGGAGATCTCGTCGAATACCTAGTCGACGGAATGGGTCGACGTGTCGGCAAGAAGAAGAACGGCGTCTTGCAGAAGCAGTGGCTCTACCGCAACGCGTTGAAGCCGGTGGCTGAGCTCGACGGCTCGGGCAACCTCGTGAGCGAGTTCGTATACGGGTCGAAGAGCAACGTGCCGGATTACGTGCGGCGCGGGGGCGCGACGTATCGCGTGATCTCGGATCAGCTCGGATCGCCGAGGTACGTCGTGAATGTCGCCAACGCGAGTGATGTGCCGTTCACGGCGACGTATACGAGCTTCGGCGTCGTCACGGGGACTGGGCTTGATTGGATGCCGTTCGGGTTTGCGGGGGGGATTTATGACGGGGACAGCGGCGTGATCCGATATGGACGAAGAGACTTCGATCCGACGATTGGACGTTGGGTGAGCAAGGAACCGTTGCGTTTCAGAGCCGGGAAGAACTTCTACGTGTACGCCTTCAACGATCCGATCAACTTGTTTGATCCGACGGGGCGCGAGCCAACGGGTGCTGGCGGAGCATCGGGTCAAGGTGAGGGCGGCAGCGAAGGTACAGGGTCGGGTGGCGGGTACTCTCCCGCTCCGCCAGGCAGCGGCTACACCGACTACAACATCACGGCGGGTATCGGCGTAGGCGTGACCGGTGGTCTATTCTTGGACCAGTACGGCCAGGTGCATCCGTATTTCGGTGGAGGGCTGATGACCCCAGGCATTTGTGGCAGCGTTAACGAATCGATCACCGGATCGGTGTCTCCGGACGAACGGTCCGAACAATACAGTATCTCCGGGCTTGGCTCCGATGCTGCCATCGGATATGGCGGCGGCGATTGGTTCACGGAATCCGGTTCTGCATATCCGCCGACACCGGGTCAGTCTATCACGCTGTACTACACGTGGTGAAACGATGCCGTTCTTCGTAATCGCGCTTGGTATGTTGGTCATCTACTTTGCTCCGGGGCTGGCCCGACAAAACACTGCATTTTTCAAGCACACGTACCGATTCCCGGTGCCTTTCCCAAAAATTTGGTCGCCGTTCTTTCGACTTGGTGGATTGCTACTTATTTTGGCAGGAGCGGCGATGCTGCTCGGCGTTGGCGTCAAGGCTCGCTGACGCTGGGCATCAAAAGCCCGCCGATGGCCGTTACGAATTCACCCCCAGCCACAGACCATTGTGCGCCAACCAACCGAGCCCCGAAGCGGCTCCCGGGACGGGGTTCGAAAGTTATCGAGCGGTTCTACAGGGTCGACGGTAGTGGCGTGCTTGACGGCGGTCGAAGTCGACCCTGGAGAGTGCCGTTCCCAAAGCGAGCGCTTCCGGAACACCCCGTTCGCCGAGCGAGAGCCCCTGAGAGCGGAGTCGGAGCGCGTGCTCGACGTCCACCACGGAGGGTGGGCGGCCACAGTGCTTGCCACTGAGGCGGGCTCGATCGACACCGGCTCGGGAGCGGCTGGCGATCTGACGCCGCTCCTCTTCGGCCACCCACGGGAAGATCGCGATCAGCAACGTGCGTACCGGACCGCCCGTGTCGAGCCACGGCTCTCGGACGCTCACGACCTCGACGCCAAGGCGATCGAGTTCGAGGATCTGCTGGACGTTCCCCACCATCGACCGGCCGAGGCGATCGATCGAGTCGGCCGAAAGTCGTCCCAAAAGAAAATTCGGAACAGCCTCCCCGCATCACGCTGCGAAACGCCGACGCTTGGCGTCATCTATCCGGCTGGCGTTGCCGCGCGGTCACTTCGCGTCGACCGTGCCGCCGACCCAGGGGGCCGTGTACTTGGTCGTGTATTTGGCCCACGCGCGTTGCAGCAGATCGCTGTAAACGTTCTCGGGGAGAAGCTCGCCGGCTTCGACGCGTTTGATGTCGGGCGCGTGCCAGGCGGTGTATTTGGTCTCCGACGGCGGATCCTTGTCGGGGATGCTGAGGATCGTCGCCGCGACGAGCCCGACCGCGGAGTAGATGCCGCGCGGCTTTTTGCTGACGAGCGGCGAGGAGATCTCGAGCCGGTAGTCGACGAGGACGGTCGGCTCGCTGAATTTCGGCGGTGGTCCCGGCGGAACGGGAGCGCCGAGTTCGAATTGCAGGAGATCCGGCGGGAAAGCGCGACCGAGGGCGGCGCTCATGTCGGTGCCGGCCTTGTGCTCGGCGTTGCGCGCGGAGTCCCCGAGCAAAAAATGCGACGGCAGGGTCTTGTCGCCGCCGTAGTAGGCGCTCGCGCCGAGCATGTGCTCGTTCTTCTCGAGCGTGTGCGACTCGAGCTGGGAAAAACGCACGAGTGCCTTCGCGCCCGGGTGCGCGTCGGCGTACACGATGAGACGCCGCGCGAGCAGCCAGAGCTCCTTGCTCGGCTTGGCGGTTTTTTGAAAATGATCGAGCACGCTTCCGAGGTACGCGACGCGCGCGCTCGGGAGCTCGGGGACGAGATCCAAGTGCGTCTTGTAGCGCTCGGTGTACTCGCGGAGCGCGGTGATGGTGCCCTTGGCTTTGGCGTCGTCGAGCGCGTGGAGCAGCGCGGTGCGGAGCGCGGCTTTGACTTCGTCCGCGATTTTCGAGTTCGGGTGCGCGGCGTCGAAGCGTTCGATGGCTTCGACGTTGTTTTCCGCGACGGCTTCGCGGAGCTCGGCGCGCGGCAAGAGGAGCTCGCGCACGTCGCTTCGTGTCCCGCCGCGCGCGAGGTAGTCGCGATACCCTGCGACGCTGTTTTTGACGAACGCTTCTTGGTAAATCGCGCGTTCCCCGAGGTGGTTACGCAGCGTGAAGACGCCATAGGCGAGGAGCGCGGCGCCGGCGACGAGGGCGAGCGCGAGGAGCGGCAGCTTGGCCGGCCGCGGCGGACGCATCGAGTCCGCGGGCGAAAACGGGTTCTTGAAGCCGTTGTCGCGCAGCGGATCCATCGCGACGAGGTCCTTCTCCGCCGCGTCCGCGCTCGCGAGCTTCTGCTTGAATTCGTCGGAGCGCGACTTCAGCTCGTCGCCTTGCGTCGCAGCGTTCAGCGGAAACGAGAACGAGCCGTGCGCGAACGAAACGCGCGCGCTGCTCGCCCCGGCGCTGAGGCCCTTGAGCTCGTCCCAGCCGTGGGTGACGACGTGTTCCGAGCGCGCGTCGATGGCGCCGATCGGGAAGAGGTACACCGTGGGCACGAACGGCAAGCGCAGCCGCTTGCGGAGCGCCCGCCGGCTCTGGAACGCGAAGAGCACGGCGAGCACGAGCAGGCCGATCTCGAGGACGAGCAGCGACTTCGGCTGCAAGGCGGCGCTGCTCGCGAGCTTGCCGTAGCCGATGCGCACGACGAAGAGCCAGGCCGCCACCGCGAGCACCGACAGGAGCGCCCAGCCGATGGCGACGAGCGGCAGCGGCAACTTCGCGACCAGAAGCGGCACCGGCATGCCTTGCCCGCGCGTTGCCGCGACGAAGCGTTCTTGGATGGGCCGCGCGAGAGTGAAGAAGTCGATCCGCTTCATGTCGCGAAAGGGTCCGGAGGAACTTAGCCGATGCCGGGCGGGGGCTGGGGGGGTTTCGACCCTGCGGCTTCGGCGTATGCTTGCTCGAGCGCATGCGGGACCTCGATTTCATCGTGATCGGCGGGGGGAGCGGCGGGCTCGCGGCGGCGCGGCGGGCGGCGCGCTACGGCGCTCGATCACTCGTGATCGAGGCCGGCGCGCTCGGCGGCACGTGCGTCAACGTGGGCTGCGTTCCGAAGAAACTCAGTTGGCACGCTGCCGTTCTCGCTGAGATTTTCCACGATGCCGAAGATTACGGATTCGAGCCCACGCGCCCCGCCTTCGACCTCGGCCGGCTCCGCCGGGCGCGGGACGCCTACGTCGCGCGGCTGCGCGGCATCTACGCGACGAACCTCGAGCGCGACGGCGCCGAGCGCGTCGAGGGTTGGGCGACGCTGCTCGATGCGCAGACGGTGGCGGTCGGCGACGAGCGCTATCGCGCGCCGCACGTCTTGATCGCGACGGGCGGACGGCCGCACGTGCCCGACGTGCCGGGCGCCGAGCTCGGCATCACCTCGGACGGCTTTTTCGAGCTCGAGCGCCTGCCGGAGCGCCCGCTCGTCGTCGGCGCGGGCTACGTGGCGGTGGAGCTCGCCGGCATTTTCCAAGCGCTCGGCGCGCGCGCGACGCTCGCCGCGCGCGGGCGAGAGCTCCTCCGTTACTTCGATCCGATGCTGCGCGCCGGCCTCGCCGAAGAGCTCACCCAAGCCGGAGCGACGCTCGCGTTCGGCTTCGACCCCGTGCGCGCCGAACGGAGCCCGAACGGCGTGCGCCTCGTGAGCGGTGACGGTCGCGTGCTCGAGGGCGATTGCCTGCTCTGGGCGACGGGGCGCGAGCCGCGCACGGCGAATCTCGGGCTCGAAGCGGCGGGCGTGCTGCTCGACCCCGAGGGGTACGTGCTCGTCGACGAATTCCAAAACACGAACGTCCCCGGCGTGTACGCCCTCGGCGACGTGATCGGCGGTGATCGCCAGCTCACGCCCGTCGCCATCGCCGCGGGCCGCAAGCTCGCCGATCGGGTGTTCGGCGGGCAGCCGGAAGCGCGCCTCGACTACAACGACGTTCCGTCCGTCGTCTTCAGTCATCCGCCGATCGGCACGGTCGGCTTGAGTGAAGTCGCCGCGCGGGAGCGCTTCGGCGACGCGGTCCGCGTCTACACGACGGAGTTCACGAGCCTCTATCACGGCGTCACTCGCAGAAAGACGCGCTCGCGCATGAAGCTCGTCGTCACGGGCCCGGAAGAGCGCGTCGTCGGGATTCACACGATCGGCCTCGGCTCGGACGAGCTCATTCAAGGCTTCGCGGTCGCGCTCAAGCTCGGCGCGACGAAGGCGGATCTGGATCGCACGGTGGCGATTCATCCGACCGCGGCCGAAGAGCTCGTCACCCTGCGCTGAAGCGCGCCGGCGGCCGCACGGCCCTCGTGCGCCGGCGAGGTGACGCTACACGAGCCCGGCTTCGCTCATGAACGCGTGCTCGACGCTCGCGTAGTCGACCTTCACGTCGAGCCGCGCGAGCACCGAGTAAAAGCCGAATTGGAGCCGGTTCAAGAAGAGCATCGCCGGGGGCAGCATGACGAAGCTGTTGTCTTTGGCCCAGAAGAAGCGCTTGAGGGCCCGGAGCTCGGTGACGAGGCTCGTCGTGAAGTCGCGCGTGATGTGGAAGGGCGAGCCGAACATGGGTTCGAAGCAGCGGCGCGAGTAGGCGACGGCGCGCGTGCCGTATTCGCCGCCGTGCGTGCCGAGCAAGCGCGCGCATTCGGCCGCGAAGGTCGCTTCGTCGCGGTGGAGCGCGGCGAGGTGCATCGCGCGCGCGGCGGGCAGGCGCTCGGGACCGATCGGCTGCACGCAACCGAAGTCGAGGAAGGTGACGCGACCGTCCGGGCCGAAGAGGTAGTTGCCCGGGTGCGGGTCGGCGTTGAACATGCCGCCCACGAGGTTGCCCTTGAACACGAAGCGCCAGAGCGTCTCGGCCCAGGCGCGCCGGTCGGCTTCCGGAGCGGCGATCGCCGCGTCGTAGGAGAGCCCCTCCACGAGCTCGCTCGTGAGCACGCGCCGGCTCGAGCGTTCGCGAATGACCTCCGGAATGCGGATGCGCGCGTCGCCCGTGTGCAGCCGCGCGAAGAAAGCCTGCCGTTCGGCCTCGAGCTCGTAATCGAGCTCTTCGCGAAAGCGCGCCGCGACTTCGTCGTAGGCGGCTTTGGCGTTCATGCCTTTCGGCGCGAGCGTGCTCACGAGCCCTTCCATCACGCCCGCGTTCTCGAGGTCGCTTTCGACCGCGCTCGCGATGCCGGGGTGCTGCACCTTCACCGCGACGGCGCGCCCGTCGGCGAGCGTCGCCCGGTGTACTTGCCCGATCGACGCGCTCGCGAACGGCCGCTCGTCGAAGCTCGCGAACAGGCGCTCGACCGGCGCGCCGAGCTCTTCTTCGAGGACGCGCCGGACCGCCTCGGGCGCGGAGCGCGGCGTCGCGTCGCGCAGCTTGCCGAGCGCCTTCTCGTAGTTCTCGCGTTGCGCTTCGGGGACGAGACCGTCCACGTAGCTCAGGGTCTGCCCGACTTTCGCGGCGAGCCCGCGCAGCGTGCCGAGCACCTCGGCGGCGTATTCGGCGGCGTCACCGCCGCCTTTCGAGAGCAGGAGGCTCGCCCCGGCGCGCGCCCCGACGCCGGCGAGTCGCACCACGCGGCCGAGGCGTCCGGTGGGGAGCGAGCCGTCACGCGCCATGCGTTCGGCATCTTACTTTGGCGGAACGCCCGGGCAAGGCGCGCCGCGTCGAAGCCGCGCGGCGCGCGCGTTACTCGCCCGGCGTCGGATCGGCCGCGACCGGAGCGACGCTCGCGACGCTCGCGACGCCGGCCGTACCGCGCTTCGGCAGCTGCCGCGCCGGATCGAAGACCCGTGCCGGGGGCTCCTTGATGTCCCACACGAGGCCGACCGCCTGGAGCGCGCGGAGGATGTAGTACGTCACGTCGAACTCCCACCAGTAGAAGCCCTGGCGCGTCGAGCCCATGAAGTGGTGGTGGTTATTGTGCCAACCCTCGCCCATGGTGACGATCGCGAGCACCCAGTTGTTCGTGCTGTCGTCCCCCGCGTCGTAGCGCTTGGTGCCGAGCATGTGCGAGAGCGAGTTGATCGTAAAGGTGCCGTGCCAGAGGATCGCGGTGCTCAGGAAGAAGCCGATGAGCAGGCCCGACCAGCCGAGCGCGAGCCAGACCACGACGCCGAGCACGACCGGCGGGATCACCCAGTACTCGTTCAAGAAGACGAGCTCGGGATAGCGCGCGAGATCACGCACCTTGCTGTAGTCGGTCGCCTCTCGATAGTCGTAGAGCCAGCCGACGTGCGAGTACCAGAAGCCGCGACGTGAGTCGTGCGGGTCGCCGTCCTTGTCCGAGAGCTTGTGGTGCGTGCGGTGGTTCGACGCCCACCAGAGCACGCCCTTCTGCGAGCTCGACATCGCGAGGAGCGCCAGCAAAAACTGGAACACTCGGCTCGTCTTGTAAGTCCGGTGCGAGAAGTAGCGGTGGTAGACGCCGGTCACCCCGAACATCCGCGCCCAGTAGAGCGCCACGCAGCACGCCCAGTCTTGCCACTTCGTGCCCGTCCAAAACGCGAGCAGCGGCAGGAGGTGAACCGCGATGAAGGGCGTCGCCCCGAGCCACTGGTACTCGGAGAGCTTGGTGGCGACGCGGCGGCGAACCGGGGGCTCGAAGGAAATGTTGAGAAAACTCACCCTAGAACCATGGCACCCACGCGCGCCAGTCGTGGTCACGGTTTGGTCAGGAGGTCGTCCGTTTTGTTTGTTTTCGGGGGCGCGGTCTTGTTTGTTTTCGGGGCCCCAGCCCCGAAAACGGGAAAACGGCGTTCGACGTTGGGCGACGGTGTTTGTTTTTGCGGTCCTGGGGCCGAAAACGGCGTCGAGGGCCGTGCTTACGGCGGTTAGCGGCGGAGAAAAAGATTCGCGAGCAGGGTGAGAACGAGGCTCACGAGGATCGATGTCGCGAGCGGCGCGTAGATGCGAAGGCCCTTTCGCTCGACCACGATGTCGCCGGGCAAACGCCCGAGACCGAGCTTTTCGGCGATGATCAGCGCGCCGCCGAGCACGAGGAGCAGCGCTCCGAACACGAGCAACGCGCGGCCGATCTGACCCATGCGCAGACTTTGCCGCCGGCGCCGAGCGCTGCAAGGGCCTTCAATATTTCTCGCGGTTGTCCGAGGCGTATGGAACGGTCGGCGGGCCTAGAACTTGAGGCCGGCGCGGCGTCAGAGTGTCATCCGCATGTTAATGTGGGGGAGCGTGACCTCGACGAACGGCTCCCCGTAGGTCGTGTAGCCGAGCCGCTCATAGAAGGGGATCGCCGTCTCGCGAGCGTGCAGCACCATTTCGCGGAAGCCGCGGCGGCGAGCCACCTCCTCCGAAAAGTGGACGAGCTTCGTGCCGACGCCGCCGCGCTGCCGATCGAAGTCGACGGCGACTTGGCGCATGCGCACGCGCCCTTCACCCACGTCGTGCAGCATCAGCGTCGCGACCAGGCGGTCGCCCTCGAACGCGCCGAGGTGCACGAGCTTCGACTCCTCCTCGCGCTCTTCCGGACCCGGACGCAAGCCGAGCGGCGCGCGCAAGACGCGCAGGCGCAGCGTGAAGCTTGCCTCGTACTCGGGTGAAGCGAACTCGAACTCGCGCAGCGCGAGCTCCGGCTCCGCGCGCGTCGTCTCCGGTTCTTGCATGAGCGTGGTCTCCCGCGGCAAGCCGCGCAGCGTGATGAACAGAGCCGCGAAGAGCGCGAGCGCGCCGAGCGGCACGAGCAAGATACCGAGCCCGGGATCGCCGCCGTGGACGAAGAGGCCGCCGAGCAAGAAGCCGCCCGGCAAGAGCAGGGTGGCGGCGACGAGCAGGCGTGACGCGCGTTCGGCCGCCGCAGCATTGGGCGCGTAGCGCGAGCCGAGCAACAGCCCGAACACCACGTGCACGAGTGAAAGCAACGTGCCGTGAGCGTGCGCGAGCCGCCACGCGAGCCGCCGCGGCTCGTTTTCCACCGCGAGATAGAGGCCGATTTTGAAGCCGTGCAGCGCCTCGAGCACGACGCCGAACGTCAAGAAAAGGAGGAGCCCCCACAAGCCGATGCGCACGTGTCGAAGGGGGAGCATCGGTCGCCTCGGCGCGAGCGAGACGACCGATGCATATCACACCCGTCGCGCGGCGTTCCGCTCGTCAGTCGCGAAACGCCGCGTGCTTGCCGCGAGCCGCGTGCAGCGTCAGGGCAGGGTCAACGTGCCGAAGACGCCGTGCGTTTCGCCGCCGGGGCCGGCCGTGAAGAACACGGTGCTCCTGAGGTCGCCGTCGGCGGCCGTGTTCGGGCCGACGAGCAGCGCCCACAGCCCGTCGATCACGAGCGGGTGGTTCGAGCGGTCCGTCACGAAGCCGATCTCCTCGCCCGTGTTCGGCTGGAACGCGTGGATCATGCCGTCGCCGAAGTTGCCGACGAGGATCGCTCCGTTCAGCGCGCCGAACGTGTTCGGCACGACCGCGAGACCCCACGGCGAATTGAGCGAGCCACGCGAGCTGAAGCGTTGCTTGAACGAGCCGTCGACGTTGAACACGCTCACGAAGCCGTTGCCGACGCCCGGCACGTCGTCGGCCTTGTCGGCGTCTTGCTTCGCGTACGTGACCCAGACGCTCCCGCCGAGCTCGGCGACGTTGAACGGCGCGAAGCCGGCCGGAATGTTGGGGTCCTCGAAGAGACCCGCGGTCGTCACGCGCGTGTACGTGTTGTCGAACACGTCGACCTGGCCTTCGTGGAAGTTCGCCGCCGCGAGCCAGTGGTTGGCGCCGTTCGTCACGAGGGCGAGTCCCTTGTAGCCGGCGCTCGAAGAGCGGTCGGCGCGCACGGTCGCGTCGGTGCCGGTCTGCCAGCCCGCGATGAGGCCGTCTTCCGTCGCCACGATGAACGTGTCGCCCATGAAGTCGTCCGCGTTCGGGTTGAACACCTGGCCCGTGGGTGAACCGGTGTCGGTGCCGTTCGCCGAAGGCACCGTGACGACCACCGGCTCGATCGCGCCGCTCGCGTCGTACACGGTGAGGAGCCCGGCGTCGCCCGCCGATACCCAGAAGCGCGCCCCCGAGTCGGCCGGGTTCACGGCGAGACCCCAGGCGTTCACGAGGTTCGTGTCGACGACCGCCGCTCCGGTCTGATCCGAAGTGAGGTCGGTCCGCACGAGCTCGAGCTCGAGTTGGGCCACGCCCGCTTCGCCGCCGTTCGGGCTCACGCCGGCTTCGCCGCCCTCGCCGCCTCCCGCCTGTCCGGCATTACCGCCGGTGCCTGACGACGTGCCGCCGCGGCCCGCGCTGGCGCCACGACCGCCGTTGCCCGCTTCTCCCGCCGCGCCACCGGTCGGGTTGCTCGAGGTGCCGCCCCTGCCCGCGTTGCCGGCCTTCGCGGCGCCGCCGCCGTTGCCGCTCGCGCCAGCTTTTCCGGCCGCGCCGCCTCTGCCCGCGCTGCCGCCGGTGCCACCGGTACCGCCGTTGTCGTCGTCGCCGCCGCCGCAACCCGTCGCGACGGCGAAGGAAACGATGGAAGGTAGGGCAAGCGCGACGAGGCTTCGATGAGAGAAAAGTCTATGGTGCATGATGGAAGGTCCTCCTACGAGTGAACACCGTGCGGTGTCGCGAGGTCTTTGAGCCCCACGAAACACGCGTGCAAGGCTCGTGAAGTGTTCCAAATCGCGGCAGCGACAAGCCGCGACCGGCGGGCGACAATGACACGATTTTTCGCGCGCATCGTGGGGCGCGATGACGCTCCTGCGTGGCGAACGTGAGCACTCGCGAAGTGAGTGGTCGCAGGGTGCCACGACGTCGTCGCGTTCGTGCGTGTGGGTCGAAGTGGGGCAGGAAGACTTCGCGCCGAGCGTCCCCGTCCCGGCGCGCGCCGCGTTCACTCCGAGATCGTCATCGAGCGATCGTCGCGCAGCGCTTCGAGCCGGCGAATGCGTTCGTCCAACGGAACGTCGCTCGCGTCGTGAATGAAACCCGGACGCGCGCCGTTCGCGAGCCGCGCGGCGCGCTCGATCACCGCCGCGCGCGCGGCGCGGCGCGCGCTCGCGTCGGCTTCGAAATCACAGGGAAATTGTACGAAATTCGGCGTGCGCCGGAGGGCGTCGCACGCGACCTTGCGGACGGCCGCGTACGGGTCGTCGAGGAGCTCGGCGAGCACGCGCGCTTCCCACGCGCCGTCCGTCGTCCGCTCGGCGTCGTTGCGCGCGAACGCGGCGGCGGCGACGGCGCGCGTCGCCGCGTCGCCCGCGAGCAACTCCTCGACGGCGCGCGCCGTCGTGCTCGCGAGCGCCGCGCTGCGACGCTCCGCGAGCGCGGCGTCGACGGGTGCGGCGGGCGGCGGCGAGTCGTACCACCTGGCGATCGCGTTCGCCGTCCACGCGAGCGTGCGGTCGACGTGGCAGAGGTTGCACGCGTTCGGTCGTCCGTTCGTCGCCGTGGCGAGCGCGCTCGGCGAGTCGATACGGTGCGAGCGAATCGCGCCGAGCAGCGCGTACGACGTGTACGGCATGTGGCAGCCGACGCACGAGCTGCCGCTCGAGCCCGGCGCGTGGTGCGTGTGGTCGGCCACGCGCGCGCCCTCGGCCGCGTGGCAGTGCGTGCACGCGGCGTCGACGCCCTGATCGCGACGGAGCTGGTCGTCCGGATCGCTCGCGTGCATGGCATGGCACGAGAGGCACGAAACGCGGTCGTCACCGTGGCCCTTCGCGTAGCAGGCCGAGCGCACCATGCCGTTGTATTCGCGGCCTCCGACGCGAATGGTGCCGTCGTTCCAGAAGAGGCTCGCCGTCTCCGCGTCGACGGAAGGCGCGCCGGGAGCGTTCGTCGTTTCGGGCGCGAGCAGGGTTCGCGTGGGCTCGAGCGCGTCGCCGGGACGGTAGGCGTCGAAGCCGGAGCGCCACCACGCGTTCTCGTCGCGCGGCACGAAATAGGAGTGGCACTGGCCGCACACGGCCGACGCGCGCTCCGGCGCGAGACGCGCCGGGTTCACGATGCTCGGATCGGCGGCGCCCGTGAAGTGGCTCGCGAAGCGCGTGAGCGGCGACTGCTGTTTTGCGACGTGCGCGGCGCCGGGGCCGTGGCACGCCTCGCACGCGATGCCGAGCTCGACCGCGTCCGAGTCGAAGCGGCCGGTCGCGTCGTCGAGACGCGGCTCGCCGCGCGTCGCGTGACATTGAATGCAGTTCGAATTCCAGCGGATGGCGTGCTGCGGGGCGTCGGGAGGCTCGAGGAATGCGTCGCGCCGCGGGACGTAACGGCGCGAGTCAATCAAGTAGCTGATGGGCAACAGGCGAAGCTCGTTGTCGTGCCCACCATCCACCCAAAAAACCTGTTGGTGATGCGACCCGGTCGTGAGGAGGATGCGACGCGTGACGAGGTCGGCTTCGGCCGCCATGCGCGGATTGCCGAGGCGACGGGCGGCCGCGACGACGGCCGGATCGGGCAAGCGCGCGAAGAGGGCGTCGCCGCGTTCGAAGAGCTCGAGGGTGCGACCTTCGACGTCGAGCTTCACGCCGTTCCACGGGCCGAGCACGGTCGCACGGCTCGCGACCTGCGTCATCGTGCGGTGGAAGGTCCGGTGCCAGCTCGCGTATTCGGAAGGGTGACAGCTCCGGCACGCGCCCGAGCCGACGCTGCCGGAGGCGGCGCGCTCGATCGCGACGGGTGACTGCTCGCGGTGGTCGCGCGTGGTGGCGGCGGCCACGGCGACGAGCACGCCGGCCGCGGCGATGACGAGCGCGGCGAGACGCGGCAGCTCGGCGGAGCTTCGCCAGGCGTACCCGGCGCTCGCGGCGACGAGCGCGAGCACGAGCGCGATCTCGAGCGTCGCCATGCGGCGGCCACGAGTCTACGCCGTCCGGGCTTGCCGCGACGCGGAGGATGGGCCATGCGAGGGTCGTGACGGAATCCGAGCTCCACGCGCGGGTCGAGCGACTCCGGGAGCGCGTGCTCGCGGCGGAACCCGACGAACGGCGGAGCCTTTCGGACGAGCTCGACGCGCTCCGGGGCATGTATCGAAGCAACTCGAGCGCGTTCACGACCGAGCTAGTCGGTATGCTGCGTGGAATCGCCGCCGACCTCGATTCGGCTCCGCCCGGGGACGCGCTCGAGCGCGAACTCAAATCTACCTTTGGTTTCGACCACTTCCGGCCGGGTCAGCTCGCCATCGTGCGCAGCGTGCTCGCCGGGCGCGACTGCATCGGCGTGATGCCGACCGGCGCCGGCAAATCGCTCACGTATCAGCTGCCGGCGCGCCTGCTCGGCGGGGTGACGCTCGTCGTCTCGCCGCTCATCGCGCTCATGAAGGACCAGGTGGACGCGCTCGCGGAGGTGGGGCTCCGCTCGACCTTCTTGAACTCGAGCCTCTCGGCCGACGAGCGGCGCGACCGCATCGCGCGCATCCGCGCCGGCGAGCTCGAGATCGTGTACGCGGCGCCCGAAGGGCTCGAGGCGTCGACGGGGCGCGTCATCGCCGAGCTCGACCTCCGGCTCATCGCCGTGGACGAAGCGCACTGCATCTCGCAGTGGGGCCACGATTTTCGTCCGGCGTACCGCAACTTGGCGGGTTTGAAGCAGCGCTTTCCGAAGACGCCGGTGCTCGCCCTGACCGCGACCGCGACGCGCGAAGTGATCGACGACATCGGCAAGCAGCTCGGCATGCGCGCGCCGGCGCTCTTTCGCGGCTCCTTCTTGCGCAAGAATTTGCGGCTCTTCGCCGTGCGCAAAGACGAGATCGGCAAGGTGAGCACGCGGGACGCCATCGTCGCGTTGCTCCGCGACCGGCGCGGCGAGAGTGGCATCGTTTATTGTTTGTCGCGCCGCTCGACGGAGGAGCTCGCCGAATACCTGCGTTCCGCCGGCATTTCGGCGAAGCATTACCACGCGGGCATGGAGCCCGCGGAGCGCTCGAGCGTGCAGGACGCGTTTCGCGCGGGTGAAGTCGACGTCGTGACGGCGACCATCGCGTTCGGGATGGGCATCGACAAATCGAACGTGCGTTTCGTCGTGCACCGCGATTTGCCGCGCTCGGTCGAAGGCTATTACCAGGAGATCGGCCGCGCCGGCCGCGACGGGCTCACGAGCGACTGCGTGCTCTTCTATTCGTGGGCGGACGTGAAGGCCTACGATCGCATGGCCGAACAGGGACCGGACGAAGCCGCGGGCGAACGCTTGAAGAGCCAGGCGCGCGAAATGTTCCGCTTGGCCGAAGCCGACGGCTGCCGGCACGCGCACGTCGTCGGCTACTTCGGTGAAAAGGCGACGGCGTGCGGCACGAGCTGCGATCGCTGCACGGGTGAAGGCATCGCCGACGCGCTCAAGCACGCCGCGCGGTCGCGCAAACGCGTCGAGCGGCTCGAGAGCGGGGACGAGCCCGTGCGCCGCGCGCCGCCCGTCGTGCCCGAAGGCGCGGAGGCGCTTCTCGCCGAGCTCAAAGCGCTGCGGAGCCGGCTCGCGACCGACCGGCGCGTCCCCGCGTACGTCGTCTTCAGCGACGCGACGCTCGTCGAGATGGCGGCGCGCCGCCCGTCGTCCCACGCCGAGATGCTCGCGATCTCCGGCGTCGGAACGACGAAATTGGAGCGCTACGGGGACGTATTTTTGGGCGTGATCGGGCGCTTCGGCGGGTAGGCGCCCGCTCGACTCGCTCGGCTCGTGTTACGCTCGAAAGGATGGCGTTCTCGCGGATGCCGAGGTGGCGGTGGCTCTTCGCGCTGATTTTGCTGCCGGCGTGCGGCTCCGGCAAAGCGTCGCCCGCGTCGGGCTCGAGCCCCGACGCCCCCGGTAGCTCCGACGCGGGCTCGGGCACGAAGACACTCTACGCGGGCATCGAGCTCGATCTCGCCGCGCTCGCGGGCGGCGCGACGCCCAACGCCGAGCTCACCGTCGTGCTCGCGCGAGGCATGCAGGGCGGCGCCGGCGTGAGCGGCGCGGACGTGACGCTCGCGGCGCCGGACGGCGTGACCGTCACCGCCGCCGAGGACGGGACGACGCCGGGCTCCTACCGCGCGTCCGGGTTCACGTGGGAGCCGAGCTGGCACGTTCAGATCAGCGCAGGTTCGGACGAGCTCGAGCTCACCCTCGCGGCTCCCGGCGCCACGACCGTCACCACCCCGACTCAAGGCGCCTCGGTCGCTGCCGGCCCGGTGACGCTCGAGTGGACCGACGCGTGGGGCGCGAAGGCAGAGAGCGTGTGGGCCGAGTGCTGCGGCGCGCCGACCGTCAAGCTCACGGACAGCGGCACGGGCAGCCTGCCGGTCACGGCTCCCGGTGGCGAGGTCACCCTGTACCGGCAGAACGCGCTCGTCCCGAGCGGCGGAGCGCAGGGTTCGCTCGCGACCGCCGAGACGTCTTACGGCGTCTACCTCCAGGCGCATTGAGCGAACGGAGGCGCGGCGCGCCGTCGCGCGGACTACGCGGAGAGCGAGGCGCCCACGAGCTCGCCCAACCGCGCCGCGTTCTCGCGCCGTCCCGGCCGGTAGCGTGGCGGCGCGGGCGGCATGTACTTGAGCGCCCGTTCGATCATGAAGCGGTGCAGGCCGGTGAGTCCGTCGAGCTCGAGCGCGACGCCGCGCGTGTGTTCGCCCGGGCGCCGGCCGTGGACGACGCGCGTGACGAGGGCTTCGGTGTCCACCCAGTAGAGTGAGTTCGGGAGCTGGAAGGAGAGGATGACGCGCTCGCCGGTGAGGATGGGATCGGCGGGCATGACGAGCACGCCCGTGGCCGAGAGGTCGACCACTCTGTCGGCGATGAGCTTGAAGTCGCGCTCGCGGACGACCTGGCACGGTTGACGCAGGAGGCGGCGCGGCATGCGGTGGTGGGTGCG
>Ga0335083_10004178_pt1 | contig 18481 bp, 15 predicted proteins | sample Lox_Sample_42_FD_206716 | JGI IMG/M metagenome (GOLD analysis project Ga0335083, IMG submission 206716) | Soil microbial communities from Loxahatchee National Wildlife Refuge, Florida, United States - Lox_Sample_4.2 | ecosystem: Environmental > Terrestrial > Soil > Wetlands | place: USA...
TAGCGCGCCATCAGCTCGTAATGCCGCTTCGTCTCGGCCCAGTCCGCCCAGTTGTGCGCCAGTTCCAGGATCGCGCCGAAACCGCCCGTGCCTTTCAGCAACTGTTCGATATAGGCGATCGCGTCGTCCGGCGTGCCGATGCAGGCCGCCCCCGTCTCGGTGAAGAAGGTGTACGGGTCTTCCACATCCGGCGGGACGATGGGGAACGTCGCGACATCGCTGAAATAGTTGCGGAAGGCGTGGATGCCGTACTGCACGTTGCGCTTCGCCTGCTCGCGGGTCTCGGCGACGTGCATCAGCGTCACCATCCGCCAGTTCTTCCGGTCCGCGACGTGGCCGTTGGCGCGCGCCTGCTCCTCGTACAGCAGCCAGTTGTTGGCGTGGTGCTTGATCGCATCGGGGCTCGTGCCGCCGATCGACAGCATGCCGATGCCGTGCTTGCCCGACGCCACCGCGCCGACCGGCGAACGCGAGCAGGCGACGGCCATCTCCATGCCGGGCTGCGAGAAGGGCTGAAGCTGCAGCCTGGCCTCGGTCAGGCTGAACCAGTCGGTCTGGCGCGAGACCGTCCCGCCGTGCATCAGCTCCATGATGCAGTCGAGCGATTCGTTCATGCGGCGGCGCTGGTCGGCGGCCTTGAGCCCGATCTTGTCGGCATCGTAGATCAGCGCGCCCGGACCGACGCCGAACATCGCCCGCCCGCGCGCCATGTGGTCGAGCTGCATCATGCGCGAGGCGAGCGTGAAGGGATGATGGTAGGGCAGCGAGACGACGCCGGTGCCGAGGCGGATGTTGCGCGTGCGCTGGGCCGCTGCGGCGAGGAACATCTCCGGGCAGGAGATGATCTCGAAGCCGCCCGAATGATGCTCGCCGACCCAGGCCTCGTGATAGTTCAGCCGGTCGAGATGCTCGATCAGCTCCATGTCGCGCTCGATGGCGAGCGTCGGGTTCTCGTTCAGCGCATGGAAGGGCGCCAGGAAGATGCCGGTGCGCAGGTAACGGTCTTGCATGGTCGGGCCTCGAGAGTTCGAGAAAAGATCAGATCGCGCGGAAGCCGCCATCGGCCATGATGATCGAGCCGGTGACGTAAGCCGAGAGGTCGGAGGCGAGGAAGACGGCCGGGCCCGCGATGTCCTCGGGCTTGCCGGGACGGCCGAGCGGCGTGTGCTGCATCACCTTGGCCACCATGTCCGGGTTCTTGGCGCGGGCCTCGGCATTGATCCTGGTCTCGATCATGCCGGGACCGATCGCATTCACCCGCACGCCGTCCTTGCCGAGCTCCGCCGCGAGCGAGCGCGTGAAGCCCAGCACGCCGTGCTTGGAGGTCGTGTAGGCGGCCGAGTTGGGCCAGCTCACATGCACGAAGGACTGGATCGAGCCGATGTTGATCACCCGGCCCTTGGTGGCGCGCAGCTGTTCGAGGAAAGCGTGCGTGACGTTGAACATGCCGTGGAGATTGATCGACATGATGTCGTCCCAATCCTTGGCCACGGCCGCAGGATCGCCGGTGATCGGGTTGCGGCGGTTGATGCCGGCATTGTTGACCAGGATCGAGATGTTGCCGCTCTTGGCGATCTCCGCCGCGACGGTCTTGCAGGCGGCACGATCCGTCACATCCAGCTTCACCGCCGAGCACTCGCCGCCCTTGGCCTTGACGAGATCGACCGTCTCCTTCGCTCCCTCGGGACTGGTGTCGAGCACGATGACCCTCGCCCCTTCGCGCGCGAAGGCCTGGCAGATGCCCTGGCCGATGCCCGAGCCGCCGCCGGTCACGGCCGCGATGTGTCCCTGGAGCAGTCCCGCCATTCTTGTTTCCTCCCTCGAGCGGCTGCCATGTTGGCACAGACCAGGCATCGTGCGCGCCTCGGCCCTTCCGCCTCGCGCGTGGAACGCAAGATTCGGGCGGGCTTACGCCGCCTTGGCGCTCGGCGCGCCGCTCGCGGCCGGCGCCTCGGCGAGAGTCATCAGCCAGTCACGGAAGGCCTTGATCTTGCGCCGCCGGATCGCCTCGGGCGGATAGACCGCGTAGTAGGCGAAGTCCGTCGACATCTTGAAGTCGAAGGGCACGACCAGCCGGCCGGCCTTGAGGTCGGGCGCCACCAGCGGATGGCGGCCGAGCGCCACACCCAGCCCGTCCATCGCCGCCTGATAGGCCGCGATGGCGAAGTCGAAGGTGACGCCGCGCGTCACATCGATGCCCTTCACGCCGGCCGCCGTCAGCCAGACCTGCCAGTCGTCGGGGAAGGTGCCGATGTGCAGCAATGTGAAGCGCTTGAGGTCGGCCGGCTTCTTGAGCGCGTTCGGTCCCTTGAGCAGCGACGGGGCGCAGACCGGCATCACATCCTCGCCGACCAGCCGCTCGGCCGTCAGCCCCGGCCAGTGGCCGCGCCCGTAGCGGATGCCGATATCGACGTCCTCGCGCGAGAAATCGACCAGGCCGGTATGGGTGCTGACCCGCACGTCGATCTCGGGATTGGCGCGCTGGAAGCCGCCCAGCCGCGGCACCAGCCACTTGGTGGCGAAGGAGGCCGTCGTCGTCACCGTGAGGTGACCGCCGCGATCCTTCTGCAGCAGCTTCTCCGTCGCCTCGTTCAGCTGATCGAAGGCCGCGCGCACGGCGGGCAGATAGGCCTGCCCCGCCTCGGAGAGCAGCAGCGAGCGATTGCGCCGCACGAACAATTTTAATCCGAGCCGCTGTTCCAGCCCGCGCACCTGATGGCTGATGGCGGCCTGGGTCACGGACAGTTCCTCGGCGGCGTCGGTAAAGCTCATATGGCGTGCGGCCGCTTCGAAAGCGCGCAAACCATTGAGCGGCGGCAGGGTTCGCTTCATGCCAAATCCCTTCTGAAAGCAGTGACATTCACATGAGCTAATTTAATCAAAACAGGAGGAAGGGTCGTTTGTAAAGGGGGGCCCCGAGGCGCAAATGCTCACCCATCAGAGTGCAGTTCTCTTTCAGGGGAGTAGGTCCCATGGCCGATATCTCGCTTCACTACAGTTCCCATGCCCCGCTGGCCGGTACTTTCACCGCTCTCGGGCAGATCTTCAGCACCTGGCGCCGGCGCGCCCGCGAGCGCAACGAGCTCGCCCAGCTCGACGCCCGCAGCCTGCACGACCTCGGCATCACGCCGAGCGCCGTGGAGTTCGAGGCCAGCAAGCCCTTCTGGCGCGGCTAGCTCCTCACCGAAATCCGGAGCGTCGGGTCCCTTTTTACCCTGCCGGGACCCGTCCCCATCTCCGGACACTGGCCGGCGGTCGATCTACAGCCTCCCTGTCGACCGCCGGCTTTTTCTTGCCCGGGTTTTTGGCCCGCATTGCCGCGACGGCATGGTCTTGGTAGACGCCGCGCGTGCCGCTTTCCGATTCACAGGTCCAGGCGCTCGCCCGTGACGCCGCGCAGCGCGCCTCGTCGGGCGATCTCGCCGGCGCCGAACCGCTGTTCGCCCAGCTGGTCGAGGCGCGGCCCAATTCCGGCCAGGCGCTGCATCTCCTCGGCCAGGCACGGCTGCGGCTCGGCCGCTTCGCCGAGGCGCGCGAACCGCTCGAACGGGCCGCGAAGTTCATGCCGCGCGATGTCGGTCCCCAGGTCAATCTCGCGGGCTGCCTGTCCATCCTGGGCGAGCACGACGCGGCCCTCGTCGCTCTCGATCGCGCCAACCAGCTGAAGCCCGGCGATCCCAGCATCGCCCACAATCGCGGCCGCGCCCTCGAGGCGCTGGGCCGGCCCGAGGAAGCCGAGCGCGCCTACGACGAGGCGCTCGCCGTCGACCATCGCCTGCTGCCCTCGCTCAGCGCCCGCGCAGGCCTGCTCGCCGCGCGCGGCGAATGGATGGGGGCGCTCGCCGACCTCGACATGGCGCTGACCGAGCGGCCCGACGATGCGCGCCTCAGGCTGCGAAGGGGCGAGCTTCTGCTCGCGCGCGGCGACTGGCTGCGCGGCCTGCCCGACCATGAAGCGCGCCTCGCGCTGCCGGGCGAGCGCTACACGCCCGACCTGCCGCTCTGGCAGGGCGAGCCGCTCGCCGGCCGTCTGCTGATCTATCCCGAGCAGATCGACATCGAGAGCGATACGGCGCTGCGCGACGTGCTGATGCTGGCGCGCGGCGTCGACGCGACAGTGCAGTGCGCGGAGCGGCTGGCCGATATTCTCGACCTGCCGACGGCCCGCCGCGGCGACCCGCTCGGGGACTTCGCCGCGGCCGCGCCGCTGCGCAGCCTGCCGTATCTCCTGAACTGGGACCTGGCCTCGCTGCCCGCGGCCGGTCCACTGAAGGGGTCCGCCGCTCTCGCCGAGCTGGCGCTCACGGACGGCGGCGATGTCTGGCAGGTCCATCTCGCGGCGCGCCTCGGTCGGCCGGCAGTGATGGTGCTGGGCGAGAAGCGCGATTGGCTGTGGGGCCCGAAGGATGGTCCCGGCGACGGCCTCAGCGGCTGGTATCCAACGCTGCAGATCCGCTAGAGCGCCGCCGCGCGGTCCATTCGCGCAGGCGCTGGAACACCACGTAAAGCAGCGGGATCGCAAAGACGCCGACCAGGGCCGCCGCCAGCATGCCGCCGAACACCGGCGTGCCGACCGCGCGGCGGCTGAGCGCGCCCGCGCCCTCGGCGATCACCAGCGGCAGCAGGCCGAGCACGAAGGCGAAGCTGGTCATCATCACCGGCCGGAAGCGCAATCGCGCCGCCTCGACCGCGGCATCGAGCACGTCCTTGCCCTCGCGCCTCTGCTGGACGGCGAACTCCACGATCAGGATGCCGTTCTTGGCGGCGAGAGCCACCAGCACGACGAGGCCGATCTGGGCATAGACGTCGAAGGCGAGGCCCGCGAGCGCGACCGAGACGATCGCGCCCAGGAGGCCGACACTGACCGACAGCAGTACCGGGAGCGGGATGTTCCAGCTCTCGTACAACGCCACCAGGAAGAGATAGGCGAAGAGCACGGCGAGCCCGAGCACGATGCCGGTCTGGCCGCTCGCCGCCTTCTCCTGCAGTGCCGTCCCCGTCCATTCGAAGCTGTAGCCGGTCGGCAAGGTCGCATGCGACAGCCGCTCCATCGCAGCCAGCGCCTGGCCCGAGCTGTAGCCCGGCTTGGGGGCGCCGTTGATCACGGCGGCGCGGAAGCCGTTGTAGCGGATCACGGCTTGCGGGCCCTGCACCAGCTTCGCCTGGGCGAGCGCCCGAATCGGGACCATGGCGCCCGCGGCGCTGCGCACATAGACGCGATAGATGTCGTCGATGGCGTCGCGGAAACGGGAATCCGCCTGCACGTTCACCTGCCAGGTGCGGCCGAACAGGTTGAAGTCGTTGACGTAGTAGCCGCCGAGCGTCGACTGCAGGGCGTTGAAGATGTCGCTCACCTTGACGCCCAGCACCTGTGCCTTGTCGCGGTCGATCTCGAGATACACTTGCGGCGTCTCGGCGGCGAAGGTGCTGAACACGCCGGCAAGCTCGGGCTGCTGGTTGGCGCCGACCAGGAGACCGCGCATGACGGCGGCGAGCTCGGTCGGCGGCTGGCCCTGCAGCCCTTCGAGCACGTACTGGAAGCCGCCCGTATTGCCGAGGCCCAGCACCGGCGGCAGGTTGAAGGGAAAGACGATCGCGCCCTGGATCGAGGCGAGCTGCGGCCGGAGCTTGGCCAAGATGGCATCGACGCTCTGCGACTTGTCGGTGCGCTGGTCGTAGGGCTTCAGCCGGATGACGAAGAAGGCCTGGTTGGGCGAGGCCACGTAGTCGATGAAGTTCAGGCCCACGACCGAGAGCACGCCCTCGACGCCGGGGATCGGCTTGATGACGTTCTCGACCTGGGCGACCAGCGCCTCGGTGCGGTTGAGCGAGGCGCCCTCGGGCAGGCGCATGGCGGCGAAGAAGCCGCCCTGGTCCTCCGACGGCAGGAAGCCCTGCGGCGTCTTCTGGAACACGCCGACCGCGGCCGCGGCGACGACGATGACACCCACGAGGCCGAAGATCGCGAAGCGCACGAGGCGGCGCACGACGAAGACGTAGCCGTCGCGCACGCCGTCGATCGCATTCAGGACGACGCGCATGGGCCCGGCACTGATATGGCCGCGGCGCAGCAGCACCGCGCAGAGGGCGGGGCTGAGCGTCAGCGCATTGATCGCCGAGATGATCATCGAGGTCGAGACGGCGACGGCGAACTGGCGGAAGAGCAGGCCGCTGATGCCGGGGATGAAGGCGACCGGCACGAACACCGACAGCAGCACCAGCGTGATGGCGATGATCGGGCCGGTGATCTCGGCCATCGCCTTCTTGGTGGCCTCGGGCACGGTGAGGTCGGGCTCCTCCTCGATCACGCGCTCGACGTTCTCGATCACCACGATCGCGTCGTCGACCACGATGCCGATCGCCATGACCAGCGCGAGCAGCGACACGGTATTGGCGGTGTAGCCCAGCGCCAGCATGACGGCGAAGGCGCCGACGATCGACACCGGCACCGCGACCAGCGGGATCACCGTGGTGCGCAGTTTCCCCAGGAACAGGAACACGACGATGGCCACCAGGACGAAGGCGATGGCGAGCGTGCGGACCACCTCCTCGACCGTCGCGGTGACGAAGATCGTGTTGTCCCACAGGAGATTGTAGGCGACGTCGTCGGGGAAGCGCTGGCGCAGATCCTCCATGGTGGCGCGCACCTGGCGCGCCACGTCCACGGCATTGGCGCCCGGCGACTGGTAGATGCCGATCGCCGCCGTCGGGGCGCCGTTGAAGCGGCTGTAGCGTTCCTGCGTCTTGGCGCCCACGTCGGCCCGCGAGACATCCTTCACGCGCACCACCGAGCCGTCGGGGTTGGCGCGCACGATGATGTTCTGGAACTCCTCGGGCGTGGTCAGGCGGCCCTTGGTCTTGATGGTGAGCTGGAGCTGCTGGCCCTGCGGTGTCGGCGCCGAGCCGATGCGGCCGAGCGCGGCCTGCACGTTCTGGCTCTGCACGGCGGCCACGACATCGGCGGGCGTGAGGTTGAAGCTGGTGAGCTTGTCGGGGTCGAGCCACAGGCGCAGCGAATAGTCGAGCGGCCCGAACAGGGTCGCCTGGCCGACGCCCCGGATGCGGGCCAGCGGATCGACGATGTTGATGGTCGCGTAGTTGTTGAGATAGAGCGCGTCGTGCGTGTTCTTGGGCGAATAGAGCGTGATGATCTGCAGCAGCGCCGCCGACTTCTTGCGGATCACCAGCCCCTGGCGCTGCACCTCCTGCGGCAGGAGCGGCGTCGCGAGCTGGGCGCGGTTCTGCACGTTGACGGTGTTGATGTCGGGGTCGGTGCCGAGCGCGAAGGTGACGGTGAGCGTGTAGCTGCCGTCGGCGCCGCTGGCCGACTGGTAGTAGATCGCATTGTCCACGCCGTTGATCTGCTGCTCGATCGGCTGGGCGACCGTCGCCTCGACCGTCTCGGCGTCGGCGCCGGGATAGAGCGTGGTGAGCGAGACCTGCGGCGGCACGATGTCGGGGAACTGCGCCACCGGGATCGAGGCGATGGCCAGCAGGCCCGCCAGGGTGATGACGATCGAGATGACGAAGGCCAGCCGCGGCCGGTCGATGAAGATGCTCGAGATCATCGCAGCACGGCGTCCTGCACGACCTGCCCCGGCCGCACCTTCTGGATGCCGTCGACGATCACCTTGTCGCCCACCGCGAGGCCGGACGTGATGACGATATCGGTGTCGATGTTGGCGCCGGTCTTGAGCCGCCGCTGCTGGACCTTGTGCTCGCCGTCGACGATCAGCGCGTAGTAGCCCGACTGATCGACCTGCAGCGCCGATTGCGGGATCACGAGCTGCGGCGACTCGTTGCGCTCGCGGATCACCGCGGTGGCGAACTGGCCGTCGATCAGCATGCCGTCCGGATTGGGGATGACGGCGCGCATGATCAGGCTGTCGGTCTGCTGGTCGACCTGCGGATCGGTGAGGTTCCAGGCGCCGGCCAGCGGATAGTCGTGGCCGTTGGAGAGCCGCAGGCGGATCTCGATCTTGGCCAGGCCGCCGTCCTTCTGCCGCGACTCGCGGATCGTCTCGAGGTCCTTCACGCTCACCGGAAAGAGCACGTAGATCGGATCCTGGCTGACGATGGTGGCGAGCACGCCGCTCGCGGGGTTGACCAGGTTGCCCATCGTGTAGGTCGTGCGGCCGATGCGGCCGTCGATCGGCGAGCGTATGTCGGTGTAGTCGAGATTGACCTGGGCCTGGGTCAGCGCGGCCTTGGCCTGCAGGACGCGCGCGTCGGCCGTGTCGAGCACCGCCTTGTTGCGGTCGACCGTCGATTGCGGGCTGTACTGGCGCTTGGAGAGGTCGAGCTGACGGTCGTATTCGAGCCGCGCGTCGATCAGGCTCGCCTCGGTGACCGCGAGGTTCGCCTTGGCCTGGTCGACCAGCGCCTGGAACTGCACCTTCTCGATCTGGTAGAGCAGGTCGCCCGCCTTCACCGTCTGGCCTTCGCGGAACAGCACCTTCTCGAGGAAGCCCTCGATGCGGGCCCGCACCTCGACCTTGTTCTCGGCCTTGATGCGGCCGACGAACTCGAAGGACGAGCTGACGCCTTTCGTCGCCGCGAGCCGCACGCCGACGGCCGGCGGCGGCGCGGCGGCGGTGGCAGGTGCCGGCTTGTCGAAGCTGCCGCGCAGGAACCACCCCGCTACGGCCAGCACCACAATGGCGATGCCGGCGATGCCGGCAATGCGCCGTCCCCTCGATGCCGTTGCGACTTGACCGTTCGGCATGACGTCCTCGCTTCTGGGCAACAGGCATCATAGCGGCATTTGCCATGCGCAAAACGCCTTCCTTCCGTCGCGCGCGGGTGCTGTTATCGCCTTCACACGGAGGAAACATGGGCAAGGCACTGTTCGACAAGATCTGGGACGCCCACGTCATCAAGGAGCTGGGCAACGGCTTCATCCTGATGCACATCGACCGCCTGCTGCTGCACGACATGTCGGGCGGCAAGGCGCTGAAGGAGGCGATCGAGAAGGGCCACGCGCCGTCGCAGCCGCGGCTGATCTACGGCACGCCCGATCACACCATGTCGAGCAGGCCCGGCCGCACCGAGAAGACCTTCCCGCCGGGCGAGCCCCTGATCCTGTCGATGCGCGAGACCACGCAGGCCTATGGCATCAAGCTGTTCGACTTGGGCCAGGACGGACAGGGCATCGTCCATGTCATGGGGCCCGAGCAGGGGCTGACCTTGCCCGGCACGACCCTGGTCTGCGGCGACAGCCATACCTCGACGCATGGCGGCATGGGCGCGCTCGCCTATGGCATCGGCGCCTCGGAGCTGGTGCATGTCATTGCCACGCAAACGATGGTCCAGCGCAAGCCCAAGCTCTTCCGCGCGAGCTTCGAGGGCAAGCTGATGCCGGGCGTCACGGCCAAGGACATGATCCTGCACCTGATCGGCGAAGTCGGCACCGCGGCCGGCACGGGCTTCGCCGTCGAGTATGCGGGCTCAGGCGTCCGCGCGTTGCCCGTGGAGGCGCGGCTCACGCTCTGCAACCTCACCATCGAGATGGGCGCGCGCACCGGCATGGTGGCGCCCGACGAGACGACCTACGAGTATCTCAACGGCCGCGACTATGCGCCCAAGGGCGCGATGTGGGACCGCGCCGTCGCGCACTGGCGCACCTTGCCGAGCGACCCCGACGCCGAGTTCGAGCGCGAGCATACGATCGACATGAGGAACGTGGCGCCGCAGATCACCTGGGGCACCAGCCCCGAACATGTGATCGCGGTCGACCGGCCGATCCCCGATCCCGACACCGGCCCCGAGGAGAAGCGCGCGGCCTGGGCGGCGGCGCTGCAGTATCAGGGCCTGCAGCCCGGCAAGCCGATCGAAGGCACGCCGGTCGATTGGGTGTTCATCGGCTCCTGCACCAACTCCCGCATTTCCGACCTGCGCGCCGCGGCCGAGATCGCCAAGGGCCGCCGCAAGGCCGCGAACGTCACGGCCTGGGTCGTGCCGGGCTCGGTGCGCATCAAGCAGCAGGCCGAGGCCGAGGGGCTGGACCGCATCTTCCTCGACGCCGGCTTCGAATGGCGCGAGCCCGGCTGCTCGATGTGCATCGCTTCCAATGGGGAGCGCGTGCCGCCCGGCCAGCGCAGCGTCTCGACCTCCAACCGCAACTTCGTGGGCCGCCAGGGACCCGGTGCACGCACCCATCTCGCCAGCCCCGCCATGGCGGCGGCCGCGGCGATTAAGGGCGCGATTGCCGATGTGAGGAAGATCTGATCATGGACAAGTTCACCAAGGTCACGGGCGTGGCCGCGCCGCTGATGCGCCAGAACGTCGACACCGATCTGATCATCCGCATCGAGCGGCTGGTCGACAATGTCGGCCGCGAAGGGCTCGGCCCCTTCTGTTTCGAGCAGATCCGCTTCAAGCCGGACGGTTCGGAGAACCCCGACTGCGTCTTCAATCAGGAGCCCTATCGCAATTCGCCGATCATCCTCTCCAGGGAAAATTTCGGCTGCGGCTCGTCCCGCGAGGGCGCGGTGTGGGCGCTGAAGGGCATGGGCATCAAGGCGGTGATCGCGCCCTACTTCGGCGACATCTTCAACAACAACTGCTTCCAGAACGGCATCCTGCCGGTGCCGCTGCCCATCGAGGATGTCGAACAGCTCGCCGACGAGATGCGTGCCTCGCCGGGCAACGCGCGGGTCACGGTCGATCTCGAGAACTCCGTGGTGATCTCGCCGACCGGCCGCACCATTCCCTTCAAGGTCGATGCGCGCCGCCAGCATGCGCTGCTGAACGGGCTGGACGACATCGCCGAGACCAAGGCGGCGCAGGCCGAGATCGAGGCGTGGCAGAAGGCCGACCAGCAGGCGCGGCCGTGGGTATGGCTGTGAGCCCCCCTTGAAGCCGCAGCACCTCGCGCTCGCGGCGGTGATCGCCGCGGTGTGGGGGCTGAACTTCACCATGATCCGCTTCGGGCTGGATCAGTTCACGCCGCTCTCTTTCGCGGCGTGGCGCTTCGTGGTGGGCGCGCTGCCGGTGCTGGTGCTGCCACGGCCCAACGTGTCGTGGAAGGTACTGGTGGGCATCGGCGTCTTCCTGTTCGGCGGACAGTTCGCCTTCCTCTTCTTCGCCATGGTCGCGGGCCTGCCGCCCGGCCTCTCGTCGGTGCTGGTGCAGCTCCACGGGCCGCTGACGCTCGTGCTCGCGGCCCTCTTCCTCAGGGAGCGCGCGAGTCGCGGACAATGGGCAGGACTCGCCGTGGCCCTCATCGGCGTGCTGCTGATCGCGCGCTCGGTCGAAGGCAGCGTCGGACCGCTCGCCGTCGGCATCGCGCTTCTGTCGGCGCTGAGCTGGGCGGTCGGCAATCTCTTCCTGCGCGAAGGCCGCGGCACGTCGGTACTCGCGGTCACGGCGTGGGGTTGCCTGCTGCCGCCGATACCGTTCCTGGTCGCGGGCCTCGCGATCGACGGTGTCGATCGAACCTTCGCGCCGGTCCTGCATCCGACCTGGTGGGGCACCTTCGTGCTGCTCTACACGGTCGTGCCGGTGATGTGGCTCGGCTACTGGATCTGGGGAACGCTCTTGCGCACGTATCCCGCCGCGAAGGCCGGGCCCGTGTCGCTGCTGGTGCCGTGCTGCGCGCTCGGCTTTTCCGCGGCGATCACGGGCGAGGCGATCGGCGGCTTGCGCTTGATTGGCGTGGTCGTTGTCCTGGGCGGCGTCGCGCTCGGCATGTTCGCGACCGGAAAACGCTGAGGCCCAGAAAAGGGAAACGGGAGCTTTCGCTCCCGTTTCCGCTCCCCAATGGGCACCCCGTAGCGGCAGAGCCGGCACACGGAATGCAGTTCGATGAAGGGAGTGTACGCGTGCCTTGTCCGATGGTCAATCCGCATCTTCACTGCGGAAGCACAGAAGAAAGTCTTTTAAGCCTTTGAGAGTCCGCACCATTCGGCAATGAAGAGCGCGGTCGCTTGGGTGATTTGTCGCACTGATTCGAGATTCACGCGCTCGTCGAAGCCGTGAATGTCGTCGGATTTCGGCCCGTAGACCAAAGCTGGAATACCAGCATAGAGACCGAAGAAACGATTGTCGGCCGTGCCGGTCGAGGTCTTGTCCAGAAGCTCGGCACCGAACACCGTCTTGTGCGCTTCGGCCAGCACGGCGCGCACCTGCTCGTGGTTCTTGAGCACGAAGGGTTCGGCCTGGAAACCTTCCCACGTCACCGTCGGCGGGTTGTTGCCGAGGAAGGGATCGTTGGCCGCGGCGGTGCGGATCACGTCCTCCACCTCCTGCCGGCACTCTTTCAACGTCTGGGTAGGCAGCACGCCCACGCGCATGTCGAAGGTGCACCAGCTCGGCACTGAGCTCGCCCAGTCGCCGCCGGCGATCTTGCCGACGTTGAAGTTCACCGGATGATGATGGTCGTGGAAGTGACGATCGTGCGCCTTCTTGGCGTTCCACTTCTTCTCGAGCTCGCGCAGCTGCTGGATCAGGCGATAAGCCGATTCGATCGCGTTCGATCCGGCATCGGCCTTGTAAACGTGCACGGGATGGCCGGTGACCTTGACCTGGAACCACATCACGCCGACCTGCGCGACGGTGAGCACGCCCGATGACGGCTCGGGGATGAGGGCGGCATCGGCACGATAGCCGCGCTGCAGGCAGGCGAGCGCTCCGTTGCCCGTGCACTCCTCCTCGACCACCGACTGCTGATAGACGTCCGCGGCCGGCACGTAGCCTAGCGCCTTGAGCGCACGCAGCGCGAAGACGTTCAGGATCAACCCCGCCTTCATGTCGCCCGAGCCGCGGCCGTACATCCAGCCGTCCTTGATCGCGGGCTCGAAGGGGTTGCGCGCCCACATCTCGTGCGGGCCCTCGGGCACGACGTCGATATGGCCGTTCAGGATCAGCGAGCGGCCCTTCGGATTCTGCGGCCGCCAGGCGCCGACCACGTTCCACGCATCGTCATAGTCCAGCGAATGTGGCGAGTAGCCCGGCAGGTGCTTGAGATCGTCGATCTTGATCTGCCAGCGGTCGAGGCCGAGCCCGTCCTCCTTGAAGAGGCGCGCCATCATGTCCTGCGCCGGCGCTTCGCGGAACCGCGTGGACGGGATCTTCACCAGATCGGCCAGCACCTTGGTCTGCTCGTCGAACGACTTGTCGACGGCGGTCATGATCTGGGTCTTCAGCGCGGGCTCGAGCATTTTTTTACTCCGTACAAAATTCTTCGCCGGCCCCCAGGGCCGTCTTTCCCGTTAAACAAACGGAAAAATAACGGGCGGGGTGGATGAGCGATCAATCTGGCGGGGATTTTTCGCGTTGGCTTGCGAAAAATAAACGGCTGAAAACGGCCGATTGCGGCGAGGCCTCCAGCGCTCCGGCCACTTTAGAGGCATTTCACCGAACAGGCCATTGCGATCAATGGAACGGGCCGCCCGCCGCCACAGCTAGAGCGAGACCGGGCTCATCCTCTCCCAGGTGAGCTCACGATGGATCTTCGCGCCGTTCATCTCGATCTCCGGCGGCACCAGGACCATCCTGTCGCCCTCGAAGCGCACCTTGCGTACTTGCTGGCTGCCCATGCGGCCCGGATCGGAGGCGGCGTCGACCGTCGTGACGAGCGTGCCGCCATCGAACGTGTAGTTGCCGCAATAGGACGAATATTCCCGCTTCGCGCCATCGGCCAGCTTGGCCCTGCCATCGACCAGCACGGCCATCATCCTTCCGTCCGAGGTGAGCGATACGATGCCCATGCCGCGCGGCCCGTAGGGAACGCCGACCGACTTGCCGGCGGGATCGGTCATCCTGCCGCCGACCAAACGCCACACACCGACGACGTTGCGCGCCGCGGACGCCGTCTCGACCGGCGCCGATACCGCGGTCACTCCGGCAGCGGCCCGCACGGCGCGCCGGCGTGTCGTGTTCGATCGTTCGGATGCCATGTTCTTCTCCTCGTTTCTTGTACTTGTCATCCTAGCGTGGAAGGCTGTCGGGGAAGTCCGCCGATGATTCGAAAAAGCGCCCTTGCCGCCGTGCTGGTGGTCCTCGCCGCCGGGTCCGCCCGGGCGGAAGACAAGCGGCCGGTGCCAACGGGCGGCGATCCCGCGCTCGCCTGCGGCCAGGTGCCGGACGGCCGCGCCTACTGGACCGAGTATGCCTATTGCGACAAGCCCGTGCTCGGTCCGGCCAAGGCCAAGGGGTTGATCTTCTGGAGTCACGGCGTGGCGGGCAATCAGCCCTCCTACAAGGCCGCGATCGCGACCTTTCTCCCGAAGATGGTCGCGGCCGGCTGGGACGTCATCCGCATTAATCGCAACAACCTCTATGAACGCTGCAGCACCGGCGGCGGCAACATCTCGAACTGCTGGGATGCGGGCGGCGTGAAGCACATGAAGGATCTGATCGAACGCTCCCGCCAGGCGCGAGCGCAGGGCTATCAGCGCGTGGTTGCGGCCGGCCAATCGTTCGGCGGCGCCATCTCGGTCGAGGCCAATGCCGCGGCACCCGACCTGTTCTACGCCATGATGGCCTTCTCGCCGGGCCACGGCAGCGACGTCGGCAGCAGCACCGGCTCCTACTACAATCTCGACAAGCAGATCCTCGACGTCATCGCCCGCCAGAAGAGCGGCCGCATCGTCATGTCCTTCCCGGCCGACGATGAATACCACCCCAACCGCTGGAACGATCCGATCGGGCCCAAGGTCCGCACGGTGCTGCAGGGAAGCGGCCTGCCCTTCGTGCTGTTCGACAACACCTCGCCGATCCACGGCCACAGCGCGGTCCGCCTGAAGCAGTTCTCGGACTATTACGGCGACTGCCTGCGCGATTTCCTCGAGCCGGCGAAACAACCCACGGCCGGCGAGACCAGGTGCCCGCCGCCTGCCGACGCCAGGGTCGTCACCGCGAAATAGCGCGGCAATTCCGCCGTGTCGCGTATGACCGGGCTGCGGCGCAACCACACTGAACCATCAAAACGGTCGGCCGCCGGAATGGTCTTGCCAATCGCGCGCCAGTTGCAAAAATGATCGGTATGAAACTTCCTATCGCGGCCCTGCTCGCGACGCTCGCCTTCATCAGTGCGGCTACGGCCAAGCCGCCGCAGACGGAGGAAGAGCGCGCGCAAGCCATGCGCGGCGTCGTATGGCGCGACGGCCAGGAGCTCAGCCTTCCGGTGTCGCATGGCAGGTTGCAGGCGCCCGCGGCGTACAAGCAGCTCCTGGGGCCCGATGCGGCGACCTTGTGGGAGGTCCTGAACGGCATCGCGGCGCCGATGGGCACGGAGGCCGCGCTGTACGATCCCGTCACGCACGCGGTGATCTTCTTCCAGAAGCTGGGTGACGGGTACGTCAAGCTCGACGACTGGGACGAACTCGACGCCGATGCGCTGCTGAAGGGTGTGACCGACAATACCGAAGCGGACAATGCCAAGCGCCAGGGATCCGGTATTCCTCCCGTTCATGTCGTCGGCTGGCTTGAACGGCCGCAACTCGATCGCGCCGCCAGCACGGTCCGCTGGTCCTTCGAGACGTCGGAATCCGGCCGGCCGGCCGTCAACAGCATTGCCCTCGTCCTGGCGCGCGATGGGTTCGAAAAGATCGTCTGGGTCGGCGATCGCCAGTACGCGATGAACAACGACTTCCTGAGAGCGGCCCAGGCCAATTTCGATTTCGTCGCCGGCGGCCGCTATGTCGATCACCAATCGAGCGACAAGGTCGCCGAATATGGAATCGCGACCCTCGTCGCCTCCGTGCTGGGCGTGAAGGTCGCGGCCAAGCTCGGCTTCCTGGCGATCGCGCTCGCTTTCCTCAAGAAGGGCTTCGTTCTCGTCCTCGTGCCGTTCGCGTTCATGTATCGGCGCATCAAGGGCTGGTTCTCGCGCGGCAAGGCTCCGCCTTCGGGTAGCTGAAACAAGGCCGGCAATTCCGCCGTCCGGCCGCGCGATCTTGCCAAGAGCGCGGGCCGGGTGGACGCTTGGCCCATGCCCGACGCCTCCCACAGCTCCGCGCCGCGCCAGCTCGACGTTGCCATTGTCGGTGGCGGCCTCGCCGGCCTCTATGCCATCCATCGCCTGCGCAAACTGGGCCTCAAGATCCGCGCCTACGAGGCGGGCTCGGGCATCGGCGGCACCTGGTTCTGGAATCGCTATCCTGGCGCGCGCTGCGATGTGGAGAGCCTCGAATATTCCTACAGCTTCGACGAGCAGCTGCAGCAGGATTGGAAGTGGCCGGAGCGCTACGGCACGCAGCCCGAGATCCTGAAATACATCAACCATGTCGCCGACCGCTTCGACCTGCGCCGCGACGTGCAGCTCGACACGCGCATCAAGACCGCCCATTTCGACGGCAAGACCAACGAGTGGACGCTCAAGACGGAGGCGGGCGAGGAGATCCGCGCGCGCTATGTCGTGATGGCGGCGGGCAATCTCTCGACGCCGCGGGTGCCGAACTTCAAGGGCATCCACGACTTCAAGGGCAAGTGGTACCACACGGGTCTCTGGCCGCATGAAGGCGTCGACTTCAGCGGCCAGCGCGTCGGCGTGATCGGCACGGGCTCGTCGGGCGTGCAGATGATCCCGATCATCGCCCAGCAGGCCAGGCAGCTCACGGTGTTCCAGCGCACGGCCAACTTCAGCCTGCCCGCGCGCAACGAACCGATGACTGCCGAGCGCGAGGGCCCGCACAAGGCTGAGTATGCCAAACGTCGCGCCGCCGCGATGGAGACGCCCTTCGCGATTGGCGGCTATCCGAAGCCGACGCAGAAGACCATGGAGGCGACGCCCGAGGAGCGCGCCAAGATCTATGAGGCCAAGTGGCAGCAGGGCGGCTCGATCAGCTACCTCTACTCCTACACCGATCTTCTGGTGAACAAGGAGGCCAACGACACGGCCTCCGAGTTCGCGCGCAACAAGATCCGTTCGATCGTCCAGGATAAACGCACGGCCGAGCTGCTGGCGCCCAAGGACCATCCGATCGGCACCAAGCGCCTCTGTCTCGATACCAACTACTACGAGACGTACAATCGACCGAACGTGACGCTGGTCGACGTACGCTCCGATCCGATCAAGGAGCTGACGCCCCAGGGCGTGCGTCTCGAGTCGGGGGCGCAGTACGAGTTCGATGCCATCGCCTTCGCCACCGGCTTCGACGCCATGACCGGTGCCCTGAACGAGATCGACATCCGCACCGATGAAGGCGCGGTGCTGCGCAAACATTGGGAGGGCGGACCGCTCACCTATCTCGGCCTGATGGTGGCGGGCTTTCCCAACATGTTCATCGTCACCGGCCCGGGCAGCCCGGGCGTGAAGACCCAGATGATCGCGTCGATCGAACAGCACGTCGACTGGATCGCCGATGCCATCGACCATCTCGGCAAGCACCAGCTCGACCGCATCGAGCCGACGCCCAAGGCCGAGAGCGAGTGGGTAAGCCACGTCAACGCGGTCGCCGACTCGACGCTCTATCCACTCGCGAACTCCTGGTACGTGGGCGCCAACATCCCCGGCAAGCCGCGCGTGTTCATGCCTTATGTCGGCGGCTTCGACCGCTACAAGAAGCACTCCGAGGGCATCGCCGCCAAGGGCTACGAAGGCTTCACCTTGAGCCGGCACGAAACGGCCACCACTTAGTGCATTTCGTCCATCACCGTATCGAAGCCGCGCCGCGCCGCTGGCCCGATGTCGCGCGGCATCTCGCCGGCCTCCAGCTGAGCGGCGGCGCGCTCTATGGCGTGTGGCGCAGCCAGATCGGCCGGCCGCGCGATGAGCTGCAGGCGATGACCTTGTGGCCGCGCGAGACCGGCGCCACGCTGGCCGAGCGCGCGCTGCTGGGCGGCGCGTCGGATGTCGACCGCGTCTGCAGCCAGTCCCTCGTGCCCACCTTGCGACCGACGGATGCGGCCGTGCCGACGCGCCAGGGCAACTACGCCTTCCGCTGGTTCGCCACGCCGGAACAGCACTGGCCGGAGTTCCTCGATCTCTGCGCCGCGGCCTGGCCCGACTTCGAAGCGGCCTACGACAGCCAGGTGATTGGCCTCTGGCAGGCAACCGGCGCGACCACGGATGAAGCGACGGGCGCCGGCCGCCGCGGAATTCGCAGCCTGTTGCTAACCCGGCGGCCCAACCTCGCCATGTGGGAGCGCTCCAAGCTGCCCGAAGGCGAGAAAGAGGCGAAGGTGCGCGAGCGCCTCAGCCGCCGCTACGATCTCTGCGACTGGACGGTGGTCTCGACCTCGACGCTTCTCACCGCCGCCGACCGGATCGACACCGCGCGCTGGACCTGAGCGTCAGCAGTCGAGCGTGTTCTCGCGCTCCCAGCTCGACAGGTGGCGGGCGTAGTCGTTCCACTCGTTACGCTTCAGCTTGAGATAGGCCGGGATCAACTCACCCAGCGGCGCGGCGAGCACGCTCGAGCCTTCGAGGAGGCGCAACGCATCGAGCAGATTGAGCGGCAGCCTGGCGTGCGTCGTGACCGTGTGGCCGTGCGTGTACATGTTGATATCGAGACGCGGACCGGGATCGCGCTTGTTG
>Ga0335083_10004179_pt1 | contig 18475 bp, 23 predicted proteins | sample Lox_Sample_42_FD_206716 | JGI IMG/M metagenome (GOLD analysis project Ga0335083, IMG submission 206716) | Soil microbial communities from Loxahatchee National Wildlife Refuge, Florida, United States - Lox_Sample_4.2 | ecosystem: Environmental > Terrestrial > Soil > Wetlands | place: USA...
GCCAAGCGTCACCGCGAGGAAGAAGAGCACCTCCGAGTCGGTCGTGCCCTCGATGAACGGATAGAGCTCAGGATCGACCGCGAGCACGAGGTCGCGCTTCACCTCCAGCCAGTCCGACACCAGGCCGTTGTGCGCCCACAGCCACTTGCCGTGGCCGAACGGGTGGCAGTTCGTCTGCTGCACCGGCGTTCCCGTCGTCGCACGGACGTGGGCCACGAAGAGGTGCGACTCGACGTGGCCGGCGAGCTGGCGCAGGTTGCGGTCGTTCCAGGCCGGTTCCATGCTCTTGAACGTGCCCGGCCCGTACCGGCTGTACCAGCCGATCCCGAAGCCGTCCCCGTTCGTCGGCTCCGCGCCCATGCGCGACTCGAGGCTCTGCTCGATCAGCGAGTGCTGCGGCCCGTAGAGGACCTTGTCCATCAGGACCGGCTTTCCGGAGTATGCAAGCCAACGGCACATGATCCATCTCCTTCTGATTGACCGATCGACGTCCGCCTCAACGGACAGGGGCGCGAGCCTGTAGCTAGACGCCTCCAGCGCTAGGTCTAGCGGTTTCAGCAGCGGCCGGGGCCTGAACGACGCATTTCACCCGGGTGAATCGGCTTGGAGGCCCGCGGAAGGTGGCGTTGACGATCGAGAGCGTCGAGGGCAGGATCAGCGCGCCGCCGACGCCCTGCAGGAAGCGGCCCGCGAGCAATACGGTCCCGTTCGGCGCAAGCGCGGTGACGAGGCTCGCCGCAAGGAAGATGAGGAGGCCGAGCAGGAACACGCGCCGCCGCCCTCCGATGTCGCCGACCCGGCCGACGCTGATGAGAAGCGCGGCGAACACGAGCGAATAGATCGAGTTCGCCCACTCCGCCTGCGTGATCCCGACACCGAGGTCGCGGATGATCGACGGGATCGCGACGTTGACGATCGTCGCGTCGACGATGATCATCGCGACCCCGATCGTCAGCGCGACAAGACCGAGCCAGCGACGGGAGCCTGAGCTCACCCGGTGATCATCGACATTACGGCGGCCGATCACCGCTGATCCGGTCGGACGACCCAGCGTGCGAGTCGAACGAGCAGGCGGTGCGTGTGCTCCACGCGGAAGAGCCCGAGGCCGTCCGGCGGGCTCTCGCCGCGCCGGACGGCCGGGGGGCTCGCCCGTCAGGGGATGAGCACCTTGTTGATCGCGTGAATGACGCCGTTCGAGGCGAGCACGTCCGCCTTCGTCACGGTGGCGCCGCCGACGATCACCTTGCCACCCTTGACGCGGATCTTCAGCGACTTGCCTTCGAGCGTCTTCGCCGAACGGAGCTTCATCGCTTGGCCGGCCGTGAGCTGGCCCTTGACGACGTGGTAGAGGAGCACTGCCCGCAGCTTGGCCTTGTTCTTGGCCAGAGCGGCGAGGCTCGCCTTCGGCACCTTGGCGAACGCCGCGTCGGTGGGCGCGAAGACCGTGAACGGCCCCTTCTTCGCGAGCGTTCCGGCGAGACCGGACTTCTTCAGCAACGCGGCGAGCGTCGTGAACTTCCCGGCCGCCTTCGCAGTCGCAACGATGTTCTTCGGCGGGATCAGCACCTTGTTGATGACGTGGATGACGCCGTTCGAGGCCATCACGTCGGGCGTCGTGACCTTCGCCTGGTTCACGAAGACGCCGCCCTTGTTGGCCTTGATCAGCACCGAGCTGCCCTCGAGGGTCTTCGCCGAGCTGAGCTTGACGACTTCCGAGGCGGTCACGCTGCCCGGGACGACGTGGTAGAGCAGCACGGCCTTCAGCTGTGCCGGATGCTTCGCGAGCCCGGCGAGCGTCGCCTTCGGGACCTTCGCGAACGCCGCGTCGGTCGGAGCGAAGACCGTGAATGGGCCGCCGGTAGCGAGCGTGTCCGCGAGGCCGGCCTTGGTCAGCAGCGACGTGAGCGTCGTGAACCGCCCGGCCGCGATCGCGGTCTCGACGATGTTCTTCTCCCCCGTCGAGCGTGACGCCGACGAGGCGGAGGCAAAGGCGCCGAGCATCGCGGCCGCCAGCGCGGCGGCGACGAGCAGGGCGATGGTGGTGCGCATGCGTTTCATGTTCGTGTCCCTTCGTTCGTGTCAGGCGGCTGCAGGAAGCAGCACGCGGTCGATGACGTGGATGACTCCGTTCGAGGCCTGGAGGTCGGCGGCGACGACGTGGGCGTCGCCGACCTCGACACCGCCGTTGGCCGCGAGCGGCAGATCTGTGCCCTGCAGCGTCGGGGCCGAGGACAGCATCGCCGCCTCCGCGACGAAGACCCGCCCGGGGACGACGTGATACGTGAGGACGTCGGTCAGCTTCGCCGGGTCGGCGAGCAGCGACTCGACCGTTCCCTCGGGCAGCTTCGCGAACGCCTCGTCGCTCGGGGCGAAGACCGTGAACGGGCCGCCGTCCGCGAGCGTCTCGCCGAGGCCGGCCGCGTCGACCGCGGCCAGCAGCGTCGTGAACGAGCCCGCCTCGCGGGCCGTCTCGACGATGTTCTTGCTCATCTGCGTCTCCTTTCGTCAGGCGGCCGGCCGGCGGCCGCTCCGCTTCTTGGTCAGCCCTCAACAATCTCTGGACCGAACTTGGACATCAGCGTACAGGTCGGCAGGGGCGCGTGTCAAATTTCTGTCTAAAATGTGTATAGTGATTCGATGTCCAGCGACTCCGGCGCCCTGCGCATCGGCGAGTTCGCGCGCCGCGTCGGCGTGAATCCCGAGCTCCTGCGCGCCTGGGAGCGGCGCTATGGGCTGCTACAGCCGATCCGGACCGAGGGAGGCTTTCGCCTCTACACGGCCGAGGACGCCGAGCGTGTCGAGCAGATGAAAGGCGCCCTCGCCGAGGGGCTGTCGGCCGCCGAAGCAGCGCGCCGCACCCTCGCGCCGCCGTCCAGGGCGAACGGCGACGCGCTCGAGAACGCGCGCGAGCGTCTACTCGCGGCCGCGCACGCCTACGACGAGGCCGGCGTCCACTCCGTCCTGGACGAAGCGATCGCGGGATTCGCGCTCGAGACGGTCCTCCGGGAGCTGATCCTGCCGGTGCTGCGCGAGATCGGCGACGAATGGGAGCGCGGCGAGCTCGAGGTCGGGGAGGAGCACTTCGCCACCACCGTCATCCGCGAGCGGCTGCTCTCGCTCTCCCGCCTCTGGAGCCGCGGCGGCGGCCCGCTCGCGATCCTCGCCTGCGCCCCCGGGGAGCGGCACGACATCGGCCTGATCGCCTTCGGCCTCGTCCTCCGCTCGCACGGCTGGCGGATCCTGTTCCTGGGTGCCGACACACCCGTCCAGACCGTTGCCGAGGCCGCCGCGGCGATGAAGCCGCAGCTCGTCGTCGTCGCGAGCATGGACGGCGCGCTGCTCGACCCCGTGGGCGCCGATCTGCGGCGGCTCGGACGGTCCGCGCGCCTCGTCCTCTCCGGCGCCGGCGCTTCCGAGGAGCTCTGCGCGCGCTTGCGCGTCGAGCGGCTCGACGGCGATCTCGTGGCCGCGGCCGAGAGCGTCGCGCGAGCATGAGCTCCGGAGACCGGATCCTCCTTACCGGCGCGACAGGCTAGGTCGGCGGCCGGCTTCTCACGGCGCTGCTCGGGCGCGGCGCGAAGACGTCGCCACGTGTCGGCCCAGTCGACTAGCCCGCTGCGCCTCGATTCGAGTCTCGGTGGACGAGCAGCGACTGCGGCCGCTGCCGCAGGGCGGCCGGCGTCGCTTCGTGCTGGCCGTTACGCCGGCAGCAGCACCTTGTCGATCGCGTGGATGACGCAGTTCGAGGCGAAGACGTCGGTGGCGATGATGCGCGAGTCGTTCACGAACTAGGCGCCATCGTTGCTCGAGATGCGCGCGAACTCCCCGTTCAGCATCCGGATCCGCGACGAGCTCGTCACGTCGGCGGCGTCACGCCGACCCCTGGCGACGTGGTAGAGCAGGACGTTCAAGGTTTGTAGAGAGTCTGTCAATTCCTCTCGCGTCTCGCAAAGCGGTAGTGCGAGACGAGCCACTCGCGGCCGCCGCGGTAGCCCCACAGGGCTGCGCAAGCGAGGAAGAAGACGCGCCACTCGGCAGCGCCCGCACGGCCGACGATGCGCTCGACCTCCGCGCGGTTCTCGTCCAGCCGATCGAGCCACGCCTCCGCCGTGCACGCGTAGTGCGAACCGGAGACGCGCCAGTGCTTCTCGAGCACGAGGTCGCGATCGAAGCGCGGCAGCAGGTCGTCCGAGGGCATCGTCCCGGCCGTGAAGAAGTGCCGTGTCATCCAGCCGTCCTCGTAGGCGTACGCGAGCCGGCGGTGGGAGAAGACGTGGCAGAAGAAGCGGCCGTCGGGCTCGAGCCAGGAGGCGATCCGAGCCAGCAGCGCCTCGTAGTTGCGCATGTGCTCGAGCATCTCGACCGAGAGGATCCGGTCGAACCGCTCGTCGAGCTCGAGCCGGTTCACATCGGCGGTGAGCACGCGCACGTTCGGGAGCCGCAGCGACTCGATGTGCTCCCGCTGCGGCCGGGAGTTGGAGACCGCGAGGATGCGCGCGTGCGGGTAGCGCTCCGAGAGCCAGCCGGTGAGCGAGCCCCAGCCGCAACCGAGGTCGAGAAGCGTCATCCCGTCCTCGACGCCGGCGCGCTCGCAAGTGAGCGCGAGCATCGCCTCCTCCGCCTCGGCGAGCGTCTCGACGCCGTCCGGCCAGAGGCAGGAGCTGTACTTGAGACGCGGCCCGAGCACGAGCCGGAAGAAGTCCGGCGGCACCTCATAGTGCTGCTCGTTCGGCTTCTCGACCTGCTCGGCGATCGGGGACGAGCGCAAGAGCTCGACGAACGCCTCTTTCGCGGTCGGCCCGCGCCGGCGCTCGCGGCGTAATCGCGTCGCGCAGGCGGCGTGGATCCCGGCGCGCAGGAGCGGGTCGGGCACACGGCCCGACGCGATCAGACGGTCGACGAGCGCGTCGGCGGCCATGGCACGAAGGCCGACGTCCGCGCCTGGTAGCGGCGGTAGGCATCGCCGCGCGAGCGCAGCGACGACTCCTCCGCCGGCGGCACGCCGGTCACGAAGAGGACGAGGTAGAGGATGAGCGCCGGTGCGAGGAAGGCGAGCCAGCCCCACGGCGCCGCGACCGCGATGAGCGCGTAGGCGACCCAGGTCAGGGTCTGGAAGAAGTAGTTCGGGTGGCGGGAGTAGCGCCAGAGGCCGCGGTCCATGACGCCTTCCCCGCCGGACGCCTTGAACTGCGCCAGCTGCCGGTCGGCGGTCCACTCGAGCGTCGCCGCCACGATCCAGAGCGCGAGGCCGACCCACTGCACGGCGGCGAGCGAGCCGCTCCCGTTGAAGCTGGCGAGCAGCGCGGGGACGGAGAGGATCGCGGCCAGGAGCGCCTGCGCCTGGTAGAAGATCACGAAGGTCAGCTGCTCGCGTCCCTTCTCGCGCCAGCGGCGCCGCAGCTCCCTGTAGCGCGAGTCCTCGCCCTTGCCCAGCCGCTTGCGGACGAGCGACGCGATCCGTAGGTTCTCGATTCCCACCGGCACGGCGATGGCGAGCCGCTGCACGAGCGACCCGGGCGCGAGGGCGGCGTAGAGGCCCGCGCAGAGGACGAGGGAGGCGGCCCAGCCGGCGTCGACGGCGGTCGCGTCGCGGATTCGACGCTGCCAGAGGTAGAGCGCCGCGAGCAACAGCGCGGAGGCGGCCCAGCCGAGGAGCCAGAGCTGCCAGCGGTGCTCGATCACGCCGCCGTCACCGCCCGCTCGAACCGCTCGGTCAGGGCGCGCGCGGCGACGATCGTCGGCTTCCCCGGCTCGACCGCGATCGGCTCCCGGACGACGATGCGGATCCGGGTGGGCCATGGCAGCGGCCGCGTCCCCGTCAGCCGCACCGGCGCAACCGGCGCGCCGGTTGCGAGCGCGAGCCGCGCCGCGCCGCGGTGCCAGCCGTTCTGCCGCTCGAACTTCGAGGTGCCCTGCGGGAAGACTCCGAGCAGCTCGCCGGCGCGCAGGCGGCGGACGGCCTCGCGGATCGCTCCGTGGTCGCCGCTGCCTCGCTCGACGGGGAACGCGTTCAGCGAACGAAGCACGCCGGCGAGCGGTCGCCAGCGGAAGAGCTCCGCCTTCGCGAGGTAGTGGATCTCGCGCTCGGTCGTCACGCCGAGCACGAACGGGTCCCAGATCGACTCGTGATTCGCGACGAGGATGGCGCTGCCGCTCCCCGGGATCCGTTCCGTGCCGGCGGCTTCGCTCCGATAGACGCGCCGCACGAGGCCGCGGAGGCCGCTCCGGTGCAGGAAGCGATACGCGTTCACCCGGCTGCTCCCGGCCGAGCGAGCAGGAGCTGCGCGTCCCGCAGCGAGCGCAGCCGGAACGCCGCCTCGCAGAAGGCGAGGTAGAAGTCCCAGGTCCGCTCGAAGCGGCGGTCGTATCCGAGCCTCCGCACGTCCTCTATTCGTGCGTGGAAGCTCGCACGCCAGCGGCGGAGCGTCTCGGCGTAGTGCTCCCCGATCTCGTCGACGCCGTAGATCCCCAGCCGGGAGTGGCGCGCCGCCGCGTGTGCGAGCGCCTCGAGCGACGGGATCAGGCAGCCGGGGAAGACGTAGCGCTCGATCCAGTCGGGCGTCCGCCGGTATCGCCCCCAGCGCTGCTCCGGGACGAGGATCGTCTGCACGGCGACCCGTCCGCCGGGCGCGAGGACGCGGTCGATCGTCTGGAAGAAGGTGCCGAACTGGTCGGCGCCGATCGCCTCGACCATCTCGATCGACACGACCTTCGTGAAGCTCCCCTCGACCGCTCGGTAATCCTGCTCGAGGATGTCGACCGGCAGCCCGCGCGTCCGCTCCCGTGCGAGGACGGCTTGCTCGCGCGAGATCGTGATCCCGGTGACGCGGCAGCCGTGGCGTTCGGCCGCGTGCCGCGCGAACCCGCCCCAGCCGCAGCCGATCTCGAGGACGTGGTCTTCCGGACCGAGCTCGAGCCGGCGACACAGTCGCTCGTACTTCGCGCGCTGCGCCTCGGCGAGCGACATCCCCGGATGCTCGAAGACGGCGCAGGAGTAGGTCATCGTCTCGTCGAGCATCAGCGCGAACAGATCGTTGCCGAGGTCGTAGTGGTAGGCGATGTTGCGGCGGGAGCGGGCGACCCCGTTGCGGCGCTGCAGGCGGGGCCGCAGCTCGAGCAGCCGCCGCACGTCGCCGTGGCGCCGGCTCATCGCGTCGGCGTTCCGGAGCAGCAACTCGAAGAGCGCGACGAGGTCGTCCGAGTCCCACTCGCCGGCGGTGTACGACTCTCCGAGGCCGAGCTTGCCGCGCAGCGCGAGCCGCCGGAAGAAGGCCGCGTCGTGGATCGCGAGCCGGACCGGAGCGCCCGCGCCGAAGCGGCGCACGCGCCCGTCTGGGAGCTCGACCTTGAGCGTTCCTCCCTCGAGGCCGGCGAGCGCGCGCTCGAGCACGAGGGTGGCCGCCCGTTCGAGCGGACGCCCGCGGGCGGAGATCGGCTCGGCGCGGACGTTCACGTGCGCACGCTCCCTTTCCCCGGAACGAACTCCGGCTTGTGGTGGAACGGCACCCGCTTCAGCCAGAGCCGAAGCGCCTCGAAGTGGATGAGCGCCGTCACCTGCAGCGGCTGGAGCGGGTAGCGAAGCAGGAGCGTCGCGAGCGACCCATTCGTCAATTCGTGGCGGCGCCCGTGCAGCACGGCCGTCAGCGGCCGCGCTCCGGCGTCGTCGCGGACGTGGATGCGCGCCCATACCTCCTCGCCCGGCTGCGAGAACGCGTACTCGTAGGACTGGTCGAGGCCGAAGAAGGGCGACACGTGGAGCCGCTTGCGGTGCTCGTAGCGCAGCTCGGGCCCGCGCAGCACCTCGGGCAGCCGCTCGCCGAACGTGTTGTTCAGCTCGGCGACTATGCAGACCAGCGAGCCGTCGCCGCGGTAGCACCAGTAGAAGCTGACCGGGTTGAAGACGTAACCGAGAACCCGCGGCTGCGTCAGCATCAGGACGCGCTCGATCGTCGGCTCGCCGGCGAGCTCGAGCACCGCCTGCTTCAGCGGCCTGGTGCCGTCGAAGTGGTCGCGGTCGTACAACGAGACGACGTTGCGCCGGTTGACAGAGAAGAGCCGCAGCCGCCCCTCCAGCTCGGGCAGCTCGTCGAGGTCGAACAGCCAGTAGGAGAGCGGGTAGCGGAAGACGTGCCGCGCCGGCGCGCGCCGCGCGTGCACCAACGTCCCTGTGTAGACCGCCGACCTCACCACTCCACCCCCAGCGCACGAGCGACCGCGACCCCGCTCGCGAGCCCGTCCTCGTGGAAGCCGTTGCCGAAGTACGCGCCGGCGTAGTGCGTGCGTCCGTTCGCGATCCGCGGCAGCTCCGCCTGGGCGCGCAGCGTGCCGGTCGTGTAGAGCGGGTGCTCGTACGTGAACCGCTGGAGGACGTGCTCCTCGGGGACGTCCTCGTTCAGCGTCACGCAGTAGTCGCGCTCCGCCTCGAGCGCCTGGAGCCGGTTCAGGTGGTACGTGATCGTCGGCCGGCCGTCGTCGCCGAGGCGGTAGTTCCAGGAGGCGCGGGCACGGGGCGTTCGCGGCAGGAAGCGCGCGTCGGTGTGCAGGACCGCCTTGTTCGTCGTATAGGCGAAGCCGCCGAGCACCCGCCGCTCGTCAGGGGTCGGGTCCTCCAGCAGCGCGAGCGCCTGATCGGCATGGGTCGCGAGCGCCACTCGGTCGAAGCGCTCGACGGAGTCTCCGACGCGCAGCTCCACCCCGTCAGGAACCCGCCGGATCGAGCGGACGCCGGCGCCCAGTCGGAGCCGGTCGCCGAGCCGGGTCGCGATCGCGTCGACGTAGCGACGGCTGCCGCCGGTCACCGTGCGCCAGCGGAAGCGGCCGAAGCCGAGCATGCCGTGATTGTCGAAGAACCGGATCGCGTATGCAGCCGGAAACTCGAGCGCCCGCCCCGGCGCCGTCGACCAGAGCGCGGAGGTCAGCGGAACGAGGAAGTGACGGCGGAACCGCTGCGAGTAGCCGTGGACGTCGAGGTACTCAGCGAGCGACTGCGCCTCGTCCTCCGGTCTCGCCGTGCGCAGCCAGCGGCCCATCTCCCAGAGGAGCGAGAGGAAGGTGGGCCGGGCTGCGTTCGCGGGCTGGGCGAACGGCCGCCGGCCGGAGTACTCGAGCCCGCAGCCGCTGCAGCTCACCGAGAACGACATGTCGGATCCGTGGGTCGTGACGCCGAGCTCCCCGAAGAGGCGCGTGAGGAGCGGGTAGTTTCGGGTGTTGTGGACGAGGAAACCGGTGTCGAGCGCGAGCCCGTCGTGCACGACCGTGTTCGCGTGACCGCCGGGACGCCCCGCGCGTTCGAACACGTGGACGTCGTGGGCCCGTGCGAGCAGGTACGCAGCACCGAGTCCTGAGATCCCACTTCCGACGATCGCGATCTTCATCGACTGCTAGTCTACACAAAACTTGAACATGCCCTATACAAATCACTCCGTTGCGACGGTCCGGCCGGGGACGAGCCGCATCAGCCAGGCGGTTACGCTCGTCGCGGTGGTCGTTCCGCCGCTCGGGCTCCTCTCGGCCATGGGGCTGCTCTGGGGCGTCGCCTTCCACTGGCTCGACCTCGTTCTCTTCGCCGGCTTCTACGTCGTCTGCGCCTTCGGCACGACGATCGGCTTCCATCGCTACTTCACCCACCGCGGCTTCGACACGACGGCTCCGGTCAAGACGATCCTCGCCGTTCTCGGCTGCATGACGATGCAGGGCCCGCTCACGCAGTGGGTCACCGACCACCGCAAGCACCACGCCCTCTCTGACAAGCCGGGCGATCCCCACTCGCCGCACGTCGGTCACGGCGAGGGCGCCCTCGGCGCCGTCCGCGGCTTCGTCCACGCGCACATCGGCTGGCTCTTCTCCAACCTCGGCATGGAGCAGGGCCGGGAGTACGGCAAGGATCTCTATGACGATCGGCTCCTGCGCCTCGTCGACCGCGCCTACCTGCTCTGGGTCGCCCTCACGCTCGGGCTCCCGTTTGCGATCGGCTACCTGGTGGGCGGCACTGTGCAGGCGGGCCTCGAAGGCCTCGTCTGGGGCGGCCTGATCCGCATCTTCGCCTACCAGCACGCGACCTTCAGCGTGAACTCGATCTGCCACATGTTCGGCCGCCAGGACTACCGCTCGCGAGACGAGGCCCGCAACAACCGGCTCGTGGCCCTGCTGGTCTTCGGCGAGGGCTGGCACAACAACCACCACGCCTTCCCCGCCTCCGCGCGGCACGGGCTCGGCCGTGGCCAGATCGACGTCTCCTGGTGGGTGATCCGCGGCCTCGAGCGGCTCGGCCTCGTCTGGAACGTGAAGGTGCCCGACGCCGTGCAGCTCGAGCGGCGGCAGCTTCAGAACGTCTCGAGCTGAGCGGCGAGCCGCCGCTCCCACTCCGCCGCCCGCGGCAGCGGCACCGGCCGCCCCCAGTGTGCGCGCAGCGCGATCCCGTGCAGCGCGCCCGGGATCAGCTCGTAGCTGCCCGCAACGCCGAGGGCACGGGCGCGCTCGAACCCGCTGCGGGACGCCGCGGGAGACACGCCGGGAATCCCGGGCAGCCAGCGGTCGAGCGAGCCGTGCAGGACGTCCAGCCGCTTCCCCCGCAGCGGCTCCAGCGAGAGCCGCTCGGGAATCCACGGCGCGAGCCCGAGCACCCGCTCGACCGACGGCTCGTCGGCCGCCGAGATCGAGACGGCGCCGCCCATCGAGAAGCCGAGCAGGAACGTTCGCCCGGCGCCGGCGGTACGCACCGCGGCACGCGCATCCGCGACGCACGCCTCGAGCCGCCGCCACGACTTGACCCGGTACCGCACCTCGGCGAAGCGGAGCTGCGGGAGGCGTGGCGACAGCCGCCTCACGAGCCACTCGAGCGAGGCGCTCCAGGTGCCTTCCACTTCGGCCGCCTGGCCGCCGTTCACGCACACGACCGCGGTAGGGCCGGCGCCGGTCAGCCGCATCTCGGCGCCCGTGCTCAGAGGGACGACGCTCACCGAGACAGGCGAGCGGCAAGCCCGTCGAGCGCATCGTCGCCCATCTGCCGGAACGTCGACCCGAGGAAGGGCTCGGCGACCCGGTAGACGCCCTTCAGCCTCAGGTCGGCCTCGTAGGTGACGCGGCTTCCGGTCTCGGCCGGGGCCACCGTGACGACGTCGTCCGAGAGGGCCTTCTCGCCCTCGCCTCGAAGCGCGATCCGCGACCCCTCCTCGAGCTCGGTGACCACGTACTCGAACCGCTGCCGCCGCCCGCGGAAGCGCGCGATCACCTCGAACCGGCTGCCGACCGCCGTCGGCGGGGGCGTCAACCGGCGCGCCTCCACGATCCCCGGATCCCACTCCGCCGCATTCTCGAAGTCCGACAGGTACGCGAATGCAGCCTCGGCTGCAGCGGCGACTTTGATCTCGCGCCGATAGTGCATGAAGCAATCGTAGGCGTCAGCGGCTGCGGCTCGAACCTCTGAGCGTCCGCTGCGGCGGGCCGCACCAGCGTCGCACGCCTCTGCAAGACGCGGCGACTCGCGGCGACTGGCGACACACGCAAAGTCCGCACCGCTACGCCGATTCCCGCATGGATCGACCCCCTCCCCTCCTTCATAGAGAGGGGGTCGACGGTTCGAGTCCGTCAGAGGGCTTAGAAATCCCTGCAAATCGCAGCTTCTTCTTGTCCGTGTCGAATCTGAAGTAAGGAGAGGGTCGCTCGGTCGGCTCGGAAGACGCGATTTGCAGGCATTCGCGTCGTCGAGCAGCCTGCGGAGTGCGTGTTCTTGCGTTCAAGGTCGCACCGAAGGTCGCACGCTCCGGCGTCAGGCGATCGACCTCCGTTGGTCTGGGCGTACAGATTCGCGAGCCCTTCCGTCCGGTCAAGAGAGGGGGCGGCCCAGCCGCCCCCGGACTGGTTCGCTCCGAGTTTCGCGAGCGTCGAGCGTAAAGAACTCGCGCTACGTGCCGCGCCCGGCAACGCTTCGCGCTCTGCGCCTCGGTCTGTTGGACTCACCCGTCTAAATAGGCCCGCGCGGGCGGCGCGCAACCCCTTTATGAGGCGCTTCGGAGCTTTGCGAGCGCGCGTTCCTCGATCTGGCGGACGCGTTCTGCACTGAGGCCGAGTCGCTCGCCGACCTCGGAGAGCTTCTCGGCCGGCCCGTCGAAGCCGAAGCGTGCGCGTACGACCTCGCGCTCGCGGTCGGTCAACCGCGAGAGCAGGGCGCGCAGCTGCCCGCCGGCGACCGCGTCGACGACGTCCTCGTAGGCTGCGGCTGAGAGCGGATCTTCGAGCAGGTCGCCCAGCGTTCCGAATTCGGCGTCCATGCTGCCGATCGGCTCGTCCAGACTGCGCTCACGCGCGTCGGCGACCATCAGCGCCTCTGCTTGCTCCAGCTCGATGTTCGTCCGCTCGGCCAGCTCGCCGACTCGGGCGGAGCGGCGCTCGTCCTCGTAGATGCGCTGATGCTCGGACTTCAGCTGCGAGAGCTGGCGCAGCGCCTTCGGCGGCAGCCGCAGCGGGCGTATGAAGTCGCTGCGCGCCTCCTGCAGGGACTGTCTGATCCACCAGGTGGCGAATGCCACGAAGGGGACGCCGCGCTCGGGGTCGAACCGTTGGAGCGCCCGCAGCAGACCGACGATCCCTTCTTGGAGCAGATCGGCCTGCTCGAGCCCCTCCGTCCGGTAGCGGCGGGCCGTTGCGTGGACGAGCGGCAGTAGCCGCCGGATCAACTCCTCCCGCGCGGTCTCATTGCCGGCCTGCGCGCGCCGCGCCAGCGCGTCTGCCTCGTCACCGGCGACCGCCTGTGAACGCACGGCCTCGTTCCACAGCTCCCGCGCCGCGGCATCGCCGCGGCGGCCTCCGGTACGCCCGGCCAGCTCTCGCCTTACCACCATGTCGCGATCGTGCCATAGGGCTGCCTCGCGACGGGTCGCCGTTCCAGGCTCGGATTGCGTCAGTTGTAGTGGGCCAGCCGCGGCCGCTCCCGCCAGTTCGCCTCCCGGCACATCGGACACTGCGGCGGTTCGCGGCGGACGACGACACCGTAGCCGCAGCCTGCGCACCACAGCTCACGCACGGACTGCAAGAGCGTCTCTCGATTCTTCAGTTCAACGGTCTGCATCAACGTGACCTTCTCGCGGAAGACGGGCCGCGGCGGCGAGCTTTGCCGCGGCCCATCGCGCGCTCCGCCTACTTCTCGATCGCCTTCTTCCCGGCTCCGCCGATCGTGATCTTCTTCGGTTTCTGCTCGGCCGGCTTCGGGATCCGCAGCTCGAGCACGCCATCCTGGTAGCCCGCCTCGATCGAGTCGCTGTTGACGCCCTGCGGCAGGGTGAGCGTGCGGGCGAAGGTGCCGTACGGCCGCTCGACGAGCTGCGCAGCCCCCGTCTCGTCCACGACCCGCGAGCCGGAAAGCGAGAGCACGCTGTCGCTGACCTCGATGTTTACGTGCTCCGATTTCACACCCGGCAAGTCGACCTTGACCAGGTATTCGTCCTCGGTCTCGTGCACGTCGACCGGCGGCGTGAAGCCGGTCGCTCGACCGCCGTTGCCGCTGCTGCGCAGAATCTCATCCATCAGGCGAAACGGCGCGGCGAGAAACGGATCTCGGATCAACAGGTTCGCCATTCCACTCCTCCAGTCCGATGATTCGCTGTCGTCCTGAAATCGAGTAGGCGCCACCGGTCGGCGTTCAAGCCCCCACATTCCGTTGCTGACTACCAGCGGCCGAGCAGCAGCGAGCGGACGATGGTCAAGAGCTCCTCGATGTCTCCACGCACCCGCACCGACCACAGGTCGTCGTCGTTCGCGACCGCCGGCCCGGCACGGCCGGCCGCCGACGAGGGTCGCGAGCCAAGCACGATGTGGTGCGAGCCCGGCCCTGCGTAGCGGGCCGTCCTCCCGGCTTCCTGTGGGGAGAGCGGATGCTGCCGGTCGTAGCCGGCACGACGTCCCGGATCACGCAACACCTCATAGGCGTCGCTCACCGCCTTGAACCGCTCCGAGCCAGCGCCGGAGCCTCCGCCGTCCGGATGCGTCAACCACGCCGCTCTCCTGTAAGCGCGAGCGATCTCGTCCGGCGACGCCTGCCGGCGCACACCCAACACGACATAGGGATCCAGATCCTCGCGACTAGTCATCGTCTTCCTAAATATGCCCCGGAACCACGTTTGCCAGATCAAGGTGGGTACTCGAAAGACGAGCGCCGACGACTACTCGCAGACGTGAGACCTGCGTAACGATCCCAGCACGGGCCGAGGAGGTGACGCCCTTGCCCGTCGAGCAGGCCGTCTACGAGCCCCTTGGTCGCCCCAAATCGACGTCCGCGAACTCCCCGATGAATACATCGTCCTTGTCGACCTGCTCGGCGTCGAACCCGAAGCCGTTCATCTCAGCTCGGAGAAAGACAGGTTGCTGATCGAAGGCACCCGCCGTGACCGCCTGCACGCAGGCGGCGTTCCCTACCGGCTCGAGCGGCCTACCGGCAAACTCCGCCGATCCGTACTGCTCCCCGGGGACCCCACGACCGGATCCAGATCCGCACCAGGATCCGCGACGCAGCCGCACGTCCGCTGGAGCGCCTGCTCTCTCAGCGGGTTCGCGGTACATCGCTAACCGCAGCGTCACCGTGGTGCCGGTTCCGTCAGAGCACGAGCACATTCGCGAAGACCTGCCAGGCGAGGAGGCTCTTCGCGACGAGGCTCAACCAGAGATACCAGCGTTCGCCGTAGCGGTAGTCGCGCCAGCGCCCGACCCGCTTGTACTGGAGGGCCTGGTTGACGGCGAAGCTGTTGAATAGGACGAAGAGCGAGACGAAGATCGCGTAGACGAAGCTCGGCGGCGCGTGTCCGCGTCCGGCCGAGAGGCCGATCTGCACGGCGATCGCGATCCACGCGACGGCGCCGACGACGCAGCCGAGCACGAAGGGGAGCCAGCGCGTGCGTGCACGGTCCGGCGGGTTGAGCAGCTCCATCAGCCAGCCGAGGAAGATCATCGCCGCGTTCACCGCGAAGAGGGCGAGCAGCGCGACGTAGTCGGCGATGCCGGTCAGCATCGCGATCAGGACGACCATCAGCGACGCCGACAGCGAGTACTCGAGCCAGCGGAACGGGTTGACGCCCTCGGCGAGGCACCGCTCGTAGCGTGCGCGGCACGGCGGGAGCGCGACGAGAGCGTGGTCGAGCGCCGCGAGCAACAGGAACGCGGCGACGAGCGGGCCGATGCGGAGGTTGAAGAGCAAGTCCTGCTTCGGGAGCCCGCTCCCGGGTTGGCCTTCCATGAAGGCGCCGGTCACCGGAAGCGAGAAGTCGGTCGAGAGCGCGAGGATCACCGCCGCCTGCGCCGCGTGGAGCACGGCAAGCGACGCGTTGCCGCGCCGTAGCGCCCTGTCTTCCATGCTCCCTGAGCCTACTGCGGCTCGGCAGTGGCCGACGGCGCGAAACCGTCGACTAGGAGCGGTTCCGCCGCCAGATCTCGAGGTTGAGGGCGGCCGCATACGTCGACCAGGCAAGGTACGGGGCGTAGAGCAGCCCGGCCCGTCGGTCGATGCGCACGCTCGCGGCCGCGGTAGCTGCGAGGACGGGCAGGAGTGCGCAGATGACGACCGCGCCGGCGCCGGTTCGGCGGGCGCCGAAGAAGACCGGCGTCCAGGCGGCGTTCAGCCCCAGTTGCAGCCACCAGAGCGCGAGCGCACGTCGACGCCCGGGGTCGGACGACCGTGCAACGCGGTTCGCCGAGTACGCCATCTGCGCATAGAGCACGGTCCAGACCGGCCCGAAGACCTGTGAGGGCGGCGTCCAGCTCGGCTTGCGCAAACCCGGGTACCACGTTGAGACGGAGCGGCGGGTCGCCGCTCCTCCCACGGCAGCCGCCACGGCAACCGCCGCCGCGTACCGGAACATGCGCACACACGGACGATACTTCCTCTCGGGTCGACCACAGCGCGCATCGCCTGCGCGATCGTTGGCGGGTGGCGATCGTCCTCTCCTTCCTCATCTCCCTGCGGTGAAGGGCGGAATGGAGATCTCCCGCAACGGCGATGGACCCGAATCGGTATACAGCATCAGGTCGCACCAAGGTCGCACGCGGATGCCAAACGCGCGTAGCCGTACCTACCGACGAGGCGCCGACTCGGCCCTAACCGGAGGCTGAGCCTCTAGCGCTAGGCGGAGCGCTTCGACCTGGACGGCGCCTACGTGCGCCGGGACACCCCGAGCTGGGGACGCCAGACTACCCTTCGCCAATGGCGGTGGCGCCGTGACCGGCTGGGAGACCTGGGAGCGTGTGCTCGAGTCTGGTGCCTTCGAGTCGCGCCAGCGGGTGCTCGTGGCGGAGCCCGCGGTCGAGGCGTCCGAGGCCGGCGCTCGCACGCTCGGTATCACCTACTGGCGAGCGGTCGACCGCTTCACCCGCGGCGGTATCCGCGCGAGCTGGACGGGAGATGGAGGCAAGCTGAAGCTGCTCGGAGGTGCGACGCTGCTCACCTTCGGCTCGGCGGAGCTCTCGTTCGACGGCGAGCTCGTCAGCTGCCGCCACACGATCGAGGGTGGGCTGCTCGCACTTCGAGCCGGAGGCTCCGTGACACTCGCACAGCGACCCGACGGTGATCAGCAGGAGCTGAGCGTGACGGTCGAGGGGTATCTGCCGCGGCTCGCCGCCCGCGCGGGCGCGCCGGCCTGGACCGGGATGCTCTACGCGAAAGGCCAGAGTCCCTTCCACGCCGCGATTAGCCGCCGCTACTTCGAGCTCCTGCTGCGGAGCCGAGACTCGTGAACGTCACCGTCTTCGGCGCAACCGGCGTCGTCGGTCGGGCGCTCCTGCCTCTTCTGGCCGAGCACAAGGTGACCGCGGTTTCGCGCACTGCCCGTGACGAGCCCGGCGCCCGCTACGTGGTCGCCGACGCAGCGAGCGGCGACGGAGTCGCAGCAGCCCTGGAAGGTGCGGACGTGGTCTACTACCTCGTTCACTCGCTCGGCGCGCGCGACTTCGAGGAGCAAGATCGGGCGGCGGCGGAGACGGTCGCGCACGCGGCCGCGAACGCAGGCGTGCGGCAGATCGTCTACCTCGGCGGGCTCGGCACCGACGACCCCGACGCGTCGCCGCACCTGCGCAGCCGCCGCGAGACCGGGGAGCGGCTCGCCTCCGCGGGCGTCCCGGTGACGACCCTGCGCGCGGCCATGATCGTCGGCAAGGGGAGCGCCGCCTTCGAGACGATCCTCAGCCTGGTCAAGCGGCTGCCGGTCATGGTGACGCCGAGCTGGGTCTCGACACCGACGCAGCCGATCGCGCTCGACGACATCGCCCGCTACCTGGCAGGCGTCTGCGGCAACGAGGCCACCTACGGCGAGGGCTACGACGCGGGTGGGCCGGAGGTGATGACCTACCGGCAGATGATCGAGCGCATCGCTGCTCTGCTGGGCCGCAACCCGGCGATCGTCGAGGTCCCTGTGCTGACCCCGTACCTCTCCTCGCTCTGGCTCAACCTCGTCACGCCGGTGAGCGCATCGGTCGCGCGGCCGCTCGTCGAAGGACTGCGCAACCCGACGATCGCGCGCGAGGAACGGATCCGGCAACTGCTGCCGCTCGAGCTCACGCCGTTCGACGAGGCGGCGCGGCGCGCGCTCGCGTGAGCTGCGCGGGCACCTCGCGGCCCCTCGTGCCCGAGGCCACGGCTACGCTCGCCATAAATCGTGCTCCGGATCCCGCCACGCAGGATGCGTGATCGCGAGAATTGTCTCCCTGCGACGGGCTAGGGCCCGCGACTTTCGTCCGAAAACCCAGGTGAACGCGGATGGCTCTGCGCTCCGGGCCATCCGCCTCTGCTACTCGCGCCGGCCCTTCGGCGCGTGTGACCGCCTCGCGCTGCGGAGGCACACTGCGGCCGTGTTCGCGATCACCTGCGTGAAGCGTCCGCCAAGGCGTGACGGGCGCGAGGCCCGGGTCTACGAGGACCTGCCGCGAAGCCTCTGACCGCGTACTCCATCGCCATGGGGATGGTGGTACGCGGAAGAACAGCCCCCGAGCCGCGCATGGTCCGAAGCCGGCTCACCTGGGTGAAATCCTCGGCGCAAGGGCTCCCCAGACCGCCTGGAGCGGAGAATGGACGGTAACCAACCAATAGGGGGCACACATGTGGTGGGCAATCGGATTCGGCGGTTTGCTGTGGATCATCCTGGCCGTCACGCTCGGCGTCATGACGATCCGGAACGGACACGGGTGGATGTTCTTCTTCGGGATCTTCTTCCCGATCCTCTGGATCTTCGGCGCGTTCATGCGGCCGACGGACACGGCAACGCCGACGTACTAGACGCGGGGAGCGGCTTCGGCCGGAGACTCGAACAGATTTCCCAGACGCGTGTGCGTGCAACTCCGAGACGACCAAGTGAGGAGGATCATCATGCCGAGAGGACCAAGAGGGCCAGGCAGACCTGGGCCAGGCAGACCTGGGCCGGGCCCGGGACCGGCTGGGCCAGGGCCTGCAGGTCCGGGACCTGGAGGACCAGGACGGCCCGGACCAGGACCCGGGCGACCA
>Ga0335083_10004180_pt1 | contig 18473 bp, 12 predicted proteins | sample Lox_Sample_42_FD_206716 | JGI IMG/M metagenome (GOLD analysis project Ga0335083, IMG submission 206716) | Soil microbial communities from Loxahatchee National Wildlife Refuge, Florida, United States - Lox_Sample_4.2 | ecosystem: Environmental > Terrestrial > Soil > Wetlands | place: USA...
CCTCCGCCTCCGCCGCCGCCCGCGCTACCCCCGGCGACGCGGCCACTGCCCTCACCCTCGCCGCGTACGGGCCTGCGCCCCGGTCCGGAGGCGGGCAGTTCGAGCGAGGCCGGGATCGCGGCCAGCCCGAGCTGGCTGCGTACGTCGGCCCGCAGCGCCTCGATCAGGGGCTGGTAGGCGACAGGCTCGCCCCGCACCAGGCCCCGGGCGCAGCGCGCCGCCAGCTCGACTTCGTGCAGCGACCCGAACAGCACCAGGTCCGCGAGCGTCTCCTCCAGCTGCTCGCGGTGCTCCTCGCGCGCCGGCGTGAACGAGCCGGCCAGCGAGCGGTAGGCGGCCACCAGGGACTTGAGCCGCTCGGTCTCCTGGCGGTTCTCGCGCTGGCGCTGCGACTGGATGCGCTGCATGACGAACACGCGGATCGCGAGCAGCAGCACCGCCACCAGGAGCGAGACGATGATGGAGAGCGGCAGCGGTCCCAGGTCGAGCAGGCGCATGGCAGGCCTCGTTCAGGGGGCGGGCGGCCGGGCAGGCACCCGGACCGAAAAATGGTCACACATCCGTCCCGGAGCGTCGAGACGCGAGCACGCGATACCCGCACCTGAAGAAGCCTGAAGCGCGGGCGTGCGCCTCAGGGCGAGCGGATGAAGAGCCCGATGGTGAGGGCAATCCCGATCGCCACCACGACCATGCGCAGCACGCGCTCGTTGACCTTCTGCAGCATCAGGCCGCCGAGCACACCGCCGATGATCGCCCCGGCACCGGCGATGCCGGCGGCGAACCAGCGCACCTCGGGGGAGAACACGAAGATGGCCACGGCGGAGGCATTCATGACGCCCGCGAGCACGTTCTTGGTGGCGCCGGCGTTGCGCATGGCGAGCCCCGCCGCGGTGAGCGCCGCCAGCATCAGGAAGCCGATGCCGCCGCCGAAGTACCCGCCGTAGACCGAGATCGCGAACTGCGCCCCCGCTGCGCCCAGCCGGTTCAGCCGGCGTTCGCTGTGGCGCTTAGGTCCGAAGCTGCCCCAGGCGAACACCGCGGTGGCGAACAGCACCAGCCACGGCACCAGGCGCGCGAAGATCGCTGGCGAGGTGTAGAGCAGCAGCAGCGCCCCGAGGGCACCGCCGGCCAGGCTGATGATCACCAGCACGCGGAACGAGAGCTGCGCGGCACCCGAGACGTGCTGGCGGCCGGTCCAGCCGGTGGCCAGCTGGGCCGGGAACAGCGCGACCGTGGAGGTGATGTTGGCTGCGCGCGCATCCATCCCGGTCAGCATCAGCGAGGGCAGGGTGATGAACGAGCCGCCGCCGGCGAGCGCGTTCTGGACGCCGGCCCACAGGGCGGCGACGAACAGGATCACGAAGCTCATGCGTCAGCCGCGGCCCCGCCCGCGGCACCGGGACCGCCGCGGCGCGGCCTTCACCGGTGGGGTCCGATGACCTCGGTGATGGGCGGCGCGGCCGCGGGGACCCCGCGGCGGTAGTCCTTGCCGAGGAAGGCGGCGAGCGTGGCGGCGATTTGTGCCTGGTGGACCTCGGCCGTGTTGCTGCGTTCCCCGAGCGGCGCGGTGTCCGGGCCGATGACGGCGATCCAGATGTTCTCCGAGCCCTTCTCCTCGACGCCGTGCTCCTTCCACTCGCTCAGTCCGCTGCCGCGGCCGTGGTCGGTGGTGATGATGAAGGTGGTCTGGTCCTTGTACTGCGGCAGCTTCTGCACCCTGTTCCACAGCTCCTCGAGGAAGTGGTCGAAGCCGTGGGCACTCTCGAGCACCAGGTCGTAGCGGCCCTGGTGCGCCCAGTTGTCGGTCTCGCCGTAGCCGACGAACATCACGCGCGGCTGCCGGCGGGCGAACGAGTCGAGCAGCGGGACCTGCATGAACGAGTCGAACACGTCCTCGCCGTCGAAGCGCGTGGTCGTGGCATACAGGCGGTTGAGCAGCTGCTGCCGCGGGTCGGCCGGGGCCGGGTAGGGCGCGTCCCAGCCGGCGTAGACCGGCAGCCGGCTGCGTGCCACGTTGAAGATGTCCTTGAAGATCGCCCAGGTGCCGTAGATCGCCACCTGGCCGCGAGTCCCGGGCTCGCCGTTCAGCCACTCGAACACCGACACGTTGGGGTTCGGTCCGAACTCGTTGGAGTTGATGCGCGGGTCGGGATGCCCGGTCGACATCTCGTTGTACCCGGGGTAGGAGAAGGCGAGGCCGTTGGTGACGCGGGCCACGCTGCCCTTGAGCTGGTTGCCGAGGATCTGCCCGTGTACCGCGACGGTCCCCCACAGGAAGGGGAACAGCACCTTGCGTCGCTCGGCGGGGTCGTCGCGCCAGTAGCGGCGCCTGAGGTCGGCCTCGTTGGCCCAGATCCCGCCGTTCTTCTCGTTCATGAGCTGGGGATCGGCGCCCGTGAACACCTCCTGCCAGCGCAGGCCGTCGCTCACGATGAGGAACACGTTGCGGGTCTTGAGCGCGGGGGCGCCCGCGGCCTGCGCGTGGCCGAGTCCGGCCGCGGCCAGAAAGAGCAGGCAGCCGAGGGATGCGGCACGGCGCATGAGGCGGGTCGGGGGCATGGTCGTCTCCATCGCGGTGCGCGGCACCGCAGGTGCGGACTCGCAGCGTAGCCTGCCTGAAAATAACCTTACAACAGGCCATGGGCGCGCTTGACTCTGCAGTCGAGTGCGTACTACAACCTCGCGACCAGCATGCGGGCGCACGTGCACGCCGCGCCCCATGCGCCAAGTGACAAACGGCGCGCGCTTCCATGGCCTGGCGGGGGTCGCTACACATATATATGAGGTTCGCAGTCCGCCGCGCGCCGGTGCTGCTCGCCCTGACCCTGGCGGCGAACCTTGCCCTGTCGGCCGACCGTGCCCACCCCGCGGCCGAGACGCTCACCGTCGGCGAGGTGGTCCTGCACCGCTGCGACACGCCCGCCCCCTGGTGCGCCACCCTCACGCGCCCGCTCGACCCCAGTGGCGTGGTGCCCGGTACGGTCGGGGTGTACTTCGAGTTCTGGCCGCACACCGCGCCCGGGACGGCCGCCGGCATGCTGGTCGCCACCGAGGGCGGCCCGGGCTTCCCCGCCACCGAGACGCGCGAGGAATACCTCGCCCTGTTCGAGCCGCTGCGCGCCACCTACGACGTGCTGATCATGGACAACCGCGGCACCGGGCGCTCCGGGGCGGTCGACTGCCATGCGCTGCAGCAGGCCCCGGCGCTCACCGAGTCGGTGATCGGCGCCTGCGGGCATTCCCTGGGGCCGCGGGCGGCGCTCTACAGCACGGCGCTGGCGGCCGATGATCTGGCCGCCGTGCTCGAGGCGCTCGGGGTCGCCCGCATCGGCCTCTACGGGGACTCCTACGGCACCTATTTTGCGCAGGTGTTCACGCTGCGCCATCCCGAGCGCCTGCGCGCGCTGGTGCTCGACGGCGCCTACCCGCTGGACGGACCGGACTACCCCTGGTATCCGCACTACGCACCGGCGATGCGCGAGAAGTTCAACCGCGCCTGCGAGCGCTCGAGCGAGTGCAGCGCGATCCCCGGCAACTCGATGGCGCACATCGCGCCGGCGCTGAAGGCCTTGCGCGAGCATCCGTTCGAGGCCCGGGTGCGCACCGGGGAGAGCGAGCTGACCGACTTCCGCGCCGATGCCACCGCGCTCGCCATCGTGATGTTCGGCTCGGCGCCGGCCTACGCCTCGGTGCGCGAGACGGATGCCGCCGCGCGCGCCTTCGTCGCCGGCGACCGCCTGCCGCTGCTGCGCCTGATGGCCGAGACCCGCGCCCAGGTCGATTCGCGCGATGCCAGCCACGACCCGCGCGCCTTCAGCGCCGGGCTGGCGGCCGCAGTCTCCTGCGGCGACCCGCCGCAGATCTTCGACGTGACGCTCGGCGGCAGGGAGCGCATCGCGGCCCGCGACCGTGCCATCGCGCAGCGCAAGGCGCTGCTGCCGGACACCTACGCGCCCTTCACGATCGATGAGTACCGGCGCATGCCCCTCGACTACGCCTTCATCGACGAGTGCGTGGACTGGCCGGCGCGCACCCCCGCCTGGCCCTCGGCCACCCTGGTGCCGGATGCCCCCTACCCGGACGTGCCGGTGCTGGTGGTCTCCGGCGACCTCGACAACATGACGCCCGTGGCGGATGGCGCCGCGGCGGCCGCGCGCTTCCCGGCGGCGCACCACGTGGTGATTGCCAACGGCTTCCACGTGAACGCTCTCGGGCATTCGCGCAGCGAGTGCGGCGCGCTCCTGGTGCGGCGCTTCTTCGCCAACCTGTCCACCGAGGATGACAGCTGCGCGGCCGAGGTACCCGCGGTGCGCCTGCTGCCGCGCTTCGCCCGCCACGCCGCCGAGCTCACCGCGGCCGCCGCGATCGCCGGCAACCAGGGGGACGAGGCGGCGCTGAAGCTCGTGAGCGCAGCGCTGCTGACCTGCGAGGACGTGATCTCGCGTGCGCAAGCCAACGGCGCCGGCGACGGCCTCGGGTTGCGCGGCGGCACCTTCACGGCCACGGCCCTGGGCGCCGGCTATCACCTGGCGCTGCGCGAGGTTCGCTGGACCTCCGACGTCGCGGTCAGCGGCGAGGTCGAATGGCCGGGGCGCAGCGGCCAGGTGCATGCCACGGTGACGCTGTCCGGCGCTCAGGATCTGCACGGCGAGCTGCAGCTGGAGTGGCCGGAGGGCGTGGCCGGGGCCCGTGCGAGCGCGCGCGGCAGGCTCGGACCCGAGCAGATCGTCGCCGAGGCGCCGGCACCCTAGACGCGCGCCTTGCGCGCAGGATCGAGCACCAGCCATGCCGCCGCGCTGAGCAGCGCGAACCCGGTGCCGATCAGGAACGCCAGCGTCCACGATCCGCGCCCCGAGAGGTAACCGACGATCGGGGTGGCGACGATGCCACCCAGGTTGCCGCCGGTGTTGAGGATGCCCGCGGCCGCCATCGTATCGCCGCCGCCTGCGTGCATGATCGCGGTCCAGTAGGGCCCCTCGTTGAGCTCGACGCAGAAGAAGCACAGCGCGAGCGCTGCGACCGCGAGGTAGGCATTGACGGCATCGACCGCCAGGAACTGCAGCACTCCCGCGGCCGGCAGCGACAGCAGCGGCAGCAGCCGCAGCCCGCGGCGCACCCCGAGCCGACGCCCCAGGGTCATGGTCCAGCGTCCGCCCAGTCCGGCGCCGACGGCAGCGGCCAGTGGCGGCGTGGCGGCCAGCCAGCCGCTCTCGAGCACCGTGAAGTGCCGCTCCTGCACCAGGTAAAGGAAGCACCAGTTGGCGAGCAGGTAGTAGACGTAGTTCATGCACAGGTAGGAGCCGGTCAGCAGCAGTACCTGGCGGTTGCGGAACAGGGCGGCCACGCGCGACCAGTCGCCGCCGGCATCGGGCGCCGCCGGCGGCGGTGCGCCGAGCTCGTCGAGCTCCGCCTGACTGACGCGGCGGTGTTCGGCCGGGGTGTTGCGGGCGTAGAAGCCCCACCACACGATGAGGATCAGTCCCGGGAGCGTCGTCCAGATGAGCGCACGCTGCCAGTCGAAGTCCGTCATCAGGCGCGCGATGAGCGGCGGTGCGAGCGCCGCCCCGAGTCCCAGGGCGCAGCTCTGCACGCCCTGCACCAGCGGCCAGCGGTCCGGGGTGAACCAGGACTCGAACACGCCGGCGGAGACCGGGAAGATCGGGCCCTGGGCCGCGCCGAGCAGGAACTGCGCGCCGAGCAGCGTCGCGTACAGGGCGGTGCCGGCGAGTATCCACGGTGCGATCGGCGTGGCGAGGGTCGCGGCGAAGGCGATCAGGCCGATCACCACGAACATCACGCGCGCACCCAGGCGCTGGCCGATCACCCCGCCCGGGAACTGCAGCGCCGTGTAGCCGATGAGGAACGCGGTCTCCAGCCAGCCGAGCTGCAGCTGCGAGATGCCGAGGGCCGGCATCATCTGCACGCCAGCCACGGTGATGCTGCGGGCCTGGACGTAGGCCACCATGCCGAAGCCGAACAGGAACAGGTAGATGCGCCAGCGGATGCGCGGGCGCGTCAGGGGCGGGCGCTGCGCGTCAGCCAGCGCGACCGCCGTCACGCGGACGGCAGGGCATCGCCGATGCGCTCGAGCACGTAGCGGCGGATGTCGAGGTTGAAGTCTTCCATGGGGGCATAGTAGCCGCGCTCGTGGACGCGCGCGCTGATTCCCTGCTGCACCGCCTCGCAGATGGTCCAGTCCTGGCGGTTGACCAGGTCCCAGAACTCGGTGGTGTCGCGCGGGTCGAAGTCGGCCTTGCCGATCTCGTACGGTTCGAACAGGAAGTGGCAGGTGATGTCGGTGCGCGCCGCGCCACGCGGCTCCAGGATGAACACCGCGACGTGGTCACAGGCGAGGCTCACGAACAGGTTCGGGTAGATGAGCTCGCCCTTGTGGCGCACCTGCTCGTCGGCATCCAGGCCGGGGAAGGGGCGGCGCTTGGTGGTGCCCGAGAGCGTGAAGGTGTAGGCGCCGTCGCGGTGCGGGATGCCGCGCAGCCAGTCGAGGTTGGCGCCGCCGCGGTCCTTGAAGGCCGGCACCACCGCGCACAGCTCGGGGTGCACCCCCGCGCAGTGGTAGCACTCGTTGTAGTTCTCGCAGATCACCTTCCAGTTGGCGGCGACCTGGTAGCGGATGGTGTGGCCGATCCGCAGCTCTGCCAGCGGGTAGCGCGCCACGCGTGCGGCGATCGGCTCGAGCAGGCCCGCCAGCGGCTGCGCCGTCGCCGGGGTGAGGTTCACGAACACGAAGCCGCCCCAGCTGTGAAGTCCCACCGGGTAGAGGCTGAACAGCGAGCGATCGAAGCCGGGCTCGGCGGTCAGCCACGGGGCGGCCAGCAGGCGCCCGTCGAGGTCATAGCTCCACTGGTGGTAGGGGCAGGTGATGCGGCCGCCGCGGATGCCGCCGCCCAGGGCCGCGCTGCCGGCGTCGGGTTCGCGGCACAGGCGCGCGCCGCGGTGCCGGCAGACGTTGTAGAAGGCCCGCAGCTCGCCCTCGCGGTTGCGCACCAGCAGCACGCTCTCGCCGCATACGTCCAGCACCCGGTGGGCGCCCGGCCCGGCGAGCTCCTCGCTGCGCCCCACGCACACCCACTCGCGGCTGAAGATGCGCTCCTTCTCGAGCGCGAAGATGCCGGCGTCGCGGTACCAGCTCGAGGGCAGCGTGGGCTCGAGACCGGCGACCTTGGGCGGCAGGGTCGTGCTCACGCGGCACCCGCCAGCGGTGGCCGCGCGGTCGCGCCGGCGGCGTCCGCGCCGCGCGCGAGCGGGGCGTCGCGGCGGTGGGTGAGGGAGGCCGGGTCGGCGTCGAGCTCGCGCGCGAAGCGGTGGCCGGAGTACACCGCGTGCACCAGCGCCCCCGGGGCGGCGGCATCCCCGATGCGGGTCACCGAGAGGATGCCGGCATCACGCAGGTCATCGGGCCGTGCGGTCAGTGCACCGTGCAGGAAGTCGTTGGCGAAGCGCGCCCCGACGATCACCAGCGAGCGCGACGGGTAGTGGGCCTGCGCGTTGGTGAACTGGCTCTCGAGCGTCACCTCGCCGTCGGCGAAGGCCGTGACGCGCGACAGCGTGTGCAGGGCGATGCCGTGCGCATGCAGCGCGCGGTGCACCTGGGGCTGCTCGTTGCTCATGATCGCCCAGGCCGAGGCGTGGCCGGCCGGGGTGACGTAGCGCACCTCGAGGCCGCCGCGGGCGAGGTGCTCGGCGAGCACGCTCCCCATGTAGTAGTTGTCGAAGTCGTACACCGTCACCGGACCTTCGAGGCGCGCCCCGTCGGCGATGTCATCCGGAGTGTAGACCCCCGGCACCTCGAGGCGCCCGGTCGGCACCTCGAGCGCGGAGTACAGCAGGCGCGCCCAGCGCGCCCCGGTCGCGACCACCACGTGGGTGTGGCCGAGGCCCAGGATGTCGTCGGCCGACAGGCGGTTGCCCCGGTAGATGTTCACGTTGGAGAGCCTGTCCAGCTGCCCGCGGCGCCAGTCGAGCACGCGGCCCCAGCCGGCCAGCCCCGGCAGCCGGGTCTCGAAGCGCAGCCGGCCGCCGATCTCCTCGGCAGCCTCGGCGACCGTGACCTCGTAGCCGCGCCGCCCCAGCGACAGCGCGCACTCCAGGCCCGCAGGGCCGGAGCCGACCACCAGCACCGAGGCGCCGCTGCCGGCCGGCGCGATGCGCTCGGGGTGCCAGCCGCGCCGCCACTCCTCGCCGATGGTCGGGTTCTGGGTGCAGCGCACCGGGACGCCGTCGTGCCAGCTGGAGATGCAGATGTTGCAGCCGATGCACTCGCGGATCTCGCCCTCGCGTCCCTCGTCGATCTTCTTCGGCAGGAACGGGTCGGCGATCGAGGGGCGCGCCGCGCCGATCAGGTCGAGCACACCGCGGCGGATCTGGCCGACCATGGTGTCGGGTGAGGTGAAGCGGCCGACGCCCACCACCGGGCGCGTGGTGAGCTTCTTGACGAAGTCGATGATCGGCTCGTGGCTGCCCTCGGGGGTGAAGCGCGACGGGGCACAGTCGGTGGGCGAGGAGTCGAGCTTCACGTCCCACAGGTCGGGCAGGTCGCCCAGGAGGCGCACCACCTCGTGCGCCTCGGAGGGCGCCGACTCGCTCGGGCGCGCACGCAGCTCCTCGAGGCTGATGCGCAGCGCCACCGCGCACTTGCCCTGCACCGCCTCGTGCGTGACCTCGAGCAGCTCGCGCACGATGCGCACGCGGTTCTCGATGCTGCCGCCATAGGCGTCGGTGCGCATGTTCCACTCGGGCAGCAGGAATTCGTAGGGCAGGTAGCCCATGCCGGCGTACACGTAGATGATGTCGAAGCCGGCACGCCGCGCCTTGCGCGCCGCCTCGGCCTGCCAGCCGAGCAACTGCCGGATGTCGGCCTGTTCCATCACCCGCGGGCGCTGGTTGCCCATGAAGTTCACGTGGGTGGCCATCCACGCGGTGCCCGAGGGCGACATCGGCGGGGTGCGGCTCACGCGGTTCATGACCGAGCCGCCACCGTGCCACAGCTCGATGCCGGCCAGCGCCCCCTCGCGGTGCACCGCCTCGGTCATCAGGGCGTGCGAGCGCACGTCGTCCTCGTCCCAGAGCGTGGCATACGGCAGCGGCGCATCGTCCGAGGTCGGGTCGATGGAGACGTAGCCGGTGCACACCACGCCCCAGCCGCCTTCGGCCTTGGTGCCGCGGAACGCGGCCCGCATGTGCGGCATGGCGTTGGTCATGCCGGCCGCGTGCGGCACGGCATAGAAGCGGTTGCGGGCGGTGACCGGGCCGATCTTCACCGGCTCGAAGAGGACGTCGTAACGCGGGTTGCGGGCCATGGCAGGTCCAGTGAGCTTGGGGGCTGCCGCGGCAGTTCGCGGAAACCGGATGCGATCGAGTCTGCCCGTAGTTGAGCGGATGTTCAATAACAGCCGCCGAGCGGCTATGCTCTGGCCACGACCGGCCGGCCACGGCTTTCACCATAAGAGCAGCTCATGCGCGCGATGCAGCGAATCCTCCTTCCCTGGCTGGCCCTGGCAGGCGCCGTGGGCCATGCGCAGTCGCCGGCCAACCCGGTGCCGCCGCTGGTCGTCGCCCCCGACACCGCCGAACCCGGCTCGATCGAGGAGATCGCGCGCGACACGACCGAGCCGCGCTTCCTGTCACCCTGGGTCGCCTACCTGCCGGCATCCCCGACCGTGACCTCGCCGCGGGCCTTCCTGCACCGCATACCCGGTGCGCGCGGCGAGCTGGTCGATACCACCGCGGCCTACGCCTACTGCCGCGCGCTGGCTGCCTCCTCGCCGCGGGTACGCCTGTTCACCCTCGGGCGCTCCGAGGAGGGCCGCGACATCGTGCTGCTGGCGATCACCGATGAGGCCGGGATCCGCGACCTCGAGCGCCTCAAGGCGGCGACCGCGGCGCTCTCGGACCCGCGCCGCACGGACGCCGCGGCCGCCGAGCGACTGATCGCCGCGGCGCGCCCGGTCTACTACTTCAACGCCGGCCTGCACTCGGATGAGACCGGGTCCACCGAGTCGGTGCTGGAGCTCGCCTACCGGCTCGCGGTCTCCGAGCAGCCGATGATCCGCCGCATCCGCGAGAACGTGGTGGTGCTCATCAACCCGGTCGCCAACCCCGACGGCCGCGACAAGCAGGTGGAATGGTTCTACCGCTACCTCAAGGGCAAGACGGTCCAGGCCGACCTGCCGCGGCAGGCCCCGCCGTACTGGTCCAAGTACGCCTTCGTCGACATCAACCGCGATGCCCACCAGGCCGTGCACGAGACCACCAAGGCGGTCTACCGCATGCTGTTCGACTGGCACCCACAGGTCATCCACGACCTGCACGAGAGCGTCGCGTTGCTATTGACCTGGAACGGCACCAACCCGATCAACGAGCACGTCGACCCGCTGACCTACGCCGAGCGCCTCGAGATGAGCTTCCACGAGGTACAGGCGCTCACCGGCTTCGGCATGCCGGGGGTGTGGACCTGGAACTTCGGCGACGACTGGGCCCACCTGTTCCTGGACTCGATCGGCACCAACCACAACGCCGACGGGCGCGGCTACGAGACCTTCGGCAACGGCAGCGCCGAGACCATGCGCTCCGAGCAGCCCGGGCACGAGACCAGCGTCGAGTGGTACCGGCCGCTGCCGCCGCCGGCTGCCAACTCGTTCCTCTGGTCCGCGCGCGACAACGTCAACTACAACGAGACCGCGATGCTGGCGGCGCTCGATGACACGGCGCAGCAGTCCAAGACCCTGCTGCGCAACTACTACCTGAAGAACCTGCACTCCTACCAGCGCGGCCTGGAGCAGGCGCCGTACGCGTTCATCATCCCCGACGGCCAGGGCGACCCCGGCCGCGTCGCCCAGATGGTCGGGCGCCTCATGCAGCTCGGCATCGAGGTGCAGCGCGCCCGCGCGCCGGTGACGCTCAAGGAGGGCACCTGGCCTGCGGGCAGCTATGTCGTGCGACTCGACCAGCCGTACCGCGACTATGCGGTCGACCTGCTCACCTACCAGCAGTACCCCAAGGACGGCCCGGAGGCCTACGACGATGTCAGCTGGTCTTTCCCCGCCAACTACCACCTGAGCGTCATCCCGACGGCGGATGCCGCCGTGCGCGGTGCCGCGCTGACACCGCTGACCGCGCCCCCGCACGCGAGCGGTACGGTGGCGGGCGGCGGCCCGGTGTACCTGCTGGCCGATACCGGCCAGGAGGAACTGCTCGAGGCGCGGTTCGCACTGTCACGCTTCAAGGTCAGCATCGCCGAGCGCGGCTTCGATGCGCTCGGGCGCCACTTCGCGCCCGGTTCCTGGATCCTGGCGCCGCAGGCCGGCCTGGGGTCGGTGGTGCAGGCGCTGGCGGCGCGCCTGGGCCTGGACTTCGTCAGTGCCGCCGCTGCTCCCGAGGTGGCCCGTCACGATGCGCCGGTGCCGCGGCTGGGCATCTGGATCCCGTGGGCCGACACCGATACGGCCGGGTGGGCGCGTTACGCGCTCGACCAGCGCCACATCCCGTACGGGTACGTGCGCGACGAGGACGTGCGCGCGGGCCGGCTCAAGGACAAGTACGACGTGCTGCTCTACCCGCACGTCGACCTGGAGCTCGCCGAGCAGATCGAGGGCCTGAACAAGAGCTGGGGCCCGATGCCGTTCCGCAAGACCGCCGCGACGCCGGCCTTCGGTACGCCGGCCGCCTCCGACGACATCACCGGTGGCATCGGTTACGCGGGACTGGCGGAGCTGCAGAAGTTCATCGACGCCGGCGGCCTCATGGTGACCCTCGGCAGCGGGTCGATGCTGCCCCTGGAGGCGGGCCTGGTGCGCGGCGTGCGGCGCGAGGCCGGCGGCACGCCACGCAGCTCGCAGGGCGGCGGCAGCGCCGCGGCCGCGGCGGCGCAGAACGCCGAGACGCGCACCCCGGGCGCGCACGTGCGCGTCTCGTTTGCGCGGCCCGACCACCCCATCGCCTATGGCTACGGCGCGCACACCTGGGTATTCCGCCAGAACTACGCCCTGTACTCCATCCCGCGGCGCTGGCTGCGCATGGCGTACTGCACGGTGTGCCTGGACGGCCCGATCGACCGGCGCCCGATCGTGCTGCAGTGGGGGGACCCGGAGGTGACGCCGTTCGTGGTGAGCGGCCAGGCATGGGGTGAGGACAATCTCATCGGGCGCGCCGCCATCATGGACTTCCCGGTCGGCAAGGGGCACGTGATCACGTTCAACTTCAACCCGCTGCACCGCGACCTGAACCGCGGTGACCAGCGGCTGCTGTGGAACGCGATCATCAACTGGCGCGCGATCCTCGCCACGGCTGCGCCGGCACCTGCGCCCTGACGGCGCAGGTGCGTCAGGGGTTGCGCAGCGAGGCCCCGAGGTAGCAGCCGAACTCCTTGACGAAGTTGATCGAGACCCGGGCGTGCACGCGCCCCTGGCGATCGAGGAACTCCGCCTCGTCGGCGTGCGGCACCACGGCGCCGTGCCACACGTTGGGATGCAGGTAGAGGCCGCGGCTGCCATCGCACCAGAAGGTGACGAAGGACTCCGGCGTGACGTCGTCCCCCGGGAGCGCGAGCGGCACGACGAAGCTCTTGCCATTGAGCGGGAAGAACAGCTGGCCGCCGTCGGGATGGTAGTTGGCGCGCCAGATGAGCGCGCGCTCGCGCGCGCGGCCGCGGCCCTCGGCGGTGGCTTCCTCCGGCCAGGTGCTCCAGCCGAACAGGTAGCTGTCGCCGACGGCGTTGTTGCGGGCGTAGAGGGTCTCGCCGCGCCAGGCGAACTCGAACGACCCCTCGGCGATGCCACCCTGGTCGCCGCTGTTGTCATCGATCGGGCGCCAGCCCTGCGCGGGCCAGCGCACGATCTCGATCTTGCAGGCCTGCGGGTCATCGACCAGGAAGCCGTAGCCCCTGAGGGCAGCGTCGCTCGCGGCCACCAGCGGCGCATCGTGTACGCGGCGGACGCCGGTGCTGGGGATGTAGGCGATGGCGCCGGTATCGATGTCCATGGAGGCGTGGGGTCCGGGACCGGCTCAGGCCGGCGGCGCATTATGCACCGCGGCGCGGCGCGGATGAATTTCCCCAAAACTCGCCGGCGGCGTCGTGCCCGACCGCGAGGGCCACGACCGCCGTGAGCAGCAGGCCTGCGGCGGTCACCATCAGGCCCCACGTGTAGCTGCCGGTGGCGTCCCTGATCCAGCCGAGGGCGTAGGGGCCGGCGAAGCCACCGAGGTTGCCGACCGCGTTGATGAGCGCGATCCCGCCGGCTGCCGCCGCGCCGCGCAGCAGGGCTGCCGGGAGGGTCCAGAACACCGGGAGCGTCGCCAGCGTGCCGCTGACACCCACGCTCAGGGCGAGGATGGCGAGCACGGCCGAACCGTGCACGAACGCACTTGCCGCGAGGCCCGCGAATCCCACCAGGGCTGCGACCACGAGGTGCCGCAGGCGCTCGCGACGGCGGTCGGAGCGCCGTGACCAGAGGATCATCGCAAGCGCGGCGACCCCGTAGGGGAGCGCCACCGCGGGCCCGACCCATGCTGCCGCGATGCCGGCCTGGGAGAAGATCTGCGGGATCCACAGCACCACCCCGTACAGGGCAAGATCGGCCCCGAAGTAGCACACGCACAGGCCGAGCAGCCGCGGACTGGAGAGGGCGCCGGCCACCGTCAGCGCGCCGCCTGGGTGCACGGCGCTTTCGGCCTGCAGCCGCCCCGTCAGCCAGTCGCGCTCGGTGGCGTTCAGCCAGCGCGCCTGGGCCGGCGTGTCCGGCAGGTGCCTGAGGGTCAGGAACCCGAGCAGGAGCGAGGGCAGCGTCTCGGTCAGGAACAGCCACTGCCAGCCGGCGATCCCGAGCATGCCGTCCAGCCCCAGGATGAGGCTGGAGAGCGGCCCGGCGACCGCCGTGGAGATCGGAATTGCCGTCATGAACGTGCCCACCAGGCGGGCGCGTTCGGTGCTCGGCACCCAGTAGGTCAGGTAGTAGATCATGCCCGGGAAGAAGCCGGCCTCGGCGATGCCGAGCAGGAACCGCAGGGCGTAGAAGGCCGGGGCGCTCCTGACCAGCGCCAGGGCCCCGGCCAACAGCGCCCAGCTGATCATGATGCGGCCGATCCAGCGGCGGGCACCCACCCGGTGGAGGATGAGGTTGCTCGGCACCTCGAACAGGCAGTAGCCGAGGAAGAACACGCCGGCGCCGAAACCGTAGACGGAGGCCGAGAAGCCCAGGTCGCGGTGCATCTGCGAGGCGGCGAAGCCGACGTTGACGCGGTCGATGAAGGCCGCGAAGTACAGCAGCGCGAGGAATCCGACCAGATGCGTGCGCACCTTGCGCAGCGCGCTGGCGGCGACTTCATCGGCGCCGGGGCGCGGCATGCTCATCGCCGCAGGGGTGCTGCCTAGCGCGCGGTGGCGAGCTGGTCGATGAGCTGCGCGTAGTCGCGCAGCACCGGGGTCTTCAGTCCTGCCACCTTGCCCTGGTCGTCCCAGCGGCGCACGCGCACCGCCTCGCGGTGGAAGGGCTCGGCCTCGAAGCGGGCGACCTCGCTCGCCACCATCGGGCCGCCCTGCAGCTTCAGGGTGTGCACCGAGGCGGCGCTCAGCTGCGCGAAGTAGTCCGCGTCCGTGGCGCACAGGTAGCGCTTGGCCGGCACGTGCAGCCGTACCGGCTCGCAGATGGCGGGCGCGAAGCGCTGAGCCAGCCAGCGCGCACCGACCTCCTCGTGTCGCGCATCGCTCACCCAGTCCTCGATCGCCTCCGGCACGTCCTCGAGCAGGTGCCCGACGTCGTGCAGCAGTGCGGCGATGACCAGCTCGTCCGGGGCCTGCTGCACGCGCGCGAAGTGCGCCGCCTGCAGCCCGTGCTCGAGCATGGAGACCCGCTCGCCGAAATAGGCGCCCGAGCCGAAGCGGCCGTAGATCGACAGAACCTCTTCGGCGATGCTCATGGGTTGCCTTTCGCGGCGAGCCTGCGCCGCAGCAGCGCCGTCTCGCTGTAGACGCTGTCGCGGCTGAGGTAGCAGCCGCGCAGGTGGCGCGGGAAGCGGGCGGAGGAGAAGGCAGTACGCCCGTGCAGCACCCGCTGGTTGTCGAACACCACCAGCTGCCCGTCGCCCAGGTGGGTTCGCAGCTGGAAGCGCGGCTCGCGCATGAGCTCGGCGAAGCGCCGGTAGGCGGCGTAGAACTCGCGCGCCCGCCCCGCCGCCAGGTGCAGCGGCGCGATCGAGCGGTTGTTGTAGTGAACCGCGCTCACGTGGCCATCGGTGGCCAGCTGGATCAGGGGCCGCTCGGCGTACAGCTCGGCATCCTTCGACTGGTAGAGGAAGGGGACCGCGGTGGTCGTAAGTTCCGCGAATGCCTCCGGGGCGGTGGCGCGCAGGTACTCGGCGAGCGCCACGCCGTCGGCAAACAGGCTCTCGCCGCCCTCATTCGAGGACACCAGCGCGTGCAGCCCCTGGAAGCCCGGCACCGGCTCACGGTAGGGGTTGTCCGTGTGCAGCCCCAGCCCCAGGTCGGAGTAGGCGAGATTTTCCGGCTGGGGTACCGAGCGCACGTCGAAGGTCAGGCCGTAGTTGGTCTCGAGCACGCGCCCGACATGGGCCATGGCCTCGAGGATCGCCGGCTCGCGCGCTGGCACCGCCTCGAGGAAGGCCAGTCCGTCCTGGACCAGGCGCGTGAGCCAGTCCAGGCGCACCTCGGGCTGCGCGGCGAGGCGGCCCAGGTCTGCCCAGGCAAAGTCAGTGCGTGCCTTGAGCGTGCCGCCCTCGAGCCAGGTGCGCACGCGCAGCTCCGGGCGCGGCTGGCTTCCGGCGGCATGCGCCGCGAGCCAGGCGATCCCGAAGCTGTCGGGCTGGGACTCGCCTTCCCAGTCGATGCACACGCTGCCGTTGTGGCGCCGCGCGCCGCGGATGCGTGGCTGCGCAGGCAGGTCGAGCACGTCGATGAGGCGCTGGCCGCTGTGGGGGTCGCGATCGCCCGCACGGTTGTCCCGCAGCCACACACTCGCGAACTCGCTGATGCGCCCGTCGGGCCACTCGACCGTCAGGACTTCCGGGGTGGTGGAGAGGCGACGGACGTCACTCATGGGCGCTCCTGGCCGCGCGGGCATTGAGGGCGAACAGCATACCGGCACACAGGGCCGCCACGGCGCTGATCGAGGCGAGCGCCACGAACACACCCTCCCAGCCGAAGGCCCCCTCCAGCCGGGCGGCCCCGACGCCGGCGAGGATGCCGCCCAGATAGCCGATGCCGTCGATGATGCCGGAGGAGGCGGCGCTCGCCTGCTTGCCGCCGAAGTCCAGCGCGAAGGCCCCGCCCAGGTAGGAATACGGTCCGAGCAGGCACAGCGAGATGATGCCGATCATGACCACCGGGAACAGGCTGTTGCCCGTTCCGGGGTGCACGCCCATCAGCACCAGCAGCGCGGCTGCGGCGCCGCTCAGGCCGAGGAACATGAGGATGGCGCGCCCGTTCAGCCCCATGCGGTCGCTCAGCCAGCCGCACAGCAGCACCGAGATCACGCCCACGCCGGGGAAGACGGCGCTGACGCTGGCGGCGCGGCTCATGCTGAAGCCGAGCTGCTCGTGCAGGTACTGGGGCGTCCAGGTGTTGAAGGTCTCGCGGATGATCGTGCAGGCAAACGACAGCAGGCACACCAGCAGGAAGGAGCGGCTGGCAAACAGCGGCCGCAGCAGGGCCCAGACGCCGGCGGGCGGGGCCTCCGACGCGGCGAACAGGTTGAGCGGGTTGGGCCGCGCCTGCGCGTGCCCCTCGTCGGCGCGCGACTCGCGCAGCCACAGGATGCCGGCGAGCAGGGTCACCGCGGCGACCGCCGCGGCAAACAGGAACAGCGCACGCCAGCCGTAGCCCTGGTCGATCAGGAAGCCCATCTGCTGGCGCGCGAGCGCGTCACCGATCAGGTAGCTCAGGCTCAGGATCGCGATCACCGAGCCGTAGGAGGTGTAGTCGAACCACTTCGAGGACACCTTGATCAGCCCCGCCCAGCCCACCGACTGCGTCAGGCGGTTGCCGATCCAGGCCAGCGTGAACAGCGGCAGCGTGCCCGACAGCCCGAACAGCAGGGTGAACAGCGCCGCGCCGCCCACGCCGATCAGAAAGTTGCGGCGCCCGCCCCAGTAGTCCCCGAGCCCGGTGAGGAACAGCTTGCCGAGCGCGTAGGCGGCGACGCCGCAGGAGGTGATTGCCCCCAGCCGCAGCAGCGCGTCGTCGTGGCTGAGGCCACCGCGCGTGAGTTCCTCGGCCAGCAGCGGTGTTGCGACCGACAGGTCGGCGCGGCAGTAGTAGCAGGCGGCGTAACCTGCGAACAGCAGCACGATGGTGCGGAACTGTGCAGTGCGCAGCCCGCGGTCGAGGACGACCGCGCTCACCGGCCGGTTCCCGCGAGCCACACCGGGTCGCTGTAGGCCCTGCGTCCCTGCTGGTCGGTGACCACCAGCGCATACCAGCGCGGCAGTGGGGCCGGGATGGTGAAGGAGGCGTGTGCGTGCACGGGTGCCGCACCGAACTGCTGCGTCGCGCGGGTCGCGCCGTCCGTGATCAGGCTCGCCTGCCTGAGCCCGGCGACGGAGCCGAGCTCGAAGTCGGCCTGCAGCGGGCGGCCGGCGGGCGGGTGCAGCTCGCTGCCGAATACGACCCTGGGGTAGATGAGGGGTCCGTAGGTCACGTAGGCGTGTCCGGCCTTAAGTGCTGCGGCGAAGGACTCGGGGGTGAGCGGTGCGCCGGGATGCACGTAGACGCGCACCCGGCCACTGTGTTCGTTCCAGACGTCATGGGTGTCGCTGCCGGCCGTGAGGTAGTAGCGCTCGCCCTGGTTCCAGTGGTCCCACAGCCACTTCAGCACCTTGTCGTCGTCGGCCGCGGCACTCGAGTTGATCTCCACCAGGTCGAAGCTGCCGTCGAAGCCTCCCGGGGCGACCCCGGCGGCGACGCTGGAAAAGTAGCCGAACGGGATGAAGGGATGATTAACCTGCACGACGCTCGCGCCCATGCGGCGCGCCTCGCGCAGCACTTCGCCCGCGGTGGCGGTGCCGGTATCGATCCGAAGTTGCGCCCCGGCTGTGAGCGGGTAGGCGTTGAAGTGACCCCAGGACGGCGACAGCTCGATCCCGGGCAGGAACGCCACGCCGCGCGCGGCGGCCAGCTCGCGCAACTTCGCGTGATTGGCGGTCGAGTCGTGGTCGCTGACGAACAGCACATCCAGGCCCGCGGCCAGCTGTGAGCGTGCCAGGTCCTCGGGCGGGGTCACCGCCTCGGCCTGGTCGGCGTGATGGTGCAGGTCGGCGGCGTACCAGCCTCTTTGCGTCGGGTCGAACTCTTCGTGGACAGGCACGGTCCGGGCCACGGTGGCGCCGGGCGGCACGCTGACCGGCACCGTCACGCGGGGCCCAAGTACGCCGCCGCCGGACTCGACGCTGAACAGGTACTCGCCCGGGGCCATCGGCATGCCGATGCGGCCGCGGGGACTTAAGGT
>Ga0335083_10004182_pt1 | contig 18464 bp, 16 predicted proteins | sample Lox_Sample_42_FD_206716 | JGI IMG/M metagenome (GOLD analysis project Ga0335083, IMG submission 206716) | Soil microbial communities from Loxahatchee National Wildlife Refuge, Florida, United States - Lox_Sample_4.2 | ecosystem: Environmental > Terrestrial > Soil > Wetlands | place: USA...
CTTCTACAGTTGGCGACCTTGCCCCCCCAAGTCTGCCCGCCATCGCCGCATCTCAACCAAGTAAGCGTTTACTCTTTTACGCAATCGATGGCACCAATGACGCGGGCAGGCCGATGCTCCGCGGCTCCAGGAAGCTCCGTCCACGCCGCCTCCCTGCCCGGCCCCCATCCTCTAACATAGTAAGCGAACGCTCGCTATCTTCGGAGGCCAGATGACAGACGCGGGGATCACCGACGAATGGGTCGAGCGGCACTTCGACCACCTCTCGCCCGAGCTGGCCCGTGACTTCCATCCCACGCTGGCCCGGGCCCGGTCCCGGTGCCCGGTCGTGCACAGCGACCAGCACGGCGGCTTCTGGGTCGTGACCGGGTACGAGGACGTCCTGCGCGTCGCCCAGGACTGGAAGACGTTCAGCTCCGAGCTGGGCATCACCGTGCCCGCCCCGCCTGGGGTCAAGCAGATGAAGATCCTGCCCGTCACCGTGGACCCGCCGCTCCAGCGGACGTTCAAGCGGCTGGTCAACGTCCACTTCACCCCGGACCGGATCGCCCCGTGGACCGAGCCCACCCGCGAGCTGACCGGCCGCCTCATCGACGCGTTCATCGAGCGCGGCGAGTGCGATTTCATGAGCGAGTTCGCCCGGCCATTTCCCGGCCTGGCCTTCTTCGGCCTGGCCCTGCACGCGCCCGCCGAGGACCTGGCGGAGGTCAGCCACTACGCCACGATGGCGTCGCAGACCCACCTGCCCGCCTCGCGGGACTGCCTGCTGAAGCTGGCCGGCTGGATTGCCCGGCTGGTCGAGCGGCGGCGCGCCGAGGGTCCCCGCGGCGACGTGGTCGACGCGGTCATGAACGCCGAGATCGCCGGCCGGCCCATCACCCGCGAGGAGATGATCGGCACCCTCCAGCTGCTGGTCCTCGGCGGCCTGGAGACCACCGCCGGCGTGCTCGGCGCGGCCATGCTGCGGTTCTGCGCGCACCCGGAGATTCCCGCCCTGCTGCGCGAGCGGCCCGACCTCATCGGCCCGGCCGTGGAGGAACTGCTGCGGCTCGACGGCTCGTTCGTCTGCATCGGCCGCACGGCGCGGCACGACGCCCGGATCGACGGCCACGACGTCGGCGCGGGGGAGCGGGTCATCATCTACTGGGCCTCGGCCAACCGCGACGAGGCCGAGTTCCCCGAGCCCGACGCCTTCGACCTCGCCCGCCCCGTCAACCGCCACGTCGCGTTCGGCGCGGGCCCGCACCGCTGCGTGGGCTCCAACCTGGCCCGGATGAACCTGCGCGTCGCCCTCGCTGAACTCGTCGGCCGCCTCACCGACATCAGGCTCAAGCCCGGCGCCGACATCGGCTACCACTCCACCTTCAACCGCGCCCCCCTCTCCGTCCCCATCACCTTCACCCCCACCCCCCACTCCGCAGCGCAGTAACCCCCGCCCGTCCGCCACCACCCCCCGAGCGCCGGCCCCCAGCGCCCCCGCATAGTGGGGTGGATCGGAGTTATCGGGTTGATCCGGTACCCGATAGGCACCCGAATCCACCCAAGAGGCCAGATCCACCCGGTAAATCGTGCCGGTGCGCGAACTAGGCGTGCTGGTGCTGCTACTGGGGCCAGCGGGGCGGCGTGCTGCCGGGATAGTGCGGTGGATCCGGGTTATGCGGTTGATCCGGGGTACCCCAGTCCCCCTGATCCACCGCTTAGCCCGAATCAACCACGCTAAATGTGACTGGTGTTACTGACGACTCCTGTGGTGCGAACCGCCCCCTTGACCCCACCCGATATTCGTGTCAGATTACTGACGCGAATATCGGGCGCGCACCCGGAACACTGTCCGGGGAAGGGAGCCGGCCGTGACGGTCACCAACGCGAGCGACGTGCACTACGACCCCTACAACGTGAACATGAACACGGACCCGTACCCGGTGTACCGCCGGCTGCGCGAGGAAGCCCCGCTCTACTACAACGACCAGCACGACTTCTACGCCCTGAGCCGCTTCGACGACGTCGACCACGTGCTGAGCGACCCGAAGACCTACATCTCCGGCCGCGGCGGGATCATCGAGATGATCAAGGCCAACATCGAGTTCCCGCCGGGCGTGCTCATCTTCGAGGACCCGCCGGTCCACACCACCCACCGCAAGCTGCTGTCCGGCGTGTTCACGCCGCGCAAGGTGACCGCGCTCGAGCCCAAGATCCGCGAGTTCTGCGCCCGCTGCCTCGACCCCCTCACCGAAACCAAGCGGTTCGACTTCGTCGCCGACATCGGCGCGCTGGTGCCGATGTGGACGATCGGCATGCTGTTCGGCATCCCGGAACAGGACCAGGCGCTCATCAGGGACCGCGGCAACGAGCACCTCCAGACCGAGGCCGGGAAGCCCATGGCGGCCGAGATCATGAGCGGCGAGGTCTTCGGCGACTACCTCGACTGGCGCGCCGAGCACCCGTCCGACGACATCATGACCGACCTGCTCCAGGCCGAGTTCGACGACGAGCACGGCGTGCACCGGCGGCTGAGGCGGGACGAGATCCTCACCTACATGACCGTGGTCGTGGGCGCGGGCAACGAGACCACCAACCGGCTCATCGGCTGGGCCGGCCAGGTGCTCGCCGACCACCCGGACCAGCGGCGCGAGCTAGCCCGGGACCCCGCCCTCGTCCCCGCCGCCGTCGAGGAGCTGCTGCGCTACGAGCCGCCGGGCACGCACATCGCCAGGTACGTGGCGCGCGACGTCGAGTGGTACGGGCAGGAGGTACCCGAGGGCAGCACGATGCTGGTCCTGGTGGCGTCGGCGAACAGGGACGACCGGCGCTACCCCGACGGTGACCGGTTCGACATCCACCGCGAGTTCAGGCTCGGCCTGACCTTCGGCCGCGGCATCCACTACTGCCTCGGCGCCGCGCTGGCCCGGCTTGAGGGCCGCATCGCCGTCGAGGAGATCCTCAAGCGCTTCCCCGAGTGGCACGTCGACACCGCTGCGGCCAGGCTCTCCCCGACCTCAACGGTCCGGGGCTGGGAGACCCTGCCGGTAGTCATCCCCTGAAAACCATTTATAACGAACGAGGTAGACGATGCCTGGACGTATCGACGGCAAGGTCGCGTTTATCACCGGCGCGGCCCGCGGCCAGGGCCGCAGTCACGCCATCCGGCTGGCCCAGGAGGGCGCCGACATCATCGCGGTGGACATCTGCGGACCGGTCGACGGGGTCATGTACCCGATGCCGGGCCCCGCGGACCTGGCCGAGACGGTCAAGGAAGTCGAGGCGCTTGACCGGCGCATCGTGGCGGTCCAGGCCGACGTGCGCGACTTCGACGCGCTGAAGGCGGCGGTCGACGACGGGGTAGGCCAGCTCGGCCGACTCGACATCGTGGTCGCCAACGCCGGCATCGGCGCGCTGGGCGCTCACCTGGCCAAGATGAGCATGAAGACCTGGCAGGACACGATCGACATCAACCTGACCGGGGTCTGGCTCACCGCCAAGGCGGGCATCCCGCACCTGATCGCGGGCGGCCGCGGCGGGTCCATCGTGCTGACCAGCTCGGTGGGCGCGGTGAAGGGGATGGAGGGCGCCGGGCACTACGTCGCCGCCAAGCACGGCGTGGTCGGGCTGATGCGGACGCTGGCGCTGGAGATGGCGCACCACAAGATCCGGGTCAACACGATCATGCCCACCCAGGTGAACACGCCGATGGCGGTGAACGAGGGGACGTTCCGCCTGTTCCGGCCCGACCTGGAGAACCCGACGATCGACGACTTCGCGGTCGCCTCCGCGATGACGAACCCGCTCCAGGTGCCGTGGATGGAGCCGCTCGACATCAGCAACGCGGTGCTGTTCCTGGCCTCCGACGAATCCCGCTACATCACGGGCCTGATGCTCCCGGTCGACGCCGGCTCGCTGCTCAAATAAGGACCGCGTCTCGAACTGCTGCCCGACGAACTGCTCACCATGCTCGGTCCCCTCGTATTTTGAGAGGTCCTCGCCCACGCCGACCAGCCGGAAGACCTGCCCCCCTGGCGCCTGGAAGTACAGGTGCGGGTCCGGCACGTCGAGCACCGTGACGCCGAAGGCGACGATCTTCTCCCGCAGCGCCTTGGGGTCGTCCGCCTTCAGCTCCAGGTAGATCGACTTGCCGAAGCCCTCGTCATCGAGGACGCCCTCATCCTCGTACATGACCGCGATATAGAAGTCGCCGCCCAGACGGAAGTCGTCCTTCTGGTCGCCTTCCCTCATGACCTCGCAGCCCAGCACGTCCCGGTAGAACCGGCGGATCCTGTCCTTGTCGGCCCGCGGGACTCGCACCGCCGAGTGGTTGCCGAACATTACTTTTGCCATGCTCGATTAGACACCGCCCGCTCACCGCAATGGGCGGCCGTCCTCGATGAGGCTGATGATCTTCTCGGGGGTGAGCGGCTGGGTGGTGATCCGGACGCCGAGCGGTGCCAGGGCGTCGCGCACCGCGTTGGCCAGCGCCGCCGGGGACGCGATGGCGCCGCCCTCGCCCATGCCCTTGAAGCCGCCGGGAGCCGCGCTCGGCGTCACCACGTGGCCGTACTCCAGGTCGGGCACCTCGGCGGCGGTCGGCAGCAGGTAGTCGAGAAACGTGGTGGGGAGCGGGTTGCCGTCGGCGTCGTAGACCATGTGCTCGTAGAAGACGCCGCCGATGCCCTGGACGACGCCGCCGGCGATCTGGCCCTCGACCACCATCGGGTTGATCATGTTGCCGCAGTCCTCGCTGACCACGTAGCGCAGGATCCGCACCACGCCGGTGGCCGGGTCCACCTCCACGGTGCAGGCGTGGGCCGCGTTGGAGAAGTTGAGCATCGGGGCCCGGTACCGCTCGGACACCTCCAGCCCGGCGGGCGTGCCCGGCGGCAGCGAGGCCGGGTTGAGGTAAGCGGCCGCGACCACCTCGGCCAGCGACAGGCCGGAGTCCGGGTCACCGGCCACCGAGATCCTGCTGTCCGTCATGGCCAGGTCGGCGGGGTCGGCTTCGAGCAGCGCGCCGGCGATGGCCAGCACCCGCTCCCGCATGCTGCCCGAGGCCTGCGCCGCGGCGCCGCTGGCGACGATGGCGCTGCGGCTGCCCGAGGTGCCGGGCCCGTAGGGCGTGGCGGCCGTGTCGCCCTGGATGAGGTGGATGTCGTCCAGGGCGGCCCCGAGGTGGTCGGCGACGACCTGGACGAGGGTCGTCTCCAGGCTCTGGCCGTGGCTGCCGGTGCTCATGTAGACGTTGACGGTGCCGCCCGGCTCGATGCGGATGGTGGCCGCCTCGGTGGCCAGGATGCCGGGCGCGCCCAGCGGCTCGATGTACACCGACATCCCGATACCGGTCAGCCGCCCTTCGGCCCGGGCCTGCCGCTGGCGGACGCGGAACTCGTCGTACCCGATGAGCTCCGCGGCCTGCTCGAGGGTCTGGGCCGGGCTGACCGCCTCGTAGGTGAGCCCCACCGCGGTGGTGAACGGCAGGTCGCCGGGCTTGATCACGTTGCGGCGGCGCAGTTCCAGCGGGTCGATGCCGAGTTCGGCGGCCGCCACGTCCATCATCTGCTCGCGCGCGGTGGTCTCGATCATCCACGGCCCGCGGTAGGCACAGCGGCTGCCCGTGTTGGTGAAGTACGCCCGGCCGGTGGCCGCGAACGCCCCGATGCGGTACGGGCCGGGGAAGACGACCATCGCGGCCAGCAGCATGGATCCGGAGCCGCCGGCCGGGAACGCGCCGACGTTCTCCGTCAGGTCGGTGCGCGCGCCGAGCACGACGCCGTCGGCCCCGAGCGCGAAGGAGACCCGCATGCTCTGGTCGCGGGCATGACCGCCCGCGATGAGGTTCTCACTGCGGTCCTCGATCCACTTCACCGGGCGGCCCAGCTTGCGCGCGGCGGCCACCACCGCGATCTCGTCGTTGACCGGGAACACCTTCTGCCCGAAGCTGCCCCCGACGTCGCCCATGAGCACCCTGATCCGGTCCTCGGGGATCCCGAAGTAGCGGGAGTAGAACAGCCGCACCTCGTGGGCGCCCTGGCCGGAGATGACGAGCTCCAGCCGGTCGCTCCAGCGGTCCCATGAGGCCACCACGCCCCGGGTCTCCATCGGCACCGGCAGGTAACGGTGCTGGCCGAACGTCTCGGTGATCACGTGGGCGGCAGACGCGAACACCGCGTCCACGTCCGGGCGCGGCGCCGCGGGCAGCTCGTCGGCGACGTTCGTGCCCAGCTCCGGGTGGACCAGCGGGACCCCGCCCGCCTCTCCGTCCCCCTTCCCCGCCGCCGCGGCCGGGTCGAGCACCGGCGGCAGCGGGTCGATATCCACGTCGACAAGCTCGGCGCCGTCCTCGGCCAGGTACCGGGATTCGGCCACCACCAGGGCCATGACGTCGCCGGTGAACCGGACGTCCCCCTCGGCCAGCAGCCGGTGCGGCGGCTGGCCCGTCGGCCCGGTCATCGTCTTCCAGAACGGCCGGCCCGGCTCGTTCAGGTCCGCGGCCGTGTACACGGCGACCACTCCCGGCAGGTCCCGCGCGGCGCTGGTGTCGATGCCGCGGATGACGCCGCGGGCGACCGGGCTGCGCACGAACGCCGCGTGCAGCAGGCCCGGCATGGTCACGTCGTCCACGTACCGGCCGCGCCCGGCCAGCAGCCGCGGGTCCTCCCGCCGCCTGACCGCCTGCCCGACCCATCGCGCCGCCGGGCTAGTCACCCGTCACCTCCAGCTCGCCGCCACCCCGTTCGTCATGATCTTTCTCGTTACGACAGAGCCGGGCGGCCAGCCGGACCGCGCGGACGATGCCCTGGTAACCAGTGCAGCGGCAGAGGTTGCCGCTGAGCGCCGCGCGGATCTGCTCGTCGTCAGGGTCCGGGCACTCCCGCAGGAACGCGGTGACCGAGACGACGAACCCGGGCGTGCAGAACCCGCACTGCAGCCCGTGCGTCTCCCAGAACGCCCGCTGCACCGGGCCGAGCGAGCCGGGCTCGTCGCCGGCCAGCCCCTCTACCGTGGTGACCTCACTCCCGTCCGCCTGCACGCCGAACATCAGGCAGGAGCGGACCGCCTCGCCGTCGACCAGCACAGTGCACGACCCGCACACGCCGTGCTCGCACGCCAGGTGAGTGCCGGTCAGCCCCAGCTCCTGGCGCAGCAGGTCGGCGAGCGTCCGCCGCGGCTCCACCCGCGCCCGCCGCCGCTCCCCGTTCACGGTCAGCGTCACATCGAGCTCGCTCATGATGAGCCTCTCTGGGCCTCGGCCAGGGCGGTGCGCAGGGCCCTGGTGACCATGTGGGCGCCCACCCGGCGCCGGTACGCCGCGGACCCGTGCGCGTCCGCGGGCGGGTGGAGCGCGGCGACGGCCTCGCTCCCGATCGCGGTGAGGTCCGCCTCGGCGGCCAGGGTGTCGGCCAGGGCCTGCTCGGCGGACCAGGCCCGCACCGGGACGCTGCCCATCCCGAACAGGGCCACCGCGGCCCGGATGATACGGCCGCCGGCCACCTGCACCCCGCACGCGGCCCCGGCGATGGCGAAATCGCCGTGGCGGCGGGTGAGCTCCGCCACCGCGAACCCGGAACCGGCGCCCCAGACCGGCAGGTGCACCGCGGTCACCAGCTCGTCGGGTTCGAGCACGGTGGTGAACGCGGACACGAAGAAGTCGTCGGCCGGGATGCGCCTGACGCCCCGGACGCTGTGCGCCTCGATTCCGGCGTCCAGCGCTACCGCCACCGCGGGCAGCTCCGCGGCCGGGTCGGCGTGCGCCAGCGAACCGCCCAGCGTGCCCCGGTTGCGGATCTGGAAGTGCCCGATGTACGGCGCCGCCCGGGCCAGCAGCGGCACGTCGCGCCCGATGACCAGGTCGCGTTCCAGCGCCCGGTGCCGGGTCAGCGCGCCCACCCGCAGCATGCCGTCAGAACGGGTGACGCCGCCGAGCCCGGCGACGCGGTTGACGTCGACGAGGTGCTCGGGCCGCCCCAGGCGCATCGCCATCACCGGTACCAGGCTCTGCCCGCCGGCCAGCACCTTCGCGTCCTCACCCAGCTCCGCCAGCATCTCCACGGCCGCCTCGGCGGAGGCTGGCTGGTGGTATTCGAACACCGCAGCCTTCAAGTACGCTCCCTTGGCAGACACGCACACGATATTGGTGTCAGAGTACTGACGTCAATATGGAACCGAGCCGCGGGAGGCGATCGTGGCCGAGCCGGGGGAGGGAATCCCGCCCGAGCAGGCACAACAGCGTCGTCGCTACGACAGCCGCCTGCGCCGCGAGCGCGCGGCCCAGACCCGGGACGCCATCGTGGCCGCGGGCCTGGAACTGGCGCACGAGTGTCCGGTGTGGGACTGGCGCGGCCTGACCATCCGCGCCGCCGCCGAGCGGGCCGGGGTCAGCGAGCGGACCGTCTACCGGCACTTCCCCAGCGAGCGGGAGTTCCACGATGCCGTGATGCGCGGGCTCGAGGGGCAGGCGGGCGTGACGCTCGAGGGCATGCGCCTGGCCGACGTGGCCGAGGCCACCGCGCGGGTGTTCGCCCACGTGGCCTCGTTTCCCATGGTCGTCAGGACGCCCCTGGACCCCACCCTGACCGCGGCCGACCAGCGGCGGCGCGCCACGCTGCTGAACGCGGTCACCGAGGAGGCCGCCGCCTGGTCCGAGACCGACCGCAAGATGGCGGCCGGCCTGCTCGACGTGCTGTGGAGCGTGATGTCCTACGAGCGCCTGATCGCCGCCTGGGATCTGGCGCCCGAGCAGGCCACCGCCGCCATCACCTGGGTCATCGCCCTCGTCGAGGCGGCTATCCGCGAGGGGCGGGGACCCGGCGGCGATGGCGCGGTACGCGAAGAAAGTCCCGGTTGACGCCGGAACCAGTACGATCAGCCGCGTGCCGGATCGGGGAAACAAGCGGGGATGAACACCGCCGAGGTCCGCCTGGCCCTGGCTGTGTCCCTGACGATCCACTGGCAGCTGAAGTGGATGACCGTCGGGCTGATCCGCAACCCGGCGGTCCCGCTGGAGACGGCGCAGCGCTGGCTCGACGAGCTCGACAACCGGTACCGGCAGCGCAGCTTCAGCCCCCGGCCGGTGCACATGCTGCGCTGGCTGCTGGCCCAGGGCAGCGGCGACGAGGCGGCGGCGGCCTAGTGGTTCCCGCGGCGGCCCACCGCAGAGGTCTCACCCTCCTGGGCCTGGCTGCCACATCTGTCCCGGTAATTGCGCTAGTCACCCGCTCCTAGCCGTCCGCAACGACATGGATGCCACTTTGGTGCTGTCAGAGCAGCACCAAAGTGACATCGATGCTGTTAACGGCAGGCGCACCGGCTAAGTGGTGTGGCACTGTCGGGCCCCGGGGGACGGCTGGGGCCGGGATTCAGTTCCTGACGGGCGGTTCCAGGTGGTAGAGCCTGGTCGCGGTGTGCTGGAGGACCTTGCCGATGGTGTCCTCGGGCAGGCCGGCGAGCGACCGCTCCATGACCTCCCGCGGGCTCGGCGACTCGGACGCCGGGCCGGGGGAGAGGCTGGTGGCGTGCGGGAAGTCGGTCTCGAACATGAGATTGTCGGCGAGCAGGTCGATCACCGAGCGCAGTGACTGCCGCTCGAACCAGTACATGCCGAATATCTGCCGCCGCAGGTACTCGCTCGGCAGCAGCCGTTCCGGGTACTCCTTGTGCGCCCCGACGTTCAGCCACTGCCAGTCCATGGCCTCGCCCAGGAACGGGAGCCAGCCGGCCCCGTTCTCGACCGAGACGAACTTAAGCTCCGGGTACCGGTGGCAGACCCCGCTCAGCACCACCTCGGCGATGTTCTGCGCGTTGCCCAGCAGGGTCAGCGAGCTCTCCTTGGTGAAGTCGAGCTTCTTGGACTGGTCGACGGCCCCCTTGAGCTCGTCGGGGGAGGACAGGAAGCCCACGTGGAAGTTCATCGACAGGCCCATCTCCTGGGCCAGTCCCAGCAGCGGCTCCCAGTAGTCGTCGACCAGGCGGGGCAGGCCGACCTTGTCGTATCTGGCCGCGAACAGCACGCCCTTGTGGCCCATCGCGTAGGCCCGCTTCATCTCGGCCACCGATTCGCCGATGTCCCAGAACGGCAGCATGGTCATCGGGATGAGCCGCCGCGCGTCCGCCGAACAGAACTCGGTGATCCAGTCGTTGTACGCCCGCACGCACTCGGTGGCGAGCTCGCGGGGCATCTCGTTGAGGAACACGTGGCTGTGGAACCCGAGGATGTTCGGGTACATGACCTGGTAGTAGACGCCCATCTGGTCCATGTAGGCCAGCCGCTCGCGCGGGTCGATGGCGGCCGGGATGGCCTCGGAGAGCTTCTTCGGGTGCGAGGGCGGGAACTCAGGCCAGCCGGCCTGGGCGAAGGCGCCGGCGCCGTACAGCTTCCTGTCGCCGATGTACCAGACGTCTTCCTGCCGCCGCTCGTGGAACCGTACGTGCGGGACCAGGGCGCCCCACGTCCGCGAGATCCGCGAGGTCCACAGATCGGCCGGCTCGATGATGTGCGAGTCGACGTCGGCCACCGCGTACCGCTCGCACAGCGCCACCCCGCCCGAGTCCAGCCCTGCCGCGTCTACTCCCGCCACGTCCTGCTCAGCCACGTCCTGCTCAGCCACGTCCTGCTCAGCCACGTCCTGCTCAGCCATGCGCGCGAGCTCCTTATCCGCCAGTCTAAAAGAGTATGCGCTCACTTACTCTAGAACGCCTGCCCCCACCCCGCAACCGCCCGCTCGCACCACCATCCCGTCGTCCCGCCCGCCCGCCGCCGTCCCTTCACCGCCCCGCTCATCCGCCGCCGTCGCCCGCCACCATCCCGCCGTAATCCTGAACAGGCGTCTCCGCGTACCACCCGTACCACCCTGATCCCACATCCCAGCAACCCCATCGCCAATTCAGTGGATGGAACTCTCTACCTTACCTATCGGGTAGAGAGTTCCACTCTTTGAATCCTGAAGGCTCTCCATGCAAGGATCCTGACCCGAACCCTTTCGCGTTCCGGCCCGTATAGTGAATGTGGACGTGCTCTTACCGGGCTGGCCGCCATTGCCTCCGGGACGACCTGGCGGCCCGGCATCGAAGCCGCCCGGCTTCGTAGCCCCGCGGGCTGGGGAACGCAGTTACACCTTCGTATTGCCTGGCCTCCAGGCTGCGCTTCGTCCCTCGCGCCTGTCCAGTCCGGTGTTAGCAACGCTAATTAAGTTGACACCGTTAACTCATTCACGAAAGACTTGACTTCGTAAACGGTGTAAACAGCAGGATCTCGGGCAGGGGGCCTCAGATGATCAGCATGCAAATTTTCGACAGCGGGGTGTTGGCACTGGTGAGCCTGGTAATCGCGGCGATCGCGATCACCGGGCTGATGATGGTGGCGCCTCGCCTCAGCCGGGTCGGCGGGACGCCGCGCGGCGGCACCCGGCCAGACCTTTCGCCGGAACCGCTGCCGAACCCGGACGACGACAGCTTCGTCATCCCCGACGACGCCAGCGAGCTCACCGGCGACCGCGAACTCGCCCTGGTCTGACCGCTCAGCAAGCCGGAATGGGGGAACCTTCCTCGGGAAGGGAACCCTGGCATCGGGGACCTGCGTTAGGGGAACGCAGGTCCCCCACGGGGACCAGGACGGGGACGGGGACGGAACCGGGGGTCAGGGTCGGGGTCAGGCACGGAACCGGGGTCGGGGACGGCGCGCAGGTGCGGCGCCATCATCAGTGGGGTCACGCTCAGCACGCCGGACTCGACCGGGAGCGTGACGCCGGTGATCCAACGGGCTTCGTCGCTGGCCAGGAACGCGGCGGCCCAGCCCACGTCCCACCCGGTGCCCGCCGTCCCGAGCAAGCCCGCCTGGGCCCGCATCGTGTTCATGAACTCGGCGCGGGCGCCGGGCGCGGAGACGGAAAGCACCATCGGCGTGGTGATGTGCCCGGGCGCGACCGCGTTGACCCTGATGCCCTGGCGGCCGTGCGAGTACGCCATGTCCACGGTCATCGCGATCAGCCCGCCCTTGGCCGCCGAATAGGCGACGGTCCCGTCGCCGCGCAGCGCCGAGATCGACGCGATGTTGACGATCGCGCCGCCGCCGCGCGCGGCCATCACCGGCACCGCGTACTTGGAGGCCAGGAACGCGGTCCGCAGGTTGACGGCGAAGGCCTGGTCCCAGGCCTCCTCGGTGGTGTCCACCACCGTCCCGAGCGAGGCTAGCCCGATGTTGTTCACCAGGATGTCGACCGTCCCGAAGGCGTCGACGGCCGCCTGGACCATCGCCTCGCACACCGCCGCCTGCGTACAGTCCCCGCCGAACACCTCGGCCTTGCCGCCCTCGTCCGAGATCATCCGCCGGGTGATCTCGGCGCGCTCCGGGTGCAGGTCGGCCAGCAGCACGCTGGCGCCCTCGCGGGCCAGCACCACCGCGGTCGCCTTCCCCGTGCCGATCCCGGGACCAGGCGTCGACCCGGCCCCCGTGACGATCGCCACCTTGCCCGCCACCCGGCCAGGACGTTCCACCATCGGCACAGCCTCCATCCCCAACGAGAGAAATCACCACCGCGTCAGCAGTGCCGCGCCCGCCTCGATGCCGCCGACGCTGGTCACCGCCGCGACCTCCGCGCCCGCGACCTGGCGCGCTCCGGCCTCGCCGCGTAGCTGGCGCACCGCCTCGGCCAGGTGCCCGAACGCGGCGTGCAGGCGGCCGCCCGACAGCTGCCCGCCCCACGTATTCATGGGCAGCGACCCGTCCAGAGAGATCCGCTTGCCGCCGTCCACGAACGAACCCGCCTCACCCGTCCCGCAGAAGCCCATCGCCTCCAGCCACCAGACGGCCTCGATGGTGAAGCCGTCGTACAGCTCGGCCACGTCCACGTCGCCCGGACGCAACGAGGTCCGGGCCCACATCGCCGCCGCCGCGCCGTAGCCGACCCGGCCCATGTCCTCCCACTGCTCCCACGACGGCCGGCCTTCCACCACCCCCGCCATCGCCTCGATCCGGACCGGTGCGCGCAGGTCAGCCGCCGTCTCCACCGCCGAGACCACGATGGCGGTGGCCCCGTCCACCGGGACGTCGCAGTCGTACAGGCACATCGGCGAGGAGATCATCCGCGCGCCGAGGTAGTCCTCGACGGTCAGCGGCGACCGGTACACCGCGTCCGGGTTGAGCGCGGCGTGCGCCCGCTGGGTCACCGGGATCCACGCCAGCTGCTCCCGGCTGACGCCGAATTCGTGCATATACCGGGCGGCGTACGGGGCGACCTGCACCACCGGCGAGAGCATCCCGACCGGCAGCAGCCAGGCCAGCGGCCCCTCGGCCACGGGCTTGGTCGACCCGTACGCGGGGCGCCCGCCAGCCGCGCGGGCGGCGCTGCCCTCCTTGACCGTCCGCCAGATTACGGCGTGCCGCGCCTGGCCCGCGGCCACCGCCAGGGCCGGCCCGTAACAGGGCAGCGCCATCCCCTCGACGATGCCCTGCCGCCAGGTCGTGGTGATCCGCAGCGCGTCCTGGACCTCGTAGAGGTTCCCGTTCGCGTAGCCGGGCAGGCTGGCCGCGCCCCCGCCAGGGAACATGGCCAGGCCGTCGATGTCGTCCACGGTCAGCCCGGCGTCGGCCACCGCGGCCAAGATGGCGTCCAGCGTCAGCTGGAACCCCGACCGGTCCACCCGCCGCCCGATCGCCGACTGCCCGACTCCCGAGATCACCACCCGCCGCTCGAACAGCTCACGCCCCATCCGGCACCGCCACGAAGCCAGGCACCCCCACGAAGCCAGGCACCCCCACGAAGCCAGGCGCCGCCACCAAGCCAGGCACCGTCACCAAGCCAGGCACCGCCACGAAGCTGGGGATCGCGAACCCGTCCGGCCCCGGCTCGAAGCCGACCTCCACCGCCATCCCGATAAAAGCCTGCTCCGGCGGGCACCCCCGGAGCCGCCCCGCCACCCGCACCCCAGGCCGCCCGGGAAACTCAACAAGCACCACGGCGTACGGCACCTCGAGGTCCGGCAGCCAGCGCTGGTAGTTGACGGTAAGGCTGTAAATCACTCCCGGCTCGGCAACCTCAGCAAACACCAGAACACGGCCCCGGCACGAACGGCACATCCCGCGCGGCGGAAACGACTCGGCGCCGCAGGCCGCGCAGCGCTCCACGACCAGGCGCCCCTCCCGCGCCGCGGCCCAGAACGGCGCGGTCTCCTCGGTGACGGCCGGCGGTATCCCGGTGGTCGCGTCCATGACATACCTCTACCCTAAAAAGTGAGCATTTGCTATCTTCGAGCCGTGCTGCCAGCCGACCGCGCAAGCTCCGGCGACCGTGCCTCAGGCGGCCGCGATTCAGGCGACCGCGTCGTCTTCGGCGCGGCGGCGATCCCGGAACCGGACCGGGACTGGCTGGCCGCGGCCGAGAAGCTCCCCCTCGCATCGGTCTGGCAGGGCGGCCACCTGCTGCCGCCGGGCCCGACCGGCGAAGCGATCACCCGCCTCGCCTTCCTGGCCGCCTGGACCGAACGCCTCCGCATCGGAACCGCGGTCCTGCTCCTCCCCCTGTACCACCCGGTAGTCGTGGCCAAGCAGCTCGCCGACCTCGATGCACGATCCGGCGGCCGGGTCAGCGTCGGCGTCGGCGTCGGCGGCGAGTTCCCCGCCGAGTTCGACGCGGTCGGCGTCCCCCTGGCCGAGCGCGGCCCGCGCACCGACGAGGCCATCGAAGTCCTCCGCCTGCTATGGGCTGGCGGCCAGAAAACCCACCACGGCAAGTTCTTCGACCTCGACGACGTCGAGCTCAGGCCCGTCCGCACCGCAGACAGCAACGGAATGCAAAAACACGGCCCGCCCCTGATCGTCTCCGGACGCAAGGCCCCCGCCATGCGCCGCGCCGCCCGCCTAGGCGACGGGTGGATGCCGTACCTGGTATCCCCGGACGCCTACGCCCGCTCCGTGAGCGCCATCAGGGACGAGGCCCAAAAAGCCGGCCGGGACCTCAAAGGCTTCGAGTGGCTGCTGTACCTGTACTGCTCCGTCCGCCGCGACGGTGACCGCGCTCGCGAGGACGTCGCCGGTTTCCTCGGCCGCGCGTACGGCGGCAAGCCGGCCGCCATGCTCGACCGCATCGCCCCGGCGGGCACCCCGGCCGAGGTAGCCGTGCGCCTCCAGGAGTACGTCGACGCCGGGGCGCGTCACATCGTCATCTCCCCGGCGGCGGCCACCGAGACGCTCGAGGTCGTGACGCTGGCGGCGGAAGAAGTGCTCCCGCGCCTCGTCGTTCGGGATAAAACGACGTGACCGGCGCGGACGGCCAGCCTCTCGCCGGCCTGGAAGTCGTCGAGGTCGCGGCCGGCGTCAGCGACCTCGGCCTCGGCCTGGCCGGCGCAGTGCCGGGAATGATCCTGGCCGGGCTGGGCGCCAGCGTCATAAGGGTGACCGGGACCGCGACCGCACCGATCGACGCCGGCCTGCCGTGGAGCCAGGCCTGGCACCGCGACAAGCAGACCATCACCACCGACGACGCCGAGGAAATAGCGGCGCTGCTCCGCGACGCCGACGTGGCCCTAGCCTACGGACCCGAGGAACTCGTCGAGCGCCGCGGCCTGGGCTATCGCGACCTGCACGAAGAAAACCCGGCACTGGTCTACGCCCGCTGCCGCCCCAGCCGCACCGCGGCCGGGACCGTCGAGGACTTCGGCCTGCTGGTGGAGGCACGGGCCGGATTCTGCACCCAGCTGGCCGGCCACCGGGCAGGCCCCATCTTCACCGACGTCAGGGCGCCAGGCGTCGGCACCGCCCTGCTCCTGCTCACCTCGGTGCTCGCCCTGCTCGGCCGGCGGGCCAGGACCGGCGCAGGCGGCTGGGCCGAGACCTCGCTGTACGACGGGATGCTGGCCACCCTCGGCTGCATGATCGGCCGCTCCGAGCGGGCCGCGCCCGAGATCGAGGGGTACTGGGAGAAGGGTTCCACGTTCCCGAACTTCCTGTACCGCTGCGCCGACGGCGAGCTGATCCAGGTGTGGTTCGGCGGCAAGGGCATGTACGGCAAGCTGATCGAGGTCCTCGGCGACGAACCGAGCGCCGCCGGCTACTACAGCGACCAGATGACAGGCAAGCTCGGGGTCAGGGCCGCGCGGTGGACGTCGTTCTTCGCCACCAGGCCGCGCGCCGACTGGATCCGCCTGCTCCGTGCGGCGGGCGTGGCGTGCGAGCCGGTCCTCGCCCCTGGCGAGCTGCTGGCCGACCCGCACCTGACCGAGACCGGCCTGGCCGTCCGGCGCCAGGCCGGCGCGCAAACCGAGGTCCTGCTCGGGTCGCCCGTCGTGGTCCGCCCCCTCCGCCGTACCCCCATCCGCCCTTTTACAACGAACGGGGTGTCGTCCCCGCCCTCCTCCCGCCTCCTCGCCGGCCTGAAGGTAGCCGACTTCTCGGCCTTCGTGGCCGGTCCCCTCGCCGCGCAGGTCCTCGCCGACCTCGGCGCCGACGTCGTCAAGGTCGAGCCGCCCGACGGCGAGGCGATGCGCGCGGCCGCCTACGCCGTCGCCGCCTGCCAGCGAGGCAAGCGCAGCCTGGCCCTGAACATCGGCGCACCCGAGGCCAGGCCGGTGGTTGAGCGGCTGCTGGCCTCGGCAGATGTCGTCCTGCACAACTTCCGGGTCGGCGTGGCCGAGCGCCTCGGCATCGGCGAGGAGACGGTGGCCAGGCTGAATCCCGGTGCCGTCTACTGTCACGCCACCGCGTTCGGCGCGACCGGACCGCGAGCGGCGTTCCCCGGCAATGACGCGCTCATGCAGGCGGTCACCGGGTTGGAGCGGGCCGTCGGCGGCGCGGGCAACGAGCCGCTGGCGGCGACGTGGATCCCGATCGACATGACCGGCGGCTGGGTCGCGGCCGCGGGCATGCTGGCCGGGCTCTGCGCCCGGGCGGCCGGCCCCGGGCCGGGCAGCAGCGGCCAGTACGTGACCACCAGCCTGCTCGGCGCCGGGCTGCTGCTGCACAGCGGGGTGTTCGAGCGGGACGGCGAGGTGGTGCCGGGACCCGCGCTCGACGCGGCGCAGACCGGCTACGGTCCCGGCTACCGGATCTACGCCGGCGCCGACGGCCGGTGGCTCGCGCTGGTCCTGCCCGACGAGGCGGCCTGGCGGCGGCTGGCTTCCCTGCCGGAGCTGGCGTCCCTCCCGGCGGAGTACGCGCCCCTGCGCGGTTTCCTCGACGGCGCCCTGGACGCGGCCGCCCGCCAGGCCGAGACGGTCCTCGAGGCCGCGTTCGCCACCGCGCCCGCGGCCGCCTGGACGGCCCGGCTGCGCGCCCTGGGCCTGCTCGTCGAGCTCATCGAGCCGCTGGACCGCGACGGCTTCCGCCGCGCCGTCCTCGACGACCCGGTCAACCGCCAGCTCGGCCGGGTGGTCTCCTACCCGACCGCCGGCTGGGGACGGTTCGAGCAGATCGGCCCGCTCCTGCGCTGTGGTCCTTTGCCTGGGGGGCCCGAAGATTTCGCTGGGCCTCGCCTGATGCTCCCCGAGGTCGGCGAGCACACCGTGGAGATCCTGGGCGAGCTCGGCTTCACCCCCGCCGAGATCGACGCCCTGCTGGCCGCGAAGGTCGCCCGCCAGCTGGAACCCGGGGCCTGACGGCCTCCGGGACGCACCCGATACCGGCCCGATGCACGCCGGAGACCCGGCCTCGGTACCTTCGCCTCGATGTCGGAAGAGACGAGCGTTACTGACCCGGACGGGGAGCCGGGGACACCTGTATCCGTTTCCCCGCCCGCGGCGCCGCGCTCCTTCATGCGCAGGCGGATCACGCTGATCGCCGGGGCCGCCGTGGTCATCGTAGCGGCCGCGACGACGGCCATCGTCCTGTCGGCGTCGCAGGGACCGGCATACGCCTCCCCGGCGAACGTCTGCGCCCTCGTCAGCCGCGCGACCATAGCGAAATACCTGCCTGGCCAGGCAGACAGCCACCGCGACCAGGGCAGCTGCCAGTGGTTCGGGGACACGGGCACGGGCGACGGTCTCGACGTCTCCGTCTCGGTGCTCGCCGACGCCACGGAGGCCCGGGGGACCTTCACCGAAATCGTCCGGTTCAGCGAGCAGAAGTCGACGGCGAACGGGGAGACGCAGATTGTCACGGGAAAGCAGGCGGTGACCGGCCTCGGCGACCGGGCGACGGCCCTGTTCGGGACCATATCCGGCGGGCCGCTCCAGGACACGCGCGTCGGCTTGGCGCTCCTGTTCGTCAGGTCGGGCAACGCCGTCATCCAGGTCAACCGCACTACCGGGACTCCCCGTGCGGCCGCCCCGTCGCTGCCCGGAGTGATCGCGTTCGCCCGCGTGATCCTGGCCGCTCTCCCCAGGGCCTAGGCCACGGCGTCCTTGGGCCCGGCTGTTCCGGCGGGGTAGCTGTCGACGTAGCGCTGGACGTCCGCTATCCAGTCGGCCTCGCCTTCCTCGATGATCCCGGCTGCGGCGACCAGCACCGGGGGATAGCCGAATAGCGCCGCGCCGGCCGCGAAGCCGACGAT
>Ga0335083_10004183_pt1 | contig 18464 bp, 14 predicted proteins | sample Lox_Sample_42_FD_206716 | JGI IMG/M metagenome (GOLD analysis project Ga0335083, IMG submission 206716) | Soil microbial communities from Loxahatchee National Wildlife Refuge, Florida, United States - Lox_Sample_4.2 | ecosystem: Environmental > Terrestrial > Soil > Wetlands | place: USA...
TGCTTGGATCCCTTTCGGCAACCTCGGCTTGCGCCAAAGCCGCCTCCAGGCCCCGCCAACGAGCACCCACACCTATCGGTTGCAGATTGTTAAAGAGCGCGAGGCCTTCTGACAGGAAAAACTCCGATGCGTTCCCTCAGACCGACCGCCTCCCGTTGTCTTGCGGCACACTCTGGGAGGCCCAAGCGGCGATGCGCCGCGAAGAAGCGAAATTATAATCCGACGCGGCGTCGAATGCAACGATCCGACAGCGTCGCGGCATAGGTTGCCACCCTCAAAAAATACCCGGCGATTACAACGAGATGCGCGCGCAACCTGCCACTACGCTCACGCCGCCACGTGCCGACGCGACGCTCGACATCACGTTCGAGACCGACGCGCTTACCACGCTCGTCGCCGAATTCAATCGCCATGGTGACGCATTCACGGCGCATTCGCCCGCGCTCGACCGCGACCTGTGGGTGCTTTCGCATCCCGAACACGTGCGGCACGTGCTGGTCGACCACCACGCGAACTTCAAAAAGGGCGTCGGCATCGAGCGCGTCGCGATCCTGCTCGGCAACGGCATCATGACCAGCGAGGGCGAGCACTGGCGCACGCAACGCAAGCTGCTGCAGCCGGCGTTCCACCGCAAGGTCGTCGCGACCTGGATGCCGCACGTGCACGCCGCCACCGATCGCCTCGCCCGGCGATGGGAGCACGCTGCCAAGCGCGGCGAGCCGGTCAACGTCACGCAGGACATGAGCGAGGCCACGCTGGAGGTCGTGCTGCGGGCGCTGTTCGGGGAGGACCTCGCGCTTCTCGAATCCGGCCATCGCAGCCCGTTCGCCCTCCTCACCGACCACACCGAGCGCAACCTCGCGTTCGCGTACAAATTCCGCCAACTCGGCAAGCTCATCATGGGCGACGTCGCACGCAGGCGCAGCCACGGAGTGCGCCACGGCGACATCGTCTCCTACCTCATCGACGCGCGCGACCGCCAGTCGGGCGAACCGATGTCCGAACGCGATCTCCTGGACGAGATCATGACCCTGATCATCGCCGGCCACGAGACGACGGCGAGCTCGCTCAACTGGTTCTGGTACCTCATGACACAGGCGCCCGACGTCGCAGCGCGGCTTCGTGCCGAGGTCGACGCCGCGTCCGGCGACCCCCCGTCGTACGAAGGCCTGAGCGCATTCCCGTTCGTGCGGCGTGCGCTCGACGAGACGTTGCGGCTCTATCCGCCGGGCTGGCTGCTGACACGGCGCTCCATCGAGCCGGCGGCCGTCGCGGGATTCCGGATGCCGGCCGGGACCGACGTCCTCCTCTCACCGTACCTCGTCCATCGTCACCCGGACTTCTGGGACGACCCGGAGGCGGTCGACCCCGACCGCTTCCTTCCCGCGGCGTCCGAAGCACGCAACCGCTTTGCCTACCTGCCGTTCGGCCTCGGTCCTCGCGCCTGCATCGGCGAGCATTTCGCGCTGGTCGAGATGCACGCCCACGTCGCGACGCTCGCGAGGCGCTTCGCCCTCTGTCTCGCTCCCGGCCAGACGATCGAGATCGAGCCGCAGGTGAATCTGCGCACCCGGCAGCCCGTCTACATGCACGTGACGATGCGCGGCTGACCGTTCTGCCGGAAAATACGCCAATGGCCCCGTTTGCCACCCTTGCCGATGCGCTCGACGCCGTCGCCGCCAGCGAGCGCGGCGTGCATTACGTTGCCGGCGAAAGCAGCGAGCGGCTCGTCTCCTATGCCGAGGTCCGGACGCGCGCGCTCGGCATCCTGCACCACCTCCAGAGCGCGGGCGCGAGGCCCGGCGCGCATGCCCTCCTGCTCGTCGACGGCCTCGCCCCCTTCGTCGACACGTTCTGGGCGTGCGTGCTCGGCCGGGTCGCCGCGGTGCCGCTCGCGCCCGGCAATGCGGACGAGCACAAGGCGAAGTTCTTCCGGGTCCTCGCCCGCCTGCCCTCGCCGACGCTCGCCACCGAGCGCAAAGTGTTCGACCGCCTGCGCACTTACGCCAATGACAACGGCCTCGCCGAGGCGATCGCGCAGCTCGAGCGCCGCACGGTGTTCCTCGACGAAGTGTCGGATGTCTCCGTTCCCGGCGTCGAGCACCGCGCGGCGCCGGAGGACACGGCCTTCATCCAGTTCTCCTCGGGCTCGACCAGCGAGCCCAAAGGCGTGATCCTCACGCACCGCAACCTCGCGACGAACATCGCAGCGATCGCCAAGGGCATCGACGCGCGCGCCGACGACACGAGCCTTTCGTGGATGCCGCTCACGCACGACATGGGCCTCATCGGCTTCCACCTGACGCCGCTGTTCGAGGGCGTGGACCACTGGCTCATGCCGACGGCGCTGTTCGTGCGGCGTCCCGGCCTCTGGCTCGCCAAGTCGAGCGAGCACCGCGTGAGCGTGACCTGCTCGCCCAACTTCGGCTACATGCACTATTTGAAGTCGCACGACGCTGAAAGGGCGAAGGGGCTCGACCTGTCGCGGGTTCGCATCGTCTTCAACGGCGCCGAGCCGATCGCCGCGGAGCTGTGCCGCGAGTTCCTCGCCGCGCTTGCCCCGGCGCAGCTTTCGCCGAACGTCATGTTCCCGGTCTACGGACTTGCCGAGGCGAGTCTCGCGGTGACGTTTCCCCAGCCGGGCGCGCCGCTGCGCTCCGACACGCTGTCGCGGGGCGCGCTCGGCCCCGGCGATGCGGTCCGGGCCGCGGCGAGCGGCGCCGAAGACGCCGTCGAGCTCGTCCGCCTCGGACGCCCGGTGCAGGACTGCGAGGTGCGCATCGCCGACGAGTCCGGCCGCGCCGTCGGGCCGGGGGTGGTCGGGCGCATCCTGATCCGGGGCGGCAACGTGAGCCCCGGCTATTACGACGATCCCGCGCTCACCGCGGCATCGCGTACCGAGGATGGCTTCCTCGATACGGGCGACCTCGGCACCGCGCTCGACGGCGAGCTGGTCGTCACGGGGCGTGTGAAGGAGATCCTCTTCGTCGCCGGCCAGAATCACTACCCGCAGGACATCGACCTCATCCTCGCGCAGCACGCGGGACTCGAGCTGGGCCGCGCCGCCGCCGCCGGCACCCGGCCGAAGGCGGCGGCGACCGACGACGTACTCGTGTTCGTGTTGAGCAAGAGCGACGACATGGCCGCCTTCGCCCAGACCGCGCGCACGGTGCGGCGCGTGGTCAACGAGCGCATGGGGCTCCCGGTCGCGGCCGTCGTGCCCGTTCGCCAGTTTCCGAAGACGACCAGCGGCAAGATCCAGCGCTTCGCGCTCGCGCGCGACTACGAAGAGGGCCGCTTCTCCGACGTCCTCGCCGAACTCGCGCGCCACGATAACGCCTCGCCGGCCGGCACCGCAGTCGGCGACCTGGAGCAGGCGCTCCTCGACATCTGCCAAGCGGCGCTGCCCAACCACAAGCTGTCGCCGGACGACAACCTGTTCGAGCTCGGCACCGGCTCGCTCACGCTGGCGCAGATCTACGAGAAGGTCGAAGCGACCTATCCCGGGTATCTGGAAGTAACCGACTTCTTCGAGTACCCCACCGTGCGCACGATGGCCGCGTTCCTCGCCCAGCGGCAGGCAGAGGCGCGCGCCTAGGCTACGCGTAGAGCGGCTTGACGTACTTCCACTTCCGGTGCAGCCACAGCCAGTCGGCCGGACTGCGTCGGATCTCCTGCTCCAGCATGCGCGCGTAGCGCTCGACGATCTCCGGACCGGAATCGCGGTCGTACGGCGGCTCGGCAAGCAGCTTGAGCTCGACGTTGTAGCGGCCCGGCCCGTCGCGGCGCATCGCCACATAGATCACCGGCGCCTTGAGGATCTTGGCGATCTTGTCGGCCCCTACGAAGAAGGCCGTGTCCTGGTTGAGGAAGCGCGTCCAGTACTTCTCTTCGTTGTGCTTCGGGGTGTGGTCGGCCACGAGCGCGTAGGCGCGTACGTCGTTGCGGCGCTTCATCACCTCGAACATGAAGCTCTGGTGCGGGATCGGGTTGCCGCCGAAGCGCGCGCGCCGCGCCTTGAGGAACTCGTCGATCCCTTTGATCCGCTGCGGCTTGTACACGGCGTCGATCGGCACCTTCAGGACCACCCCGGCCGTCAGAAGCAGCCACTCCCAGTTGCAGAAGTGCGCCGCGAGCAGCACGACCGACTGGCCGTTGCCCGTGAACCGGCTGATGAGCTCCGGGTTGAGGATGCGAACCCGGCTCGCGAGCGCCTCGGCGCTCGCGTTCCAGCCCCAGAGCGACTCGGCCAGGAAGCGCCCGAGGTTGCGGTAGGATTGCTGGAGGATCTGCTGGCGGGCCTCCGGGCTCTTGTCGGGGAAGGCGTTGGCGATGTTGGTGGCCGACAGCGTCCGCCGCCAGCGCACGATGCGGTAGACGAGGACGTACGCCACGTAGCCGAAGCCGTCGAGCACGCGGCGCGGCCACCGCGACATCCGGCCGAGCACGAAGCCCAGGACATCCGGGAAGCGGAGCCTTTGGTGAGCAATCGTTCGGACGGGCATCAACGTGTACCTCGACAGCCGTAGACTACGCCAGCCCCGGCGCCTTCGGAATGGCGGATAGCGCCCGTCCGGCGGCCCTCCCGTCGCCCGCGCCCCGGGTCGACGTATGGATGTGCGACCTCGCCCGCTCCAGCGAGGACGTCGCCGCACTGGCCGCCGCCTTGTCGCCGGCCGAACACGCCCGCGCGGCGCGCTTCGGACGCCCGGAGCTTCGCGCACGCTACGTCGTCGGCCGCGCCACGCTGCGCTCCCTCTTGGGGCGAAGGCTGGGCGTCGCGCCCGGGGCCGTGGTCATCGAGCGCGGCCGCCGTGGCCGCCCGCAGGTCGCCGGCGCGCCCGGCCTCGACTTCAACGTCTCGCATACGCGCGGTGTGGCCGTTTTCGGCATCGCTACGAGCGGCCGGATCGGGGTCGATATCGAGCACGAGGCACGCGAAGTGAACGTGGCCGGCATCGCGCGCAAGTTCATGTCCCCGCGAGAGCAGAGCGCCCTCGCCGCGCTCGCGGAGGAGGCTCGCCGGCGCACGCTGCTGCGCCTGTGGACCTGCAAGGAGGCGATGAGCAAGGCCACCGGCGACGCGCTCTCGGCGCCGTTTCGCAGGCTCGACGTCGAGCTCGCGCCCGCGCTGCGCCTGGTCGACGGACCGGCGCCTTACACGGCTTCGCGCTGGCGCCTGCTGCCCGTCGAGATCCCCGGCGGCTACCTCGCCACTGTTGCGCTTTGGCATGAACAGGCTCCTCCCTAGCCTGCCGTCCCTACGCGATCTGCTGGCTGCTACAGTCGCACCCGAGCCGTGATGCCCTCGGAGTACGGTTTTTCATCTCCTCCCGCCACCGCCGGCCGCACGCGCGGCGGCACACCCGCCGCTTGCGGCTTCTCCTCCCCGGCCACGGGCTTTGCGTATTTCCATTTCTTCTGCAGCCACAGCCAGTCGGCCGGGCTGTCGATGATCGCCCGTTCGAGGCAGCGCGCGTAGCGCTCCACGATCACCGCGTCGTCGATATCCTCGTACGGCGGCTCGCCGAGCACGTCCAGGTGAACGGCGTAGTGCCCGCGGCGCACGCGCTTCATCGACACGAAGTACACCGGCGCCTCGAGGAACTTCGCGATCTTGCCCGCGCCGACGAAGAACGCCGTGTCCTGGCGCAGGAATCGCGTCCAGTGCTTGGGGTACTCCTTGCGCGGCGTCTGGTCGGCGATGAGGGCGTACGCGCGCGGCTCCTCGCCGTGGCTCAGAAGCTCGTACACGAATTCCTTGCGCGGGATGAGCTTGCCGCCGAAACGGCAACGGACGCTGCGCAGGAACTCGTCGAGCCACGCCATGCGCTGCGGCTGGTAGACGACGTCGATCGGAATGGGAAAGTGCGCGCCGGCGGCGAGCAGCAGCCATTCCCAGTTGCCGTGGTGAGCGGCGAGCAGAACGAGCGTCTGCCTGTTGTCGATGGCGCGCTGGATGAGCTCCGCGTCGACGAACTTGACGCGCGCCTTCAGCGCCTCGGCGCTCGCCCCGAAGCCCCAGAGCGCCTCGACCATCGTGTCGGCGAGGTTCCGATAGCACTGGCGCACGATGCGCGCGCGCTGCTCGGGGCTCTTCTCCGGAAACGCATTGGCGACGTCGGCCTCGGCGCGATCGCGCCGCCAGCGCATCAGATGGAACACGATGCAGTAGGCAACGAACCCGCAGCCATACAGGATCGGCAGCGGGATGTAGGTCAGTGCCTTGAGGAAGAACCGCATCGGGAGGGCGAAAGTGTCGGGATTTTGTAGGACAAGAGCGGCGAGCGCCTCGTGCGACTATAGACGAGAGGCCGGGCCGCCGACAATGCGCCTATTGTAGGACGATCGCCGATAGACTTGTCGGACATCGCCGGGTTCCGTGGGCACTAGGATTTTGCCGCGGCGACGACATCCGGCGGCGCCTGCACCAATTCGATGAGCACGCCTTCGCCGCCGATCGGGAATTCGTCGCTGCCCCTGGGGTGGATGAACGTGATGTCGTGACCGGCCGCCCCCTTGCGGATGCCGCCCGGTGCGAAGCGAACGCCGCGCGCGGCGAGCCACTCGACGGCGGCCGCGAGGTCGTCCACCCACAGCCCGACGTGATTGAGCGGCGGATCGTGTACCGCGGGCTTGCGCGCGGGATCGATGGGCTGCATCAGGTCCACCTCGCAGCGGGCGGCACCCTTCCCCGCTACCGCGATGTCTTCGTCGACGTTTTCCCGCTCGCTGCGGTACTGCCCTTCGACCGCAAGGCCGAGGCAATCCACCCACAGCGCGCGAAGGCGCGCCTTGCTTGCGCTACCAACCGCGATCTGCTGCACGCCCAGTATTTTAAACGGTCTCATTCGTCCGTGCCGGAAACAGGCTCATTTGAACGCGATCACGGGCTGATCGACGGCGAGGCTCTCCCCTTCGCGCGCGAGCAGCTCGGCCACCACGGCATCGCGCTCGGCCACGATCACGTTCTGCATCTTCATCGCCTCGATCACGACGAGACGCTCGCCCGCCTTGACCTCCTGCCCCGCCTTGACCGCCACCTCAGCGAGAAGGCCGGGCATCGGCGAGAGCAGGAAGCGGGAGCGGTCGGGCGGCACCTTCTTCGGCATCAGGCGCAAGAGTTCGGCCGCGCGCCGCGGCAGCACCTGCACGTCGATCTGCGTCCCGCGGTGAGTGAGGCGGTACAGGAGCCCGCGCCGCTCGACCTGGATCGCGAACGGCGCGTCGTTGCAGAGCCCTTTCATCAGGATGTCGCTGAAATGCCATTGGTACCGGAGGGCGAACGACTCGCTGCCGACGCGCACGTCGTAGCCGCCCTCCGCGTGGTCGACCAGTGCGTGATAGTCGGTGTCGACGGCCACGACGATGTAGTCGCCGACGATGCGCAGCTCGTGCCCGGGCACCTGACCCTCGATGCCGGCGGCGCGCTCGCGGTAGTTGCGGTGCACGGCCGCCGCGATCGCCGCGAGGAAGGCCCGGTTTTCCGACGGCACGTCCTCGGCGCGGAAGCCGTGCGGATATTCCTCGGCGATGAACGCCGTCGTGAGCCGGCCTTCGAGGAAGCGCGGATGCCGCACGAGCGCCGACTGGAATACGAGGTTGGACGCGATGCCGCGGATCACGAACTCGTTGAGCGCCTCGCTCATCCGGCTGGCCGCCTCGTCGCGGGTGGGCGCGTGGACGATGAGCTTGGCGATCATCGAGTCGTAGTACATCGGGATCTCGCCGCCTTCGTACACGCCGGTGTCGACGCGAACGCGACCCGGCACGTCCTCCGGCGGCCGGTAGCGGACGAGGCGGCCCACCGAAGGCAGGAAGCCGCGCAGCGGATCCTCCGCGTTGATGCGGCATTCCATCGCCCAGCCGTTGCGCTTCACGTCGCCTTGCGCGAAGCCGAGCTTCTCGCCGGCGGCAACACGGATCATCCACTCGACGAGATCGAGCCCCGTGATCATCTCGGTCACCGGATGCTCGACCTGCAGCCGCGTGTTCATCTCCAGGAAATAGAAGCTGCGGTCGCGGCCCACGACGAATTCGACCGTGCCCGCCGATTGGTAATTCACCGCGCGAGCCAGCGCCACCGCCTGCTCGCCCATCGCGCGCCGGGTGGCGTCGTCGAGGAACGGCGAGGGCGCCTCCTCGATCACCTTCTGGTGACGGCGCTGGATCGAGCACTCGCGCTCCCACAGATAGACCGTGTTGCCGTGTCCATCGCCCAGGACCTGGATCTCGATGTGGCGCGGCTCCTCGATGAATTTCTCGATGAAGATGCGATCGTCGCCGAAGCTCGCCTTGGCTTCGGCGCGACACGCCGCGAAGCCGTCCGCCGCCTCGCGGTCGTTGTGGGCGACGCGCAGGCCCTTGCCGCCGCCGCCCGCGGAGGCCTTGATCATCACCGGATAGCCGACGTCGCGCGCGATCTTCACGGCCGCCTGCGCGTCGGCGATGACGTCCGTGTAGCCGGGAATCGTGCTGACCTTGGCCCGCATCGCCAGCTTCTTCGACGCGATCTTGTCACCCATCGCGGCGATCGACGCGTGCTTGGGTCCGATGAACACGATGCCCGCCGCCTCGAGCTCGCGCGAGAACGCCTCGTTCTCGGACAGGAAGCCGTAGCCGGGGTGCACCGCTTGCGCGCCGGTGGCCTTGCATGCCTCGATGATGCGTTCGCCGCGCAGGTAGGACTCGCGCGACGGCGGCGGCCCGATGCAGACCGCTTCGTCGGCGAGCATGACGTGGCGCGCGTCGCGGTCGGCCTCCGAGTACACGGCGACCGTGGCGATGCCCATCTTGCGTGCGGTCTTGATGACGCGGCAGGCGATCTCGCCGCGGTTGGCAATCAGGATCTTGGTGAACACGATCGCCTCGCCTTACAAAGGGATATTGCCGTGCTTGCGCCACGGGTTGGCGAGCGTCTTGTCGCGCAGCATGGCGAGGCTGCGGCAGATCCGCTTGCGCGTCTCGCTCGGCATGATGACGTCGTCGATGAAGCCGCGGCGTCCCGCGATGAACGGGTTGGCGAACTTCTCGCGGTACTCCGCCTCGCGCGCGGCGATCTTCGCGGGATCGTTCTTCTCCTCGCGGAAGATGATCTCCACCGCCCCCTTGGGGCCCATGACCGCGATCTCCGCGGACGGCCACGCCAAGTTGACGTCGCCGCGCAGGTGCTTGCTGCTCATGACGTCGTAGGCCCCGCCGTACGCCTTGCGCGTGATCACCGTTACTTTGGGCACGGTGCATTCGGCGTAGGCGTAGAGGAGCTTCGCGCCGTGCTTGATGATGCCGCCGTATTCCTGCGCCGTCCCGGGCATGAACCCGGGCACGTCGACGAAGGTGATGATCGGGATGCCGAAGGCGTCGCAGAAGCGCACGAAGCGCGCGCCCTTGATCGCGCTCTTGATGTCGAGGCACCCGGCGAGCACGAGCGGCTGATTGGCGACGATGCCGACTGGCGCCCCGTCCATGCGGGCGAAGCCGATGACGATGTTCTTGGCGCCGTCGGGCTGCAGCTCGAAGAACTCGCCGTCGTCGACCGTCTTGACGATGAGCTCCTTCATGTCGTAGGGCTTGTTCGGGTTGTCGGGCACCAGCGTGTCGAGCGATTTCTCGAGGCGGTCGGTCGGATCGTTGCTGGGGCGCCGCGGCGGCGGCTCGCGATTGGACAGCGGCAGGTAGTTGAAGAGGCGCCGCACCATGAGGAGCGCGTCGACGTCGGTCTCGAACGCGAGGTCGGCGACACCCGAGCGCGTCGTATGCGTCACCGCGCCGCCCAGCTCCTCGGCCGTGACTTCCTCGTGGGTGACGGTCTTCACGACTTCCGGCCCCGTGACGAACATGTACGAGGAATCCTTCACCATGAAGATGAAGTCGGTCATCGCCGGCGAGTACACCGCGCCGCCGGCGCACGGCCCCATGATGAGCGAGATCTGCGGGATCACGCCCGACGCGAGCACGTTGCGCTGGAACACCTCCGCATAGCCACCGAGCGAGGCAACACCCTCCTGGATGCGTGCACCGCCGGAGTCGTTGAGGCCGATGACCGGCGCGCCGGCCTTCATCGCGTGGTCCATGACCTTGCAGATCTTCTCCGCGTGCGCTTCGGACAGCGACCCTCCGAACACGGTGAAGTCCTGCGAGAAGACGAAGACGAGGCGGCCGTTGATCATGCCGTAGCCGGTCACCACGCCGTCGCCCGCGACCGTCTCGCGGTCCATGCCGAAGTCGTGGCTGCGGTGCTCGACGAACATGTCCCATTCCTCGAACGAGCCTTCGTCGAGCAGGAGCTCCAGGCGCTCGCGCGCCGTGAGCTTTCCCTTCGCGTGCTGCGAGGCGATCCGCTTCTCCCCGCCGCCCAGGCGCGCCTGGGCGCGCTTGTCGTCGAGCTGCCTGATGATGTCTTGCACCGTCTACCTCCCCTTCGAATCGCCCAGCAACCGCGCCGCAGCCGCCGTGGGCGTGAGCGTACCCTCCTCGACGTCGCGCAGCACACCCGGCAGCGCGTCGCGCACGCCGCGGTCGGCGCGAAAGCGCTCGCGCAGGCCGGCGTCGATGAGATGCCACGTCCACGCCAGCGCCTGCCGCCTGCGCTTGGCGGCGAGCTCGCCGGACGCCGCCAGCGTGTCGCGGCAGCGCTGCACCGTGTCCCACAGGGCGCCGACGCCCTCGCCGCGCAGCGCGCTCGCGCCGAGCACTTCGGGCTTCCAGTGCGCGGACCCCGGCCGCAGGAGCTTGAGCGCACCCTGCATCTGCGCCATCGCGCGGTCGGCCGCCGGCGGGTCGAGGTCACGCTTGTTGTAGACGATGACGTCGGCGAGCTCGACCACGCCTTTCTTCATCGCCTGCAGGTCGTCGCCGGCGTGCGGCAGCTGCATCAGGACGAAGACGTCGGTCAGGTTGGCGACGTCGGTTTCGCTCTGTCCCACGCCTACCGTCTCGACGATCACGACGTCGAATCCGGCGGCTTCGGCGAACAGCATCGCCTCGCGGGTGTGCGCCGCCACGCCGCCGAGCGCGCCGCTCGAAGGCGACGGCCGGATGAACGCGTCAGGATGGCGCGAAAGCTCGACCATCCGCGTCTTGTCGCCGAGCACCGAGCCCCCCGAGACCGAGCTCGAGGGATCGACCGCGAGCACGGCGACGCGCCGCCCGAGGGCGATGAGGTGCAGCCCGAGCGCCTCGATGAGCGTGGACTTCCCCACGCCCGGCGCGCCGGTGATGCCCATGCGAAGCGCCTGCCCGGTGTGCGGCAGGAGCGCGGTCATCACGTCGCGCGCGAGCGCCTGGTGGTCGCCGCGCGTCGACTCGGCGAGCGTGATCGCCTTCGCGAGCAGGCGGCGGTCCGCCGCGCGCACGCCCGCGACGAGCAGCGCGCACTCCCGCGCGGCCTGCGTCACCTCGTCGAGATGCGCGCTCAAGAAGCGGCAACGACGCGCGCGGCGCGCACCTTCGCGAGCACGTCGGCAGCGCACACGGGAATGGCGGTGCCCGGTCCGTAGATGCCGGCCACGCCTGCCCGAGTGAGCATCGCGTAGTCCTGCATCGGCACGACGCCACCCACGAAGACGACGATGTCGTGGGCACCGTTCTCGTGCAGCGCCTCGATGAGCGCCGGGACGAGCGTCTTGTGCCCCGCCGCGAGGGTGGACACGCCGATCGCGTGCACGTCGTTCTCGATCGCCTGGCGCGCGGCCTCTTCCGGGGTCTGGAACAGCGGCCCGATGTCGACGTCGAACCCCAAATCGGCGAACGCGGTGGCGACCACCTTCGAGCCGCGGTCGTGGCCGTCCTGGCCGAGCTTCGCGACCATGAGGCGCGGACGGCGGCCTTCCTCCGCGGCGAACTCCTCGATGTCGGCGCGCAGCTTCTTCCACGTCGCGTCCTCCGCGAAGTTCGCGCCGTACACGCCCGACACGCTCTGCGTCGTGGCGTGATGGCGGCCCCACACGGCCTCGAGCGCGCTCGAGATCTCGCCCACGGTCGCACGCGCACGCACGGCGCGGATCGACAGATCGAGCAGGTTGCCCTTGCCGCTGCGGGCCGCGTCGGTGAGCGCCGCGAGCGCCGCCGCCACCGCAACGGGATCGCGCGTCTTCCGGATCTCGGCGAGCCTTCGCACCTGCGCCTCGCGAACGGCCGTGTTGTCGATCTCGCGCACCTCGATGGGGTCTTCCTTCTCGAGCTTCCACTTGTTGACGCCGACGATCGTATCCTCGCCACTGTCGATGCGCGCCTGCTTCTCCGCCGCCGAGGCCTCGATGCGAAGCTTGGCCCAGCCGGACTCGACGGCGCGCGTCATGCCGCCCATCGCCTCGACTTCCTCGAGGATCGCCCACGCCTTGTCGGCCATGTCCTGCGTCAGCCGCTCCATGAAGTACGAGCCGCCCCAGGGGTCGATGACGTTGCAGATGTGCGTCTCCTCCTGCAGGAGCACCTGCGTGTTGCGCGCCACCCGCGCCGCGAAGTCCGATGGCAGCGCCACGGCCTCGTCGAACGAGTTCGTGTGCAGCGACTGCGTGCCGCCGAACACGGCGGCCATCGCCTCGATCGTCGTGCGCACGATGTTGTTGTACGGATCCTGCTCGGTGAGCGACCAGCCCGAGGTCTGGCAATGCGTGCGCAGCATGAGCGACTTCGGGTTGCGCGGCTCGAAGGTCTGCATGATCCTCCACCACAGCAGCCGCGCCGCGCGCAGCTTCGCGATCTCCAGGTAGAAATTCATGCCGATGCCGAAGAAAAACGACAGCCGGCCCGCGAACTCATCCACGTCCATCCCGCGCGCGAGCGCGAGGCGCACGTACTCGCGGCCGTCGGCGAGCGTGAAGGCGAGCTCGAGCGCCTGGTTGGCCCCCGCTTCCTGGATGTGGTAACCGGAGATGCTGATCGAGTTGAACTTCGGCATGTTCTGCGCCGTGTACTCGATGATGTCGGCCACGATGCGCATCGACGGCGAAGGCGGGTAGATGTAGGTGTTGCGGACCATGAACTCCTTCAGGATGTCATTCTGGATCGTTCCCGAAAGGTGCTTCTGCGCAACGCCCTGCTCCTCGGCAGCCACGATGTAGCCCGCGAGCACAGGCAGCACCGCGCCGTTCATGGTCATCGACACCGAGACCTTGTCGAGTGGTATCCCGTCGAACAGGATCTTCATGTCCTCGGCGGAGTCCACGGCGACACCCGCCTTGCCGACGTCGCCGACCACGCGCGGATGATCGGAGTCGTAGCCGCGGTGGGTCGCGAGGTCGAACGCCACCGACACGCCCTGTCCTCCGCCTTCGAGCGTGCGGCGGTAGAAGGCGTTCGATTCCTCCGCGGTGGAGAAGCCGGCGTATTGGCGTATGGTCCACGGGCGGCCGGCGTACATCGTCGGCTGCGGGCCGCGCACGAACGGGGCGAAGCCGGGAAGCGTGTTCGCGTACCGCAACCCGGCGAGGTCCGCGGCCGTGTACAGCGGCTTGACCGCGATGCCGTCGGGCGTGTTCCAGACGAGCCGGTCGAGGCCGCCGGGCGTCGCCTTGGCGGCCGCGCGCTGCCAGTCCTCGAGGCTTACGGGCGGCGGTTGGGTGGGATCGGAGTCGGCCACGGTTATGGCGGCGACCGGGCACGGGCGGCCGCCAGCCCATCATTCTAGCGTTTCGGCCCTCCCCGCTTTCGTGATCCAGCGCAAGCGGGTGCGTAAGGCCGCAGCCGCGGCCTCCCCTCTGCGGCTCTGGAAGCCCCGCTGGCTTCTTCAGACGTCGAAGCTGCCGCCGTCCATCCCGCCGTCGAAGTCGGAAATATCGTCCGGGGCATCCGCCGCGCTGCCCAGGTCCTGCGATCCCAGGCGCTGCCACGGGTCGTCGGCCAGGCTCCCTGCGGCGAGGGGATCGGGGCTTGCGCCGAACAGATGGCTCGCCTCGGGGTGGCCCGTGAAGAAGTGCTGCGCGATCATCGTCCCGAGGACCGAGCCGGCCATGCCCGCAAGCAGGCTGCCCGCGAACATGCTGCCGAGGCCCGGGGCCGCGCCTGGCGCCGCCCCCATGCGGCTCCATGCGCGCTCCATCGCGCCCGGCTCGCGCAGCTCGGCGCGGGTCGCCACACGCGCAAGCGCGCCCGGCGCGTCGCCGGCGCGCCACGCCGCGTTGCGCTCGGCATCGGGGAGGTCGGCCGCAAGCTCCTCGAGGACGCGCCGGCGCTGCTCCGGCGTGAGCTGGGCGAAGGCTTCGGCGTGTGCCTGCTCGATGGCCTCCGGCGGCGCGGTGCGAAGGAGGTAGCGGTAGCGCGCGATCGCCTGCTCGTCGGCCTCAGGCGCGGACGAAGGCTGTGCGCCCGGGTTGCGAAAGATATCGAAAAAGCTCATGAGGCCTCCGCCGTGGCTTGGATGGCGTTGCGCTGTCGATATGGTGCCGAGGCCGCGAGGCGTCAAGGCCCGATGCGACGAATGGGGCCTGGCGCGGCGCCGGCCGAAAGCCGCGTTAGCGCTCCGGCACGTTGGCGTCGAGCTCGGCGAGCCAGGCGTTCGCGTTGCCGTCCGAGGGCGCCCGCCAATCGCCGCGCGGCGAGAGGCTGCCGCCGGAGACGACCTTCGGCCCGTTCGGCATCGCGGAGCGCTTGAACTGGCTCTGCGCGAAAAAGCGCACGAGGAATACGCGCAGCCACTTGCGTATCGTGGGCAGGTCGTACGCGCGTTTCGCGCTTGCCGGGAACTCGGGCGGCCACGGCTCGCGCGCCGCGTCCGACCACGCATGCCACGCGAGGAACGCGACCTTCGACGGCGGCAGCCCGAAGCGCGTGACGTAGTAGAGGTGGAAGTCCTGCAGCTCGTAGGGGCCGACCACGTCCTGCGTGCTCTGCAGGTTGCCGGCGGCGCCGGGCGGCACGAGCTCGGGCGAGATCTCGGTGTCCACGATCGACAGGATGACGCGCGAGGTCGCCTCGTCGAACTGGTCGGTGCGCGCGACCCAGCGCATGAGGTACTGGATGAGCGTCTTGGCGAGCGAGCCGTTGACGTTGTAGTGGCTCATCTGGTCGCCGACACCGTACGTGCACCAGCCGAGCGCGAGCTCGGACAGGTCGCCGGTGCCGAGCACGAACGCGCCCCGCTGGTTGGCCAGACGGAAGAGGTAATCGGTGCGCAGTCCCGCCTGCACGTTCTCGAACGTGACATCGTACTGGGCTTCTCCGCGCGCGAAGGGATGGCCGAGGTCAGCCAGCATCTGGCGCGCCGCGGGCTTGATGTCGATCTCCTCCGCGGTCACCCCGAGCGCGCTCATGATCGCCCACGCGTTGGCCTTCGTGCGCTCGGAAGTGGCGAACCCCGGCATGGTGAAGGCGAGAATGTTGGCGCGCGGCAGCGAAAGCGCATCGAAGGTACGCGCCGCGACGATGAGAGCGTGCGTGGAGTCGAGCCCCCCGGACACGCCGATCACGACGCGCTCGCTTTGGGTGGCCTCGATGCGCTTGCGCAGGCCCTGGACCTGGATGTTGAACGCTTCGTAGCAGTCGCGGTCCAGCTTCGCAGGATCGTCGGGCACGAACGGGAAGCGGTCGATCGGCCGCGCGAGCCCGACGTCGCGCAATCTCGCCTCGTGCTCGAAGACGACGCGGCGGAACGACGTTTCGGGATGACCTGCGGCCACGGCGGCGGCGTGGAACGTCGGCGTGCGCAGGCGCTCCAGGCGAATGCGCTGCACGTCGACGTCGGCCACGGTCATCTGGCGCGCCATCGGGAAGCGCTCGGTGCACGCGAGCTGCGCCCCGAGCTCGTGGATGGTCGCCTGGCCGTCCCACGCGAGATCGGTCGTGCTCTCGCCCGGCCCGGCCGCCGAGTACACGTACGCGGCCTGGCAGCGCATCGATTGCGACGCGCACAGGAGCGCGCGCTCCGCCGCCTTGCCGACCACGACGTTCGACGCGGACAGGTTGCACAGGATCGTCGCGCCGGCCAGTGCGCCTCGCGTGGAAGGCGGCTCAGGCGCCCAGACGTCCTCGCAGATCTCGACGTGGAAGACGAAGTCGGCGATACCGCGCGAGGCGAATACGAGGTCGGTGCCGAACGGGGCCGTCTGTCCCGCGAGCGAGACCTCGCGCCCGACGAGGCCAAGGCCGGGCGCGAACCATCGGTGCTCGTAATACTCGCGGTAGTTCGGCAGGTACGTCTTCGGCACGACGCCGGCGATGCGTCCGCGCACGATCGCGACGGCGCAGTTGTAGAGGCGCTGGTTGCAACGCACGGGCGCGCCGACGACGAACGCGCACGCAAGCTCGCGCGAGGCGGCGGCGAGCTCGGCAAGCGCGCGCTCAACGCCGTCGAGCAGCGCGTCCTGGAGGAAGAGGTCGTCGATCGCGTACGCCGACAGGCCGAGCTCGGGGAACAGCATGAGGTCGGCAGCCCGCGCGTCGCCCTCGCGCAGCAGCGCCAGCGTTTCGGCCGCGTTGCGCGCGGGGTCGGCGACCGCGATCCGCGGCGTGCACGCAGCCACGCGCACCAGGCCCTGGCGATGAAGGGAGAAGAACGGACTCGTCACGATGCCAATGTTAGAACGGATCGCCCGAGCGCAGCGCCACGCCGTGGACTACAGCTTTCGCCGCAACGCAATGTGTGGTCCTTGCAACAGCGGAAAGCGCCGAGGGCACAGTCAGGCGGCGTCCTACAGCCAAGCCTGGGCGCATGGGGCTATCGTGCAGGCGCGTTGGGAGCCGGACGCAACGTCGCGGCCCGGCGCGGGCGGAGAGTGTCGAGGCGATGTCGCGTCTGAGAGTGGGCCTGGTCGAAGACTCCGAGCGGGTTCGTGCCCGCTTGGCGGAGGCGCTCGCGGAGATTCCGAACGTCGAGGTCGCCTTCGCCGCGGACACGGAAGGCGACGCCGTGCGGCTGCTCGCGTCCGAGCGCTGGGATGTGCTGATCCTCGACCTTCAGCTGCGCGTCGGCACCGGCCTCGGGGTGCTCAAGGCGATGCAGGGACTCCTTGCCGGCGACTCGCACGTCACGATGGTCCTCACGAACTACGTCTTCCGACAATACCGCGACCGGGCGCTCGCGCTCGGCGCACGGTACTTCTTCGACAAATCGCACGACATCCCGGCGATGCGGCAGGTCCTGGCCGACCTCGCCGCCGCGACGGCGTAAGACGTCCCCGGGCGCGCGCACTCATCTCACGCGGCGGTCAGGGCTTCGCCTTGTCGGCGGCCCGCTCGACTGCGGCACCCGTGGCCTTGACGTCCTTGCCGGCGCCTTCCACGGTGTTGCATCCGGTCAGCACGCCGAGCGCTGCGGCGAGGAGGATTGCGGCGATTGCTTTCATGGCGATTCCTTTCGCGAGGGTTGCCGGACTGCGGACATTTGCCCGACGCGACGTCTTCTGTTGCACGCGCCGTGCCATCGGCGGCCGCCTTCCGCGTCAAGGACATGCGCGGGGACGCAGGGACAACCGCGCAAGACCTGCGCGAGCGCGATGGAAGAAACTACATGCGAGCTGTCGGCGAACGCCCGACGAGCCGCAGTGGACTGCCCTCCGCGCTATCACGCTTCGGGGCGATTCGCTCTCGGGGCGGCCCTCCGGGAACACTGGACTACCCTCCGCGCTATCGCGCTTCGGGGCGATTCGCCCTCGGGGCGGCCCTTCGGGCACACTGGACTACCCTCCGTGCTATCGCGCTTCGGGGCGATTCGCCCTCGGGGCGGCCCTTCGGGCACACTGGACTACCCTCCGCGCTATCGCGCTTCGGGGCGATTCGCCCTCGGGGCGGCCCTTCGGGCTCATGCGCGCAGCAGGGCTTCGAGTGTCGCCAGCGTGTCCGCTTCGGCGATCGGCTTGTCGGCGCGGATGCGCAGCATGCGCGGAAAGCGAACCGCGATGCCGCTCTTGTGGCGATTGCTGCGGTTGATGCCTTCGAAGCCGACCTCGAACACGAGGCTCGGCGCGAGGCTGCGCACCGGTCCGAACTTGTCGACCGTGGTGCGGCGGACGATGCGGTCGACCTCGCGAATCTCTTCGTCGGTGAGGCCCGAGTAGGCCTTGGCGAACGGGACGAGCTGCAGCGCGTCGGCGGCGGGCGGCTCGCGGCGCGCGATCGCGGCGAGCGCCGCGTCGGCTTCCGCCGCGTTCGCCGGCAATCGGTTCCACACCGCGAACGTATAGTCGGTGTACAAGCTCGCGCGGCGGCCGTGGCCCGGCTGCGCATAGACGAGGACCGCATCCACGCTCATCGGCTCGATCTTCCACTTCCACCACGTGCCGCTCCCGAGCTCGTCCTGCTTGCGGCGGCCGATGCCGTAGCGGGCTTCGCGGTGCTTGAGCATGAAGCCTTCCACGCCGCGATCGCGCGACTCCTCGCGCAAGGCCGCGAGCGTCTTCCAGTCCGCGGCCGATTCCGTCGCAGACAGGCGGAGCGCGGGATGCGCCGCGACGAGCGCCTCCAGTGGCCCGCGCCGCGCCGCGAGCGCGCGCTCGCGCAAGTCGCGACCCTCCCACTCGATGAGATCG
>Ga0335083_10004186_pt1 | contig 18460 bp, 19 predicted proteins | sample Lox_Sample_42_FD_206716 | JGI IMG/M metagenome (GOLD analysis project Ga0335083, IMG submission 206716) | Soil microbial communities from Loxahatchee National Wildlife Refuge, Florida, United States - Lox_Sample_4.2 | ecosystem: Environmental > Terrestrial > Soil > Wetlands | place: USA...
GGCGCGGGCGGGGCAGGCGCAACGGCCGGCTTTTTGCGGGCGTGCACGACCACGCCGCCGACGGTCGCAAGCGCAACGAGGGCGAGCGCGAGCGCCGGCAACAGCCAGCGGGACGGCTTTTTCGCCGGCGCGGAGGGCGCGGCCGCGGGCTGGTCCGTCTGCGCCTCGAGCAGGAGGCGGTAGATCGGCACGGCTTGGGCGATGTTTTTCAACTCGCGCGCACCGAGGTAAGCGGCCTGCAGCTCGAGTTTGTTTTTCACGACGTCATAAACCGTCTGTGAGATGCAAATGCCTCCGGGTTCAGCCTCGGCCTGGAGACGCGCGGCGATGTTGACGCCGTCGCCCATGATGTCCTGTTCCTGCACGAGCACGTCGCCGAGATGAATGCCGATGCGGTGTTGCAGCACGTCGGCGGGCGGAAGGGATTTTTCCTGGGCGGCAAAATGCCGCTGCATGTCGAGCGCGCAGGCCACGGCCTCGACCGCGCTGGCGAAATAGCAGAGCAGGCCGTCGCCGGTGGTCTTGAGGACGGCGCCGCCGCGGGCGGTGCAGAGCCGGCGCATTTCGGCGAAGTCGCGGTTGACGAGGGCGAGGGTTTTCATCTCATCGCGCTGCATCCGGGCGGAAAACGACACGGCGTCGGTGAAAACGATGGCGGCGAGCGTGCGCGAGCCCAGGCGTCCGAATGGAGGCTGCGAAATTTCCATGAAAGAGGCGGCCGGAAGGCTAAGCGTCGCCGCCGCGGCGGGGCAATGCGATTAACGCCGCCTAAGTGCGCTCCGGCGGTGCGCCGAACAGCGCCGGATCGACGTGCCAGAGGGCGTGCCAGCGGCGGCGGCCGGATTTCTTGTGCACGCCGCCGGCCGGTTCGAAGGCGAGGACGGCGCCCTTTTTGACCTCGAATCCCACCGGGCGAAGCTTGCCCCGCACGAGCAGGGTGGCGAGCGCGCTCAGATGCGGCTCGTGGCCGACCAGCGCGAGATTCATGCTTGTATCCATTTCCTCGATGCGCGTGACGATCTCGACCGGATCATCCTCGGGCAGCAGTCCCGGCGTTTCGACCAGCGCGGCGTCGAGCTTGAGGCCCTCGGCGAGCAGGCGGGCGGTTTCCAGCGAGCGGGCGAGCGGACTGTGCCAGAATTGGGCGGGCCGCAGGGCGTTGTTGCGCTGGAAGAACGCCACCAGGCGGCCGCACTCGGCGCGGCCGCGCGCGCTGAGCGGGCGGAGGGAATTTTCCTGTTCGGCGACGGCGTCGGCGTGGCGGATCAGATAAAGTTGCACGCGGTGTTTTTGGCGGAGGCGGCGCCCGCCGTCGAGTTTAGAGGAGGGGAAAACACGGGCCGGCGGGCGGCCCCTTTCGCCCGCCCTAGGGGTTGGCGTCCAGCAGCGTGCGGATGGCGCGCAGGAGCACGCTGAGCTCAAAAGGCTTGGCCAGGCAGGTCTGGTGTTCGCCCGGGAGCCAGGTGAGCGGTTGCAGGGAAGAGCGACCGGTGTCGATCAGGCGCAGGCCGGGCCGGACGACGTGGAGGGCGCGGGCCAGTTTTTCATTTTCTCCGGCCGGATCGCCCAGCTGGACAACGAGCAGATGAATCGGGCCGCGGCGGCGCGCCTCGCGGAGCGCTTCGCCGGCGCGCCGGGCGGCGAGCACCTTGTAGCCGTCGGCGGTGAGGATGCCGGCGACCATTTTGCGCACGACGTCGTCCTCCTCGACGAGCAGCACGGTCTCGCGTCCGCGGGTGGCGGGGAGCGAGGGCAGACCGTTGGAAAGATTGGCCGCGCGCTCGCGCACGGCGGGGAGGAAAATTTCAAACGTGGTGCCGACGCCGGGCGCGCTGTGGACCTGGAGGTAGCCGCCGCTTTGCTGCACCACGCCGTAGACCATGGCCAGGCCGAGGCCGGTGCCCTTGCCGGCCTCCTTGGTGGTGAAAAACGGCTCGAACAGCTGGGCCTGGGTGGTGGCGTCCATGCCGATGCCGTTGTCGCTGACGGCGAGCAGGACGTAGCGGCCGGGCGGGGTGTCGGTGACGCGGCGGTTCATGCCGTGCTTGATTTCGCGCAAGACGGTGCTGATGGTGACGCCGCCGTGCCGGCGGAGGGCATCGCGGGCGTTGAGGGTGAGATTGAGCAGCACTTGCTGTAGCTGGGCGGGATCGGCGCGGACATTGGGCAGGCCGGGGGCGAGATCGAGGTGAAGCCGGCCGGAGGCGCCGAGGAAGCGGCCGAGGATGGCGGCGTGGTCCCGCACCAGGCGGTTGAGGTTGATCACGTGCGGGTGCAGCTCCTGGCGGCGGCTGAAGGCGAGAAGCTGGCGCACGAGCACGGCGGCCTTCTGGCCGGCGGCATGAATCTCATGAACCTCGCGGCGCGAGGGGTCGTGGGCGGGCAGGCGCGCGGCGAGGATTTCGCAGTAGCCGTTGATGACCGAAAGCAGGTTGTTGAAGTCATGGGCGACGCCGCCGGCCAGGCGCCCGACGGCGTCGAGGCGCTGCGAGTGGACCAGCGCCTCCTGCAAGCGGCGCTTGTCCGTCATGTCGCGGTAGGTGCCGACGATGTGCGTGGCGCGGCGGCGGGCATCGAACAACGGACTGAAATTCCACGCGGCATAGACCGGGGCGCCGGACTTGCAGGCCAGGTAGCCTTCGCCGGAGAGCACGGCGCCGGGCTCGAAATTTCTGAGCCAGGGACGCAGGCGAACGAGCATGGTGGCGGCATCGGCGTGGAAAAACGCATGCCCCCGGCCGACCAGCTCGGCCGAACCATAGCCGGTCATCTCGCACAAACGGCCGTTGGCAAAAAGGAGGGGCAGGCCGCTGGCGCGGAGCCTGGGTTCCGCCAGGAAAACCCCCTCGCCCAGCCCGCGCAATGCGGTGGCGAGCAGCGCGGCGGCGGCGCGGGCGGCCTTGGGGCGGGGCTTCGTCTGACCGGGCGGCTTTTTTCGCATGGGGCGGACGCGGGCTCAGGGCGCGAGACGCTCGACGAGCCATTCGCCGTTTTTTTCGCGGCGGTAGCGCAGACGGTCGTGCAAACGGCTGCGCCGGCCCTGCCAGAATTCAACCGTTTCCGGAATGAGGCGGAAACCGCCCCAGTGCGGAGGCAGCGGCACCTCGGCGCCGGCATATTTTTTTTCCAGCATTTTCATCGCTTCATCGAGAACCGCGCGGCCGGAGATGATCGCGCTCTGGGGCGAGGCCCATGCCGCCAGCTGGCTCAGGCGCGGCCGGGAGTGGAAATAGGCTTCCGCCTCTTCGCGCGCGACGCGCACCACCGGCCCTTCGGCGGCGACCTGGCGTTCGAGCGCGATCCAGGGGAAGAGCAGCGCGGCGCGGGGGTTGGCCTCAAGTTCGCGGCCTTTGCGGCTGTCGAAATTCGTGTAGAAAACGAAGCCGCGGCCATCGAGGCCCTTGAGCAGCATGGTGCGGGCGGCCGGCCGGCCGTCGCGGCCCGCGGTGGCGACGGTCATGGCGTTGGGCTCGGGAATTTTCGCCGCCTCGGCCTCCTGGAACCATTTTTCGAACTGGCGGAACGGATCGCGCGCAAGATCCTTCTCGGACAGTCCGGCCAGGTTGTAATCGTGGCGGAGTTCGGCGTAGAAGGGCATTTTTTCCAACGTTTGTCCGGCTTTGCGCGCCATGTCAAAAATCATCGCCGCCGCCGGCGATGAAAATCGCGGGCGGGAATCGCGCCGGCGGGTTTTCCGGCCCGGCAACCTCCGGGCCGTCCCGCAATAAGTCTTTCCAAGTCGGCGCGGGATGGATAGTGGAGCAGGCCTCGGTGGTGCATCCGGCGCCGCATTTCCGGTGTTTCCGCGCCGCCGGCGTCGACGTTTTCCGCCATGCCGCTCAATCCCGCCTCCCACCTCGACCGTTACGCGCACGACGACATCCGGCTGCTGCAGACGCTGGTGCGCCTGCGCACGGTGAATCCGCCCGGCGAAAACTACGATGCGATCACCTCGCTGCTGGCGCGCGAACTGGCGGCGCTCGGGTTCGCGACCCGGCGTTTCACCCTGCCGTCCGCCTTGTTGAAAAAACACCTGCCGCCGGACCAGTGGGATCACCCGCGTTTCAACGTCCTCGGCCGCTGGAACGCCGGCGCCGCGAAGACGGTTCATTTCAACGCCCACTACGATGTTGTTCCCGCCGGCGGCGCGTGGCGGCACGGCGACCCGTTCAGCGGATCGCTCGAGCGCGGCTGGGTTTACGGGCGCGGCGCGGCCGACATGAAGGGCTCCATCGCCAGCCTGCTCCTCGCCCTCCGGGCGCTGCGGGCCACGCGCACGCCGCCGCGCTGCAACGTCGAGGTGTCGTTCACCGCCGATGAGGAGACGGACAGCGCGCTCGGCTCCGACTGGCTGGTCCGCCACGCCGACCTGCGGGCCGACTATGCGGTCGTGATGGAGGGAGGCGAGGGCCGCGCCATCTGTTGCGGCCACAACGGCGTGCTGTGGTTCAACGTCATCGTGCACGGCCGGGCCGCGCATGGTTCGAAGCCGGAGCACGGCGTCAACGCGCTGGAGAAGATGTCCGCCCTCGTGCTCGCGCTGGAAGACTACAAGAAGCTCATCGCCCGCCGCGCCTTCGTCACGCCGGAGGGCAAGACCATGCGACCCACGCTCAACGTCGGCGGGGTTTTCGCCGCCGGGTCCGGAGTGAAAATCAACACCGTGCCGGCGTTCGCCAGCTTCACCCTCGACCGACGCGTCATTCCGGTCGAAAACCACGAGGCCGCCGAGCGCGAGCTGCGCGCCTTTCTCGCCGCCGCGGCGCGGAAGATTTCCCAGTGCCAGATCACAGTCGAGAAGATCTCGGAGAATTTTTCCTGTTTCGCGCCGCCCGCGCATCCGTTCTTTGCCGCCATGGCCGCCAGTGTCGGCCGTGTCCGCCGCACCCGGCCGGTCTTCAGCGTGTCCACCGGCTTCAACGACATGCATTTCTTTGCCCATCACCTCAAGATTCCCACGCTCGGCTACGGTCCGGGCGGCGAGAATTATCACGCAGTGGATGAGCGAGCGCCGGTGCGTGATCTGGTGCTGACCGCGAAGATTTATATCGATCTCCTGACGACATTCCCGGGATGAAGGGCGGGCCCGCCGGGGGGGCGGAGCCTCAGGCCGCCGCGACCGTGGTTTCGAGGGGCGCGGCTGTCACGGGGAGCGCGGGCAGGAAAACTTCGAAGGTCGTGCCGACGTCCAGCTGGGATTTGACACGGATAAAACCGCCGTGGCGTTTCACGATGTTGTGGGTGATGGCGAGGCCGAGGCCGGTGCCGCGCGCCTTCGTCGTGTAGAAAGGTTCGAAAATCCGGCCCAGCCGGTCGGCCGGAATGCCGGGGCCGTTGTCCGTCACGGTCAGGCAGATGAAGTCCGCCGGCATGGGCGGGGCGCTTCCGCCGCTGACTTGCAGGCGGTTTTCCAGCCGCACCTCGATGAGGCCGCCGCGCGAGCCGAGGGCCTGCGCCGCGTTGCGGACGAGATTGGTGATGACCTGGCGGATTTGCCGGGAGTCCGCCTCCGTCTTGCGGACGTCTTCGGCCAAATTGAATTTCAACTGGGCATTGCTGCCCTGGATGCCGACCTGGGCTGATTCTTCAATGATGCCGGCCAGACAGAGCGGAGACTTGGTCGGCTCGGTGCCGCGGGCGAAATCGAGCATCTCCTGGGTGAGCTCGCGGGCCCGCCAGCCGGTGCGCTCGGCTTGCTCCAGCCAGCCGGCGATTTTGGGCGGCAGGTTATCGCCACAACTGCGGGCCGCATCCAGAAATCCGAGCATGACCGTAAGGTAGGTGTTGAAATCATGCGCGAGTCCGCCGGCCATCTGGCCGAGGGATTCGAGCCGCGCAAAACGGGACTCCCGCTCGCGCTGCTGCTCGAGTTCCTTGCGGCTCGAGACGTCGTGGAAAAACAGGAAGGCGCCGCTGGCCCGGCCCCGCGCATCATGGACGGGCAGGGCGTGGATTTCCAGCGCCACGGTGCGGCCATCGGCGATCACCGCGTCGGCTTCGCCGTGCCAGGGCTGCCCGGCCGTCGAGGCCGCGGTGAGCCGTGCGACGGTTTCGGATTGCTTGAAAATCAGCCCGCGCTGGCAGTCCTCGTCGAAATGGGCGGCGTGCTCGCCGAAGAGCGTCGTGTGCGCGGCATTCTGAAAACGAGTCCGCCCGCTGGCATCTTGAAATGACAGCGCTCCGTCCGTGTTGGCCAGCACGGTCGCCAGGCTCATGTGTTCCGGCGACAACACCGGCATTTCCTTGGCCGAGTCTTCCGATGCGGTCTCGCGACGTTTCCAAAAATGCAGCCCCAGGGCTCCAATCAGCCCCCATGACACACTTTGGGCAAGAAGCAGTAATGCGGAATTCGTAATCACGTCGGGATAACACCCTAAAACTATAATTAATCGGGTTCGTCAACTATTTTTGCTAAAAAAATGTTTAAAAAACCAGCAAATCAGTTATAATTGTAAATTATTAGCAAAATAAATTACAAATATTCAACGAGTTTTGTAAATCTCACCAAAATCTTTGCAAAACGAAAATTTTTAAAAAATTACATTTTCGCCGTCAAAATGAATGGCAATAGAGGTGGATGACAGGAAATCACCTCATCTTTTTGATCTTTTGGTACGAAGCCAAAATTCCTTTGCGCGGGCGCTCAATCGTATTGCGCCAGCGGTGTGGAAGTTAATCTGGCCTTATTAGAGCGGCAACTTAATCGCCGGCTGCGGGGGTAGAACTTGTAAGCGGCGGAGGGCGGCACTAGCCTCTGGGCCATCCGAAAAACCCTTAACCAAAAAATGGAGGTTGGCCATGCCAGCAATAACGGTCCATTTGGAAGCAGAGGAATTTGATGCAGTCGAGCGGCTCGCCGAGTCGCTGCAACTCAAGCCCGAGGATGTCGCCTACAGTGCGTTGAACCGCCTGATGCTCAAGGCGCGCGATCCCGAAATCAAAAACGACATCCAGCACACGCGCAACTGGCGCCGGGCCAATCTGCCGCTGTGGAGCGATTCCGCCTGTTCGCGGCACGCCTACGAAGGCAAGCCCGACGATCAGCCCCGTCCCAGCTCCTACCGTTAGCGCGGCCGCAAATTTGCCGCGCGGGATTGCGGCGGAGGGCCCGGGCCGTAAGGTGGGCGCGTTTTTGCATGCCTGCGGCCCGGCCTGACCTCTACGATCTGACCCGTGACGAACTCCAACGCCTTTTGGTGCGGTGGAATTTCAGTCCGGTGCACGCCGCCACGTTGTGGCGTGGGCTTTACCTCGAACTGGCCGGATCGTTTGACGCCATGCCGGAGGTTCCGGCCAAAGTGCGCGCCCGGCTCGCGGAGGAGACGCGCGTCGGCCTGGCGCCGGTCGTCCGGGCCACCGACTCGGGCGACGGCTTCACCCGGAAATTTCTCCTCGCGCTCGGCGACGGGTGCGTGATCGAGACCGTGCTGATGCGGTTCACCGGCCGGGTGACGGCGTGCGTGAGTTCGCAGGCCGGCTGCGCGATGGGCTGCGTGTTTTGCGCCACGGGGCAGGCGGGCTTCCAGCGCCAGCTCACGCCCGGCGAGATCGTGGCCCAGGCGGTGCACGTCGCCCGGGTGCTGCGCGCGGCGCGCGAGCCGCACCGGTTGCGCAACGTCGTGCTCATGGGCATGGGCGAGCCGCTGCACAACTACGAGGCCGTGATGCGCGCGGTGGACATCCTGCGCGACCAAAACGGCCTCGCCCTCGCCGCCAGCCGCATCACGCTCAGCACGGTCGGTGTCGTGCCCGGCATCGTTCGTCTCGCCGACGAGGCGCGCCCGCTGCATCTCGCCGTCTCGCTGCACGCCGCGACGCAGGAGGAGCGCGCCGCGCTCGTGCCGGTCGCGAAAAAATGGCCGCTCGACGAACTCCTGGCCGCGTGCCGGTATTATTGCGAAAAGACCGGCCGCCGGATTTTTTTCGAATGGACGCTGATCGCGGGGCGCAACGACTCGGCGGCGGAGGCCCGTGCGGTCGGGCGCCTGCTGCGCGGGCTGCCCGCCCAGGTGAATCTCATTCCACTCAATCCCACGGCGGGTTATGACGGTGCGCCGGGACGGAGCGAGGCGGCGCGGCGTTTTCAGAAAATTCTCGCCGACGAATTCTCGCTGCCGAGCACGGTGCGCCAGCGCCGCGGCCTCGACATCGCCGCCGGCTGCGGGCAGCTCGCCGGCGCGGCGCACCGTCCTTCTTGATGAGTTCGCGGAGCGCGTCCGCCGCGATCCAGCGGGCGGCGGGCGAATCGATCAGGTGGATTTTTTTCGCCGCGGCGATGGCGGCCTGGCGCAGATGCGGATTGCGCTTGCCGATCTGCCGCAGCGCCCAGTTGACGGCCTTCTTGACGAAATTGCGTTCGTCGGCCGCTTCGCGCCGGATGACCGGCAGAAAGCGCAGAAACACTCCATCCGGGAGTTCCTTGCGGTGCACCGCCAGGCCGGCCATGAGCACGAAGCCGCAGCGTTTCACAAATTCCGCCCGCCGCCGGCTCCAGGCATGGGCCTTTTCGATGGCGAAGGGCGTGCGGTCGAACAGGACGCAGCAGCAGGCGTCGGTGATGGCCCAGTTGTCGCAGACCCGCGCCCAGCGTTCCATCTGTCCGCGGGTGACCTGCTTCGGATCGTCGACGAGTGTGGCCAGAATCCGCGCGTCGTGGATGCCGCTGGTCCAGAGTTCGGCGGCGAGCGCGTGGTTGCGGCGATGCTCGCGGGCGATCGCGCGCAGGACCGGCGCGCTGACGCCGAACTGTTCGGAGGCCGGCGTAATGCCGTAGCGCCGCTGGCCGGCGATGTTGCGCCCGTCGCGGAGCGAACGCAGATGGGCGATGATTTCGGCGGCGGTCATGGACCCGTGCCGTCCGCTCATTCCACCGTGTGGCGCGCGTGTTCGACCACCGGGGAAGCGGGGAGCGGCGCTTCCGCCGCGGGTGCCGCCAGGCCGAGATGGGCCGCGCGGGAGCGCAGGGTGATCAAAGCGAGCGCCGCCGCCTCGGAGCTGGCGGCCATCTGCGCGGTGCTGGCGGTGAGGGCGTCGAGCGCCGGCATCTGGTTTTTGGGCAGAAGATTTTTTTCGAGGAAAAAGAGTCCGAGCGAAGCGCCGAGCGCGTCGAGCCAGGCGCGCGGCTTGGCGGGCGGCGCATAGGCGAGGCCGCGCGTCTCGCCGGTCCATTCCATGAAGGTGCGGATGGCCTCGTGCAGCTGGGTCAACTCGGCGTCGGCCGTGGCGGCCGTCCAGCGCGCGGAAAACGTTTTGCGCTCGCGGAATTTCTTCATTTCCCACACGCGGAGGAGCAATTCGCATTCGCCGGCGGCGGTCTGGTGGAGCGCGCCGGTGAACGCGTAGTCGATCGGATCGCTGGCGGTGCGGGCCAGCTCGCGGAGATTTTCCGCCGTCCACTCGGTGCTGAAGAGCGCGTAATGTTTGCCGCCCTGCCCGTCGTCCATCAGGCCGACGGCGGCGTACGGCGCGTAAAGGGGCGAGAAATAAAACGTCTCTGCCAGCCACAAAGGCAGCGCGCGCGAGAGGCGGCCGAGCTCGTCCTCGGGCTGGGCCATGATGGCCGCGACGTTTTTCAGTCCGGGCAGGGCGAGCTGCCCAAAGGCGACGCGGCGGAGGCGGCCTTCCTTGGGCGGGAGGATTTCCGCGGCCATGGGCTCGAGGCCGTAGAACCAGATGGGTTTGCTGATGCTGACGAGGTTGATATGCGGGATCGGCGGCGGCATCGCGTCGGACTCGCCGTCGAGCCCGACGGCGGGCGGAGGCTGCAGCACGCCCCGGCGCTCGGCTTCGAGCAGCTCGGCGATGGCGTTGGAGAAGCCGTGGAGGCGCTCCTCCAGCTCGGGGCGGTTGAGGGAAAACAGGATGTCGAGCACATGCTGGGCGGAATTGGTGTCGTGGACCGTCAGATAGGCCTGGAGGACGTTGAGGCCGGTGGCCGGACCATGCCGTTGCGCATCGTAGCGCGGGGCAATGAGCTCGATGATCGGCTGCACGTGGCCGTTGACGCCGAGGTCGCCGGAAATGGCGACGAGCACGTCGGCGCGGTCGCCGGCCTCGGCCAGCACCTGTTCATAAAGGGCGAGCGCGCCGGGCAGGTCTTTGGCCTCGAGCCGCTGGCGGGCCGCGGCGAGCTGCGCCTGCACGCCGCCAACCGGGATGTCGGTGGAAGGCGGGTTTTGGGAAGAGTCCTTTTTCGCAGTGAAGCGGTCGAAGAGGCCCATGCTGCCAGCAAAGCATTTCACCCGCCGCTGGCGAACAGAAATCCCGTTTGACCCGGGGCCCGTCCCGTCTAGTTACAACCCTCCGGCGCGGAAGGCGCGCCCCGGATGAACCGCGTCCACATCAAAACCTATGGCTGCCAGATGAATGAGCGCGACAGCGAAGCTGTCGCGGCCATGCTGCGCGCCCGCGGCTACCGCATCGTGGCGAACGAGACCGAGTGCGACATCCTGTTGCTCAACACCTGCGCGGTGCGCGACGCGGCCGAGCAGAAGGCCATCGGCAAGGCCGGCTATGCGCTGGCGCGGAAACGCCGCCGGCCGGACTTCGTCGTCGGCATCCTCGGCTGCATGGCGCAGAACCGCGGCACGGCGCTGCTCGACCAGCTGCCCGACGTGGATCTCATCGTCGGCACGCAGAAATTCCACCAGGTGCCGGACTATCTGGACAACCTCCGTGCGGCGCGCGCGGCCGGCGTGCCGGTGGCTGAGACCATCGTCGATCTCGCCGAGGAAGCCGGCTCGCAAAACGAAATCCGCGATCACCTCCTGCCGCAGGACGGGGCGGACGCGCCGCCGCAGGTGAGCGCCTTCGTCTCGATCCAGCAGGGGTGCAACATGGACTGCGCCTTTTGCATCGTGCCGAAAACCCGCGGCGACGAGCGCTCGCGGCCGATGGAGGACATCGTGCGCGAAGTCGAACAGCTCGCGGCGCGCGGTGTGAAGGAAGTCACGCTGCTCGGCCAGATCGTCACCAGCTACGGCCGGCGCGATTACGCCCACACCGGCGGCGTCTCGCCTTTCGTGCAGCTGCTGGAAAAAGTCCACGCAGTCGACGGCATCGGGCGCATCCGCTTCACCTCGCCGCATCCGCGCGGTTTCAAGCAGGACCTGGTCGAGGCGTTCGGCCGGCTGCCGAAGCTTTGCGAGCACGTGCACCTGCCGGTGCAATCCGGTTCCGACCGCATCCTGCGCGCGATGAACCGGCCCTACACGCGCGAACGCTACCTCGAAATCGTGCAGGCGCTGCGCGCCGTGCGGCCGGACATGTATTTTTCCACCGACGTCATTGTCGGCTTCCCCGGCGAAACGGAGGAGGACTTCGTCCAGACGCGCGAGCTGTTCGAGGCGGTCAACTACGACATGGCCTACATCTTCAAGTATTCCATCCGCACCGGGACGCCCGCGGCGGGGATGCCGGCGCAGGTGCCGGACGAAATCAAGGAGCGGCGCAACCAAATCCTGCTCGACCGGCTGCATGAGAATTCGCTGCGCCGCAACCGCTCGCTCGTCGGCCGGATCGAGGAGGTGCTGATCGATGGCCGCGACAAGACCGGCCGGCGCTTCGCCGGCCGCACTCGCGGCAACCGCGTCGCCGTTTTCGACGCCGCCGAGCAGCTGACCGGCCGGCTGGCGCCGCTGCGCATCGACCGCGCGACCGTGAGCACGCTTTACGGCGAACTGGTGCCGGCCGGCGCCGGCGGTTGCGACCCGAAAACCGGGGGCCAAACTTCAGCCTTTCTTTCTCGCGCCGGACTCTAGACTCTCGACCTGCGATTTTTCCATGTCCCTCCTCCTGGCCACCCTTCTTCCCGGTTTGCTGCTCGCCGTGACCGGCGCGGCGCTGCTGGCGAACACCCCTGCGATCGGTGCGATATTCAAGTCCATGCCGCGCTCGCGGGGGGCGACCTTCGTGTTTTTCTACGGCGGCGCGGCCTGGTTCCTCGAACGGGTCTGGAATCTTTCGCCGGCCGATTTTGGCGAATATCGCGTGCCGTTGTTCGCCGGTTTCGCCACGGTGGCGGTGCTGGCGTTTTTCTTCGTGCCGGATTTTTTGGCGGTGCGCGGGCTGTGCATTCTCACGCTGCTGGCGGGCTGGCCGTTGATGAAGCCGGGCTACCTGAATTTCGATCACCCGCAGCAGAATTTTCTGACCGTCTTTGTTTACGTCTGCATCGTGTTCGCGCTCTGGCTCGGTGTGCAGCCGTGGCGGCTGCGGGATTTTTTCCAGTGGCTGTTCGCGACGAGCGGCCGGCCGCGCGCAGTCGGCGGCGCCCTGCTCGGCTACGGGCTGCTGCTCTGCACGATGGCCTTCACCTATTGAAATGAAAGCGCCCGCCCCGGCCGAACGTTCCGTGCTCCTGGTGCTGGCGGGCCCCGCCGGGGTCGGCAAAAGCACGCTGAGCGAGCGGCTCGTGACCGAGGTGCCGGGATTCGAGCGCGTGGTCACCGCCACGACGCGGCCGCCGCGGCCCAACGAGCGGGACGGCCGGGACTATCATTTTCTCACCGAGGAGGAGTTTGACCGCCGGCTCGCGGCCGACGAGTTTCTCGAATGGGCGCGCGTGCATGAAAAATACCGCTATGGCACACTCAAGTCCGCCGTGCTCGGGCGGCTGCCGGGGGCGAATCTCGTCATGAACATCGACGTGCAGGGTGTGCGCAACCTCCGCGCGGCGGCGGCCCGCGTTCCGTTGCTGCGCGAACGGCTGGTGACGGTGTTTGTCGCGCCGGATTCCTTCGATGTGCTGCGCGAGCGCCTGCAGGGGCGGGGCCCGGTCAGCGCCGAGGAGCTCGAGCGCCGGCTGCGGAGCGCCGAGGCCGAGATGCGCGAGCGCGACACCTACGACTATGTCATCCACAGCGGGACGAAGGAGCAGGACTTCGAGGCGCTGAAAAAAATCTGGGCAACGGCGCGCGGCCAGCTGCGCTGACGCTGCGATGGCCGTGCCCACTCGGTTTCCGGTCAGCGATCATTGCGACGGATGGCGCTTCTTCAATCCGCGCGGCCGGCCGCAGGCGCTGCCGTTCACCGCGCTGCCCAGGTGGTGGTTTTCGACCGGCCGCGGCGCCCGCTGGCCGCGCCGCGTGGAAAACCGGCGCCGGCCGCAGCTGCCCGCGGCCGTGCCGGCGGGGCAGATGGCCGCCACCTTCATCGGACACGCGACCTTTCTGCTGCAGATGGCCGGCACGAACATACTGACAGATCCCATCTTCTCGGAAAAAGCCGGGCCGTTCGGACTGCTGGGTCCCCGCCGCGTGCGTCCGCCGGCGCTCGCCCTCGGGCAATTGCCGCCGATCGATCTGGTGCTCGTCAGCCACAACCATTACGATCATCTCGACCTCGACACGCTGCGCTGGCTGGCGCGCGCGCGCCGTCCGCTTTTCGTCGGCACGCTGGGCAACGGGCGCTGGCTGCAAAAACGCGGCATCCCCGGCGTCGTCGAACTCGACTGGTGGCAGTCGCACCGGATTTCGCCCGCGCTCGAGTTGGTCTGCACGCCAGCCCAGCATTTCGCGGCGCGGGCGCCCTGGGACCGTTGCCGGACGCTTTGGGCGGGGTTCGCGCTGCGCACGGCCGCCGCCGGCAAAATTTATTTCTGCGGCGACAGCGGTTACGGGCCGCACTTCGCGGAAATCGGGGAAAGGCTCGGAGGTTGCGATCTCGCCTTCCTGCCCATCGGCGCCTATGAGCCGCGCTGGTTCATGGCGCCGGTGCACATGAATCCGGAAGAGGCGGTGCGGGCGCATCGCGATGTGCGCTCCCGGTGCAGCCTCGGCATGCATTTCGGCACGTTCCCGCTGACCGATGAGGCGATCGACGCGCCGCGGCAGGCGCTGGCGGAGGCGCGTGTCGTGCACGGGGTCACCGCGACGGAATTTGACACGCCCGACTTTGGTGAAACGCGTTTTTTCACATTCGGGAAGTGAGCCCTTCGGGCGGGGCGTTGCCTCCGCCCCTTCTGCTTGCAGGGAAACCCGCGCCGCCCGCCGTCCAGCTGTGGGTGAAACCGTAATTTCTGGCGTAGCGCTCGAGCTCGATCTTCGACCTGAAGCCGAGCTTGCGCAGGATGTTCATGCGGTGCGATTCCACCGTGCGCGGCGAGACGCCCAGTACTCCGGCAATTTCGGGATCGGTCATGCGATCGGAGAACATGGCCAGAACCGTCTGCTCCCGGGCAGACAAAATCTTGCCGAAAAAAAGAGGGTCATTCAGCCGGGCGGCGCGGAAGGACTGGAAAACCGGGCAGAAAAAGCGCTCGCCGCGCGAGACGGCCAGGATGGCCCGGTAGAGGGCGGGCAGCATCGTGGCGCTTTTGTACAGGAAGCCGTGTACCCCCGCGGCGTCGACCATGAACGCCGTGTAACTGTCGCAAACCGCGGAAAGGATGAGAATGCGCGGGAAAAATCCGCGGCTGCGGACCGCGGTGATCACACCGAAACCGTCCAGCTGCGGCAGCCGCAGATCGAGCAGCACAATATCGGGCAGACCGTGGAGAATTGCGTCCACCGCTTCCCGGCCGTCGCCGACCGCCGCAATCACCTTGCAGCCGAATTTGCTCTCGCAGACGGCATGGAGCAGTTCGCGCAGAAGCGCTTCGTCTTCGACCACCGCCACTCTTAGGGGTTTTGGCGCCATGAAATCGGATCCTTTTTGTCAGTCGCTGGCAGTCGCTGGTGAACCAAGTTGCGCCCTTCGGATTCATGGCGCGCAACGGCACGGCACGGTCGGGCGGCGGGAAGCATGCCCGGCCCGAAGAGGATCTGCCAAGCCTGCGGCAAAGGCGTGACGGGTCAACGGCCGGGCCTGCATGTCGCGGATCACTCGCCGCCGGTGAGCACTTCCCTGGCGATATAAATGGCGAGAAGCGCGGTTTCCTCGGCGAGGAAGACCGCGGTGGCCGGGAGGACAAGGGTGAGCGAGTCGTAGGGCTCGGGCGCGCCGAACCAGGTGCGCGGCTCGGGCACGATCACGCTCACGGCCTGGCGCAGCGCGATCGCGACCAGGCCGGCGACGAGGACAACGAGTTCGACAATGACGAGCGCGATCAAGTCGAAGGGTTCGGGAATCTTCTGGATTTCCCCGGCGATGAATTTTCCGGCGATGCCGAATTCCATGACGGTGGGAACGGTGGGGAACGGCACGGCGAGGACCGAGGCATTCAAAGTCGAGAGCGGCGCGGTGGAAATCTGCTCGACGGGCCAGACGAGCGGCGCACCGGCGCCGGCGGGGCGGACGGTCAGCCGCGCGCTCCGGCGGCCGGCGGTGCTGGGCGGCGCGGTGAGGGTGAGCAGCGCCGGGCCGGTGCCGGAACTTGCCCCATCAAAGGAGAGCCAGCCGGCGGCCCCGGCGGAAAGCGCCGCCGACCACGCCGCGCCGGCCGCGAGATCGAGGTAGACGGAGGTTTTGCCGCCGTAGGCGCCGAACCAGATCGTGGCGGGGGGCGTGGCAGCCATGGGGGAAGGACCGCGCCGCGCGGACCGGCGTGCATCAACGCCGCGGCCCGGCGTCGGCGACGAACAAAAGGCGGCCGGTAATCACCGGCCGCCCGTGGTCTGCAGCGGCCGCTATTTGTTGCGCGCCTGGAGGAAGCGCTCGACGGTCTGCCGGGCGAGGAGCTTTTCGCCGTGATTGCGGTGGACGCCGGGCTCGATGGCGACCTTCTGGCCGGCTTCCGCCTGCAGGTCGTTGTAAAGCTGCCGGGCGATGAAATTCTCCGGGTTGGCGAGCTTTTCGACGACCAGTGGAAGAATTTCCGGTCCCATCTCGACCAGCTGTTTGTAGCTGTAGGCCGCCGAGCGATCACGCGCGTTGTTGCTGAACGCCATCGTCCCCTGGGCCCAGGTCCGCTTCCAGGCATCGAACAGCTGGTTGAACTCCTCCCGCACCGCCGGGCTGATGGTCTTGACCGCGTCGTGCAGCAGGATCGCTTTTTGCTTTTCGTTCATGGCAGGAGCCTTGGCGGCGGCGGAAACGGCCGGCTGGGCGGTATCGGCATTTTCGGCGCGCGCATAATACATAAACACGTTGCCGTAGACATTGCTAACCAATTCCGCGTTCTCGTGAAGAATGCGTAGGTTTTCGCCGCACTTGGATTCCCAATTGAAGCCATGGGCGGCGTTGGCCACACTGCCGTGGGTGAAAATGCCGCCCCTTTTCCAGACGGCGATGGTGCCGGCGTCGGCCTGCTCGAAGCCGTAGCCGGCGTAGAAGTTGTCCCATTCTTCGATGCTTTGCTTCGGGTTGATCCAGTCGTCGTCGATGCCGACGGTCCAGGCGATGCAGTTGTAGGCGCCGGGAAGCTCGAAGGGCGTGACTTCGCCGGTGACGCGCGGCTGGAGGCCGGCGTTGAGGCTGGGGAATATGGCGACGAAGTCGTCCTGTTCCTCCGGGGTCATATTGCGAATCATGATATTTCCTTTGGTTATAGGTTGTGGTTGGGAAAGGGAGACAAACACCAGGCCGGGTTTCGGCCGGCCCCACCGCAGGCGGCGGGATTGGGCGGGCTTGAAGCGGAATTTCACGACGGCAGGGGGCTGTTGCCCGGGGCGGGCGGGACCGGATCGGCGACGAACTCGTGTCGCACGGTGCCGGTCGTGGCCCCGACCACGAACTCGCAGCGGCTGTCGGCCTTGCGGAAGCGGTAGATCGGCTCGAGCACGCCGGCGCGCAGCGGTCGTTCCAGCCGAAGCGAATGCCACGGCAGCTGCCGGTAGCGCTCAAAGAGGTAATCGAGCTCCAGTTCGATCACCTTTTCCGCGCCCAAGCCGGTCTCGTAATAAAACTGCTCCCAAAATTCGAGCTGGCGCAGGAGCGGATAACTTTCGATGGCGCGCTCGGCGGCCTCCGGCGTGATCAGGCCGCGCTGGCCCTGGATGGGCAGGAAGCGGTAACCGAAGGCTTCGCGGTGGATGACGGCGCGCGAAGACACGCCGCCCTTGGAAGTGAGATGGGCGATGAAATCCCCCGTGATGCTGTAGATGAAGTCGATGTGGCTGAGATGATGCAGCTTCGCCGCGGGCTGGCCGGCGGGCGGGCGCGCCAGCCAGAAAAAAAGAAAGGGATAGGGCACGTGCTGGTCCGCCAGCGCCCACTGGCCGAAGAGAAAACTTTGCGGAGTCGCGCGTCCCTGTTCGTGGTGCGAAGGATGGAAATGAGCGGCGGCGGTCATGGCGCGGGGCTCCAGTAAGCGGCGCCGGCTTCGGCGGCGGCTTGGGCGGCGTCGGTGGCGGCGAGCGCATCGGCGTCGGTGGCGGCATAGGCGGCAAAGCCTTCGGCGATGGCGGTGAGTTCCACCATCAAGAGTGGAAACACCGCGGCCGCCTCGGAGGCCTGCAGCGCCTGGGTGGTGAGCTGGTAACCCAGTTGCGCCGAAGCCGTGCCGGTGGCGGCGGCGGCCTCGGCGAGGACGAGCGCGGCGTCGCCGGAGGGAGTGTCGTTGGTTGGGGTGGAAGCGGCCATGGCGGGAGCGGGCGGACGGTTAGGGCAGCTGCCGGCTTTGGAATGGATACGGCGGCAGATGGTAGAGCCGCTGGATCCGCTCCATCTGCTTGATCGTTTCGTCCCAGAGGACGGAGGCGTTTTTCTGGTCATTTCCGTCGATTCCGAGCGCGGCCGTGGCGTTGGCGATGGCCACGGCGGAAGCGGCGGATTCCCTGGCGAGTTGGGCGCCGTCCTCACCCATGACCGGCGGCGACGGCAGAACCAGCGGCGGCGGCCCGCTCAAGTCGGTCATGACCTCGACGAGCGAACGGAGGGCGAGCAGGCGTTCTTCGATGGGCCGGCGCGAAATCATGGCGAGGAAGCGGCGGCGGCCCGGAGCGTGCGTCCATCCACGCTGAGGCGCAGGCTGGCGGGCATGACGGGGAAGACGATCTTGACCGGCGCACGCAGGTGGAGCGGGCCGCTGAGGACGTAGGGCTCGGCGGCCGTGCCGCTGCCGGCGAGGCGGGCGTTGCCGGCCTCGATGTGATCGAGGATTTTGGCCAGATGCTGCAGCGCCTGCACCAGCCGGTCCACATTGAGCGGAGGGTGCGCTGGAAACACCGGATCGCAGAGACGCTGGTTGGCGAACTGCACGGCCGCGGCGAAGCTGGACGTCGAATAACGGGGTTTCTGGCCGTTGAGTTCCTCGACGTCGCGCAGCACCATCAGCCGGCGGGAGGGACCGACCGGAAAAACGCCGTAGACGTGGACGGCCTCGGCGAGGCTGCGCGTCATTTTTGCGTCGATCTCCTGGTTCAGCCGGCCGGCCTGCTCGGCCGCGCGTTCGCTTTGCGCCGTCAGCTGTGCGAGCAGTTTTTTGAGCCCGTCCGCGGCCTGTTGTTTGATGCCGGCGGCGGACGGGCCGGGCGCGGCGGCGGGGGATTTGGCCTTGGCGAAGGTCACGGGAGGAACGGGGGCGCGGAGCGGACCGGACCGGCGATCAGATTTTCGTCTGCACTCCGAGTGCGCCGCGCGG
>Ga0335083_10004187_pt1 | contig 18458 bp, 23 predicted proteins | sample Lox_Sample_42_FD_206716 | JGI IMG/M metagenome (GOLD analysis project Ga0335083, IMG submission 206716) | Soil microbial communities from Loxahatchee National Wildlife Refuge, Florida, United States - Lox_Sample_4.2 | ecosystem: Environmental > Terrestrial > Soil > Wetlands | place: USA...
GCCTTCGGTTCGAATGCTGAAGGAACCGGCGCGCCGTATTCGATTCTTGACGCACGACGAAGCGCAAGGGCTCCTAGCTGAGTTGCCGGAGCATCTGGCGGACATGGTGGCGTTCTCGCTCGGGACAGGCTTGCGGGCGGCGAATGTCACCGGTCTGCAGTGGAACCAAGTCGATTTAGCTCGACAGTTGGCGTGGATGGCGCTCGTGCGCAAGCAGGTTGGGAAGCATTCGACGTACGTGTTCAGCTTTCGCAGGAGGCCTATTAAGCAGGTCAGCAGCAAAGCCTGGTACCGGGCGCTCAAGCGCGCGGGTATTCAGGATTTCCGTTGGCATGACCTTCGGCACTGCTGGGCCTCGTGGCACGTGCAGAACGGCACGCCGCTGTTCGCGTTGCAGGAGTTGGGCGGTTGGCAGAGTCCGGGGATGGTGCGGCGTTACGCGCATCTTGCGGCCGATCACCTCGCGCCCTACGCGGAGCGCCTCTGCGCAGTGCGTGCCGTCGCGGCAGAAGACAACGGCACAAATACGGCACAGGGGGGAAAGCAAGTTAGGAATCACTAACTCGTCGGAACCGCGTTCTGATGGGTGCCGGCAGAGAGAGTCGAACTCCCGACCTTCGGTTTACAAAACCGCTGCTCTACCAACTGAGCTATGCCGGCTCCGGCGCTCGATGCGACGATCCGGCTATTTTATAACCTGGAGGTGCTTGGACCGCCGGCGTGACTTATCGGCCGGGGTTGTCGTGCCCTTGGGAGCCGAAGCGTCGGCGGGCGTAGTGGCGGCGTCCAGCGATGCGACCGGATCGGCGGCCACGGCGAACGCGAAGCCGTAGCCGGTTTCCTTGGCGAAGATGCCGGACACGGCGCTCGTGGGAACGGAAACCTCCTGCGACACGCCGTTAAAGCGCGCGCTGAATTGCACGCGATCGTTGTCGATGGTGAGCCGGCGCGTCGCGCCTGCGCTAACATTGAGCACGATCTCGCCGTTCTTCACGTATGAAGCAGGCACGCGCGTCTGCTTGTCGACCTTGACCGCGAGATAAGGGGTCAGGTTGTTGTCCGCGCACCATTCGCAGATGGCGCGGATGAGATACGGCTTGGCGGACTGCTCGGACATGGAGGGAAGGATACTACAAGGCAGCACGGCGGGCTAAATGCGACACTGGATCCCCGCCTTCGCGGGATGACGCATCCGCGTTCCAGTTGCAGGCACCTGCGTGCCTGCTCCTGGGCGGATGCGTCACTTCCGCATCCCCCGCTCTGCCGAAGTGAGCGCCTCGATGAACGCCGGGCGCGAGAAAAGCCGTTCGGCGTACTTCATGAGCGGCGCGGCCGGCTTGGGCAACGTGATGCCGTAATAATCGAGCCGCCACAAGAGCGGCGTGATCGCGACGTCGAGCATCGAGAAGTCCTCGCCCAGCATGTACTTGTGCTTGGCGAACACCGGCGCCATCTGCATCAGGCTGTCGCGGACCAGCCCACGCGCCTTGTCGAGCTGCTTCTGGTTGTTGCCCTCGAGCGTATCGATGTGCGAGAAGAGCTCCTTCTCGAAGCGATGCAGGAACAGCCGCGCGCGCGCCCGCATCAGCGGGTCGGCGGGCATCAGCTGCGGGTGCGGGAAGCGCTCGTCGATATATTCGTTGATGATGTTCGATTCGTGTAGGATGAGATCGCGCTCGACCAGCACCGGCACCTGGTTGTACGGATTCATCACCGCCAGGTCCTCGGGCTTGTGGTCCAGATCGACGTCGATGATCTGGAAGTCCATGCCCTTCTCGTGCAGCACGATGCGGCAGCGCTGGCTGAAAGGGTCGGTGGTCCCGGAATAGAGGGTCATCATGATCTTGTCCCAAGTGGGGGCGCTGCGGCCAAATGCAACCATGCGGCAGAGCGTGATGCTCGTGCCGCGTCACACGGCTGGACCGTCAGTGCACTTCTTTCCAGTAGTCGCGCTTGAGCGAATACACGAACACGAACAGCACGCCGAGGAAGATCAGCACCACGATGCCGATGTTGATGCGCTCGTGCTTGACCGGCTCGGCCATGTAATCGAGATAGTTGACGAGGTCGGCGACGAACGCCTCGTACTCCGGGCCCGAAAGCGAGCCCGGCACGTCGGGCGCCACGCTCTTCACCACGAACTTGCCGCCCGCCGCGGGCTCGACCAGCGCAAGACCCTTCGCAGCGATCGCCGCGGCTTCTGCCTTGTCGCGGTTTTCGTATTCGGTTTCGACGAGTTTCTGCGAACCCGACAGGTTCCACAACACGTGTGGCATGCCGACGTTCGGAAACACGAGGTTGTTCCAGCCGCTGGCCGTCTTCTCGTCGCGGTAGAAAGCGAGCAAATAGCTGTAAAGCCAGTCCTTGCCGCGCACGCGCGCCTCCACCGAGAGATCGGGTGGCGCGGCGCCGAGCCACGCCTTGGCGTCGGCCGGCGTCATCGCCACCGTCATCGTGTCGCCGATCTTGTCGGTAGCGAACATCAGGTTGTCCTTGATCAGCGCATCGGTGAGCCCCAGATCGGCGAGCCCCGAGTAACGCATGTATTGCGCGCTGTGGCAGTTCAGGCAATAGTTGACGAAGTTGCGCGCGCCGCGCTGCAGCGACGCCTCGCGCGCGAACCAGCTCTCCGAGGGCGCGCCGAGGAGCCGCGGCCCGCTTTCGGCGGCGAGCGCCGTGCCGCTCGCGGCGAGCAGAAGCGCGACCAGAAGGCGCTTCATCGCACCCTCTCCGGCACCGGCTTGGTCTTGTCTCGCACGGTGTACCAGGGCATCAGGACGAAGAACAGGAAGTAGATGACGGTGAGCACACGCGCCACCCAGGTCGCCCGGTCCATGGTGTCGAGCGCCTCCGCCCAGCCGCCGAATTGCCCCCAGACGGTGACCGGCACGGTTCCGAGATAACCGAGCAGCAGGAAGCAGAACACGAAGATCGCGAGCCAGGCCTTGTACAGGCCGCCGCGGTAGCGGATCGACTTGACCGCGCCTCGATCGAGCCACGGCAGGAAGCAGAAGATCATTACCGACGCCCCCATGGCGAGCACACCGTAGAACTGGGTCGGGGGAATGAAGGGGAGCATCTTCGAGGGTACCGCGCGCAGGATTGCGTAATACGGCGTGAAGTACCACACCGGCGCGATGTGCTCGGGCGTCTTCAGCGGGTCCGCCGGAATGAAGTTGTTGGATTCGAGAAAATAACCGCCAACATCCGGCATGAAGAAGACCACGATGAAGAAGATGGCGAGGAAGAACACCACGCCGACCATGTCCTTGATCGTGTAGTACGGGTGCGAATAGATGCCGTCGAGATAAATCCCGGTCTTCGGGTCCTTCGGCTGCTTCTTGATCTCGATGCCGTCCGGGTTGTTGGAGCCCACTTCGTGCAACGCCATCAGGTGCACCGCGACGATCAGCAGCAGCACCAGCGGCACGGCCGCGACGTGGAGGGCGAAGAAGCGGTTCAGCGTCACGTCCGAGATCGTGAAGTCGCCGCGGATCCAGGTGCCGAGGTCCGGGCCGATGAAGGGCACGGTCGAGAACAGGTTCACGATCACCTGCGCGCCCCAGTACGACATCTGTCCCCAGGGAAGCAGATAACCGAAGAACGCCTCGGCCATCAGCGCAAGGTAGATCAGGCAGCCGATGATCCACAACAGCTCGCGCGGCTTGCGGTAGCTCCCGTAGAGGAGCCCGCGGAACATGTGCAGGTAGACGACGATGAAGAAGGCGGAGGCCCCAGTGGAGTGCATGTAGCGGATGAACCAGCCGCCCGAGACGTCGCGCATCATGTACTCGATCGACTCGAAGGCCTTGCTCGCGTCCGGCTTGTAGGTCATCGCGAGGAAGATGCCGGTCACGATCTGCAACACCAGCACGAAGCCCGCGAGCGAGCCGAAGTAGTACCAGAAGTTGAAGTTCTTCGGTGCAACGTACTTGCCCCACTGCTCTTCCCAAAGCTTCGTGAGCGGGAAGCGGTCGTCGATCCAGGTGAGGAATCTCTGCATGAGGGCTTAAGCTCGCTTGCGTTGGTGTTCGCGTTCCTGCTGCCGGTCCGCTCAGGCGGTTTTGCTGTCCTTGTCCTCGCCGATCCGAATGCTGGTATCAGACAGGAACATGTACGGCGGAATTTCGAGATTCCTCGGCGCGGGAACGCCCTTGTAGACGCGGCCCGCGAGATCGAACTTGGATTGATGGCACGGACAGAAGAACCCGCCCAGCCAGTCGGGCCCCAGGTCGGGCGGCGCGACCTGCGGCCGGTAAGTCGGCGAGCAGCCGAGATGCGTGCAGATGCCGACCGCGACGAAGATTTCCGGTTTGATGGAACGGTCCTCGTTGCGGCAGTACTTCGGCTGCTGGTCGACTTCGGATTTCGGATCGGCCACGCGGTTATCGAGCTTGGGCAGGCTCGCGAGCATCGCCGGCGTGCGGTTGATGACCCAGACGACCTTGCCGCGCCACTCGACGGTGATCTGCTGACCGGGCTCGAGCTTGCTGATGTCGACGTCGACCGGCGCGCCGGCTGCCTTGGCGCGCTCGCTCGGCCAGAGGCTCATCGCGAAAGGCGCCGCGATGGCGACCGTGCCGATGCTTCCCCAAATCACGGACGCGCCGATCAGAAACCGGCGCTTCCCGTGGTTTACGTCTCCCTCCGCTGACATCGCCCCGGTCCTCACCCGCAAACTTTGGAATTATAAGGGATTCGCGAGCTGGGCCGGAAGCTATCGCCGCAAAAACCGTAAAGAAACAGCCGATTACAAGCCAACTGTCGCCCGGGCGCCATGTCCGTTGGGGGCGCGTGCCCCATGCTCCAGCGGCTATAATGTTCCTTTTCTCCCGGGAAAATCGCTTGCTGCGCCGCTTCTGGCTCCTTTTCGCGCAGGTCACGACCGTTTGTCTCGCCGCGCTGTTTGTCGTGGCGACGCTGCGGCCGGACCTCCTCACGCGCATCTCCGGTCGCAAGAACGTCGTGCTCGTGGAAGAGACGCCTACCACCGTCCCGGGCCCCAAGATCGAGAGCCTCGCCGACGCGGCGAAGAAGGCGATGCCTTCGGTGGTCAACGTCTACACCAGCAAGGAAGTGCGCTCGCGAAACCCCTTGCTCGAGGATCCGCTGTTGCGCCGCTTCTTCCCCGGACTCTCCGAAGGCGAGCCGCGCCGCGCGACGAGCCTCGGCTCCGGCGTCATCGTGAGCAACGAGGGTTACGTCCTCACCAACAATCACGTCATCGACGGCGCGGACGACATCCAGATCGTGCTGGCCGACGGGCGGCGCCTGCGCGCCACTGTTCGCGGCACGGATCCGGAATCGGATCTCGCGGTGCTCAAGGCCGAAGGCAAGGAGCTGCCCGCGATCACGCTGGGCTCGCTAGACAACGTGCAGGTGGGCGATACGGTGCTCGCGCTCGGCAACCCGTTCGGTTTCGGCAATACGGTCACGCACGGCATCGTGAGCGCGCTCGGCCGCAATCATCTGGGCATCAATCGCTTCGAGGACTTCATCCAGACCGACGCCGCGGTGAATCCCGGCAACTCCGGCGGCGCGCTGGTCGATTCGACGGGCAACCTGATCGGCGTCAACAGTGCGATCTTCTCGCAGAGCGGAGGCTCGCAGGGCATCGGCTTCGCGATTCCCGTGACGATCGCACGCACCGTGCTGGAGCAAATCATCCGCGACGGCGAGGTCACGCGCGGCTGGCTCGGCGTGGAACCGCAGGAGATCACACCGGAAGTGGCCGTTGCCTTTTCGCTCCAGAACGTCGACGGCGTGTTGATCCGCGGTGTGCTCAAGAACGGCCCGGCCGACCGTGCCGGCTTGCAGGTGCGCGACGTCGTGCTGGATATCGACGGCAAGCCCACCCGCGACGGGCCCGCTCTGCTCGCGCAGATCGCCTCGCTCTCGCCCGGTCAGCCCGCGAAGCTCAGAGTGTTGCGCGACAAGAAACCGATCGAGCTCTCGGTCGTCGTCGGCAAGCGGCCGAAGCCGACCGGTTGATTCTTGTTAGTCCGGGCGCAGCGAGGAAGCCGCTCTGTCATTCCGAGCGCAGCGAGGAATCTGCTGCTTCACTTCGCCGGTTCGCTGTCCTCGACGGCTTGCGCGTCGCGCTTCGCCGTCGACACGAAGCGCGCGACCAGCAGCCCCAGCTCGTAAAGCAGCCACAGCGGCACCGCGAGCATCACCTGCGAAAGCACGTCGGGCGGCGTGAAGATCGCGCCGACGACGAACGCGCCGACGATCACATAGCCACGGATCGCGCGCAGCTTCTTGAGCTCCACCACCCCGAGGTGCACGAGCACCACCACCACGACCGGCACCTCGAAGGTGATCCCGAAGGCGACGAACATGGTGAGAACGAAGGACAGGTACTTGTCGATGTCGGTCATCATCTGCACGCCGGCGGGGGTATAGCCGGCGAAGAAACCGAACGCGACCGGAAACACGATGAAATACGCGAACGCCATGCCGACGCAGAAGAAGAACACGCTGGAGACGATCACCGGCACCGCCAGCCGCTTCTCGTGCTGGTAGAGGCCCGGCGCGACGAACGCCCACATCTGATAGAGCACGTAGGGCAGCGCGACCAGGAACGCGACCATGAGCGTCAGCTTGAGCGGCACCAGGAACGTGCCGGTGACGTCGGTCGCGATCATCGTGCTTCCCGCAGGCAGCGCCTTCAGCAGCGGCGCCGCGAGCACGGCGTAGATCTGCTTCGCGAAGGGGAACAGGCACAGCAGCACGGCTACGACCGCGACGATCGAGCGCAGCAGACGGCTGCGCAGCTCGATCAGGTGCGAGATGAAGGTTTCCTGCGTGTCGTCGGGCGCGGTCAACGATTCGGGCCTACTGGCGCTCGAAGCCCGGAAGCGCTGCCTGGCGCGGCGCCTCCGCGCTCTTACCTTCCGGCGGCGGCGCTGGTGTGGTTGCGCTTGTCGCGGACGCTGCCTGGTGCTGCGCATCCGGCGTCGCATTGGCAGCTTCGGCCGCGTTCAATTGCGCCTCGACCGACCGAACGCCGGTCTCGACTTCCCGCGCAGCGCTCGTCATCGACGTCTCGATGTCGCGGGCCGCGTCCTGAACCTGCGTCTGCAGCTTGCGCAGCTCGTCGATCTCCATCTCGCGGTTGATGTCCGCCTTGACCTCGTTCACGTAACGTTGCAGGCGGCCGAACATGTGCCCGAGCGTGCGCGCGACCTTCGGCAGTTTTTCCGGGCCGATGACGATCAGCGCCACGACGGCGATGACGGCGATCTCGGAAAAGCCGACGTCGAACATGGTTGCGGCGGGGCTGCCGCGCGACTCCGCTCGGGGGTCGCGCTTACTGCGTCTTTTCCTTCTTCGCCTCGCCCTCGATGGTCGTGCCGGCGGGGATCTGCTGCGGCGGCTCCGGGCTGTGACCTTCGTCCTCGGAGCCCTTCATACCGTCCTTGAATCCCTTCACGGCGCCGCCGAGATCTTTGCCGATGTTGCGCAGCTTCGCGGTGCCGAAGATCAGCACGACGACCAGGAGCACGATCAGCCAGTGCCAGATGCTCAGTCCACCCATGTTCCCTCTCCTTTCAAGCGCCCGGTCTCGGCATCATCCGCCCGAGCGGCTCGGGACCGCCGAGCACATGCAGGTGCAGATGCATCACTTCCTGCCGGCCGACGCGTCCCGTGTTGATGATCGTGCGGTAGCCGTCCGGAAGTCCCTGCTCGCGGGCGAGCCGTCCCGAGAGCGCCAGCATCCGGCCCAGAAGCCCCGCATCTTCCATCGTCGCGTCCGCAAGCGTGGCAATGTGCCGCTTCGGGATCATCATGAAGTGGACCGGCGCCTGCGGATGGATGTCGTGAAAGGCGAAGATCTCGGCGTCCTCGTAGACCTTCTTCGACGGAATCTCGCCGCGAGCGATCTTGCAGAAGATGCAGTCATCCATGGCTGTCGTATGCGATCGGCGCCCGAGATCGGGAGGCGGCCGTGGTCACGCGTCACAGCCGTGCCGCTTTCTCCTGCAGTCCGGAAACGCCTTCGCGGCGCTCCAGCTCGGCCAGCACGTCCTCGGGTCCAAGCCCGTTCTTCACCAGCACCACGAGGCAGTGAAACCACAGGTCGGCGATCTCCGCCGTCAGGCGAATCTTATCACCGTCCATGGCGGCCATGACCGCTTCGGTGGCCTCTTCGCCGATCTTCTTGACCATGGCTTCGTCGCCCTTCGCGAACAGCGTTGCGACGTACGAGGTGGCGGGATCGGCGCTGCGGCGCTTCGCTATCGTCCGCGTGACCCGGCGCAGGATGTCGCGGTCCATCGTCAGGTCGGTGGTCGCCTGCGGGGCGCCGTCGCCCATCTTCGCACTGTTCTTGCTCATGACCTCATGTGCCGTAAATGGTCTTCGGATCCTTCAGTATCGGGTCGACGACGCGCCAGGCATCGTCTTCGAGCCGCTGGAAGAAACAGCGGTGCCGTCCGGTATGACAGGCGATTCCGCCGGTTTGTTCGACGATGAGCAGGATCGCGTCGTTGTCGCAGTCGAGCAGGATTTCACGCACCCGTTGCACGTGGCCCGACGCCTCACCCTTGCGCCAGAGCCTGCGGCGCGAGCGCGACCAGTAGTGGGCTTCGCGCGTTGCCGCGGTGCGCTCGAGCGCGTCGCGATTCATCCACGCCTGCGTGAGCACGGTGCCGGTATCGGCCTCCTGCGCGATTGCGGGCACCAGTCCGTCGGCGTTCCAGTTCACTGCGTCGAGCCATTTCATGGCGGTTGAGCGTTGATCATCCAGCGTAGCGCCCGATTCTACGCTCAACACCGAACCCCTACCGCTCGACGCCCCCTGCGCTTGCCGCCGCGCGACGCACGTTCAGCGGACCTCGATGCCGGCCGCCGCCATCGCGACTTTCGCCTGTCCGATCGTGTACTCGCCGTAGTGAAAGATCGAGGCCGCGAGCACGGCGTCGGCACCGCCGAGCAGCACGCCGTCGACGAGGTCCTGCAGGCTTCCCACGCCTCCCGAGGCAATGACCGGAACGTCGACCGCGTCGACCACCGCCCGGGTGAGCTCGATGTCAAACCCCGTCTTCGCACCGTCGCGATCCATGCTGGTCAGCAGGATCTCGCCCGCGCCGAGACCGGTCACGCGACGCGCCCATTGCACCGCGTCGAGCCCGGTCGAGCGGCGCCCGCCGTGCGTGTACACCTCCCAGTACCCAGGTCCCGCCCTCCGCGCGTCGATTGCAGCCACGATGCACTGCGAACCGTAGCGGCGTGCGGCTTCGCCGATGAGCTCCGGCGTATTCACCGCGGCGGTGTTGATGCTCACCTTGTCCGCGCCGGCGTTGAGCAGCGTGCGGATTTCGTCGACCTTCGATACGCCGCCCCCGACGGTCAGCGGAATGAAGACCTGATCCGCGACCGCCTCGATCATGTCGTAGAGCAGCGGCCGCGTCTCGACGCTCGCCTGGATGTCGAGGAACGCCAGCTCGTCGGCGCCCTGCTCGTCGTAGCGGCGAGCAACTTCGACCGGATCGCCGGCGTCGCGCAGATTGACGAAGTTGATGCCTTTCACGACGCGGCCGTGCGCCACGTCGAGACAGGGGATGATGCGTTTGGCGAGACCTATTTTTTTTCGCCCTTCGCGGCCTTGAGCGCCGCCTTGAAATCGAGCGTGCCCTCGTAGAGCGCGCGGCCCGCGATGGCACCGCACACGCCTTCGCTCTCGTAGGCGGCCAAATCCTTGATGTCTTTCAGCGTGGCGATGCCGCCGCTCGCGATGACCGGCACTTTCAGCTCGCGCGCGAGCTTGGCAGTGGCTTCGATGTTCACTCCGATCAGCATCCCGTCGCGGCCGATGTCAGTGTAGACGATGGCTTCCACGCCGTAGTCCTGGAACTTCTTCGCCAGGTCGACGACGTCGTGGCCCGTCATCTTCGACCAGCCGTCGGTCGCGACCTTGCCCTCGCGCGCGTCGAGCCCGACGATGATGTGTCCCGGGAAGGCATAACAGGCGTCGTGCAGGAAGCCGGGATTCTTCACCGCTGCCGTGCCGATGATCACATAGGTGATGCCGTCGTCGAGATAACGCTCGACCGTGTCGAGATCGCGAATCCCGCCGCCGAGCTGCACCGGGATTTCCTCGCCGATCACGCTCACCACCTCGCGTATCGCCAGCTCGTTGCGCGGCCGGCCGGCAAACGCGCCGTTGAGATCCACCAGGTGCAGCCGCTGCGCGCCCAGCTCGAGCCAGTGTTGCGCCATCGCCGCCGGATCCTCCGAGAACACCGTTGCCGACTGCATCTCGCCCTGCTTCAGGCGAACGCAGTGACCGTCCTTGATGTCGATCGCGGGGATGATATGCATGGCGGCAGGGTGGCGACGCGATGTCGCTGCCGTGGTGACGCGCGCTTAAGACCGATTCTGAATGCGCTTCAGACGCGCCCGTTCCAGGCGACGAAATTGGAGAGCAACTGGAGACCGGCGCGTTGGCTCTTTTCCGGATGAAACTGCACGGCGAAGATATTAGCGCGGGCAATGGCGCAAGTAAACGATGTTGGATAGGCGACCGTCGCCGCCGTCACGCCCTCCTCGTCGGGCACGGGAAAATAGCTGTGCGCGAAGTAGAAACGCGAGTCGTCGTCGATGCCCAGCCACAGGGGATGCTCGCGCAGGCGCCTGACCGGGCTCCACCCCATGTGCGGAACCTTGAGCCGGCCGCCTTCCGCGTCGTTCATCGCGGCCTCGCGGAAACGCACGACATGGCCTGCGATAACGCTTAAGCCCGGAGTGGGCCCTTCCTCGCTGTCGTCGAAGAGCATCTGCAGCCCGAGGCAGATGCCGAGAAACGGTCGATCGTGCGCCGTGTCCCGCACCACCTCGGTAAGCCCGCTCGCCTTGAGGCAACGCATGCAATCGGGCATCGCGCTCTGGCCGGGCAGCACCACCCGGTCCGCGTCGCGGATATCCGCTGGATCGGAGCTCACCACGATGGTGCATTCCGGCGCAACGTAGCGCAGCGCCTTGGCCACCGAGCGCAGATTGCCCATTCCGTAGTCGACGACGGCGATGTCGGACATGGGAAGCGAGGGGGTAGGGACTCGATCCGGCCCTAAAGCGTTCCCTTCGTCGAAGGCACCCCGCTCGCGCGCGGATCGAGCGCCACCGCCATGCGCAGCGCCCGTGCAAAAGCCTTGAACACCGTTTCGGCCTGGTGATGCGCGTTCTCGCCGCGCAGGTTGTCGACGTGCAGCGTCGCGAGCGCGTGGTTCACGAAGCCCTGGAAGAACTCATGCGTCAGATCGACGTCGAAGCCGCCGATCATGGCACGCGTGAACGACACGTGGTACTCGAGCCCGGGACGCCCCGACAGATCGAGCACGACGCGCGAGAGCGCCTCGTCGAGCGGGACGTAGGCGTGCCCGAAGCGGGCGATACCCGCCTTGTCGCCGAGTGCCTGCTTGACCGCCTGCCCCAGCGCGATGCCGACATCCTCCACGGTGTGGTGGGCATCGATGTGCAGATCGCCCTCGGCCCTCACGGTGAGATCGAGCATGCCGTGCCGCGCCACCTGGTCGAGCATGTGATCGAGGAATGGCACTCCGGTGGCGAGCTCCGCTTTCCCGGTCCCGTCGAGATTCACCGTCACGGCAATCGTCGTTTCCTTGGTGCGGCGCTCGACCCGCGCGATGCGGGTGGCGGCGACATCGTTCTTTCTGGTCATGGGCAAAGTTCCGCGCAGGCGGCGAGCAATTGATCGTTTTCGGTCGGCGTACCGACCGTGATGCGCAGGCAGTTGGCCGTGAGCGGATGCCAGCCGTGGAGGTTCTTCACCAGGATGCGTCGCGCTCTCAGCCCTTCGAATACGCGCGTCGCGTCGTCGAGGCGAAGCGTGATGAAATTGGTTGCACTGGCATAGACCGTTGCACCATGCAGGCGGGCGAGCGCCGCGCCGAGCCGCGTCCGTTCGGCTCGGATCGCGCTCGCCTGCCCGGCGATCCAGCTTCGGTCGGCGATGAGCGCCGCGACGGCCGCCTGCGTCAGAGCGTTCACATTATACGGCTGGCGCATCTTGTTGAATTCGGCGATCCATTCGGGCGCCGCGACCGCATACCCGAGCCGCAGTCCAGCCATGCCGACCTTGGACATCGTGCGCAGGACGAGAAGATTGGCGAACTCGGAAAGGCGCGACAGGAACGTCGCCTCCGCGAAGGCGTAGTAGGCCTCGTCGACGACGACGAGCCCCGGCGCCGCGCGCAGGATCGCCTCCACGTCGCGTGCCGCGAACAGATTGCCGGTCGGATTGTTCGGATAGGCGAGGTACACGAGCGCAGGATGCTCACGCTCGATCGCGGCAAGCATGGCCGCGCGGTCGAGGCCGAAGTCCGGCTTGAGCGAAACGCCGACGTAGCGCATGCCGGAGTGGAGCGCGTTCATCCGGTACATCACGAACGAAGGTTCCGGCGCGAGCATCACTGCGTCCGGCCCGGCGAGGGTCGCCGTGATGATCTGGATCAGCTCGTCGGAGCCGTTGCCGAGGATGAGGCCGAACTCGTCGGGAATCGCGAACGCGCGGCGCAGGGCGGCGCGCAACGCGTCGCCACCACCGTCGGGATAGCGATTGATCGGAACCTGCGCGAGCGCGGCTTCCAGCCGCGACTTGGCGGCCTTGGGCAGCGGATACGGGTTTTCCATGGCATCGAGCTTCACCATGCCGTCCGCTTTCGCGACCGCGTAGGCGGAAAGCGCGCGGATCTCGGGGCGAACGAGCGCGGCGACGAGCTCTGCGGCGCCCGCACCCGGCGCGCGGTCGTTCACGGCGCGTCCACCCGGAGGGCGGCGCTTTTGGCGTGCGCCGGGAGACCTTCGCCCTCGGCGAGCGTCGCCGCGACGGGGCCGAGCGCGCGTGCGCCCTCGCGCGACAGTGCAATCACGCTGCTCCGCTTCTGAAAATCGTAGACGCCGAGCGGCGAGGAGAAGCGAGCGCTGCGCGAGGTGGGCAGCACGTGATTCGGCCCGGCGCAGTAATCGCCCACCGCTTCCGAGCTGAAGTGACCGAGGAAGATCGCCCCGGCGTTGTGGATGCGCGCAAGCAGCGCCTCGGGGTCGGCCACCGCCAGCTCGAGGTGCTCCGGGGCGATGCGGTCCGCGATGGCGCAGGCCTCGCCGAGATCGCGCAGCTTGACGAGCGCGCCGCGGCGCCCGAGCGAAGCGCCGATCACGTCGCGCCGCGGCATCGCGGGTAGCTCGCGCGCCATGCTGGCGGCAACCGCGTCGATCAGCGCCGCGTCGGGCGTGAGCAGCATCGCCTGTGCCGACTCGTCGTGCTCGGCCTGCGAGAAAAGATCCATCGCGATCCAGTCGGCGTTCGCGGTGGAGTCGGCGATGACAAGAATCTCCGACGGACCCGCGATCATGTCGATGCCGACAGTGCCGAACACGCGGCGCTTGGCGGCCGCTACGTAGACGTTGCCGGGACCGACGATCTTGTCGACCGCTGGAACTGTCGCGGTGCCGTAGGCGAGCGCCGCAATCGCCTGTGCCCCGCCGATCGCAAATGCCCGCGTGACCCCGGCGAGATGCGCAGCGGCAAGGACGAGAGGGTTCCTGACGCCGTCCGGCGTGGGCACGACCATGATGATCTCGGCCACGCCCGCGACCTTCGCCGGCAGCGCGTTCATCAGCACCGACGAGGGATACGCAGCCTTGCCTCCAGGCACGTATAGACCCACGCGCGCGAGCGGTGTGACCCGCTGTCCGAGCCGCGTGCCGTCGCTCTCCGTGAACGACCATGATTCGGCGCGCTGCCGCTCGTGAAAAGCGCGAATGCGGTGCGCCGCTAGCTCGAGCGCCTCGCGGTGCCATCCGGCGAGGGTCGTGAATGCGCTTTCCAGCTCCGCGGAAGATAGCACGAGCGCGGCGACACTTGACGCGCGCACGCGATCGAAACGCGCCGTGTAGTCGAGGATCGCCGCGTCGCCGCGCGTTCGGACATCGGCGATGATCGCCGCCACCGCGACGTCGACCGACTCGTCCTGGGCCGCGTCAAAGCCAGTCAGCCGGGCAAGGCTGGCGTCGAAGTCCGGCGAAGACGAATCGAGGCGGGCGATCTCAACCATGGACAGCCGCTGCCGCAGCAATCGCCTCAATGAGCGGCTGCACCTGGTCGCGCTTCAATTTGAGCGCCGCGGGATTGACGATCAGCCGCGTGCTGATCGGACGGATTTCCTCGACCACGACGAGATCGTTCGCCTTCAGCGTGTTGCCGGTGCTGACCAGGTCGACAATCGCGTCGGCGAGCCCCATCAACGGCGCCAGCTCCATCGAACCGTACAGGCGGATCAGATCGACGTGCATGCCCTTGCTGCCGAAATGCTCGCGTGCGGTCGTCACATACTTGCTCGCTACCTTGAGCCGCGCACCGCGCCTCATCGCGCCGGCGTAGTCGAAATCGCGCCGCGCGGCGACCACCATCTTGCAGCGGCCGATGCCGAGGTCGAGCGGCTGATAGAGCCCTTCACCGCCGTGCTCGAGCAGCACGTCCTTGCCCGCCACGCCGAGGTCCGCAGCGCCGTACTGCACGTAAGTGGGCACGTCGGCGGAACGAACGATGAGGAAGCGCAGATCGGGGCGATTGCTGTCGATGACGAGCTTGCGGGAGGTCTCGGGATCCTCGGCCGGAGCGATGCCGGCGCGCGCGAGCAGCGGCAGCGTCTCGTCGAAGGTGCGCCCCTTGGCGAGGGCGAGAGTAAGGGACGGCACGGCGCGCTCTCGATAGAGCGCTCATTCTAGCGGAGAATCCCAGGGAACCTTAGCTCTCGCGCCGGATGCGCGCGCCGAGCGCGCAGAGCTTGTCCTCGATCCGCTCGTAGCCGCGATCGAGGTGATAGATGCGGTCGATGGTCGTGCGGCCTTCGGCGGTCAGCCCGGCGATGACGAGGCAGGCGGAGGCGCGCAGGTCGGTGGCCATGACGCTGGCGGCGGTGAGCCGCGGCACGCCCTTGACGATCGCCGTGTTGCTCTCGACCTCGATGTCGGCGCCGAGGCGCTTGAGCTCCTGCACGTGCATCATCCGGTTCTCGAAGATCGTCTCGGTGATGACCGAGGTGTCGTCGGAGATGCTCATGAGCGCCATCAATTGCGCCTGCATGTCGGTCGGAAAGCCCGGGTAGGGAGCGGTGCGCAGGCTCACCGACCTGAGCGGGCCGCGGCGCGCGAGGCGGATCACGGAGTCGTCGCTTGCGATCTCGGCCCCCGCCTCGGCGAGCTTCTCGAGCACCGCCTGCAGCGTGTCGGCGCGCGCGCCGGTGAGCGTGATCTCGCCGCCGGCGGCCGCGGCCGCCGTGAGGTAGGTGCCCGTCTCGATGCGGTCGGGCATGATCGCGTGGGTCGCGCCGTGGAGCTGCGCGACGCCCTCGATGACGATGCGATCGCTGCCGGCGCCGGTGATTCTCGCCCCCATGGCGTTGAGACACGCGGCAAGATCGGCTACCTCCGGCTCGCGCGCTGCGTTCTCGAGGAGCGTCACCCCTTCGGCCAGCGTCGCAGCCATCATCAGGTTCTCGGTGCCGGTCACCGTAACGACTTCGAACAGGAATTGCGCACCGGTGAGCCGCTTCGCCTTGGCGTCGATGTAGCCGTGATCGAGATCGATCTCCGCACCCATCGCCTGCAGACCCTTGACGTGCTGATCGACGGGCCGCAGCCCGATCGCGCAGCCGCCGGGAAGCGAGACGCGCGCCTCGCCGCAGCGCGCAAGGAGCGGCCCGAGCGCCAGGATCGACGCCCGCATCGTCTTCACCAGCTCATAGGGCGCGAGCGGCCATTCGATTGCCGCGGCCGACAGCGTGAGCACACCGTTGTCCTCAGCGGCGGCCACCCCCATCTGCCCGAGGAGCGAGTGCATCGTGCGCACGTCGTTGAGCCGCGGAACGTTGCTGAGCGTCAGCGGCTCCGGCGTAAGCAGCGCCGCGCACAGGAGAGGCAGGGCCGCGTTCTTGGCGCCCGAGACGCGCGTCTCGCCCGCGAGCGGAACGCCGCCGTCGATGACGAGCTTATCCATTCGTGCGCTCTCTCGCGCTCCACTCGGCAGGCGTGACGGTCGTCATCGAGAGCGCATGGATCTCCTCGCGCATGCGCGTTCCGAGCGCGCCGTAGACGAGCTGGTGGCGCTTCACCCGGCTCAAGCCCTCGAAGGCACTGCTCACGATCAGCGCGTCGAAATGCTGTCCATCGCCGCTCACCTCGACGCGGTCGCAGGCGAGCGCGGAGGCGATGGCGCTCTTGATGGAATCAGGTGTGGTCACGGCTAGGGCCTGTAAACGCTATGGGCGCAGACGCGAACGGGTGGCTGCCGAAAACGCCCATCGCCGCGTTGCAAAGTCTCGCTGGGCTGCCTGCCCGCCTTCGCCATTGTGCCTTGCGCTGGGCGTTTTCGGCGACGCAACGCGTTTGCGTCCATAGCGTTCACAGGCCCTAATGGCGGAGCTTGTAGCCCCGCTGCAGGAGCACGAGTGTGAGCGCCATCAGAACGACGCAGAATGACGCGGCGACGGCGAGGCTGGAGGCCGGCGCGATATCGGACAATCCGAAGAAGCCGTAGCGGAAGCCGTCGATCATATAGAAGAACGGGTTGAAGCGCGACAGCGCCTGCCAGAACGGCGGCAGCGTGTGGATCGAGTAGAACACGCCCGACAGAAAAGTGAGCGGCACGATGAGAAAGTTCTGGAACGCCGCGAGCTGGTCGAACTTGTCGGCCCACATGCCGGCAATGAGCCCCAGCGTGCCGAGGATCGCGCTGCCGAGCAGCGCGAAGGCGAGCGCCCACAGCGGATGCTCGAGTGAAATGGGGGCGAACCAGATCGTGACCGCGAGCACCCCCGCGCCGACCGCAAGTCCGCGCACCATCGCGCCCAGAACGTACGCCGCGTACATGTCGAGCGGCGAGAGCGGAGGCAGCAGCACGAAGATGAGATTGCCGGTGATCTTCGACTGGATGAGCGAGGACGAGCTGTTGGCAAACGCGTTCTGCAGCACCGACATCATCACCAGCCCGGGAACGAGGAAGGCGGTGTAGCGCACCCTGCCGTCGAACACCGACACGCGCGACTCGAGCACGTGCGAGAAGATGAGGAGGTAGAGGAGCGCGCTCAGCACCGGCGCCAGGATCGTCTGGAAGCTCACCTTCCAGAAGCGCAGCAGCTCCTTGTAGAGAAGCGTCAGCCAGCCGCTGCCGAGTGCAGGAATCATAGCCTCAATGCGCCCTCGCCATAATGCGCAGGAAAACCTGCTCGAGATCGGCTTCCTGCAGCGAAAGCTCCTCGATCGCCGTGCCCTGCGCTCGCAGCGCCGCGAGCAGGCGCTCGAGCTCCGCATAGTCGCGGAGCGACAGAAGGTAGCTGTGGTCATCCTCGCGCAGGATGCGCGAGCGCCAGTCCTCCGGCAGCGTCGGCGCGGTGAGGCGCACCGTCAACCCGGCGAAGGACGAGAGCAGCTTCTGCTTGGTGTCGAGCGCGACGACGCTTCCCGCCTTCAGCATTGCGATGCGCCCGCACAGCGCCTCGGCTTCCTCGAGATAGTGCGTGGTGAGAATGATCGTGTGCCCGTCCTGGTTCAGCTTGCGGATGAACGACCACAGGCTCTGCCGAAGCTCGACGTCGACGCCGGCGGTCGGCTCGTCGAGCACGATCACCGGGGGTTTGTGCACCAGCGCCTGTCCGACCAGCACTCGCCGCTTCATGCCGCCGGAGAGCGCGCGCATGTTGGCGTCGGCCTTCGCGGTCAGATCGAGATGGTGAAGCAACTCGTCGATCCAGTCGCCCGCGTCGCGCAGGCCGAAGTAGCCGGCCTGGATCGCAAGCGTCTCGCGCACGGTGAAGAACGGATCGAACACCAGTTCCTGCGGGACGACGCCCAGCAGCCGCCGCGCCTTGCGGTAATCGGTGACGACGTCGTGCCCGAGAACGCGCGCCTCGCCGCTGTCGGCGCGCGTAAGCCCGGCGAGGATCGAGATGAGCGTGGTCTTCCCCGCGCCGTTCGGCCCCAGCAGGCCGAAGAATTCGCCGGGCTCGACGGCGAGGTCGACGCCAGCGAGCGCCTGCACGTTGCCGAAGCGGCGCGCGACGCGGACGATCTCGACAGCCGGCGTCACGCCGTAGCGGGCGAACGCACGCCGTCGGAGGCGAGCAGCTCTTCGACTCCGTAGAGCGCTGCGAGCGCGGTGAGGCTGGGTGGGATGCCGGTAAACGCGATCGTCTTGCCTTCGGCCGCGGCGCGCCGCTTCCAGGCGAGGAGCAGCGCCACCGCCGCGGAGTCGAGAGCCTGCACTTCGCCGAGCGCGACGATACCCGACGGCGGCAGCACCGCGTCGCGGCTCGCGGCGAGCACGCGAGCCGTGCTGTCGATGGTAAGCGCACCCGAGACCGACCAGGTGTCGCCCGCGAAGAACGCTCCCGTGTCGCGCCGCTCGCTCATTTCGCCGGCGGCGCCTTGTTCTTGTC
>Ga0335083_10004189_pt1 | contig 18449 bp, 15 predicted proteins | sample Lox_Sample_42_FD_206716 | JGI IMG/M metagenome (GOLD analysis project Ga0335083, IMG submission 206716) | Soil microbial communities from Loxahatchee National Wildlife Refuge, Florida, United States - Lox_Sample_4.2 | ecosystem: Environmental > Terrestrial > Soil > Wetlands | place: USA...
CGGGGCAGAGCCATCTGAGCCCGGACGAGGTGGTCGCGATGGGCGCCGCGATCCAGGCGAGCGCCCTCGCGGGCACCGACCGTCGAAAGAGCGCGATTCCGCCGCCGCCCGCCGCGGCACGGCGCGCGAGCACGCAACCCGGCGTCGGTCGCGGCACGCTGCCGAGCGGCGGACCACGAGCGCCCGCGGAAGCCGGTGTCGGGCGGCTGCGCCTGAGCAGCATGGTCGAGCCGGGCGAAAACGGCCCGGACACGAAACCCTTCGAGCCGCGCCAGAAGATGCCGACGCGACCCGGGCTGCAGCCGCCCGCGCGTCCGCCCGGCCCGCCGCCGACGGCACAGCCGTCCGGGACGCTCACGGGGCTCGGCAACCGCGCGCGCGTGAAGACCGGTTCGGGGCTCGGTCCGGACGCGGAGTCCGCGCGCGGGCGGGTCGAAGCGCCGCTGCCGAACTTCCCCGCGTCGAGCCCACCCGCCGAGGCGCACGTGACGCCGGTGGTCGCCGCGCCCGAACCCGCGAGCGCCCTCGACGAAGTGACGCAGCGCTATCGCGAGACGGCCGGGGCCGCGCCGGCAAGCGCACCGGCGTCGTCGCCCGTCGAGAGCGTGCCGCCGAGCGCGCTCGAGGCGCTGCTCGACGAAGCGCCGCTCGACGAAACCTCGCTGCCGCTGCCCGAAATCCCGGACGACGTCCCGACGCGCGTCGGCTCGTCGCCGGTCTCGCAGGTGCCGCCGAGCTCGGGACGCGTGATCCCGGCGGCTCCGGTGCTCTCCGTGCCGGCTCCGCTCTACTCCGTGCCCGCCCCGGTGCTGGTCGACGTGACGCCGCTCACGCTCTCGGTCGAGACGGTGGGCGGCTATTGCGACGCGCTCATCGCTCGCAACACGCCCGTTCCGTGCGACCGCACGCGCACCTTCGTCACCGCGGCCGACAACCAGACGATCGTGCGTGTCCGCGTCGGGCAGGGCGAGTCGGCGCGCTTCGGCGAGAACACGCTGCTCGGAGAGCTCGAGCTCTCCGCGTTGCGCCCTGCACCGCGCGGCACGGTCGAGATCGCCGTCACGTTCGCGCTCGACACGAACGGCATGCTCGACGTGAGCGCGCGCGACGTCGCCACGGGTCACGCGACGCAAGCGCAGCTCTATCTCGTGGGCCTGCCCGGCGCGCGCGAGCTCGAAGGGCTCGCGGCGCGCCACGCGGCGCAGCGCGCGGGATGACGCGCGTGTCCGACAGCGAATCCCCGCCCCCGAGCCTCGATCTCGAGCATCTCGCTGCCTGGGCGGACGTGCTCGACGAAGCGAACTACTACGAAATACTCGGTGTGCTCCACATCGCGGACGCGGGCGCGATCCGAGACGCGTTCCACGAATTCGCGCTCGCGTTCCATCCGGACGCCCAGCTCGACCTCGGGCCGGAGGAGCGCAAGGTCGTCGCGCAAGTCTTCCAGCGCGGCGTCGAAGCGTACCGCGTGCTCTCCGCGGACGAACTCCGCGCCCGCTACGATCTCGCGCTCGCGAAAGGACTGCTTCGTCTCGAGGGCGAGAGCGAACGTCGAGCCACGGGCGCGCGCTCGCTCGACGAGCTCTGCACTTCCGCCGCCGCGAAGCTCCACGCGAAGCGCGCGGAGGACTTCATCACGCAAGGCGAGCTCGGCCGAGCCGCCGACGAGCTCCTGCGTGCGCTCCGCGCGGAGGAGGGACCGAACGCCGAGCTCGCCGAACGCCTCCAGGCCTTGAACATCCTTTCGCGCCTCGGCGGTCCTCCGGACCGGCCGTGACGGGCCGAACGGGGGCCAAGGAAACGCGGAGGTGGCGTGTCTAATCGGGTTTCCCTCGCCATCTCGGCTCCGGCTGGCGCGGCGCCGCGAACCTGGCTAAAAGGATCGGCCCCCAGGCCATTTTTCGGCCGTACGGTGGGCTGCTCTAGACCGAACCGCGCCCCTCACCGTATTTTGCGCTGGCCCCCGAGACCGGGGGCGTTGCGAGGCCGCTAGTGAAGATCTCCTGTCCCTCCTGCTCAGCCAAGTATTCGATCTCCGACGAGAAGGTCGTTTCTCGCCTGGCCAAAATCCGCTGCCGCAAGTGCGGAGCCACCATCGTGATCGACGGTAAAGTGAATCCTCCCAATGTGACCACCAGCGCCGGGGGCGACGCGCCCGACGCGCACGAACACGCGGAAGCAGCCGGCGCCGAGTACTCGGTCGACCTGGGCGAAGGCGATCAACGAACGATGCCGCTCGGCGACATCGTCGCCGCCTACAACGCGGGGCAGATCACCGGCGAAACCTACGTGTGGGCCGACGGCTTCGCCGATTGGAAGCCGCTCTCCGACGTGCAGGAGATCGTGGACGCGCTCCACTCCGCGTCCGGTGGTGCTGCACGCGGCTCGGCTCCGCAAGCCGCGCCCGCGCCCGCGCCGTCGCCGTGGGAAGCGAAACCGCAGGTGACTCCGAGTCCGGCGCGCGCCGCGGCCAAACCCGCGCGCGGCGGCTCGAGCGATCTGTTCGGGCGCATCGAGCGCGCCGGGGCAGAAGAGGACGTTTCGACGAGCGCGCCGGAAGCGGGCGGCTCCGCGACGGGCTCGCGCAACGAGTCGTCGGTGTTGTTCTCGCTGAGCGCGCTCACCTCCGCGTCGAAGCCGTCGGCCACCGGCACGCGCTCGTCTGCGGCGGCCACGAGCAGCGCGTCGCGCGAGGACTCGGGCCTCATCGATCTCAAAGCGCTCACCGCGGCGGCCGTCAAAGCGGAACCGGTCGGCGGCGGCATGGCCGCTCCGGTCATGACTCCGCTCGCCGCGTCGCCGCTCGGCGTCGCCGCCCCGCTCGGGTTGGGCTCGCCGCTCGGCACGGCCGGGCTCGTCGGCGATCAGGCGCCGGCCAAGAGCAAGACCGGCCTCTACTTCGCGATCGCGATCGTCGTCGGCGCCGTGATCATCGCGCTCGCCGTGATCCTGAAGCCGGCGCCCGCGCCGGTCGTCGTGGTGCCGCCCACCCCGCCGCCTCCGGCGCCGGTGCTCCCGTCGGCCGCTCCTACGCCGACGCTCGCCGCGACCCCGCCGGCCACCGGCTCGCCGAGCGCGGAGCCGTCCGCGTCCGCCGCCGAAACGACGAAGAAGAAGGTCGCGGTCGGCGCCGTCCACCACGCGAGCAGCGGCGGCGGCGCGAAGAAACCAAGCACGTCGTCCGGTTCGGGCGACAGTGATTCGACGCCGGCGCCCGCGCCCAAGCCGAAGAGCGGCAACTGCGGCTGCGCGCCCGGCGATCTGCAGTGCGCCATGCGCTGCAGCGCGCATCACTGATTCACACCGCGCCCGAGCGAGGATGAGCAAGGCGAGCCTCGGGCCGATCCTGCCGGAGTGGAGCGGCATCCACTCCATTCACTATCAATTCCTCTCGAACCAGCAGCACATGCTGGTCGACGCTCAGCGGACGGGCGCCTACCACCGCGGCATCACCCACAACCGCGCCGACTTCGAGGGCAAGACGGTCCTCGACGTCGGCGCCGGGACGGGCATCCTCTCGCTTTTTGCGGCGCAAGCGGGCGCGCGCAAGGTGTACGCGTGCGAGGGCACGCCGTCGTCCGAATACGCGCGCGCTCTCGTCGAGGCGAACGGCTACGCCGACCGCATCGAGGTCGTTCGCTCGCGCCTCGACGCGCTCGAGCTGCCCGAGCAGGTCGACGTGATCATCTCGGAGCCGTGGGGCTTTTTCCTCTTCCACGAGCGGATGGTCGAAGCCTTCCTCATCGCGCGCGATCGCTTCCTCAAGCCGGGCGGACGCATGTTCCCGACGAGCGGGCGCGTCTGGCTCGCGCCGTTCACCGACCCGAGGCTCTTTCAGGATCGCGTCACGTCCGCGGCCTTCTGGGAGCAGCACGACTTTTACGGCCTCGATCTCACGGCCATGGCGCAGACGGCGACGGACGAGCTCTTCTGGATGCCGGCGCTCGGCCACGTGCCGCCGCGCCAGCTGATGGCGAGCCCGAGCGTGCACGCGTTCGACTTCGAGCGCATGCCGCTCGCCGACCTCGCCGAGATCAGGCTGCCGTTCGAGTTCGTCGCGTCGCACCCGGGCCCGATCAACGGACTCGCGGGCTGGTTCGACGTGTCGTTCGACGGCACGACCGAGCGCGTGGTTCTGAGCACCGCCCCGGACGCGATCGAGACGCACTGGCTCCAGCTGCGCTTCGTGCTCAAAGACCCGTTCCTGGTCTCGATCGGCGATCGGTTGAGCGGCTCGCTCGTCCTCCAAGCGAACCCGCAGTCGAGCTACACGGCCACGTTCGAAGCGACGCTGAACGGCGCCTCGCTGCCGAGCGCGGTGTTCGGCATTCACGGCTATTTCCCCTACGAGAGCGACGACTGAGCACCGCCCACCCCGCTCGTCTAACGGTGCGGGTAACTGAAGATCGTGCGGGCGCGCAGGTTGCGTGATTGGTGCTCGCCGGGCGGCGGGCTGTCTTGCTCGACGAGCAGCGCCTCGAACGAGACGATGGTGTCCGCGTCGCGCCCCGTGCGCTTCGGATAGAGCAGCACCCACTCCTCGAACGCCTGCCAGTAATCGGGTGTCCAAGGCATGCGCAAGACGTAGGCGAAGAAGAGGACGTCCATGCCGAGCCGCGGCGGGATGGTCCTGCCCGGATGCCGGTTTGCCGGGCTCGCCGCTTCGTTGAACGGATCCACGTGACGCCCGTCGCGCGTCACGGCGTCCACCACGATGTCCAAATCACCGAACGGCGGATCGGGCGCGTACATCGCCCAACCCTGATAGGCCTGCAGGTAGGCCGCGGTCGCGTGCATCCATTTCGGCTGCCATTCGGGCTTCACGTGCGTGAGCGTCGTGTTCTCGGCGACGAGCTGCGACGCGGCGCACGCCGCGACCACGAGGAGCACGCCCTCGGCGTATTCGGGCTTGAACAAGCCGCGCGGCCCCGCCGAGCCGGCGTCGCGGGGCGGCGTCGAGCGCGCGACGAGCCACTCGAAGCTCGCGAGAACCGCCGCCGGCGCGCGCACGACGCGCGACGCGGCCTTGCCGAGCCGCACGAGCGCGCGCTCGAGCCGGTCGCAATCCGACGCGAGGAGCAGGTTCGGCGTGTACGCGATCATCGCCGGGACGAAGATGCCGAGATTCAGGAAGCTCGCGAACCCGGCGTGGAGCGCGATCACGAGCAGGATCGCGATGCGCCGCGTGTAACGACGAGCAAACGGGCTCAGGATGAACCACGGCAGCGCGCCCTCGATGCCCCACGCGGAGTAGGTGAGGATTTTCGAGTGGAGCAACGTGAAGTGATCGCGAATGGCCGTCGCGAGCCAGGTGTCGTTGCACGCCTGATAGAGCATGTAGTGCACGACGGTGCCCGCGTGCCACGTCTGTCCCGTCTTCTGGAGCGCGTTGAAGCCGTAGATCACCGCGAGCTGGAGCGTGAGGACGAGCACGCCGAGCCCGACGACCGGCTTTTTGGCCTGCTTCGACCAACCCGAGCCCGCTGCGCGCGCCGCGCGCACGGCGTCCAGCGAGAAGCGCCGCCCGGTCGGTAGAAAGCACGACCAGAGCGCGAGCTCGCTCAGCACCGCGTCGCCGCCGTTTTGTACGAACTCGCAGCGGCCGTGCAGGCTGAGCACGGCGACGAGGCTCAAAATCTGCGCGACACGCGTGCGAAAACCGACGAGCAGCATCGCGTAGGCAATGCCGCACAGCACGAACCCGACCGCCGCCTCCGAGCTCAGCGATGCCGTGAAGAAGAGCGACAGGGTGTGATCGAACGGCGGCCTCCACAGCACCGTGTGGTTCGGCAGGAGGCCGTCGTTCGAGTACCAGGTTTCGAGATCGCGGGCGCGCCGACCGAGGTCGAGCAGCAGCACTACCCCGAGGGCGATCCTCCCCGCGCCGAGCGCGCGGGGATCCGCCGAGAGGTAGCGCCGAACGAACCACCGCCGAAGCGCCATCCGCGGCGCCAGCTTAGCCGGTCACGTCAGGTGAACCGAGCTCTCGACGACGATTTAGGCGCCGGTGCCTGCAGCACCGCGACCGGCGCCGCCGCCGACGCGGCCACCGCCGCCGCCGACACGACCACCGCCACCGCCGGTGCGGCCACCGCCGCCGCCGACGCGGCCGCCGCCGCCGCCGACGCGACCACCGCCACCGCCGGTGCGGCCACCGCCGCCGCCGACGCGACCACCGCCGCCCATGAACGTGCCCGTCCCGGCGCCGCCCATGAACGTGCCCGTGCCGCCTTCACCGCCGACGCGACCGCCGCCGCCCATGAACGTGCCCGTGCCGGCGCCGCCGCCGACGCGACCGCCACCGCCCATGAACGTGCCCGTGCCGGCGCCGCCGCCGATGCGACCCGCGCCGCCCATCATCGTCCCGGTGCCGCCGTTCGAGACCGTGCCGCCGGTAGAGCCGCCCGTCGAGCCGCCCGTACCGCCCGTGGTGCTACCGCCCGTCGAGGAGCCGCCCGTGGTACCGCCCGTCGAGCCGCCCGTACCGCCCGTGGTGCTACCGCCCGTCGAGGAGCCGCCCGTGCTGGTACCACCGGTCCCCGTTCCACCGGTCGCCGGGGGGGTCGTCGTGTCGTCGTCACCGCCGCACGCGGTCACCGTCCCAAGCGTACAGACACTCGCAACCAGGAAAGCCATACCAATACGGGAAATAGTCATGTGGGGGTCCTTTTGGGCGTGGCGCGTCGGCGGAAAGCCGGACCGACCGAAGCCAAATCAGTCACATGGTAACCAGGGTCAGTGCCGGCAGGCATAGGGCGACGCGGATTTCTGAGATCTTTTAGAGAAGCGCCAGATACGAAAAATCACGTAATAATCCTGCATAAATATTCTTTCGCCGCGACCTCCGCGCGCACCGCGCAGAAGCCCCGAACGACGCGCGAAGCGCCGGAGAACCGACCCTCAGTTAGCGCCGAGCGGCCCGCTCGTGACGCGCTCCGCGTCAGCACGGGCGAAGCCGTTCGGATAGCTCGCGAGATACCGGCGCGCGGCCACTGTCGCCGCCGAGCTACGACCCGCCCGATCGAGCGCTCGGAACTGCTCGGCGAGTGCCTGCTCGCGCAACACGGAGTGCGGATAGCGCGAGAGCAGCCCGCTGAAAGCGTCCGCGGCTCCGGCGCTGTCGCCCGCGTTGCGGGCGGTGAGACCCGCCTGGAACAACCGGTTTTCTTCGGCGAGCGTGCCGCTGTCGGCGGCGTGAGTCGGCGCGGCAGGCCGCGCGGCAGGCGACGCCGACACGCGCGCCGCACGCGAGCGCACCGGAGCGGGCGCGTCGGCGGCGGCCGTCGGCGCCGTCGCGGACGACCATTCGTCGCCGGCACGAAGCACGGCGCGCTGCGAGCCGCCCTGCATGATCCAAACGGTGCCGCGTCGCACGTGCACTTCGGTCGAAGCGACGCCGTGCTGGCTGCCGTAGTTCACGGTGAAGGCGGTGCCGACCACGAGCACCTCCGCGTCCGGCGTCTCGACGACGAGGTGCTTGCCCGCCTCGAGCTTGTGCGGGAGGTCGACATCGACGCTGCCGGTCCGCAGGCGCAGGCGCCGCTCGTTGGTCGTCGGACTCACGATCTCGAGCTCGCTCGAGGCGCCGAGCTCGGCGCGACCCGAAGCGATGCCGATCTCGGCGACGGAATACGCCGCCGTCGAGACGACCTCTCCACCGACGAACACGTCACCGACGACGAGATTCGTCGTCCGGCCGGCACGACGCACCGAAACGTCACCCGCGACGAGGCGCGCCTCGCCCGCGGAGGCACGCTCGGCGACTGCAACCGGTTTCGGGGGCGACCCGTGAAACGAACGCCATGCCCCTGCCGCACCGAGCGCGAAGACGGCCGCCGCCGCCGCCGCAACCCAGGGCCGCGCCGCGACCCGTCGCGAACGGCGCTTCTCGGCCGTGATCGTGGCGCCGACCAGGCGCACGATGCGCTCGCGCCGGTACGCCGCCCGCTGCGGGTCCTCCACCGGAACGGCGGTGTTCCCGAGCTCGCTCAGCGTCTGCACGACGTCGTCTGCCCGCTCAGGCTCGCTCATGACATGAGCTGCTCCTTCGTCAGCCGTTCTCTGAGTTCGCGCCGGCCGCGCACGAGACGGGATTGTGCCGCCGCAACGGACACCCGCGTCATCAGCGCGATCTCGGCGAGGTCATGACCGAGCACGTCGTGCAAGAACACGGTCTCGGCTCGCTCCGGTTTCATCTGTGCGAGCAGCCAGCGCACCCGCTCGAGATCGGCGCGCGCGCCCGCGGCGCGTTCGAGATCCGACGACGCCGGCGGCTCGGGCTCGCCCACGTTGTTCGCGTCGCGATCGAAGACGCGCCGCTCGCGGCGCCGCGCGCGCAACGCGTTGAACGCGACGTGCGTCGCGATGGTCGATGCCCACGTCTGCAGGCTGCACGCACGCGCGTACGAGCGACGCGAGAGCGTGAGCACGATTTGCTCGAAGGCCGCCTGCACCAGATCGTCGTGGTCGTGCTCGCGACGGCCGAAGACGCGGTAGAGGGCGTGATCGACGGCGCCGAGCAGGCGATCGTACACGTGCCCCGCCATCTCCGAATTGCCGTTCTGCACGGCGTCGACGAGTTGCTCGTCCGTCGGCCCCCGAGCGGCAGGCTCTCCCCCGCCCTCAATCACTCTCAACCGAGCACTGGTGGCTTTGGAAGATTGGGGCACTACACGCCAATGGTAACAGACCCTGGGCCGACCAGGCACCCGACGCCCGCCGTCTAGAATATTCTACGAACGTAACTAACGAATTTTTTTGCACCCCTGCCTGCAGAGCAGCCACGGTGGGGACTGCTAGGTTTGAACCAGATGCGCGGTATGGGCCGAATCCTCGTGGTGGGGGTGCTCTGGGCGGCCGGGTGCGTCGACCAAACCTTCGACTTGTTGCCGAAGCCTGGCCAACCGAGCTCGGCTTCCGCTGGCAGTGGCACGACCGGCGGCGCCGCGGGGCGAAGCAGCGCCGGACGGAGCGGTAGCGGAGGTACCGGAACCCCGGCGGGCAGGGGCGCCGGTGGGTCCGCGGGCACGACCGTGTTCGGTGACGCCGGCTCGGGCGACGACACGCAGTGCGGGCCGTCGGGTTGTTCGCATTGCAGCAAGCACGCCGCCACGGGCTGTGTCGATTGCAGGGTCGACGACGACTGCGCGAACGTCCCCGGGCGACCGCACTGCAGCCAGTACAGCGGTTGCGTGGAGTGTCGGTCCGGCATCGAGTGCCCGAACGCGACGGGCTGCGATACGGATTGCGCCGCCGACTACCGCTGCGACTACCAGACGGACATGTGTCAGCCGGATTGCATCCGGCAGCAGCCGTGTCCGGCGAGCCGCCCGACGTGCGACACCACGCGCGGCGTCTGCCTGGAATGCAATCCGTCGCTCGGGTTCGTCTGCGCGTACGGGCTCTTCTGCAGCCGTAACGGCGAGTGCATCGAGTGCATGACGTCGTACGACTGCAAGCCCTCCGCGCCCGTGTGCGAAGACTCCATGTGCCGCGCCTGCATGACGGACGACGAGTGCAATCCGCCGGGTCAAGCGAACGTGCCCGGCGCGCGCGTCTGCGATCACGGCACCTGCGAGATGCCGGCCGCCCCGCAACCGTGACGGCGCGCCGCGCGGCCAGCTACTAGAGCTCGCCGCGTAACCCCGCGCTCGCGCCGAGCTCGAAGTTGCGGGTCGCGCCGTCGGGTTCGCTGCCGACGCGCACGCGCGTCGCGGGACGGAACGTGCCGTCGATGCCGAGAACGAGATCGAACACGTCACCGATCGGGAGCACGCCGTCGACACCGGCGAGCCCGGCGAACGCGACGCGCCGCCAATCTTGCGAGCGCGTACCGAGGCGCGCGTCGGCGACGAGCTGCTCGCGCAGGAGCTCGCCGTGGAGATCGAGGTGCGGGAGCGAGGGCGAGCCGATCGACACGCCGATGCCGACGCCGCCGTCGAGAAAGCTCGCCGCGAGGCCCTTCGAGTCACGCGGGCGCACGGAGGTGCTGCCGGTGACGAGCGCCGCGACGTGCGGCACGACGCGCACGCCGAGCCAAGCGCGGCCGCCGTAGCGAGGCGAGCTGCGATCGAGCCCGCCCCCGAGCATGCCGGCGACGCCGACCCAGCCGTAACGGCGCGGGATGCGCGGCGCGGACGGCGTTTCGGGCTCGGGCGGCGGCGACTCCGGCGCGGGTTCGCTTTTGGGCCGCTCGACTCGGGGGGCCGGCGTCGCTGCGGGCGGCTTGGCTGGATTGGAGGGCGCCGCCGGGTTCGGCGGGGTCGAGGTCGGGACCGCGGCGCCGCTCGGGGTGGTCGTCGCACCGCTCGGCGACACGACGCTCGAGTCGTCGCGGGCAGCGGTCGCGAGCGCACCGATGACGAAACCGACGCTCCGGTAGCGCTCGACCTCGGCGTCCGCCACTCGGACGCCGGCTCGCGCCTGAGCCCGACTTCGACCCGCGCGCGGTCGCCTTCTTCCCAGGTCACGATGGCGATCGCGGTGTAGGGGCCATTCGGGGCGTCGCGCACGAGCCGGCAGTCGGTGCCGGCGCCCGTGGCGGCTTGCGAGCAGGCGTCGATGAGCGCCGTGGCAAGCTCGCGTTGCGGCTCGGCGACGCCCACGTCGACGACGATCGGCGCGACCATGCTCATTCGCTCGGGCTCGGCAGAGCGCCGAGCTCGAGTGTTCCCGCGGGGGCCATGCGCTCGTCCACGGCGCCGCGGCGATCGGCCAGGCCGAAACGCTCGGTACCGTCCGCGAAGCGAAGAGCGAACGGCACCTGGGGCATCGGCGCGTCACCGCCCGTGGGGACGACGAAAACGAGCACGGGCGCGCGCTCGGTCGGCGGCGGCGCGGGGCGCCCGGCGCACGCGGCGGCCACGTCGCTGCTCTCGTCCTCGGCCGCGCAGCGGCGGAGCGCCTGTGCGTCGCCGGCGTCGCTCGGGTCGCTCGCGAGCAACCGGGCGGCGGCGCGCCGCACGCGCGGGTCGGGGTCGGAGCCGAGAACGTGCGCGATCGAAGGCGCCGTGCAGCGCTCCTTCGCGAGCGTGAGCCCCGCGAGCGCGCCGGCGCGCACCGCGGCGCGCCGATCGGAGACGCTCGCGCAGAGCGCCGCCCGCACGTCGCCGTGCTCGAGCGCGGCGCTCCGTCCGAGCGACACCGCGGCGTTCGCCGCGACGGACACGTCTCGATCGGAGAGCAACCGCTCGAGCTCGCTCACGGCCGGACCTCCCGCGAAGCCGAGCGACCAGGCCGCGTTCGCCCGCACGCGCGCCTCGTGATCACGCGCGAGCGCGACGAGCGTCGGCGTCGCGTCGGGACGCCCCGCGAGCGCCTCGGCGAGCTTGGCGCGGTCGTCGGGGTCCGGTTCGCGCGCGAGGGCGGCGACGGCGGCGTCCGACCGCGGCGCTTCCGCCACGGCCTCGATCAGGGCGTCGCGGTCGTCGTCACGACTGCGCTCGAACAGCGCGAGCAAGCGCGACGCGAGCCGCGGATCGCGCGACTTCGCCGCGGCGCCCGGCAGCGCCAGCCCGAGCGCGCCGTGATCTTGTTCGGCGCCGCGCTCGAGTCGCTCGAGGAGCGGCGCCGCCGTGCGTTCGGACGCCGCGCGGCGCAGGGCGAGCGCCGCCGCCGTCCTCACCTCGCCTGCCTCGTCGTCGAGCTTCGAGAAGAGCACGCTCTCCCACGGGCCGGGGCCGAGATCGCCGAGCGCTTCGAGCGCGGCGGCGACCATCGCCGGCTCGGTCGTGTCCGTCGCGATGCGCGTGAGCTCGGGAGCGACCCGCGCGGCGCCGGTGCGCCCCAAGAGCCGCACGATGAGCGTGCGCTCGGCGGGCGTCGTGCGGCGCGCGTGGAAGGCGGAGAGCAGCGGATCGACGGCGCGACCGTCGGGGTGTCGGGGATCGAGCAAGGCGGCGAGCGCGGCGAGCGCCGCGCGCCGGACGCCTTCGTCCGAGCTCGCGAGCGCTTCGAGCACGGGGGGAAGCGCCGCCGGGCCGCCGATTTTGCCGAGCGCGGGGAGCGCGACGGCCGGGTCGAGCACACCCCGTCCGAGCGCGTCCGCGAGCCGCGCCGTATCGCTCGCGTCGCCGATCGCACCGAGCGCGCTCGCGCAACCCGGCAGCGAAAACGGCGCGCTCCTCGTGTCGATGCAGGCGCGAAGCGCCGGCAGCGCCGCGGCGCCGGCCGCCGTGAGTGCGCGCACCACCGGGTCCGGATCGGCGCCGGGTCGCCCGAGCTCGGCGACGAGCGTCGCGAGCGCCACGGGCGTCGCGAGCCGCGCGAGAGCCGTGGCCGCCGCCGCGCGCACGTCCGCTTCGTCCGATTTGAGCGCGTCGACGATGCTCGACACGGCGGACGCGTCACCGAGCCGCCCGACCGCGTCGAGCGCGGCCACGCGCACGGCTTCGTCGGGATCGCGCAGGACGAGCACGAGCGCGCTCACCGCGCGCGGGTCGCCGAGCGAACCGAGCGCGCGTGCGGCCGCGCGTCGCACCGTGCTCGCCGAGTCCTCGACCTTGGCGAGCAGGGGCACGACCGCCCGCCGGTCTCCGAGGTGCGCGAGGGCGTTCACCACGTCGCGCCGGACGTCGGGGTTCGGATCGTCCAGGCGGCCGAGCAGCGGCAGCACGACCTCCGGACTGCCGGACGCGCCGAGCGCGCGGGCGACGGTGGCGCGCACCTTCGCGTCGCTGTCTGAAGAGGCGCGAGCGAGCGCGGCGAGGGCGGCCGGGCTCGGCCGTTCAATCAGCGCTTCCGCGGCGGCGAGCCGCACGCGCGCGTCGGGATCGGTGAGAAAGCTCGCGAGCCGCGGGCCGAGCTCGGTCGTGTCGACCGCGACGGCCACGCGCACGGCCGCGATGCGCACCTCCGCGTCCGGATCGGCGAGCGCGGCGAGCGCGAGCCGGCGCGCGCTCGCGTGCGGCAACTCGGCGAGGGAGCGCGCGGCGGCGCGCCGCACGAGGACGTCGGGGTCGGTCAGCTTCTGCTCGACGCGGCGCTCGGCGGTCGGCCAAATCGACGCGTGGGCCACGCCGCTCGAGCCGAGCAGCGCGACGATCGCGAGGAAAATCGCGCTGGGTTCGCGCACCGCTCCGAAGGCTACCAGATCCGGAGAGGCGGCTCGCGGCGGCGAGCGCGTCACGCGAGACCGGCGCGCCGGCGCAAAAGCCAATGCGCGCCGAGCGCCAGGGCCGCGCCGAGCGACCAAATCCAAGGCGGCACGAGGGCCGAGGCCCGGCGTTCGACCATGATCTCGGTCGGGTCGGGCAGCGGCAGATCGCCCACGTCGACGGGCCTGACGCTCTTGCCGCCGGTCGCCCGCGCGATGCGCTCGAGCCGGCCCGGATCCGGTCGCGAGTCGGCGTAAGCGCGGCCGCCGTCTTCGCACGCGAAGTCGAGACGCGTCGGCGGCGCCGCTCCGACCCGCATGCGCGCGCTGTAGCCGCCCGCCCGCAAGCGCCCGGCATCCACGTGCAGGGACGGCCCCGTTTGCGCGAGCGTGCGCGTGAGCGCCGTCTCGACCGGCAGCCCGAGCCGCTCGATGGTGAGCGAGACTTCGCCCGTCGCACCCGGCGGCGGCACGAGCTCGAACGCCGTCGGCTCACCGGCGATGCAGGGCCGTTCGAGCGAGACGCGACCCGCCTCGTAGCGCGGGTCGCGCATGAGCCAGCCGAGCAAGCCGTCCCAGAGCGCGCCGTAAGCGCGGCCCGACGTGCGTTCGGCGAGCTCGCTGAAGGCGAGCTCGTGCGTGCCGTCGACCCCGAGCGCGATCGAACGGCCGTCGCCCATTTCGCCGAGCGCGAGCACCGGCATCGGGGAATCGCCCACGCGCCGATCGGGGTGCTCCCACAGCACGATCGAGCCCGGCCGCGCCTTGCCGAGCGAATTCGAGCCCTCCATGGCGGGGAGCTCCTCGCCGAGGAGCTGGCGCACGCCGCCGAGCACCGGCGCGACGCGACCCGCCGCCGTGTAAGCCGGCACGAACGTGCGAAGGTCGTAGGGTTCGCCCGTGCGCGGCAGCTCGACCGGAAGCACGCGTTCGAGCGGCGAGCCCGCGTAGCCGCCTCCCGAAAACGCCGAGGGGCCGCCGACCATGATGAGCCCGCCGCCCGAGCGCACGTAGGCCTCGAGCGCGGGCAGGTACGGCTCGAGCTTGTACTCGTTCGCGTCGATGTCCTGCAGCATGACCGCGTCGAACGTCGGCAGGTGCTGCGTGAAGAGCGCGTCGACCGGAAACGGAATGAGCGAGAGCTCGGTCGTGTCGTCGACCACGTTCGGTTGATCGGCGTTCGTGCGCAGAATGAAGAACGCCACGAGATCGATCGACTCGTTGCCCTTGAGCCAGAGGCGGAGCTGGCGCACGTCGTAAGTGGGCCGCCCGGCGACGTGCAGCAAGCGCACCCGCTCCCGCCGCACGTCGAGGGTGAGCAGGCGGTGGTCGTTTTCGGGGACGCGATCGCCCGGCGGAGCGTCGATCGCGACTTCGATCACGCGCTGGCCGGCGCGTTCGATCGTCACCTCGAGATCGATCGTCGCCTCGCCCGCGCCCGGATGAGCGACGCCGCGTGCGAGCTCCGCCGCGTCCGAGGCCTGCCGGAGCTCGCGCACGACGACCGGCACCTCGTCGCACCGCAGGCCGCCCGCGCAGCCGACGGTCACGTGCAAGACGAGCGGCTGGTGCGCGACGGCCGCGCCGACCGTGCTCACCTCGCGCACGCTCGCGTCCGCGGGCGCCTGCTCCGCGACCCGCACCGTGTGCACGGGCACGCCCGGCGACCCGAGCGCGGCGCTGAGCGCGACGTCGTCGAGGTGCTCGGTCGGGCGCGCGAGCCGGCCGTCGCTCACGACCACGATGGAGCGGAAGCGTTCCCCCGGTTCGCCGGCGAGCTCGGACAGGGCTCCCGTGAGGTCGCTCTCCTCGCCGAGCTGACCGAGCGTGCTCTCCTTGTCGAGCGAGAGCGGGACGAGCTTCCCTTCCGCGAACCCGAATACGTCGACTTCCGCGGCGGTCCAGCGCCGGAGGAGCGCGCCCGCCGCGTCGAGAGCGACGCTCCGGCGGTCGCCGTGTTCCGCGGGCAAACGCAGCCGGCGCGCCTGATCGACGAGCACCGCCACGCGCGGGCCGAGCCGCGCGCCGCGCTTCTCGACGCGCGTCGGCCGGAGCAGCGCGCCGGCGACGCACAGGGCCGCGAAGAGCGCGCTCGCGAGCACGGTCGCGCCGGCGCGCTCGCTCCGCCGCACCTCGACGAAGACGAAGCCGAGCCACACGCACAAGACGAGCGCGACGGACGCGGCCGCGAGCGGAGTCAGCCCTTCGGCGAGGCCTAAATTACCCACCCTGATCTCGACTGGAAGACGGTCATCGGGCTCTGCCGCGACGCTGCAGGAGAAACGGCGCGTGAACCACGTCGTCCTTGTAGTCCGAGCACAGCACGTACATCGCGATGTTCACGGCGAAACGGATGGCGTGCTCGCGCTGTTCCGCGCCGCCCGGCTCGACGGCGAACGCCCAGCCGTCGCCGCGCCGCGCGAGCGCGCCGAGCAGATCGTGGGCCAAAAACAGCACGACGGCGTTCCGCCCGCGCACGACCGCGTCGATGTGCGTGGGGCCGAGCACGCGCCCGACCGGGCGATCGAGCAAGTAGAACGTCTTGAAAATGACGTGCGAGGCCTCGAGGCGCACCGGCGGCGCTTCGGGCAACGCGCGCAAGATTTCGCGCCGCGCCGAGCGTCCGAACGCGCCGGACTCGGGCTCGGCGTCGTCCACCACGAGCGTGCCGCCGAGGCGCAAGAAGCGCTCGAGACCGCTCACCTCCGACATCGAGAGCGCGCCCACGTCTTCCGCGCCCGACCACACGGCGAACGGCTCGCGAAAGAGCGCCGGACGATCGAGGCTCACGACCTCGCGCTCCTCGCGCCCCGGCGCGCTCGTGCGGCGCACGAGCTCCGAAGCCCAACGCGACGTGGCCCCCGCGCGCGCCTCGTCGGTGCGGCTCTTGCCGGCCGCGAGCAGGCGAGCACGGAACGCGCCCGCCTCGCCGAACGCCCACGCGTCGCAGGGCGCCGCCGCGAGCGCGACGAGCCCCGCCGTGAGTGCCCGCCGTCCGAGTCGGTTGCCGTCGCTCATTGGATGTCCTCGACGCGCCAGGTGCCGTCCTCGCGCCGGAGCGTGATTTGGTGGCCGCCGCCCACGTCCACGTCGGCGCGGTCGCCCTGAACGCGCACGTCGAGCGTCGCCGGGTTTTCGAGCGCCGTCGCGAGCGCACGAACTTCGGTCTCGACGGCGTTCCGCGACTCGGCGCTCAGCACGCGGAGGAGCGCCGTGTAGCTCCGCCGGGCAAGAGCGCGCCTGAGTCCGTCGAGCGCCTCGGTCGGGGTGCGCGCCGCGGCCGGCAGCGTGTCCGCGGCAGCGACGCGAAACCCGTCCGGCTCGAGCGCGAGCTCGACGCGCCCGCCGTCGGCGAGGACGAGCGTGGCCGTGCCCTCGACGCGGGCGTCACGCGCGGTGACGGCCGCCCCCCGAGCCGCGAGCTCCGCACGTTCGTCCTGCACGAGCGCCCTCACGCGCGCGAGCCCGTAGTTTCTTTGCGCTTCACGCGTGAGGAGCCCGTGCAGGCGCTCGGCATCGCCGTGCGCGGCCGCGTCGGCGTAGGCGCGTGCGGCGACTTTCGGATCGGGCAGGGCCGGCCGGCCGCAGCCGAGCGCGAGGGCCGCCAGGGCCGCGAGGCGCGCCGTGCGCAGGTCGACCGGGAGCATCTCGCGGAGAGCTAGCTAAAGGCCGCCCACTTGGCTACCTTTTGCCGCCAATGACGGCCCCTGCACGGGCTTCGAGACGGCCGGCGTCGTGCTTGACGACCCAGCGCGCGGCGCACTGCCTGCTCGCCGCCGTCGCCATCGCTTGCGCGTCGCCGCCCCCGCGCGCGCCGAACCCGACGCGCCCCCTCGACGAGCGGCGCGCCGTCGAAATCATCCTGCAGGCCTTCCACGACGAGCGAGACCAGCCGGTCCACGGCCACCCCATTACCTTGGCGCCGGGGCACACTCTCGAGGTGGACGTGCTGTCGCAGGGTCGAAAATACGGCGTCGCCTACGTGACGGCGAACGAACGCGCGGCTCTCGGGCCGGCCTTGCCGCCGCGCGACTCGAGCATGGGTGACGCGCTCCAGCTCGTGAGCGGCCTCGGTGACGACGGCGACGCGCGCGTGCTCGTGCTCGAAGACACCGATTACTCGTACGACGACCAGGTCGGCGAAGATCACGAAGAGACGACCGTCACCGCGGAGCTCAAGCTCCGAAGAGACGTGCGTGACTTTTTGGTGCGCGCCCACGCGGAGAAATGGCCATGAGCGACGAGCCTCGAAAACCCGACGTGCTCGTGAAGGCGCCGCCGCGCGAGGAGCGGCGCGCCCGGCTGATGATCGGCGCGGGCGCGGCGTCGCTCTTCGCCGGAATCACGCTGGCCGTCACCGACGACGACACCGGACGCTGGCTCATCCTCGCCGGAGTGGTCGTGCTGTTCGTCGCGCTCCACCGCTTCGGCCGGCTCGGCCCCGAAGACGCCACCGTCTAGCGCGCGCTAGGTCTCGCTCCGCAAGACGGCGATCGCGACCTTCGTCCCGAGATCCGGCGCGAGCTCGGCGGCGAGTCCGAAGCCGCGCCCGGTGATCTCGAGCTCGGTGCTGAACGCCACGCCCGGATTGAGTTGCCCGACTTTGACGTGGTCGTGCACGGCCTTCAAGTTCACGTCGGGCGAGACGGGCGCTCCGTAAACCTCGTCGTCGACGATGACGAAGGCGTAAAGGAGCGGCTCCTTGGCGGGATTCGTGGCCGCGCTCCGAGCGGCGGTCCGCGCCGCGTTTTCGAGCCGGTACGCGTAGGCCGACCAGGACCAGCCGGTCAGGTACATCGCCCGCGCCGAGCCCCTCGGGCCGACGCCGATCGCGGCGACCCACTCCGCGTCGGGCCTGCCGCGCACCTCCGCGGCTTCGGGCAGCGACCCGCGGGTCTCGACGAGCTGCCCGAGGAGCGTCGACATGGCGATGCCGGGAAATGCCGGCATGAGGTTCTTGCCGGCGAGCCGATCCTGCTGCTGGTCGTCGCGGATCACGATGCCCTGCGGCGTGGCGAGCGCGAAGAACGTCGACTTCGCGATACGGAGGTCCTGCACCTTGTTGCGCGTGGTCTCGAGCGCTTCGCGCGCGGCTTGCGGATCGATGTCGCCTTCGGCCGGGAGGAGCTTCGCGAGCTCCGCCGCGCCGAGCGGAAGCCCGCTGCGAATCTCGCGCACGTCCTCCTTCGCGACGCCGACGAGCGATTGCACGCTCTCCTTCGCGAGCGCCGCGCTCTTCTTCGTCTCGCTCGTGCAGCCGAACGCGCCGGCGAGCGCGACACACGCGAGAAACACTCGCGCGCGAGTGCGAGATGTAGTGAAACGTGTTGAACTGAAAAAATAACCAAAAGCGGAC
>Ga0335083_10004190_pt1 | contig 18448 bp, 17 predicted proteins | sample Lox_Sample_42_FD_206716 | JGI IMG/M metagenome (GOLD analysis project Ga0335083, IMG submission 206716) | Soil microbial communities from Loxahatchee National Wildlife Refuge, Florida, United States - Lox_Sample_4.2 | ecosystem: Environmental > Terrestrial > Soil > Wetlands | place: USA...
CCGGTCCGCTCCCTGGCAGCAGGTCGCCCACAAGATCTCCGACTACATCCTCGGCGGCATTACCGGCGAAGAAGGGGGTTTCGAGCAGCGCTACTGCTCCGCCCCGGTCGTCCCCTGTGCCCCACGATGAGCGCGCTCCGGCCGGCGCTTGCACAGGGATGCCGCCCCGCTCACGCCATATTCAGATATAACCCTATCGAGCAACGGAGATACCAATGGAAGCGTTTGCGCAGACCGCCACTCCCCTAGGCGGCAGCACTCCACCGATCGACATGTCGGTCTACGGCCTGTTCCTGCAGGCCGACTGGGTCGTCAAGGCGGTCATGATCGCACTGCTGCTGGCCTCGTTCTGGTCGTGGGCCATCATCTTCGAGAAGATGATCCGGCTCCGCTCGCTGAAGAAGAGCGCGCAGACATTCGAGGACACCTTCTGGTCCGGCGTGTCGCTGGAGGATCTCTATGACCGTGTCGGCGCCAAGCCGGACGACCCGATGTCGAGCATCTTCTCCGCCGCCATGCGCGAATGGCGACGCTCGGTGTCCAAGGGACTGGCCGCCTCGGCCACGGCGCGCTCGGCGCTCCGCCAGCGCATCGAGCAGGTCATGAGCGTCACCATCGGCCGCGAGATGGAAGCGATCGAGAAGCGCCTGGGCTTCCTCGCCACCGTCGGCGCCAATGCGACCTTCGTCGGCCTGTTCGGCACGGTGTGGGGCATCATGAATTCCTTCGGCCATATCGCCATGTCGAAGAACACCTCGCTCGCGGTCGTGGCGCCCGGTATCTCCGAGGCGCTGTTCGCCACCGCGATCGGTCTGGTCGCCGCCATTCCCGCGGCCGGCGCCTACAACATCCTGTCGGGCCAGGTGCAGCGCTACGCCGCCCAGCTCGAGGCCTTCGCGGGTGAGTTCATCACCATCCTGTCGCGTCAGCTCGAGGAGCAGACCTGATGGCCGGCATCATCCCGGCGGCGGGCAGCAGCGCGGGCGGCGGACGCTTCCGCCGGCGGCGCTACACGCCGATCGCCGACATCAACGTCACGCCGATGGTCGACGTGATGCTGGTGCTGCTTGTCATCTTCATGATCACCGCGCCGCTCTTGCAGGTCGGCGTGCCCGTCGACTTGCCCAAGACCACCGCCCAGCAAGTCGGCGGCAAGGACGAGCCATTGATCGTCTCGGTCAATTCCAAGGACGAAGTCTATCTCGGGGAGACCAAGTTCGAAGTGCCTGAGCTCGCGACCAAGCTGAAGGCCGTGCACGACGAGAAACCGGACCAACGCGTCTTCATCCGCGGTGACAAGACGATCAACTACGGTCGCATGATGGAAGTCATGGGCGTCGTCATCGATGCGGGCTTTCATCAACTCGGTCTTCTGGGCGAGTCGGCCGATCAGGCGCCGGCCGGGAAGCCGGCAGCGGCCGGACCACGCAAGTAGCGGAGGACCCGTCGGTCGATGTTCGATCGCACGCCCGCCAGTATCGAGATGCGCACGCCGGCCATTCTGTCGGCGGCCGTGCACGTCATCGCGCTGGTTGCGGCGATCGTGAACTTGAACCTGTTCAGCCATCCGCCGACGGAACCCGAGCCGGTAATGGTCGACTTCGTGAAGATCGACAAGAAGGCGGCCGCGCCCAAGGTGGGTCTCCAGGACCCGCAGCCCAAGGACGCGAAGATCGCGGACGAGACGTCGAAGGCGCCGCCGCCCAAGACAGTCGAGCCGCCGCCCGCGCCGGAGACACCCAAGCCCGAGGTCAAGGAGAGCGTCCCGATCCCGCCCAAGCCGGAAGAGAAGCCCAAGGCGGAGGAGCCGAAGCCTTCCGAGGACAAGATCGCGCTCAAGCCCAAGGAGCCGGAGCCTCCCAAGGTCGAGAAGCCGCCGGAACCGAAGCCGACGCCGCCCAAGCCGGAGGTGAAGAAGGTCGAGCCGCCCAAGGCCGCTCCGGTCAAGCCGCAGCCGAAGAAGGACAAGGTCGACAACATTGTCGAAAGCATCCTGAAGAACGAGGAGAAGACGCCGCCGATCAAGACGCCGCAGCAGGCGCCGCAGCGGCCCAAGGAGATCACGCGACAGGTGTCGATGGCGCCGGATCTTGCGAGCGTCGTGACGGCGAGCGAGATCGAAGGTGTGCGGCAGAAGATCAGGCCGTGCTGGAATTTCATCGGCGGGGCCAAGGACTCCGACCAGCTCGTGGTCTCTCTGGTCGTCGAGATGAATCAGAACGGGACGCCCGTCTCCGCCGAGATCAAGGATCGCGGGCGCTACAACAGCGATCCGCTGTTCCGCGCCGCCGCCGACTCTGCCTATCGCGCCGTGCTCAATCCGCGCTGTCAGCCCTGGCCGCTGTCACCGGATAAATACAATTCATGGCGCACGATCACTTTCAACTTCGATCCACGCGACTACTGAAGCGCGCCGCGCTATAGAGACTGCCCCCCGGAAACGACGAGAGGTTCGACATGATGCAACTGAGACATCTGCGGACGCTGATCTGTGCAGGCGTGCTGGCGCTCGCGACGATGCCTGCGCACGCCCAGCTCACGATCGACATCAACAAACCGAACTTCGAGCCCAAGCCGGTCGCCATCGTCGATTTCGGCGGCGATCCGATCGGCTCGCAGATGGCGCAGGTGATCCGCAACGACCTGCAAAACTGCGGCCTGTTCCGCTCGATCGATCCCGCTTCCTTCATCCAGCGCGACGTGACTGCGGCTTCCGCGCCGCGCTTTCCCGATTGGCGCAGCATTGGCGCCGAGGGCCTGGTCGTCGGCCAGGTCCAGCAGTCGGGCGGCGGCATGAAGGTCGACTTCCGCCTTTGGGACGTCGTCGTCGGCCAGCAGCTGACCGGCTACTCCTACAGCAGCCAGCCCGACAAGTGGCGGCGGCTGGCGCACATCATCGCCGATTCGATCTACAAGCGCGTGACCGGCGAGGAGGGCTACTTCGACACACGCATCGCCTACGTCTCCGAGACCGGTCCCCTGCAGACGCGCATCAAGCGCATCGCCATCATGGACCAGGACGGCGCCAACAATCGCTACATCACCGATGGCGCCACGCTCGCCATCACGCCGCGCTTCTCGCCGACCCTGCAGGACATCGTTTACATGGCCTATGGCGGCGATCGGTCGCCCCCCAAGGTCTATCTGCAGAATGTCGATTCCAATCGCCGCCAGCTTCTGGGCAACTTCCCCGGCATGAGCTTCGCGCCGCGCTTCTCGCCCGATGGCACGCGAGTGGCGATGAGCCTCGCGCAGGATGGCCGCACCAATCTCTACGAGATGGGGGTGAACGGCGGTGGCCTGCATCGTCTGACGAGCTCGCCGGCCATCGACACGTCGCCGTCATATTCCAATGACGGTACGCAAATTGTGTTCAATTCCGATCGCGGCGGCACGCAGCAGCTCTATGTCATGAGTTCGGGCGGCGGCGGCGAGAAGCGCATCAGCTTCGGCCAGGGGCGGTATGCGACACCGGTCTGGTCGCCGCGGGGCGATTACATCGCCTTCACCAAGTTCGGCGTCAGCGGCGATTTCGGGATCGGCGTCATGCACCCCGACGGCAGCGGCGAGCGCATGCTGGCCAGCGGCTTCCTGGTCGAAGGTCCGACCTGGGCGCCCAACGGACGGGTGCTGATGTATTTCCAGCAGCAGCCCAACTCGGGAGGCCGGGCAGGTTCTGTCACCTTGCATGCAATCGACATCACGGGTCGCTTCGAACGGCAGGTGCCGACGCCGACGGACGCGTCCGACCCGGCCTGGTCACCCTTGATTCCCCAATGATGGGGGATATTATCGCACTCGACCCGAGCGAAAACGCTCGGGTCGTTCCGTCTGGGAGCGGTGGGACGAATGGGAAACCGAGAGGAGCGCGAAGCGAAAGCGACGCGTAGGGATTGAGATGCGGACTATCAAAACGATCGCTGCCATGGCGGCACTCATGTTCATCGCTGCTTGCAGCAGCCAGCAAGCGGCAACGCCGCCGGTGACTGTCACCCCCGGCTCGATTCAGGACTTCCAGCAGAATGTCGGAGATCGCGTGTACTTCGACTTCGACCAGTCGAGCGTCCGTGCCGATGGCCGCGGCACGCTCGACAAGCAGGCTGCCTGGCTGAAGCAGTACGCGAACTACAAGATCACCATCGAAGGCAAGTGCGACGAGCGCGGCACGCGCGAGTACAACCTGGCCCTCGGTGAGCGCCGCGCCAACGCGGTGAAGCAGTACCTGATCTCGCAGGGCCTGCCGGCCGCGCGCATCGGTACCATCAGCTACGGCAAGGAGCGCCCCGAGGTGGTCGGCTCCGACGAAGGCGCGTGGGCCCGCAACCGCGTCGGCATCACCGCGTTGCAGTAAGCAAGCGCCATGAACGAACGAGCGCCGGTCGCCTTGCGGCCGGCGTTTTCGTTTGGTGACGAGCTTGTCCTGCACGACAATGGGAACGCCGGCCCGAAAAAGGCCCGGATCGAACGGATACGATTGCGCACCATGAAGATGCTCACCTGCCGGCTCCTGGTCCTGGGAGCGTTCGCCCTGCCGTCATCGGCTGTGGCGCAGAACCAGCAATACACGGAAGACCGGCTGAATCAGCTTCAGCAATCGATCACCATGCTGACCGGCCAGATCGAGCAGCTGCAGTACCAGAATCAGCAGCTGCAGGAGAAGTTGCAGAAGATGGAGTCGGACTACGAGTTCCGGCTCGAGTCACTGGAGAAGGGCAAGCCGGGAGCCGGCGGCCCGCGTCCCCCGGCGCCGCCGCCCAGCGCATCGGCCGGGCCGCCGCCCGCTGTCATGCCGCCCGCGGCAGGTGCTGCCAGCGGCGAGCAGCTCTATCACGATGCGCTCAAGATGCTGAACGACGGCGATTATGCCGGTGCCGAGCGCGGCTTCAAGACCTTCCTGCAGCGCAATCCGCAGCATCAGCTTGCCGGCAATGCCCAATACTGGTTGGGCGAGACCTATTACGCACGACGCGACTATCAGAGCGCGATGGGGGCCTTCGCCGAGGGCTACAAGGTCTACAAGACGAGTCAGAAGGGGCCCGACAATCTCCTGAAGCTCGGCATCACGCTCGCCGTGCTCGGCCGCAAGAGCGACGCCTGCGCTGTCTTCCAGCGCTTCGGCCAGGATTATCCGCGCGCCACGGATCTGCAGAAGCGCCGCGCCGACCAGGAGCGTCAGAAGAACGGCTGCGGGTGACCGTCGCCGCTGCCGCGCCGGTCGAAGCGAGCGAGTTCACGCCGCTGATGGCGGCGTTCGGGCCGTTCGAAGCTCGGCCCAATCTAGCGGTCGCCGTCTCCGGCGGCCGCGATTCCCTCTCATTGGCTCTGCTGGCCCATGACTGGGCGCGCGTTCGCGACGGCAACATTCTCGCGCTGATCGTCGATCACGGCCTGCGGCCCGAGGCGGCGCGGGAAGCCGCCAGGACGCGCGAGCTGTTGGCGGGCCACGGCATTGCGAGCGAGATCCTGCGCTGGACGGGCGCGAAGCCCTCGAGCGGCCTGCAGGCGGCGGCCCGCGCCGCCCGCTACCGTCTGCTCCTCGAGGCCTGCCGGCGCCACGGCCTCCTGCATCTGCTGGTCGCCCACCAGGCCGACGACCAGCGCGAGACGGTGGCCATGCGGGCCGATCGGGCGAGCGGGCCGGACGGGTTGGCCGGCATGGCGCCCCTCGCCGAACAACGCGACGTGCGGCTGCTGCGACCGCTGCTGGCCGTGCCGCGCACGCGCCTTACGGCGACCCTGCAGGCGCGCGGTGTCTTGTGGATAGACGATCCCTCGAACCTCGATGCCCGGTTCGAGCGTGGACGATTGCGCGCCCAGGGAGGGCTCTTGCCGAGGGTCGATCCCGGCCTGGCCGGGGCCCGCGCATCGGGCGAGAGGGAGTTCGCCCGGGTGGCGCTTCACGTGCTGGAGTTCGAACCGGATGGGCTTGTGGCGCTCGATCGCGCGGCATACATGCGCCTCGGGCAGGACAATCGGGTGCGCCTGCTGGGCCGCCTGGCGCAGGCTCTGGGCGGCCGCGACCATCCGCCCCGCCGTGACCGGCTCGCCCGCGCCGCCCTGCGGCTCGTAGCCCCGATCGACAAAAGGGCGCGCGGGAAGTCAGGAAAAGGACAGGATTTCACGCTATCTGGACTGCACCTGATGCTGCGTCAGGTGCCCGGCAGCCGGCGCTTGCGGTGGATTGTCGGGCCGGAAAGTGGCAAAAACGACCGTCGGGAGGGGCATCAGCCCCTCATTCCGGCTGCTTTTTTCGCTTGCGAGCCGGTGGCCGCGCCCCATCTAGAGTGAAACCCTTTCGTCGGACCCAAGTGCAGTGAACCCGTTCAATCGCAACGCCGCCCTCTGGATCGTCATCGTCCTCCTGCTCGCGCTGCTCTACAGCGTCTTCCAGGGAGGCACGACGCGCACGGCCGGCAATGCGATCTCCTATTCGGATTTCGTTCACGCCGTCGACCAGCGTCAAGTGCAGGAAGTCCGCATCTCGGGCAACACCATTACCGGCACCTTCCGTGAGCCGCGCAACGGCGCCCAGAAATTCTCGACCTACGCGCCGTCCACGCCGCCCGACGAGCAGTTGATGCCGAACCTCATCAAGAACGTCGACCGCGTCGATGCGGGTCCGCCGGAAGAGGGCGTCAACATCGGCTCGATCTTCGTGAGCTGGCTGCCGGTCCTCGTGCTGGTCGGTGTCTATATCTTCTTCCTGCGCCAGATGCAGAGCGGCACCGGCCGCGCCATGGGCTTCGGCAAGTCGCGCGCGCGGTTGCTGACCGAGAAGCATGGCCGCGTCACCTTCGAGGACGTGGCCGGTATCGACGAGGCCAAGGGCGAGCTCGAGGAGATCGTCGACTTCCTGAAGGACCCGCAGAAGTTCCAGCGCCTGGGCGGCAAGATTCCCAAGGGCTGCTTGCTGGTCGGCCCGCCGGGCACCGGCAAGACGCTGCTCGCGCGCGCGATCGCCGGCGAAGCGAACGTGCCCTTCTTCACCATCTCGGGCTCCGACTTCGTCGAGATGTTCGTGGGCGTCGGCGCCAGCCGCGTGCGCGACATGTTCGAGCAGGCGAAGAAGAACGCGCCCTGCATCGTGTTCATCGACGAAATCGACGCCGTCGGCCGCCACCGTGGCGCGGGCCTGGGCGGCGGCAACGACGAGCGCGAGCAGACACTGAACCAGTTGCTGGTCGAGATGGATGGCTTCGAGTCGAACGAAGGCGTCATCCTGATCGCCGCCACCAACCGTCCCGACGTGCTCGATCCCGCGCTGCTGCGTCCGGGCCGCTTCGACCGCCAGGTCGTGGTGCCGAATCCCGACATTGGCGGTCGCGAGAAGATCCTCAAGGTCCATATGCGCAAGGTGCCGCTGGCGCCCGACGTCGACCCGCGCGTTTTGGCGCGCGGCACGCCTGGCTTCTCGGGCGCCGATCTCGCCAACCTCGTCAACGAGGCCGCGCTCCGCGCCGCCCGCGTCGGCAAGCGTCTCGTCACCATGGCCGACTTCGAATACGCCAAGGACAAGGTGCTGATGGGTACCGAACGGCGTTCGATGGCCATGACCGACGAGGAGAAGAAGCTCACCGCCTATCACGAGGCCGGCCACGCCCTGGTGGCGCTGCATGTCCCGAAGAGCGATCCGCTGCACAAGGTGACCATCATCCCGCGCGGCCGCGCTCTCGGCGTCACCATGCAGTTGCCGGAGCGCGACCATCTCAGCCACACCAAGCTCTATCTCGAATCGCGTCTGGTCATCCTGTTCGGCGGCCGGATCGCCGAGGAGATCATCTTCGGACCGGAGAACGTCACGACCGGCGCGTCGAACGATATCCAGGTCGCGACCCAGATGGCGCGCGCCATGATCACGGCCTACGGCATGTCCGACAGGCTCGGCCGCGTGCGCTACCAGGCCAACGAGCAAGAGGTGTTCCTCGGCCACGCGGTCACGCAGACCCAGAATGTCTCCGAGGCGACCGCTCAGATCATCGACCAGGAGGTCCGCCGTCTGATCGAGGAAGCCGAGAGCCAGGCCAGGCGTATCCTGACCGAGCATCTCGAGGACCTGCACACGATCGCCAAGTCGCTGCTCGAGTACGAGACGCTGAGCAACGACGAGATCAGCACGATCCTGCGCGGTGAGCCTGTCGTGCGAGACGACACCGGCGGCGCGGGCCCCGGTCCCGACCGCCGTCGGCGTACCTCGGTGCCGAGCAGCGGTCCAGCGCCCGGCGCCAATCCCGAGCCGCAGCCCGGAGTCTAAAGGGCTCGTTCGATTAAGAACTTCGCCGGCCTCGTTCTGGATCGCCCTCGCGTAATGGCAATCCTGAACGTCACTCCCGATTCTTTCTCCGATGGCGGTCAGCATCTTGACCCGGCGCGAGCCATCGCCGCTGGACTGCGCTTCGCCGAGGAGGGCGCCGACATTGTCGACATCGGCGGCGAATCGACCAAACCCGGCTCGCGTCCGACTCCGGTCGAGGAAGAGCTGGACCGCGTGCTGCCCGTGGTCGAGGCGCTGGTGGCCAAGGGCGTCGTGGTCTCGGTCGATACGCGACGTGCCGCCATTGCGCGCCCGTGCCTCGATGTCGGGGCGCGCATCGTCAACGACACCTCGGCTCTACGCGACGACCCGAACCTGCTGACGCTGGTCGCCGAACGCGGCGTGCCCGTCGTGTTGATGCATCGCCGCGGCATCTCCGAGGACAAATATGAAGGCGCGATCTACGGCGACGTCGTCGAGGATGTGCGGCATTTCCTGCGCGAGAGGGTCGCGGCCTGCCTGGCCGCCGGCATCGCCCGGGACCGCATCGCGCTCGATCCCGGCATCGGCTTCGGCAAGACTCCGCAGGAAAATCTGCGGCTGATTGCGCATGCCGGGCGCTTTGCCGAGGAGGGCCACGCCGTCGTGGTCGGTTCCTCGCGCAAGGGCTTCATCGGCCGATTGACGGGCGAGAAGGTGCCGGCGCGGCGCGATCCCGCGTCGGTCTGGCTCGCGGTCGAGGCGGCGCGCCATGGCGCGTCGATCGTGCGCGTCCACGATGTGGCCGGCACCCGTCAGGCCCTCGCGATCTCCGCCGCAATGCGGTAGAATCCGCCTTCATGTCCCGCTCCCTTTTCGGCACAGACGGCGTGCGCGGCCGCGCCAATTCGGCGCCCATGACCGCCGAGACCGCCATGCGAATCGGCATGGCCGCGGGCAAGGTGTTCAACCGCGGCAACCATCGCCATCGCGTCGTCATCGGCAAGGACACGCGGCTGTCGGGCTACATGATCGAGCAGGCCCTGACGGCCGGTTTCCTGTCGGTCGGCATGGACGTGTTCCTGCTGGGGCCGCTGCCGACGCCGGCGGTGGGCTTCCTGACGCGCTCCATGCGCGCCGACGTCGGCGTCATGATCTCGGCCTCGCACAATTCCTACGAGGACAACGGCATCAAGCTGTTCGGGCCCGACGGATTCAAGCTCTCCGATGCCGTCGAGAGCGAGATCGAGGCGCATGTCACATCGCATTCCACGATCCAGCTCGCCGAGGCCTCGGCGATCGGCCGCGCCCGGCGCATCGACGACGCCGAAGGCCGCTACATCGAAGCGGTGAAGGCCTCGGTCGCCCGCCGGCTCGATCTTTCCGGCCTCAAGATCGTCGTCGATTGCGCCAACGGTGCCGCCTACAAGGTCGCGCCGACCATCCTCTGGGAGCTTGGCGCCGAAGTTGTGCCGCTCGCCGTCAAGCCCGACGGTTTCAACATCAATGCCGGTTGCGGTTCGACCCATCCCGAGGCGCTGCAGGAGCAGGTCGCCGCGCACGGCGCCGATATCGGCATCGCCCTCGACGGCGATGCCGACCGCGTCGTGCTCGCCTGCGAGAAGGGCTCCCTGATCGACGGTGACCAGCTCATGGCCACCATCGCCGATCTCTGGAAGCGCGACGACCGGTTGTCGGGCGGCGGCGTGGTGGCGACGGTGATGTCCAATCTCGGCCTCGAGCGCTATGTCGGTGCGCGCGGGCTCCAGCTCGTGCGCACGCAGGTCGGCGACCGCTACGTGCTCGAGCGCATGCGCAAGGACGGCTTCAACCTCGGCGGCGAGCAGTCGGGCCACATCATCATGACCGACCATGCCACGACCGGGGACGGCATGATGGCGGCACTGCAGGCGCTGGCGGCCCTGGTGCGCAGCGGCAAGCCGGCCAGCGAGACCTTCCGCGCCTTCGAACCCGTGCCGCAGCTCCTGAAGAACGTGCGCGTGGGGGATGCCGCGGCGGCATTGCAGGCCCAGGCTGTGGTCGCAGCGATCGCCGCTGCCGAGAAGAAGCTCGGCAAGGGCGGCCGCATCCTGGTACGCAAGTCGGGCACCGAGCCCCTGATCCGCGTCATGGCCGAGGGCGACGACTCCGATCTCGTGAAGAGCGTGGTCGATCAGATCATTGAGGCGATCCCGCGCCAGGCCGCATGAAGGGCCGCGTCCTCATTGTCGCCGGCTCCGATTCCGGTGGCGGCGCCGGCATCCAGGCCGATATCAAGGCCGTGACGGCGATGAACGGTTTTGCCGCGACCGCCATCACCGCGCTCACCGCGCAGAACACGCAAGGCGTCCATGGCGTCGTGCCGGTCGATCCCGCCTTCATCGCCCGGCAGATCGAGGTCGTGCTGACCGATATCGGCGCCGATGCGCTCAAGACCGGCATGCTGCACAGCGCCGAGGTCATCACGACCGTGGCTTCGGCCCTAGAGAAGCACGCGTCGGGCGTGCCCCTGGTCGTCGATCCCGTAATGGTAGCCAAGGGCGGCCACCGTCTGCTCCTGAGCGAAGCGGAGACGGCTTTGCGTGACGTGCTGCTGCCGATGGCGCTGCTGCTGACGCCCAACCTGCCCGAGGCCGAAGTACTGGTGGGCTTTCCGGTGCGCGTCGAGGCCGACATGGTGCGCGCGGCCGAGAAGCTGATGTCCTTCGGCGCCAGGGCCGTGCTGATGAAGGGCGGCCATTTGGAGGGCGAACGCGTCGTCGATCTGCTGGTGCAGCCGGGCCGCATCGACCGCTTCGAGGACAGTCGCATCCAGAGCCGCAGCACGCATGGCACGGGCTGCACGCTTGCTTCGGCGACCGCCGCCGGCCTCGCCCAGAGGATGAGCCTGTACGACGCCGTGGCGCGCGCCCGCACCTATGTGCGCGACGCCATTGCGACCGCACCCGGCTTCGGCCACGGCCACGGTCCCCTCAATCACGCGGTGACGGTCAGAGCGGACTAGCCCCCGGCGCCATGGGATGGCCGGGTGTCCATTTGCCTGCTTCGGCGAGCGTGATGAAGTTCCAGAGTTCGCGGTTGAAGGCGTCCGGCTCCTCGATATTCACCGTGTGGCCGGTCTTGGCGAACATGGCGAGGCCGGCATTGGGCAACGCCTTTTTCAGGTAGAGGCTCGGCTGCAGGCAGGGATCATCCTCGTCGCCGCAGACGATCAGCACCGGGAGATCGAGCTTCTGCCACTCGGCCTCGAAGTCGTAGAGCGACGGCCGCTTGCCCTGGTACTCGGCCATGGTGTTGGCGGCGCCGAGATCCGAATGCTCGGAGAGCTGTTGCACGAACTCGGCGAAGCCGCGCGGGTCCTTCTGCTTGAAGCGCGAGCGCGTCGGATTGGTGATCAGGCTATGGGCGTATTCGGCCATGCCGTTCCTGCGGATGCGCTCGGCTGTCGCCCGGGCGTCTCTCTTGAACTGCTCGTGGCCGTCGCGGCCAGCGCCCGAGCCCACGCCGGCAAGCGTCAACGACAGCGCGCGGTCGCGATAGAGCCGGCCGAAGTGCGCGGTGGCGAAGGCGCCCTGGCTCAAGCCGACAATGTGCGCTTTCGCGATCTTGAGATGATCCAGCATGTGCCTGGCATCGTCGACGGCATGTTTCTGGCCGTACATCGAGGCCTCTTGCGGCACGTCGGAGCCGGGATAGCCGCGAAAGGAATAGGTGATGCAGTGGTGCCTGCGGGCGAAGAAGCGCATCTGCGGCTCCCAGCTCCGCCAGTCGCCGCTGTATTCGTGCACGAACAGGATGGGCGTTCCTTCGCCGGTCTCCTCGTAATAGAGCTTCACACCGTCGGGCGTCGTGGCATGCGGCATGGCTCAGGCTCCGAAACGTTCCAGCCGTTCCAGCACGGCGGGGATCTTCTCGTCGGCGACATTGGCGAAGGCGATGCGCACGAAGCGTTCCTGGCCCGCGCCGAACATGTCGCCGGGAATGGTGAGCAGGTTCTCCTCGTCGGCGAGGCGCTTGGAGACAGTGGTCGAGCGTTCGCCCGCGAAGGGGTGCTCCACATAGGCGAAATAGGCGCCGATGCTGACCAGTCGCCAGCGGTTGGAGCGGGCAAGGCCGCTGCCCAGCAGATCGGCGCGCGCCTTCAGCCCTTCGGTGTTCTTGCGCGCCCAGGGCAACAGCTTGCGCAGGCCGTAGAGTGCCGCCTCCTGGCCCAGCCGGGGCGGGCAGATGGAGACGCAGTCCATCGCCTTCTCGATCTCGGCGATCAGCGGGGCACCTGCGGTGACGCCGCCGACTCGGTAGCCGGTGAGCGCGAAGACCTTGGAGAAGCTGTAGAGATGCACCAGGGTGCCGCGCCAGTCGGGATCGTCGAAGAGATCGTGCGGCCGCGTGCCCTCGGGCAGGAAGTCCTTGTAGGTCTCGTCCAGCAGCAGTGCGATCTTGTGTTTGCGCGCGAGCTCGAAGAAGGCGCGGATGGTGGCCGGCGGATAGACCGCCCCCGTGGGGTTGTTCGGCGAGATCAGGACGATGGCGCGCGTCTTGGGACCGATCAGGCGAGCGGCATCCTCGGCGTTGGGCACGGCGCCCGAGCCCGGCCGGAAGTCGAGCGACACCGGCTCGACGCCCTGCATGCGCATCCACATGTCGTGATTGAAGTAGTGGGGCCGGGGCAGGATCACCTGATCGCCCGCCTTGGCGATGCTCATCAAGGCAAGGCAGAAGGCCTGGTTGCAGCCCGAGGTGATGCCGACCTCGTTCGCCTCGATCCTGGCTCCATAGAAGGAAGACAGATGGCCCGCGTACTCTTCGCGCAAGGAGGCCAAGCCAAGGATCGGGGTATAGCCGTGCATCGCTGGGTCGAGCAGCAGTTCGCCAAGATGCCGGCGCAGCTCGAGGGCCGGCGGGTAGCCGGGAACGGCTTGGCTGACGTCGATCAACGGGCGGTCGGCGGGAAAGCTTCGGCCGGTCACCCAGCGACGGGTCTCGCCGATCGGCGAGGGTTCGACGGCGGCCAGCCAGGGATTGGCGGTAGGAACGTCAGGCATCTCGGGTCGATTTCACAGTGATTTGGAGCACGATTTTGGCCCTGCCGGTTTGGCCGGCCGGGCCAAGGGTGTCAAACGACGCAGGGGTGTCATTCAATTGAAAATGCATTGCTTGCCCGAAGGCTTATGCATAGCATCTGGCACAAGGCTCCGTTGAGAGTCACGGCATTGCGGCAACGCGGTGACGAGAAATAACGAATGGTCGGCCCGCGGGCGGCTCAGAGGAGGAATTTAGTATGGTTTCTAGGAAGGTTAGTCGTCGTCGTTTTGCTGCCGGTACGGCGGCGCTTTCGACTGCAATGGTCGCGGCGCCCTTCGTCCGCGGCGCCTATGCCGCGGGCAAGGTCTCCATCGGCTTCTGGGATCACTGGGTTCCGGATGCCAACAAGGCGACCGAGGCACTGTGCAAGGAGTGGGGCGAGAAGGAAAAGGTCGAGGTCCAGATCGACTACATCACCTCGCAGGGCAACAAGATCCTCCTGACGACGGCCGCAGAGTCGCAGGCCAAGTCGGGACACGATATCCTCGCCATGTCGACCTGGCTGCCGGCCCGCTACAGCGAGCAGCTCGCGCCCGTGAACGATCTGGTCGAACAGCTCATCAAGGACAACGGCGCAGTCAACGGCACCGTCGAGTATCTCGGCAAGGTCGGCGGCAAGTGGCTGGCAGTGCCGGCCACGGCGGGCACCCAGCTCAAGGGCCCGTGCTCGCGCATCGACTACATGAAGCAGTATGCCGGCATCGACGTGACCGAGATGTATCCCGCGGGCGCGGCGCCCAAGGCGGACAACTGGACGTTCGATACGTTCCTGAAGGCGGCGGAAGCCTGCCACAAGGGCGGTCACCCGTTCGGCATCGGCCTCGGCACGACGTCAGACAGCGTCGACACGATCGGCACCGTCTTCAACGCCTATGGCGCGGAGCTGGTCAACGCCAAGGGCGAGCCCACGGTCAAGACCGATGCGGTGCGTCAGGCGCTCGACTACTACAAGAAGCTGATGCAGTTCCTGCCCGACGATGTCGCGGCCTGGGACGACGCCTCGAACAACAAGTTCCTGATCTCGGGCCAGGGCTCGATGATCATGAACCCGCCGTCGGCCTGGGCCGTCGCCAAGCGCGATGCGCCGAAGGTCGCCGAGCAGTGCTGGTCGCATTGCTTCCCGACCGGTCCGAAGGGTCGTTTCGGTCCGTTCCTCCCCTACTTCTGGGGCATCTGGAACTTCAGCAAGAATGTTCCGGCGGCCAAGAGCCTGCTGGCGCATCTGTCGACCGCCGCGGCGACGGAGAAGATGGTGGTGGCGTCGGGCGGCTATGACCTGCCGTCGTTCGCCAACCTGACCAAGTTCAAGGTATGGGCCGAGGCGGAGCCGCCGAAGGGCACGCTCTTCCACTATCCCGACCCGTACCACACACAGACCTTGTCGATTGCCTGCGCGCCCGCGCCGCACAAGATCGCCGAGCAGATCTACAATCAGGGCATCCAGACCCAGATGGCGGTCCGCTATTTCAAGGGCGAGGCGCTGGAGAAGACGCTGGCCTGGGCCGAAGGCGAAATCGAAGGCTTCATGCGTAACTAGCAGTCGGAATAGAGGACGCCGCCTTCGGGCGGCGTCCTCGCTCTAACGGCACGAGCCGCACTCGCACGGAGCACGTCATGGCAGACATCGTTGCCCCCAACGCCGCCGGCATCGCAGGCGACAGTCGCAGCAGCCTGCACAAGTTGATGCAGCGCAAGTCGACGATCGCCTTCCTGATGGCGCTGCCGCTGATCCTTCTGATCGGCGTCCTCGTCGTCTATCCCGCGGGCTACGCGATCTGGCTCTCCATGCTGAACAAGTCGATGACGAAGTTCGTCGGCTTGGGCAATTTCGAATTCCTCTTCAAGCGCGACACGTTCTGGGACGTCGTCTTCCAGTCCTGCCTGTTCGCCATCACGGCGGTGATCTTCAAGGCGATGATCGGCTTCGTGGTCGCGCACTTCGTCCACAACATCCCGACCAAGGGCCAGCGCAAGTGGCGCGGCATGCTGCTCGTGCCGTGGGTCATCCCGCCCGCCATGAGCACGCTCGCCTGGCTGTGGTTGTTCGATCCCAGCTACTCCGCCTTCAACTGGATCCTGGCGCATCTCGGCATGCACGGCGTTCCCTGGCTGGGCGACTCCGGCTGGGCGCGCGCCTCGGTGATCCTGGTCAATATCTGGGCCGGCTCGCCGTTCTTCATGATCATGTATCTGGCGGCGCTGAAGTCGGTGCCGGAGCAGCTCTACGAGGCGGCAGCGATCGACGGCGCCACCTGGTGGCAGCGCATCTGGTACGTGACCCTGCCGATGATGCGCAACATCATCGCCATCACGGCGCTGTTCTCGATGATCGTGACCTTCGCCAACTTCGACATCGTGCGCGTGCTGACCAGCGGCGGGCCGCTGACCTCGACGCACCTCTTCGCCACCTGGGCCTTCAAGGTCGGCATCGAGAGCGGTGACATCCCGCTCGGAGCCACCGTGTCGCTGTTCATGGTGCCGATCCTGGCCGTCGCCGCGGCCTTCATCCTGCGCGACATTTCCAAGCGGGGGAGTGAAGTCTGATGGCCAACGCCGCAATCGCATCAGGCGCGCCCGTACGGAAGGTCAAATACCGCAGCATGAGCGCCGACCGGCGCTGGGCCATGCGCTGGTCCTACTTCTTCCTCGTGCTGTTCGCGATCTTCTTCCTGACGCCGCCGCTCTACATGTTCCTGACCTCGATCAAGGGCAAGGCGGAGATCGCGGCGGTCACCAACCCGTGGTGGGTCTACCAGCCGACGCTCGAGAACTACGTCGAGCTGCTGGGGCAGAGCCAGTATCTGATCTTCTTCCGCAACTCCGCGATCGTGTCGTGCTGCGTGGTCGCCATCACCATGCTGATCAGCGTCACCGCGGCCTTCGCGCTGGCGCGCATGAAGTTCTGGGGCTCGGCGACGCTCGCCACCGGCGTGTTCCTGACTTACCTGATCCCGGACACGCTGCTCTTCATCCCGCTGTTCAAGATGTTCGCATTCGTACGCGACGTCACCGGCATCGAGCTGATGAACCACTGGTGGACGCTGATCATCATCTACCCGACGCTCTCGGTGCCGTTCGCCACCTGGATCATGATCGGCTACTTCGCCTCGATCCCCAAGGAACTCGACGAGGCGGCTCTGATCGACGGTGCGAGCTGGATGCAGACGCTCACCAAGATCTTCATCCCGGTGGCGCTGCCCGGAATCATCGCGGCGACGATCTTCAGCTTCACCGTGTCATGGGCGCAGTTCCTCTATCCGCTCGCCTTCACGACCTCGGCCGACCAGCTCGTGCTGCCGGTCGGCATCGTCACGACTTTGATCAAGGGCGACGTCTTCAACTGGGGGCAGATCATGACCGGCGCGCTGCTGGGAGCGGCGCCTCCGCTCATCATCTATGCCTTCCTCATGGACTATTACATCGCGGGTCTCACCGCGGGCGCCACAAAGGGTTAAGGGCAGGGAACCATGGCTCAGGTCACGTTGCGTAAGGTCGTCAAGAAGTACGACGAAGTGCTCGCCGTCCGCGGCGTCGATCTCGATATCGCCGACAAGGAATTCATCGTCCTGGTCGGTCCCTCTGGCTGCGGCAAGAGCACGACCTTGCGCATGATCGCGGGCCTCGAGGAGATCTCCGGCGGCGACATCGCGATCGGTGGCGACGTCGTGAACGACGTGCCGCCCAAGGACCGGGACATCGCCATGGTGTTCCAGAACTACGCGCTCTATCCGCACATGAACGTGTACGAGAACATGTCGTTCGGGCTCAAGCTGAAGCGCCGGCCCAAGGACGAGATCGACCGTCGCGTGAAGCAGGCGGCGCAGATCCTCGACATCACCGATCTCCTGGACCGCAAGCCCAAGCAGCTTTCAGGCGGTCAGCGCCAGCGCGTCGCCATGGGCCGTGCCATCGTGCGCGATCCCAAGGTGTTCCTGTTCGACGAGCCGCTTTCCAATCTGGACGCCAAGTTGCGCGTGCAGATGCGCACCGAGATCAAGAAGGTGCATCAGAAGGTGCGCACCACGACGGTCTATGTCACGCACGACCAGGTCGAGGCGATGACCTTGGCCGACCGCGTGGTGGTGATGAACCAGGGCCTGATCGAGCAGGTCGGCTCACCCAACGATCTCTACCATTCGCCGGCCACCAAGTTCGTGGCGGGCTTCATCGGTTCGCCGGCGATGAACTTCATCCCCTGCCAGCTCGACCAGTCCGCCGGGGCGCTGACCGTGCGCGTGGGCGACAAGCTTTCCTTCCCGGTGCCGTCGGACCGCACAGGCCGCTACTCGGCCCATATCGGCAAGCCGAACCTGGTGCTGGGCCTCAGGCCGGAGCACATCACCGAAACCCGTCCGCATGCCGAGTCCAACCAGCACGATTTCGAGCAGATGATCGACGTCGTCGAGCCGATGGGCATGGAGACGCTGGTCTACTTCACGATCCTGGGCGTCGAGATTTGCGGCCGGGTCAATCCCAATGCCGGAGCCGCGGCCGGTCGCCCGATGAAGCTGCGTGCCGACTTGAGCAACATGCACCTGATCGACGACACCACGGGCAAGGTGCTGTAGTAGCACCCTCATTGTCGTTCGGCGTTCGGAGGAGACATCGATGGCTTCGTTGACAGGCAAGGTCGCCTGGGTGACCGGTGCTGGCTCGGGTATTGGTCAGGCGGCGGCTGTGGCGCTCGCCAGGGAAGGCGCCACGGTCGTGCTGACCGGCCGGCGCAAGGAGCCGCTGCAGGAGACGGCGGCCACGATCAGGAAGGTCGGCGGCAAGGCCGATGTGCAGGCGGGCGACCTCATGAAGGCGACTGCCGTCACCAGGATCGCCAAGGCGATCGAGAAGAAGTACGGCCGCTGCGACATCTTGGTGAACAATGCCGGCCTCAATATCCTCGAGCGCCAATGGGCGAAGCTGACGCCGGCCGGCGCCGAGCAGGTGATCGACGGAAATCTTTCCAGCGCCTTCTATTGCACGACGGCGGTGCTGCCGATGATGCGCAAGCAGAAGGACGGCGTTCTGATCCACACCTCCTCGATGGCCGGCCGCACCATCGGCCTTTTGTCGGGCCCCGCCTATTCGGCCGCCAAGCACGGCGTGGTGGCGATGAGCCACACGGTCAACATGGAAGAG
>Ga0335083_10004191_pt1 | contig 18447 bp, 21 predicted proteins | sample Lox_Sample_42_FD_206716 | JGI IMG/M metagenome (GOLD analysis project Ga0335083, IMG submission 206716) | Soil microbial communities from Loxahatchee National Wildlife Refuge, Florida, United States - Lox_Sample_4.2 | ecosystem: Environmental > Terrestrial > Soil > Wetlands | place: USA...
GCCACCAGCGGCCACCTCGAGGTGGTGGAACCGCTCCTGGACGCTGTTGACTGCGCGCCCTCCGACTGGGCCGATGAGCCGTTCGAGCCGACGGCCGGCGTGGCAGCCAGCCACCTGATCAATGTCCCGGCCCTGACCACGCTGCACCGCGGCTATCTCGCCCAGTTCCGCGGCGACGCCGAGGCCACCGCCGCGTTCGCCACACAGACCCTGGCCGAGATCAAACCCGGAGAACGGCTGCCGAGCGCCGTCGCACATGGATTCCTGGCCGTGGCCGAATGGCTGCGCGGCCGGCTCACCGAGGCCGAACGCGCTTTCGCGGCCAGCGTCACCGGCTGGCGCGAGATCGGGCAGCTCACTATAACCGCGTGGGGATACTACTCGCTGGCTCTGCTCCGGCACGCCCAAGGCCGCCTGGACGCGGCCGCGCTGACCTGCGAGCAGGCCCTGGAAGCCCTGGTCACGTCCGGTCGGCCGCCGCCGGCCGCAGGTCCGAGCTACGCGGTCCTGGCGGAGATCGCCTACCAGCGGGACGAACTTGACGTCGCCCTGCGACACGCCACCGAGGGCATCGTGCTGTGCCGCCAGTTCGTCTATACCACCCCGCTAGCCAGCGGCCTGGCCACCCTGGCCATGATCCGGCAGGCCACCGGCGATCCGGCCGGCGCGCTGCAGGCGATCACCGAGGCCGAACAGGCCGCACCAGGCCCGGCGGGCCTGCTCAACCCGGTTCCGGCCCGGCGGGCCCGGCTGCTGCTGGCCCAGGGCGACCTGGTCGCCGCGGCCCGTTTCCCGCCGGAGACCGGCCTCGGCCCGGACGATGAGCCAGACTATGCGCGTGAGCCCGGGTACCTGGTGCTGGCCCGGATCTTGCTCGCCCAGGGCCGGCCCGGGCGGGCGCTCGCGCTGCTGAGCCGACTGCACGCCGCGGCGGTTGCCCAGGGCCGCACCGGCAGCCTCATCGAGATCGGCGCACTGCGGGCGCTGGCGCTGGCCGCCACCGGCGTCGAGACAGGCGCAGTCACGGCGCTGGCCGAGGCGCTTCTGCTCGCCCGCCCGCAAGGCTACGTACGGGTCTTCACCGACGAGGGCCTGCCGATGGCCGCGTTGCTCGGCCGGCTCATCGCCGCCCAGCGCGCCGGCCAGGCGGCCGACGTCCCGCTCGGCTACCTGGCCCGGCTGCAGCGGGCCTTCGGCACCCGGCCTGCCGCACCGGGACCGGGCCCAGGCACCACCGCGGTGCCCGGCGTCGTAGACCCGCTGACCAGCCGCGAGCTGGAAGTGCTGAAGATGCTGGCGGCCGGTCGGTCGAACCAGGCCATCGCCGGCCAGCTCGTTGTCACTCTCGACACGGTAAAAAAGCACGTCGGCCATATCCTGGGCAAGCTCGGCGCGGCTAACCGCACCGAAGCTGTCGCCCGGGCCCGGGAGCTGAGCCTGATCCCCTGACGGCGCGCCGTAGCTGGTCTCGCGGCACCTTCGTGCCACCGGCCTTCGGCGGAAGATTCCACCCGGCCTGTCCACTTCCGGGTGACGCCTGCCGCAGCGCCAGGTCATAGCGTCCCCGCAAGACCTGCGACACGAAGGAGATGAGTGATGACCGCCCAGATCACGACCACGCTTGGCAATAACGGCTCGCGGTGCCGGGGGCGAACCGGAGGCCGGTCATGCTCGCCATCTTGCTAGCCCTGGCATCCGCTGCCGGTTACGGGGGCTCCGACTATGCGGGCGGCCTCGCGGCTCGCCGCAGCAGTGTCATCCGCATTACCATCCTGGCGCAGGCTGTCGCCGCTGCCCTGATGATCTTCATCCTGCCACTGGCAGGTCTGCCGGCGCCCTCTCCTGGTGGCCTCGCCTGGGGAGCGGCCGCCGGAGTGGGCGAGGCAATAGGGGCGCTTGCGTTGTACGCCGGATTTCGTGACGCTGCGTTCAGCGTGGCCGGGCCGATCAGCGCGGTCGGCTCGGCGGGATTCTCGGTACTTGCTGGTCTGCTGCTGGGTGAGCGTCCCGGCATGCTGGCGATGATAGGAATCGGACTCGCGCTGCCGGCCATCATAGGCGTGTCGGCGAGCCCTGGAAGCGCGCGGCCAGGGCGCCTCGAGCCACGCCGAGATGAATCAGATCGGGGGAGCCCCGCCGAATCGCGCCGTGCTGGTTACGGTCCGCTGTCAGCGGGCGTGATCTGGGGGCTGATCGCCGGCGCCAGCTTCGCGCTGCTGTTCATCGCGCTGAACCGGGCGGGCGGCGGCAGCGGCCCATGGCCGCTCGTGGCCTCCCAGTTCACCGCGCTCGCCGTGGTGGTCTGCCTGGGCGCGGCAACCGGAGAGGCGCGCCTGCCTGCGCGGCATGCCGCCGGGCTTGCGGCGCTGACCGGCGTGACCGGCGCGGCCGGGGAGGGCCTGTACTTCTACGCCACCCATGCAGGCCTGCTTGCCGTCACGGCGGTCCTGACCTCGTTGTATCCGGCAGTGACGATTGGTCTCGCCCGCCTCCTCCTAAGCGAGCGGCTCACCGTGACCAGGCTGGCCGGGCTCTGCCTGGCTGCCGCGTCCGTCGGGCTCATCGCCGCGGCCGGGGCCAGTTGACCTCGCTAGCGACGCCGGCCGCCTGCGCCGGCCCTCATTCGCCCCATCGGGCCATCAGCCAGCCGACTCAATAGATGGGCGCGTCCGCCGCTCAGTCCGCCGTTCCGCCGCCGCGGCCGGACACGAATCCCCGCGGCGAGCTGAGCACATGCAACTTGGTGGCCAGTAGCACATCCCGGCCAGATACCGCTTCCAACGGGACCGCTGAGGCTGGCTCAGTGACCGTTGACCTGCACGTTCACCGACTCCAGCGATCCTCCGTATCGCTGCTGGAACACCAGATCCACCGGCTGCCAGCCGCCTTCCCAGCTTCGCGGTGAGCGTGAGCAGTGCGCGGAACGTGCATCCCTCACCAAGGTAGGCCGCATAGCGGCGCTGAATTGCTGCCCGTCGGCGGGCCGCGTGGCGGCGGCCTTCAGCGTGCGGCGAGGTCATCGCCGCGACTGGTCAGGCCGGGGCGGTTCCGATGACGCGGATCAGCGGCAGCACGGATCCGGACTGCCTTCGCGCCATCGCATGTATCCCGGCCGCGGACACCGGGCAGCTGGCGGGGCGGCACTTTTGTGCCTGGCGCGGCCGCGGAAGATTCCACCTGCCATGTCCACTTCCGGGTGACGTGCGGCCGGCCCGGGCCTTCCTAGCGTGCGAAGGACAGAAACGCACATCGACAGGAGTAAAGAATGACTGCTCACCAGCCCGGCCAGCTCGACGCCGGCACCGCCGGGGTTAGGAGCACCTCGCCGGTGCCCCAGGGGACACCTCAGCCGGGGCGGTATGAGATCGACACCACCCGTTCGGCCGTCACCTTCCGGACCCGGCACATGTTCGGGCTCGCGCCGGTTCGCGGCAGCTTCGCGATCCGGGCCGGGACGGTCGACGTCGCCGCGCCGCGCACCGATCCGGGTATCTATGCGGAGATCGAGGCGGCGAGCTTCCGCACCGGCAACGGGCAACGGGACAGCGTCGTGCGGTCGGCGCGTCTCCTGGATGCCGGCCAGCACCCCGTCATCACCTTCAGGTCCGAGCGCCTAGACGGCCTGGCCCTGACCGGCGCGCTGACCGTCCGCGACGTCACCCGGCGGGTCAGCCTGTCGATCGAGCAGCCCGCCGTGTCGTCCGGGTCGTTCACCGCCCGCGCGGCCACGCGGATCGACCGGACCGCGTTCGGGGTGACCGCCTACCGCGGGCTGGCCGGACGCTACCTCGACATGACAGTAGAGGTCCGGTGCGTACGCACGTGACCGCGGCGGCGGACATGACCGCCCACACCGCCATCCCGGCGGGAACACCCTGCGCTAGCGCGGTCGTGGTGGCGGGGCTGCGCAAGAGTTATGGCGCGGTGCAGGCCGTGCGCGGGGTCAGCTTCACCGTCTCCCGCGGGGAGATCTTCGCGCTGCTCGGCCCGAACGGCGCCGGCAAGACCACCATCCTGGAGATCCTGGAAGGATTCCGCACCCGAGACGCCGGGCGCGTCGATGTGCTCGGCGCCGATCCCAGCGACCGGTCCGAAGGCCGGGCGCTGCGCGAGCGGATCGGGCTGGTGCTGCAAGACATCGCGGTCGAGCCCTACCTAACCGTCCGTGAGACCATCGCCCGCAACGCCGGCTACTACCCGGCGCCCCGGGCCGTGGGCGAGGTGATCGACCTGGTCGGCCTGGCCGGACAGCAGCGGAAAAAGGTCCGCAACCTATCCGGCGGCCAGAAGCGGCGCCTGGACCTGGCACTGGGCCTGATCGGCGACCCGGACCTGCTGTTTCTCGACGAGCCGACGACCGGGTTCGACCCGAACGCACGTCGGGACGCATGGGAAGTCGTGCGCAACCTGCGCGGCGCCGGAACCACCATCATGCTCACCACCCACTACATGGACGAGGCCCAGGCGCTGGCCGACCGGGTGGCAGTGATCTCCGACGGCCAGATCGTGGCCGAGGGGACACCGGCCACCATCGGCGGACGTGACACCGCCCGGACCCGCATCCATTTCACCCTGCCGCCCGGGTGGACGGCCGCCGGCCTGCCGGTCGAGGCCACGCAGGCCGACGGCCTGGTCACCGTGCAGACCGCAGAACCGACCGGAACGCTGCACCAGCTGACCGGCTGGGCACTGCAGCATCGCACGGTGCTCGGCCAGCTCACCGTCGACCAGCCCAGCCTGGAAGACATCTACCTGCGCCTGACCAGCCACGGCACACCCGAACCCAGACCCCAAAGGAGCACACGGTGAGCATCACCACCGCCCACCGGGCCCCGCGCCGGGATGCCGGCCTGCTGTGGCACCAGATCCGGTACGAGCAGCTGTCGTTCTGGCGCAACCCGCAAAGCGCGTTCTTCACGTTCATCTTCCCGGTCGTGCTCATCACGATCTTCGGCGCGCTGTTCCACGGCGGCGGCGGGAGCCCGTACTTCTACGGGCTGTCTGCCCTGCAGTACTACGTGCCCACCATCGCCGCGCTCTCGGTGCTGGGCTCCTGCTACAGCCAGCTGGCGATCGTGCTGTCGATGCGACGCCAGGACGGCATCCTCAAACGGGTCCGGGCCACCCCGCTGCCCGCATGGGCCTATTTCTTCGGGCTGCTGGCGCACTGCATCATGATCAGCGTCATCGATGTCGCGCTCATCACCGGCATCGGCGCCCTGTTCGGGATGCCGCTGCCCACCCACTGGCCCGCGATCGCGCTGGCACTCGTGCTCGGCGCGGCCAGTTTCTGCGCACTCGGCGTCGCGGTCGCCTCGCTGATCCGCAACGCCGAGGCCGCGCCCGCGGTCGTGCAACTCGTCTTGTTCCCGCTGCTCTTCATCTCCGGCACCTACATGCCCATTCACTCCGCCGCGCTGAACCGGATGTCCGGCGCCTTGCCGGTGCGGCCATTCAACCAGGCCCTGCTCGGCCCGTTCGCCCAGCACACCGGGTCCGGCTGGCACAACCTCGCCGTCCTGGCCGCCTGGGGCGCCGCCGGCGCGTTCATCGCCATCCGCCGCTTCCGCTGGAACCCAAGACCGCAATGACCGCAGCCACATACCCGAAGGTGCCCCATGTGCCCCCACCGGCCCCCATGCCCACCCGCTGACCGCCCGGACTGCGGCGCCGCCCATACCGTCGCCTTCCACCCCGAGCAAGGCTGGAGCCTGCTCTGCAACGGAGTGATCGTCTTCGACGACACCGGCAAGATCCTGCCCGACGGCCGGGTGGTTCCTCCACACCACCCGACCCACCGGCTGCCCGCCGCCGCGTGAGAACTGCAGGAAAGGAGCAAATGCGTACGGGTGCCGCGACCTTGCGCCGCGGTTCCGCTGCGGGCACGACAGTGCCGTCGGATCGGCTGCGGCCGCCGCGTTAACGGATCAGGCCGAGCTCTCGTGCCCGGGCCACGGCCTCGGTGCGGTTGGCCGCGCCGAGCTTGTCCATGACTTGGCTGACGTGCTTCTTGACGGTGTCGAGGGTTATGACAAGCTCGCTGGCGATGGCCTGGTTCGACTTGCCCGCGGCCAGCATTCCCAGTACCTCCAGCTCACGGGTTGTCAGCGCCTCGGCCAGGCCTGGCACTGCGGCGGTGCCCCGTCCGCCCGCCGGCGCCCCGGCGGGCTTCGCCTCCAACGCGCGTTGCAGCCGGGCCAGGCAGCCGAGCGGGACTCCCGCAGCGTCCTGGCTAGCCCGCTGGGCCGCGATCAGCTGGCCCAGCAGTGCGGCCATCGGCGGCCCCTCGTCGGTGAAGACCCGGACGTAACCCTGCGGGCAGGCCAGGGTGAGCGTCCCGGCCAGGGCGCCACCGCGGCGGGCTCCTCACAGCTGGCCGCCAGCGCCAGTGCCCGCAGCGCGCCGGCCTCGATGAGACTGCCGGTCCGGTCCTGCGCGGCCGCCGCCGCGTGCAGACGGTCCAGCAGCGCTAGTGCCTGGCCGGGCCGGCCTTCGGCGAGCAAGACCCGGGCCAGCACCAGAGGCCCCGGGCTCGCGGGGGTAGTCCTGCTCGTCGTCCGCGGCGAGACCGTTCTCCTGCGTCCAGCGGGCGGCTCCTGCCAGGTCGCCCTGGGCCAGCAGCAGCCGGGCCCGCTGCGCGGGGACCGGATTGAGCAGGCCGGCCGGGCCCGGTGATGCCCGCGCTGCCTCACCGATCGCATCCAGGGCGCCCCTCGGATCGCCCGTTGCCTGCCGGATCCATGCCAGCGTCACCAGGCCCGCGGCCAGCGGCGGGGTGTAGACGAACTGCCGGCACAGCGCAATGCCCTCGGTGACGTGGCCCAGCGCCAGGTCGAGTTCGTTCCGCTGATAGGCCACCTCGGCCAGGCCCACGTGCACGGGACCTGAGGCTGGCAGCGGCGTGCTGCCGGACCCGGCGGCGACCTCCAGCGCCTGCTGGCAGGTTCGGGCCGCTGCGTCCAGGCGCCTCCGGGCACGCTGAATCTGGCCGAGCTGATAGCTGCCCCATATGGCCACAGTGGCTTGCCCGGCCGCCTGCCACCCAGCGATGCCGGACACCAGGGCACGCTCGGCGTCGGCGAGTCGGCCATGGAGCCACTCGGCCATGGCCAGTAGCCCATGCGCGATGGAGCGCACCATCCACTCGTCCTCGCCGAGCTCAGCCAGGGCCCGGGAAGCGAACGCCGCCGTACGCTCGGCGTCGCCGCGGAGCTGGGCCACGTAGCTGCGATCGAGCGCGATGTGCGCGGGGACGTTTGCCAGCAGGCTGGCGGCGTTGCCCACGGTGGGGTCGAACGGCTCATCGGCGGTGCCGGCGAAGGCGCGCTCGGCCGCATCGGCCGCGCGCTCGACCGCGTCCGGCTGGCCGCTGGCCGCCGCCATCTGGGCCTGCGCCAGCAGCAGCCGGGGACGGCACCGGACCAGCTCGCCCGGGAGCGCCGAAATCCAGCGCTGTATCGTCGCCGCCTCGCCGCGCAGGTAGAAGACCGCGTCGAAGTGCTGCTCGATCAGCCGGGCGGCCCAGCTCATCTCCCCGGCGGCCACCGCGTGGCGAACAGCGTCATCGGCCAGCTCGTGCTCGGCGCACCAGGCCGCGGCGTTACGGTGCAGCTGCGCCACGCGGCTGGGCTGGTTTTCATCTAGGCGGGCGCGCAGCAGGTCGGCGAACAGGTGATGGTAGCGCCACAGCCGCGCACCTCATCCAGGGCACCAGGAACAGTCCTGCCGCCTCAATCTGCCCCAGCAGCGCCTGGCTTCCGGTACGGCCGGTGACCGCGTCGCACAGCTCCCCCGACAGCCGTTCCAGCACCGAGGTCTCCAGCAAGAAGGTGCGCACCTGCTCGCTCTGCCGCTCGAGCACCTCCTCGGCCAGATAATCCAGCACATAGCGGTGGCTGCCGGTAAACGCAGCCACGAACCCGGCCACATCCGGCCGCCCGCGCAATGACAGGCCGACCAGCTGCAGCCCAGCCGCCCACCTCTCGGCGCGGGCCGCCAGCGCGGCCACCGCCGCGTCGGGCAGTTCAGCACCGGCCGCCTCACGCAGCATGGCCGCTGCCTCGTCGGCGGTGAACCGCAGCTCGGCGGCCCGCAGCTCAGCCAGCTGCCCGCGAGCCCGCAGCCGTGCCAGCGCCAGCGGCGGGTCGGCGCGGCTGGCCAGCACCGGGTGCAGGCCCCGGCGGCAGGTGCTCCAGCAGGAAGCCCACCGACGCATGCACCGGCTGGGAGCCGACCAGATGGTAGTCATCTAGCACCAGCAGCACCTCGCCGGCCTGGGGCCGGGCGGTCAGCTCGTTGATCAGCGCCGTCACCAGCGGCTCGAATGACGGCGGCGGCGGGCCCAGCAGCGGGCCCAGTCGGCCAGCAACGCCGTTTTGCCGGACCCGGCCGGGGCGCAGACCAGCACCAGGCCCCGTCCTAGCCCCTCATCGAGCCGGTCCGCCAGCCGCGGGCGGGGCACGAAACCCGGCCGCGGGCCGGGCACGTGCAGCTTGGTGGCCAGCAGCACATCCCGTTCGGCGGCCGCATCCGCCGATCCAGCTACCGCGGGCCGCTCAGTCACCGCTGACCTGCACGCTTGCCGCCTCCAGCGATCTCTCGTGCCGCTGCCGGGGTAGATCCATCGTAGTCGCCGGCTGGCCGGCGCGGTCGCGCGTCCAGCTCGCGCATCTAAACGCCACCGGTCGCCCCGCGGCATTCCCCCGGACATTCCTCGTGTAACCGCACACGACCGTGTAGGAGCGCGTTACGGGCGGCCGACGTGGAGGTGCAAGCCCCCCTTTGCGCAAGAAGCCGGCCCTGCCCCACGGGCTGGCGGCGCTGTCAGTCCCGGCACCGGCCAGAGCGGCACTTTCGTGCCCGATGCCGCCACCGAAGATTCCACCCCCATAGGGCACCTTCGGGTGACGCCCTGGCCCTGGCCGCTTCGTAACGTGCAGGACAGAAACAGACACCGACAGGAGAGATGGAATGGCTGTTCTCAATCCCGGCCACGGCAAGACCGGCACCGGCGCTTGAAGGAGTCCGCCCCGGTGATACCCGCCTGGGACATCACCCAGCGGACCCGCAGTCCCGACGGAAAGGAGACCGCCGATGAGGCAAATCCGTATCGGCAGGCGCCGCACCGGACCGGCCAGCTGGCAGCAGACGCCACCGCCGCTCGACGCACGCGACCCCGACATCGTTCACGCCCATCAGATCACCCGCCGTACCAGCGGCTCCAGCGCGGGCAAGACGCGGTCACCACACCGAAGCGGCCGCGCAGGCGGCCGCTGACAGGCCAAGGAGGACACCATGCATGCAGTGATGCTGCAACAGCCCGCCGCCGAGCCCATCCGCGAGATGATCGCCGACGCGGACGACGCGCGGCGGGCCCGTCAGGCGCGCCGCGGCCGGCGGTCACGAACACCGGTGCACATGACACGGCCAGAGCTGCCGCGCGTGCACGCCGAACTCCAGCCCGCCTCACCAGGCACAGCGGTCGCTGCTCTGCCGGCCGCCTGCAGGTCCGGCCGTTCCGCGGACGGTGATCAGGGCCAGCTTGATGAGCTCGCCTTCCAACCTGCCAGCAGCACGGAGGTAGCGGTTCCATGACTCACCTCGATTCCGGTGACGGCGCCGCGGTGCTGGTCCGCGCCGCTGACGCCGAGGTGATCGGGTTTCCCCCGCAGACGGTCCGGCTGCTGGCCGATAGCTCCGCAACCGGCGGGCGCCTGAGCACCCAGCGGGTCACCTTGGCCGGCGGCGCCGATGGCGCCAGTCCCCATCACCACGCGACCTCGGCCGAGCTGTTCTACGTGTTGAGCGGGTCAGCTCAGCTGCTCGCCGGCGATCGCCTCCTCGTTGCCAGCGAAGGAGACCTCGCGCTGGTGCCGCCGGGACTGCCGCACGCGTTCGCGGCCGCCCAGGCGTCAGATGCCGATCTGCTGATCGTGATCACTCCCGGCGTCGAGCGATTCGAGTACTTCCGCCACCTGGCCAGGATCGCCACCGGCCGGCAGGCACCTGAGAGCCTGCTCGAGGTGCAGGCCCGCTACGACACCTTCTTCGACGACAGCCCCGCCTGGCGGCAAGCCCGTGGCGCCGGCCGGCCGGGTTCGTCAGGCCAGCCAGGCCTCACCAGCCACGCGCCATCTAGGGGGTGCCGGTGAACGCGTTCGCGACCATCGCCGCTCTCACCGGCGTCCTGGCCGCCGGGATCATCTACGGCACCGATGTCTTCTGCGCCCTCGTGCAGCGGCCGGCGCTTGCCCGGCTCGACGACGCCACCATGGCTGCGGCCATGGGCCGTGTGCACCAGTATGGCGACCGGCGGCTGCCCGCCCCAGGGGTCATCGGCATCCTCGCCGCCGTCGCTGCGACCGCGGCCGCGACGGTCAGCGGATCGCCAGCCAGCGCGACCGCAGCAGGCATCGCCCTGATCGCGACGCTCATCTGGCTGGGTCTCTACCTGCGGGTGGCCGCCCCGATCAACCAGGCGCTCACCGCGGCGGCCATCGCCCACGTGACTCCCGGTAACGCCCGGGCCCTGCAATCCCGCTGGGACAGCATCATCGCCACCCGTGCGCTGCTGATGGCCGCCGCCGTCGCCGGCCTCGCCGTCAGCGCCGCAGCGCACTAACGCTCGCAACTAGACGAGAACTCAAGGCAAGGTCCTTGCGGCGCCGCGCTGTTTCCGGTGCCAGGAGATAGAAGGAAAAGCCATGCTTGCCACAGACATCGGCTACACGCTCGCCGGATTGACCGCCGTGGGCATCATCGTCATCGGCGCGCGATTCCTCATCGCGCCCACGGTGGCCGCTGCGGGCTTCGGGATCCCCGCCCGGCATGATGGCGGCAACGCCGATCCCTACCTATCTGTCAAGGGCGTCCGCGACATCGCCTCTGGGCTCATAGCCGTCATCCTGCTCACCGCTCAGATGCCCCACGTCCTGGGCTGGTTCGAGCTCGCCGCCTGCACCATCCCTATCGGCGACGCCCTCATCGTGCTGCGCCACGGCGGCCCGAAGGCCACCGCCTACGGCGTGCACGGCGCGACGGCCGTCGTCCTGCTTGCCACGGCCGCGCTCCTGTTCATCTGACCTCAGGCCGTCCCCCGGGATCATCGCTTGACCCGCTCAGCTGTCAAGCGAGCTTACCGTCATGGCTCATTACTGCAAGTAAGAACCGTAAGGAACACGAAATGGATCTCTCCCCCATCCATGGGGTGCCTCGCCGTCGCCTGCTGACGGTCACCGGGGTCGCCTACACGCTGTCATGGATAGCCGGACTGGCCGTCGCCGCGCCAAGCCCGAAGCTCACCGCCTCCGGCGCCCAGATCGCTACCGCGCTCGCCGGGCACCAGACCACGTTGGCCGTGCAGTTCGCCCTCACCGAGGGGCTGCCCGCCGCCGGGCTGGCCATCATCGCGGTGGCCCTGGCCCGGGCAGCGCGCAGGTCCGGAGCGGTGGCGGCCGCCCGGGCCGCCCTCCTCGCCGGCGCGGCGGCCGCGCTCATCTCGCTGCTGCAGTTCGTGCTCGGCGAGGTCCTGGCCGGGACCGCCTCACCCGGCACCGCGCACCTGCTCTACGACGCGGTGAACCGGCTGGACGGGGTCAAGATGCTCGCCCTGGCCGTCCTCGCCCTGGCCGGCGCCGCCTCCGGCGTGCTGCCCCGGTGGCTCCGGTACACCGGGATCGTGCTGGCCATCGCGATCACCACCTCCGGCATCGCCTACCTTCTCCTCCTGCAAGGCCCGGCCATCCTGGCCATCCCCTCCGGGGTGCTGCTGCTGGTCGTCATCACCAGCACCGGCATCGTGCTCGGCACTCCAGCCAGCAAGCCGCGCCGCGAGGCCCTGCCCGCAACCGCAACGGCCGGCAGTCACTCGCCATGATCGCAAGTGTTCCGTACCGCCGGCCAGCTTGTGGACAAGGTGCAAGTCGTTGCCGAGGCCGCCTCGGTGTCCTACGCGAAGGGGAAAGGGAATGGAATGTCACAAGAGACGCTGTCCGATTTCGTCGAGGCGACGGCCGCAAAGTTCGGCATTCCCGGCGTCGCCGTCGGTGTGTGGGCGGACGGTCAGGAGATCTACGCCAGCGGCGGCGTGACGAGCATCGACAACCCGCTGCCCGTCGACCAGGACACGTTGTTCCTTGCGGGCTCGGTCACGAAGACCTTCACGGCCACGGCGCTGATGTGCCTGGTGGCGGAGGGCAAGGTGGATCTGGACGCGCCGGTGCGACGGTATGTTCCCGAGCTCAAGCTCGCGGATGAGCAGACCGCGGCGGAGGTCACCGTGTTGAACCTGCTCAACCACACCGCAGGGCTGGACTGGAGGATCATTACCGACACCGGTGACGGGGACGACGCCCTGGCCGGCCAGGTGGCGAAGATGGCCGAGTTGACGCTGATCGCGTCACCTGGCACCCGGGCCTCCTACAGCCAGGAGGGGTTCAATCTGGCCGGGCGGATCGTGGAGAAGGTCGCGGGACTGGCGTACGAGCGGGCCGTCGCCTCCCTCCTGTTCGAGCCGCTGGGGCTGTCGGATACGACCTACTCGGTCAACGATGTGATGACCCGGCGGTTCGCCGTGGGGCACAACCTCGGCGCGGGCGAAACGCTGTCCATCGCGCGGCAGTGGAAGGACACGCGCGGCAACAACCCCGGCGGGGGCATCGCATCCTCGGTCGTGGACCAGCTTCGCTGGGCCCGCTTCCACCTCGGCGACGGCCGCCCGGAAAGCGGTACCCGAGTTCTGCCCGCCGAGGTGCTGCATCGGATGAAGGAGCCCACGGTCAAGCTGCGGGGCACCACGCTCGGCGACGCCATCGGCCTCGGCTGGTTCCTGCGCGACGTGGATGACGTCCGCACCGTCGGCCACGGCGGTTCGGGGAACGGCCAGTTCGCCGAGCTGCTCATCGTGCCCGAACGGGACTTCGCCGTCATCGCGATGTCCAACGCCGCCCCAGGCGGAATCCCCTGCAACCAGGCCGTCGTCCGCCGGGCGCTCGAGACATACCTGGAAGTGACCGACCCGGACCCGGAGCCGCTCCCCTATGACGAGGCGCGGGCCCGGGAGGTCGCCGGGAGCTACGAGAACGACGCCATGACGTTCACCGTCGCCACGGACGGGGCAGCGCTCGGGCTCGAGGTCGGGATCAAACCGGAGATCCGTGCGGCGGACACTGAACTGCCCGCAGACTACGATCCGTTCGACTTCGGCCTGCTGGCCGGCGACGCGGATGAGTACATCGTCACCAGCGGCGCCCTCAAAGGCCAGCGGGGCTTCTTCACCCGCGACGCGGGCCGCGCGGTCGTGGGAGTCGACCTCGCCGGCCGGTTGTTCAACCGGCTTCCGACGGGCTCTGAGTCAACCGGGGACCCGGAAGATCACAGCCCGGTCGGCGCAGACGCTCAACGCCCGCAACGCGAGCGCGGCCTGATCTCCTACAGCTCCATTCCGATCTCTTCGGGTGCCTCCGCCTGCCAGTTAGCCTGTGGCTCGGCCTTGGTGTTCCGCTCCATCCGCGCAGTGTGCTTACTGCTGGCGTCCAGTTCTGCTCGCTGCGCCTGAACCCGGGCCGCCGCGTCGTCGGCCCGTGCCTGCAGCTCATCAAGTAGTGTCGCGCGCTAAGTCTGGTGAGATCGCTGGTGGGACGGGTGGGGCGGGTGGGGCCCGAACCCACGACCGGCGGATTATGAGAAGTATGGCCCGTTGCATCGTATGCACTACCTGCACGGACACCACGGAGCCGCCGGGCCGATCAGCGCGTGCCCGCATCTGATGGCATCATGCCGGTCGAGGAGAGCCAGACGTTGCTAACCGCCGAGCCACTGGATCTTGACTACGAGCACGAGATCATCAGGCGGGTACACCAGGAACGTAACCAGGCCCCCGCCGTCGGGGCCGAAATGAAGTGAGCGCAGCGGCATAGAGACGTCGTCACGCTCGTCGCGGCGGCGCTGGTACTGCACCGGATCCACGATCACGACCGCGTCCATGAACGCCGCCAGGGATGCTCGCGCGGCCGGAGGCAGGCCGGCGAACTCTTGCTGGGCCGGGCCATCCAGCTCCCACCGGTACACGCGTCAGACGCCGAACTGGGTCCGGATCTCCTCTCTGCTTATCCGCTGTTCCGGAGGCGGCGGACCCTCGTCCCGGTAGCTGTCGATGCGAGCCAGGAACTCCCGCTGCGCCTGGGGGTCACGCCAGGCGTCCGCCTCGAACCACCAGCGCTTGACCGTCTGCACCAGCGGTGTCATGTCACCCTGCTCGCGGGCCTGTTCGAACGCCGCATCCAGATCCTCGTCGTACCGCTGGAGGATGTCGCCATCGGCGTTGGCGGCCAGCACGGCCCGGATCGCCGTCGGCGTGCAGGCCGGGCGAGGCAGGACCCGAGGTTGCCTGGCATGCGGCGCGGTCATCAGCAGCTCTCCTGTAGGTTGCCGTTCCGCTCAGCATAAGCGCGTCCGCCGAGAGACAGCAGCTCATCGCGCTTCCGGCGTGCGAGTCTGTGGTAAGCGTCAGACGGTTGAGGCCCCCGGCTCCACTTCTGTTACGTGGGGCGGGTGGGGCTCGAACCCACGACCGGCGGATTATGAGTCCAGCATCCAGCGAGGCGGTGGATCTCAGCTCGCCGCTGCGGTTCGCCATCAGGCCGACCGCGCTGCGGGTCCGGACGACGGCCGGCTACATCGCCGCCCGCACCATGGCGGCCGGAGGCGACGGTCCAGGCGACAATCCGTAGGTGCCATGCTCCTCTCGGGGTGATTCCAGGGTTTACAGTCCATCGCACTAGTGGAACGATCCGGATAGAGCAAGTCATGTGGCCACGTCAAATCCGGAGGTGGCGGTATGACGCACACCACCCGGGGCGGCGCCCCGAAAGATCACGCCAGTTGCTCGCACGCCGGCATTCCCCAGGGCAGGAGCGCCGGCTTTTCCTGGATGCTGGTAGTGGCGCTGGTCGTCTGCCTGGGCCTGGCCGCCTGCTCGAGTAGCCAGGGGGTTTCGGGTCAGACCCCGGCGAGATCGGCCCAGAGCGGGCCGCGGATCACGGTGGCTATGGTCACTCACGGGCAGGCGTTCGACCCGTTCTGGGCGCTGGTGAAGAAGGGCGCGCAGACGGCGGCGACCGACTTCAACGTCAACCTGGTCTACCGCTCCCCCTCCACCACGAACCCGCAGGAAGAGGCCTCTCTCATCTCGCAGGCCGCCGCGGGGAAGCCGAAGGGCCTGGTAGTGACGATCCCGGATGCCGCTGCGCTGTCCCCAGCGGTCAAGCAGGCCTCCTCGGCCGGCATCCCGGTCATCGTGATGAACGTGGGCGCCAGCGTGTACCAGGACGTGGGCGGCCTGACGTTCGTCGGCCAGGACGAGATCGCCGCCGGGCAGGAGGCCGGCCGGGAGATGACCAGCAACGGAGTGACCAAGGCGCTGTGCGTCATCCACGAGGAGAAGAACACCGCCCTGGCCGACCGCTGCGACGGGTTCGCCAAGGCGATGCAGGCCAAGGGCGGCTCGGTCACCGTGCTGCACGTTAACGGGGCCCGGTTGAACGACGCGGCGAACGCGATCGAGGCGGCGCTGAAGAAGGACCCCTCGATCAACGGGGTGCTCGCCACCGGCATCATCGGGTTCAACGCGGCCGGCGGGGCGCTGCAGTCGCTGGGCAAGTTCGGCACGACCAAGCTCGGCACCTTCGACGTCTCGGCCCAGGACCTGAACGCGGTCATCAACGGCAAGGCGCTGTTCGTCATCGACCAGCAGCCGTTCCTGGAGGGCTACATGGCGGTCCAGGTCTCGGCATTCGAGGCGCGGTACGGCCAGCACCCGTTCGGCCCCGTCTTCACCGGGCCGAGCCTGATCACCACGGCTAACGCGGCCCAGGTCCTGCAACTCTACAAGAGCACCGGCATCCCGCTATTCAACGGCGGCTATCCGACGTAGGGAAGAGGTGACCATGACATCAACCGTAGCCGTTTCAGAGCCGCTGGCCGCCGGGTTGCGCTTGTCGCTGGCGCCACTGGACTACGCGCTGGTGATCATCTACTTCATCTTCGTCATCGGGATCGGGTTCGCGCTGCGCCGCCTGGTCCAGACCTCGACGGACTTCTTCCTGTCCGGCCGCTCGCTGCCGACCTGGATCACCGGGATCGCGTTCATCTCAGCCAACCTGGGCGCGATCGAGATCCTCTCCATGGCCGCGAACGGAGCCGAGTACGGCATCAGCACCGTGCACTACTACTGGATCGGCGCGGTGCCAGCCATGGTGTTCCTCGGCGTGGTGATGATGCCGTTCTACTACGGCTCCCGGGTCCGCAGCGTCCCCGAATACCTCCTGCGCCGGTTCGACCGCAAGACGCACCTGGTGACCGCCCTCATCTTCGTCCTGGCCTCGGTCCTGATCGCGGGCGTGAATCTGTACGCGCTCGCGTTCGTGCTCGAGTCCCTGCTCGGCATCCCGCTGGCCATCGCCATCATCGCCTCGGCCCTGTTCGTGCTGTCCTACATCCTGCTCGGCGGGCTGTCCAGCGCCATCTACAACGAGGTGATGCAGTTCTTCGTCATCCTGCTCGCCCTGGTCCCGCTGATCATCGTGGCGCTGAAGGAGACCGGCGGGATCCACGGCCTGTTCAGCAAGCTGGCCACGCAGGGAGCCGCCTTCACCCATCCGTGGAACGGCACCTCGCTGGGCGGGCACAACCCATTCGGCGACTGGATCGGCATCGTCTTCGGCCTGGGCTTCTGCCTGTCGTTCGCCTACTGGACCACGAACTTCGCCGAGGTCCAGCGGGGGATGTCGGCCAAGGACCTGTCCTCCGCGCGACTGACGCCGATCGTCGCGGCCTACCCGAAGGTAATCATCCCGCTGGGCACGGTCATCCCGGGCATGGCCGCGATCCTGCTGATCCCCGGCCTGGGTACCGCCGGCGGCCTGACGTACAACGACGCCATCCCGGCGCTGTACAACCAGTACCTGCCCCTCGGCGTGCTCGGGGTGGCGGTGACCGGCCTGCTGGCCGCGTTCATGGCCGGGATGGCCGCCAACGTCTCCTCGTTCAACGCCGTGTGGACCTACGACATCTGGCAGAACTATCTCCGCCCCGGCCGCCCGGACCAGTACTACCTGCGGGTGGGCCGGATCACCACGGTGGTCGGCGTGTTCATCGGCATCGGGACCGCGTTCCTCGCGGCCGGCTACAGCAATATCGGGAACTATTTCCAGGCTCTCTTCTCGTTCTTCAACGTGCCGATCTTCGTGACGTTCATCTTGGGCATGTTCTGGCGCAAGGCCGGCCGCGGGTCGGGATTCTACGGGCTGATCGTCGGGACCGTCTTCTCGTTCGGCACCTGGCTGCTGTACAAGCAGGGCGTGATCCACTTCCGCAGCGACATCGCCGAGACCCAGTGGGGCGCGATCATCGGGTTCCTCGCCGGGGCGGCCGCCATGGCCATCGCGACCATCTGGGACACGCCGAAACCCCTGTCCGCGTTGCACGGTCTGGTCTGGGGATACGCGGTAGAAGACGAGGGAGAGGCCCCCGGGACGGCGGCCCGCGCGCCCTGGTACAAGTCTCCCCTGCTGTGGGGCATCGGCGCGCTCGTCCTGTGCGTGCTGTTCTACATCTACATTGAGATTTCTGCCTAGGGGGTGGTACAGGTGAGCTCGGCCAGCGGACACGAGATGCCGGCCAGGGCCGAGGCTGCCTCCGCCCGGCGTCGCAAGCCGGATCTCACCCCGGAGGAGGCCAAGATCTGGCGGCTGGCCAAGCTCTTCGACCTGCGCTCGTTCATCGGGGCCCTGATGCTCATCTTCGGCATCCTGGTGATCATCCCGGGGTTCCTCGCGAGCCCGGCCACGATCGACAAGGCGGCCGGGATCAACCTGGCGCTGTGGATCGGCGGGATCATGCTGGTGCTGGCCGCGTTCTTCCTGACCTGGGTGATACTGAAGCCACCGCCGCCGGTGACCATGGCCGAAATGGAGGCCGCCCGCAAGGCCCGGGAGGAGTTCGGCACCCAGGGTCCGGCCGGGCACTAGGGGTTCTGACCAGGTCTTGCGCGTGCCTAAGTTTCCTCGCTGCCTCAGCAGGTCGACGGTTACGTTCGTGTTGGCCTGAAGGGTGATTTGGCGGCCGTTGACGATGATCGTCTCACGGCAGCCTGCCGGTCCGGTCAGCACGAATGTGGCGGAGGTGTGGTCCGCGGATACCGACACGGTGTTGCCGTGCCATTTGAGCCGGAAGTCCACGGCGTCCCAGTCGGGCGGGAGCCACGGCTTGAAGGTCATCTGGCCGTTGCGCACACGGAATCCGCCGAACCCGCCGACGACCGTCTGCCAGGTTCCGCCTGCGGAGGCTATGTGGATGCCCTCGGCGGTGTTTCCCTGATTGTCGAGGAGATCGACGAACGCGGCCCGGCGGAAGTACTGGACGGCGCGGCGCGGGTCGCCGACCTCGATG
>Ga0335083_10004193_pt1 | contig 18442 bp, 16 predicted proteins | sample Lox_Sample_42_FD_206716 | JGI IMG/M metagenome (GOLD analysis project Ga0335083, IMG submission 206716) | Soil microbial communities from Loxahatchee National Wildlife Refuge, Florida, United States - Lox_Sample_4.2 | ecosystem: Environmental > Terrestrial > Soil > Wetlands | place: USA...
CGATACGCCAGCCCTCCGGCGTGCGCATCCAGGTGTGGGACTGGCGCCCGACCCGGGTCTGGCCGTGGCGGCGGAACTCGCAATTGGCCGTGCCGAAATCGTGGCCGTAGGTGACGATCCAGAGCTTGAGCAGGTCTCGATCGACAACGAACCCCGGATCGCGGCCGGCGCGGAAGGCCGCGATCTGGTCATAGCCGTAGAGCTGCTCGCCCGCGCCGTAACGGAGCGTGTGGGGGCTGTTCCAGAACAGCTCGTCGAGCGTGGCGACGTCGTTGCTGTTGAGCGCCTTCTCGTAGCGCTGGAACGCCGCCGTCACCTCGGCGACGACGGACGGGATGTTGATTTCCATAAAGACTCCCTTTCCTTAGCTCCCCTCCCCTTGGCGGATTCCGCCAAGGGGAGGTGTCGCGGTAATCCGCGACGGAGGGGTCATGGGCACCGGTCGCGTTGCTCATGACCCCTCCGCCCGCGAAGACGCGGGCACCTCCCCTTCGCGGATTGCGCGAAGGGGAGGCTAAAAGACTAAGCGGGCGTCGAGACGCAGACGCCCTGCTTTTCGAGATGGGCGGCGACACGTAGCGCGGCCGTTTCGTTGTACGGCCGCGCGATCACCTGAACGCCGATCGGCATCGCACCCGCCTTCCGCGTCGGCACGGCGACGACCGGCAGGCCGATGAAGGAGATCGGTTGCGTGAAGACGCCGAGATTGGCGCGGACGGCGAGCTCCACGCCGCCGAGCGTCATCATCGTCTGGCCGAGCCTGGGCGCGCTGCAGGGCGTGGCCGGCGCCAGCACGATGTCGACCTCCTCGAAGAGCTTCAGCACCTGCGCGCGATAGTGCCGGCGGAACCGCTGCGCCTTCACGTACCAGGCGCCGGGCAGCAGCGCGCCCGCCAAGAAGCGCTCGCGCGTGTCGGGATCGAAATCCTGCGGCCGCGTCCTGAGCCTCTCGAGATGGAGCTGCGCGCCCTCCATGGCGGTGATGACATAGGCCGCCGCACGCGCGGCCGCCGCCTGAGGCAGCACGACCGTGCGCGTGGCGCCCAACGCCTTGGCGACCGTCGCCACGGCCTCGAAGCATTCCGGCTCGCCCCCCTTGGCGAAATAGTCGCCCGCAATGCCGATGCGCAGGCCGCCGATGCCCTCGTCGAGCGAGAGCATGGTCATGTCGGCCGGCTTGTCGGTGCAGACCGGATCGTCGGGATCCCAGCCCTGCATGGCGTCGAACGACAAAGCGAGATCCTTGGCCGAACGCGCCAACGGTCCCAGATGATCGAAAGCGTCGACGAAGGGGAACGAGCCCGCACGGCTCAAGCGCCCGTAGGTCGGCTTCAATCCGAACAGGCCGCAAAGCGAGGAGGGCACACGGATCGAGCCGTTGGTGTCGGAGCCGAGCGCCAGCGGCACCTCGCCCGCCGCCACCGAAGCGCCCGAGCCGCCCGACGAGCCGCCGGTCATGCGCGTGGGATCGTGCGGATTGCGCGAGGGGCCGTAATGCGCATTCTCGCCCGTGAAATCGTAGGCGTACTCGCCCATGTTGAGGCCGCCCACGAGGACCGCGCCGGCGGCTTCCAGCTTGCGCACCAGGGCGCCGTCGCGCTTGGCGATCGGGCCCTCGGCGTTGATCTTCGAGCCGGCGCGCGTCGGCAGGCCCTTGATGTCGAACAGGTTCTTGACCGCGAAGGGCACGCCGACGAGCGGGCCCTGGTGGCGGCCCGCGTCGATCTCGGCGGCGCGGCGGCGCGCCCGCTGGCCCACGATGTCGGTGAAGGCGTTGACCGTGGGCTCGGCGGCCTCGATGCGCCTCAGCGTCGCCTCGATCACGTCGACCGCCTTGGCCTGTCCGGACGAGACGGCGCGCGCGATCTCCGCCGCCGTGGCGGTTTTCGAGGTGGCGTCGGTCATGGACGGTAGACCGGCAGCGGGGTCAGCTCGTCCTCGAGCTCGACGGCGAGCAGCGGCGCCACGATGGCCAGCGACCGCTCGATATTCACAATGACGTTGGCGCGATATTCCGGCGCGATCGGCAGGCCGATGGCCTTGGCCTCTTCGTCGACCCAGCGTGCAATATCGGGCTTATCGGCCACGGTCCCCTCGTTTCAGGCTTGTCGTTTCAGCTTGGCGAAATCGCGGGGAGTATGCCAATGGTCGGGCGCCATGACCATCGACCTCGGCATCCATCGTCTGCGTGCCGCTTACACTGCCGGGACCCTCACCTGCCGAGCCGTCATCGACGAAGTGCTGAGCCGCATCGCGGCGGCCGGCCAGGACAATGTCTGGATCTCGCGGCTCCCCGACGCCGATCTGCGCCAGGCCGCCTCGGCGCTCGATGCGCGGCGCGGCGAGATCGACGCGCTGCCGCTCTACGGCGTGCCGTTCGCGGTAAAGGACAATATCGACGTCGCGGGCATGACCACGACGGCCGCCTGCCCGGGCTTCGCCTACATCCCCGAAGCCTCGGCCGAAGCGGTCCGGCAGCTGGTCGAGGCGGGCGCGATCATGGTCGGCAAGACCAACCTCGATCAGTTCGCGACCGGCCTGGTGGGCGTGCGCTCGCCCTATGGCGTGCCGCGCAATCCCTTCGACGCCGAGTTCATTCCCGGCGGATCGAGCTCGGGCTCGGCCGTCGCCGTGTCGTCGGGGCTGGTGAGCTTCTCGCTCGGCACCGACACGGCGGGCTCGGGCCGCATTCCGGCAGGCTTCAACAACGTCGTCGGATTGAAGCCCACACCGGGCGCCATCAGCACCGAAGGCGTGGTGCCGGCCTGCCGTTCGCTCGATTGCGTCTCGCTGTTCACCCTGTCCTGCGTCGACGCCGCGCTGGTCTGGCAGGTCATCGGCAACGCCACCTGGCCCGCGCCCAAGGAAAGCTTCCGCTTCGGCGTGCCGCGCCAGCTCGAATTCTTCGGCGACACCGAATACGCCGCGCTCTACGCCGAGGCCATCCAGCGGCTGCAGGCGATGGGCGGCGAGGCCGTCGCCTTCGATTACACGCCCTTCAACAAGGCCGCCGAGCTTCTCTACAACGGCCCCTGGGTGGCCGAGCGCACGGCGGCCGTCGGCGCCTTCATCGCCGCCGCCGGCAAGGAAGCCGGCGTCTGGCCGGTGACGCGCGACATCATCCTGGCCGGCCGCGAATACAGCGCCGTCGACGCCTTCGAGGGCCAGTACGAGCTGCATACGCTGCGCGCGCAGGCCGAGCACGAGATGAAGGAGCTCGATTTCCTGGCGCTGCCCACCGCCGGCACGATCTATCGCGTCGCCGACCTCCGGCTGGAGCCGGTGCTCTACAATTCGAACCTCGGCTACTACACGAACTTCGTGAACTTCTTCAGGCTGAGCGGCCTTGCGCTGCCCTCCGGCTTCCGCAAGGACGGCCTGCCCTTCGGCATCACCCTGATCGCGGGCGCCTACGACGAGGAAGCGCTCCTGCGCTTCGGCGCACGCTGGCAGGAGCGCAACGCCCTGCCGCTCGGCCGGACGGCGAGCGCCCTGCCGCCCGCCGACGCCATTCCCCCGCACATCGATCGACGCGTCTCGCTGGTCGTCGTCGGCGCGCATATGAGCGGCCTGCCGCTCAATCCCGAGCTCCTCGAGCGGGAGGGGCAGCTCGAGGCCGCGACCAGGACGGCGCCGCTCTACAGGCTCTACGCGCTGCCCGGCGGCCCGCCGGCGCGTCCGGGTCTCGTGCGGACCGCGAGCGGCGGCGCGGCGATCGACGTCGAGGTCTGGAGCCTGCCGGCCTATGCCTTCGGCCGCTTCGTGCAGGCGATCCCCGAGCCGCTCGGCATCGGCCGCGTGCAGCTCGAGGACGGCACGACGGTGCAAGGCTTCCTGTGCGAGGCCTATGCCACGGCCGACGCGCAGGACATCACCTCGTTCGGCGGCTGGCGGGCCTACCTGAAGTCGTTGGCCTAAGCGGGCTTGGCGCCCGGCTGGCCCGCCTCGACCACGAAGCTCGCATCCGTCGCGACCTTCGCATCGGCGCGTTTCACCGTCTCGACCGTGCGTACTTCCATCGTCGCGAGCTTGGGCGAGAGGTTGACCAGCCCGTAACCATAGACCTGGCTGCGCGCGTACTTCACGTGCGGATTGAAGGCGCGCATGGCCTGGAAGTTCCGCTCGGGCGGCCCTTCGGAGGTGATCGAGCCGCCGACGAATTCCGTCGCCACCGTGCGCGACTTCGGATCCGTGAAATCGGTCTTGAGATCGGTGATCCAGAAGGAATGGACGTCGCCGCCCAGGATCAGCGTGTCGCGCACCGGCGAGGCGGCGACCGCCTCGAGCAGGCGCTGACGCCCGGCGGGATAGCCGTCCCAGCCATCGGCCCAGAAGACGTGGCGGCCGCCACCGGGCCCGCGATCGAGCTCGGCCATCAGCGTCTGCTGCGCGATCACGTTCCATTTGGCCGAGGCGCGCTTCATGCCCGCCGCGAACCAGGCCTCCTGCTCGGCGCCCAGCATGGTGCGCGCGGGATCGGTGCGCTCGGCACAGTCGACGAGATTGCGCTTGCCCGAGAACTCGGCGCGGCAGGCATTGTGCGAGCGATACTGCCGATCGTCGATCGCAGTCAGCTCGGCGAGATCGCCGTAGCGGTAGCGGTCGTAGAGCCGCATCGACGGACCGGTGGGCCGCATCGCGTTGGGCAGCGGCATGTGCTCCCAATAGGCCCGGTAGGCCGCGGCGCGGATGGCGAGGAAGGCCTCGGGGTCGTGATCGGTCGGCGAGATGTCGTTGGCGTAGTCGTTCACCACCTCATGATCGTCCCAGGTGACGATGAACGGATGCGCCGCATGCGCCGCCTGCAGGTCGGGATCGGACTTGTAGAGCGCATAGCGGTCGCGGAACTCGCGCAAGTCCGTCGGCCGGCCGGTACCGTGATGGCGCACATGATCGTGGCCCCACGACGTCTCGTAGATGTAGTCGCCGACGAACAGCACGGCATTGAGCTCCTCCGCCGCCATGTGGCGCCACGAGGCGTAGAAGCCCTGTTCGTATTGCTGGCAGGAGGCGATGGAGAAATTGAGCTTCTGCACCTTCTCGTCTGGCGCGGGCGCGGTGAGCGTGCGGCCGACCGGGCTCGCTTTGCCGTTGACCGTGAAGCGATACCAATAGGGCCGGTTGGGCCTGAGGCCGCCGACATCGACATGCACCGAATGGCCCGCGCCCGCTTCGGCCGTCGCCTGGCCCGAACGCACGACCTTTTGCAGCTTGTCGTCCTCGGCGATCGTCCAGCTGACGGTCTGCGGCGCGCCGAGCGTCGCCGTGGGATCGGCCGCCAGCAGGCGGGTCCACAGCACGACCGAGTCGGGGCCGGGATGACCCGAGGCGATGCCCAGGCCGAAGGGATTTTCGGCCAGCGGAGCCTGTGCGCGCGCCAGCGACGGCAGCCACAGGCTGGAAAGACCGGCGACGAAGGAACGGCGATGCATGGGTCCGAGGTTACCCGGCCTACGCGACACTTCAATGGCGGGCGCGGGGTCTGCTAGGGTCGGTCCTTCGAGGAGGAACACGCAATGAGCGGCAAGATCGCAATCGTCACGGGCGCAGGCAGCGGCATCGGCCGGGCCTCTTCACTGGCCCTGCTGAAGAACGGCTACAAGGTCGCCCTGGCCGGCCGGCGCAAGGATGCGCTCGACGAGACGGCCAAGATGGCGGGCAACAACGCGCCCAATGCGCTCGCCGTGCCGACCGACGTCACCAAGCGCGACGACATCGTGGCCCTCTTCGCCAAGGTCAAGGCGACCTGGGGCCGGCTCGACCTGGTGTTCAACAATGCCGGCGGCGGTGCCCCGCCCGTGCCGCTGGAGGAGCTGCCCTACGAGACCTGGCTGCAGGTCGTGTCGGCCAACCTCACCGGCCCGTTCCTGTGCACGCAGGAAGCCATGAAGATCATGCGCGACCAGAAGCCCAAGGGCGGCCGCATCATCAACAACGGCTCGATCTCGGCGCACGCGCCCCGGCCCTACTCGGTCGCCTACACCTCGACCAAGCACGCCATCACCGGCCTCACCAAGTCGACCTCGCTCGACGGCCGGCAATACGACATCGCCTGCGGCCAGATCGACATCGGCAATGCCGTGACGCCGATGACCGAGCGCATGACCAAGGGCGTATTGCAGCCCGACGGCAGCACACGGGTCGAGCCGCGCATGGATGTCGAGGCCGTCGCCAACGCCATCGTCTACATGGACAGCCTGCCGCTCGACGCGAACGTGCAGTTCATGACCGTGATGGCCACCAAGATGCCGTTCGTCGGCAGAGGCTAGCCAGGCAGGCCCCGATGATCGATCACACCGGCATCGGGGTCTCGGACGTCGGCCGCTCGGCCGTGTTCTACGACGCAGCGCTCGGCGCGCTCGGTCTCAGGCGCGTGCGGCAGATGCCGGACGGTGTCGGCACCGACGGCATCGGCTATGGCATCGACTATCCGGTGTTCTGGATCGATCGCTTCCATCCGCATTCGGTCAAACAGCACACGGCCTTCGTCGCTAAGGACAGGGAAGAGGTGAAGGCGTTCTACGCCGCCGCCCTCAAGGCCGGCGGGAAGGACAACGGCGCGCCGGGCCAGCGCCGGCCGCACTACTACGCGGCCTTCGTCCTCGATCCCGACGGAAACAATATCGAGGCGGTGTTCCGCGGGGATTGAGCGACGTCTTGGAGCCCGATGCGAACGTGCAGTCCTTGCAAGTGATGGCGACCACGATGCCGTTCGCGAGTCGCGAACAGCCTAACTCTTATCGGACATATCAATTTGCCGACTGCCTGGCGCAAAAAGACTCCCCACTTCGGGCTCGAAGTTGATGACGTGTTTCCCGTACATCCATAGAAACATCGGTTCGAGCGCTTCTTGCTTGACGACAGGCACCCCGGAAAACTGCAATTTCAGATCCGCAAATAGTTCCTGATTCCTCCCTTCATTCTGAAACCACTCAGACCAGTTACGCGCTTTCTCAGCGTTGCCGAATACAGGTAAGTGCAGCTTCATGCTTTGGTCTCTGTACTGAACATGCTGGCTGGTCTCGCCTCGTTTCAAGGCTGGTACATAGAACGTCTTGGGCAGATCATCTCTTGTCATCAGTTCTCCTGGCTCAGCGACCACCTTTACCTCCCGCACGAAAGCGCCAGCCCGAGGCGGTGGACGGAAATCTTCCTAGTAACCCTCGTGCATCAGCGGAAACGCCGAGTGCACGCCGGGGATGTTCGTCGGCATGGCCTGGCTGATGTAGCTCTTGTCGAGCTGCTTCAGGCTCGAGACGCCCAGAAGGCCCATGACCTCCTTCATCTCCTCCTCGAGGAGCTCGACCACGCGCTCGATGCCGGCGGCGCCGGCGGCGGCGAGGCCGTAGCAGTACATGCGGCCCATGCCGACCCAGTCGGCGCCCATGCAGATCGCCTTCACGATGTCGCTGCCGCGCGCGAAGGATCCGTCGACCACGATCTTGGCCTTGCCCTTGGCGACCTCGACGATCTCCGGCAGCACCGCGGCCGAGCCGCGGCCATGGTCGAGCTGGCGGCCGCCATGGTTGGAGCAGTAGACCGCCCACACGCCTTCCTTGATCGCGAGCTCGGCATCCTCGCCGCAGCCCAGGCCCTTCAGCATGAACTTCACGTCGGGGAACTTGTCCTTCACGCGGCGGAAATTGTCCCAGGCGAAGCGCGCCTGGTGATCCTGCCCGGTGGCCGCCGTGCGCCACGACTTCACGAAACGCTTGGCGATGTCGCGCTCGCGGCGCGAATAGACCGAGGTGTCGACGGTGATGCAGAAGGCGTCGTAGCCCGCGCCCATCGCCTGCTTCACGCGCTCGGCCACCCAGGTGTCGTCGCCGCGCACATAGAGCTGGTAGACCTTGGGGCCGTTGCCGCCCTTGACGATGTCCTCGAGCTTCAAGGTCGTCACCGAGCTGATCAGCATGCCGACGCCGCCCGCGCCCGCACCCCTGGCCACGGTGATGCCGCCGCCCGGCTCGAAGGATTCGAGCGAACCGACCGGCGCCAGCAGCAGCGGAATGCGGAGCTTCTTGCCCAGGATCTCCGAGGAGGGATCGATCGCGCTCACGTCGCGCAGCACGCGCGGCTTGAAGGCGATGGAATCGAGCGCCATGCGGTTGCGGCGCAGCGTCGTCTCGGTCTCTGTGCCGCCGATCAGGTAGTCCCAGATATTGCCGTTCAGCTTGACCTTCGCGGCCTTGACGACCTCGTGAAGGGTGACGAATTCGCTCTCCAAGCCGCTTGCCATGGTTCCCCCGGGATATTCGGGCTAGGATTAGCGCAATAAGCAGTCGGAGGAAACGATGGCAGGCCAATCGGCAGCCGTGCTGCAGAGCGAAGCGGAAATCCGCGTCAGGCCGATCAACGGCTTCATCGGCGCCGAGATCGAGGGCGTCGACCTGCGCCGCAAGCTGACGCCGGCCCAGTTCAAGGTCGTCCGCGACGCCTTCGTGAACTACGAGGTGATCGTGCTGCGCGACCAGGACATCACCGTCGATCAACAGATGGCGTTCGGTGCCCGCTTCGGCGAACTGTCGATCCACCCGTTCTCGCCCAACCTCGCCGACAAGCCGGAAGTCATCATCCTCGACTATTCCAAGGACAATCCGCCGGCACTGACCGACATCTGGCATGTCGACGAGACATTCCGCGAGGCGCCGCCGCTCGCCACCATCCTGCGCGGCAAGGTCGTGCCCGAAGCGGGCGGCGACACGCTGTTCGCCAGCATGAGCGCGGCCTATCGCGGCCTCTCCGAGCGCATGAAGCAGCACATCCACGGGCTCGAGGCGCAACACGACTTCAAGCCGTGGCGGCCGCTGTTCGGCGAGAAGGACCGCGCCAGGCTGCGCGCGCTCGAGGACGAGTTCCCCAATCCCTGGCATCCGGTCGTGCGCGTGCATCCCGTGACGGGCCGCCGCGTGCTCTACGTCAATCGCCAGTTCTGCACGCGCATCAAGGGGCTGAAGGCCGACGAGAGCGACGCGCTGCTGGAATTCCTCTACCGCCAGGCGACGATCCCCGAGTACCAGCTGCGCGTGAAGTGGCAGCCCAATACCTTGGTCATGTGGGACAACCGCTCGGTCCAGCACTATGCGAGCCACGACTACTATCCCGCGCGCCGCACCATGGAGCGCGTGACGGTGAAGGGCGATCGGCCCAAGGGCGTGACCGGCGACTACACGGTCGACACGGTGCCGGCCAACGGCACGGTCAAGCCCAGCATCGCCGACGGCACGCGGCCCGGCCCCAAGCGCGCCTTCGACCGCTACTGACATGACGCTCCGCCGGCGAACGGCGCTCGCAGCGCCCCTTCTCGCGCCGCTTGCCGCGCGCGCCGAAGCCCCTTGGCCCAGCCAGCCGATCAAGATTGTCGTGCCCTATCCTCCCGGCGCCATGACCGACGCGCTGGGCCGCATGGTCGGCGAGCGCCTGCAGACGGCGTTCGGCCAGCCGGTGATCGCCGACAACAAGCCGGGTGCCGCAACCCAGGTCGGCGCCTCGTTCGTCGCCAAGCAGCCGGCCGACGGCTACACGCTGCTGCTCGCGACCGTGAGCACGCTCTGCATCACGCCGGCCCTTTATGCCAAGCCGCTGATCCGGGCCGCCGACTTCGCGCCCGTGGCGTTTCTCGGAAATGTGCTTCTGATCCTGGTCTGCCGCCCCAATCTGCCCGCGAGCACACCGCAGGAGCTGATGGCCCTCCTGAAGGCCAAGCCCGACGGCTATACGTACGGCTCGCCCGGCACGGGCACGGTGCATCACCTGCTGGTCGAGCTGTTGCGCAACAAGGAACACTTCTCGGCCACGCACGTGCCCTATGTCGGCTCGACCAAGGCCATGGTCGACCTGATGGAGGGGCGGTTCGACTTCATGTTCCTCGACGCCACCGTCGCCCTGGAACAGGTCAGGGCGGGCAAGCTCAAGGCGCTCGCCGTCACGGGATCGAAACGTGCGTCCGTATTGCCCGAAGTGCCGGCCCTGATCGAAACCTTCCCGGGCTTCGATCATCAGCCCTGGATGTCGGTCGTCGGCCCGCGCGGCCTGCCGACGGCGCTCGCCGAGCGCCTCAATGACGCCACAAACAGGTCGCTCGCCGATCCCGCTTTCGCCAGCCGCCTGCGCGACATCGGCGTCGATGCAGCACCATTGACGCTGGCCGCGTTCGGCGATTTCATTGCGCGCGAAATCGGCCGGTGGGCCGAGCTCGTAAGAATTTCAGGCGCAAAAGCCGAATAGTCAGGGTCAGGCAGGTGAGGTCGACATGAAGCGGCGTGCGTTCGCGGCGGCGGTGGCTCTCGGTACGTTCGTCCCGCCCTCGCTGCTCAGGGCCGAACCGACCTGGCAGGAGACGCCGTCGTTCGCCAACCAGGTGAAGTCGGGGGCCCTGCCGCCGGTCGACAAGCGCCTGCCGCAGCAGCCCTTCGTGGTGAAGCACTTCGCGGGCGGCGACGGGCCGGGCCAGCAGGGTGGCGAGGTCAACATGCTGATCGCCAACTCCCGCGATACGCGCCTGATGACGCTCTACTGCAATGCGCGTCTCATGACCTACGATGAGAACTTCAAGCTCTTTTCGGACATCCTGGAGAGCTACGACGAGAAGGACGGCCGCGAGTTCACCCTGAAGCTGCGCGCCGGCCACAAATGGTCCGACGGCCATCCCTTCACGACCGAGGACTTCCGCTATTTCTGGGAGGACCTCGCCAACAACAAGGAATACACGCCGGGCGGGCCGCCGGTCGTGCTGATGGCCGACGGCAAGCCGCCCAAGGTCGAGATCGTCGACGAGGTCACGATCAAGTACACCTGGGACAAGCCCAATCCGAACTTCATCGAGTCTCAGGCGCAGGCAGCGCCGCTCTGGCTGTTCCGGCCGGCGCACTACCTCAAGCAGTTCCACGTCAAGTACACGCCGATCGAGGAGATCGCCAAGCACATAAAGGGCGGCGAAAAGCCGAACTGGGTGCAGATCCACCGGCGCATGGACGTGATGTACAACAACGACAATCCGGACCTGCCGACGCTCAACCCCTGGAAGCTGGCGACCCGGCCGCCGGCGCAGCGCTTCGTCTTCGAGCGCAATCCCTACTATTACCGCGTCGACGAGAAGGGCCATCAGCTGCCCTACTTCGACAAGATCGTCCTCACTCTCGCCGCCGCCAACCTGGTGCCGGCCAAGGCGGGTCTCGGCGAGGCCGACCTGCAGTGCCGCTACCTCAACATGCGCGACTACACCTTCCTGCAGAAGAGCGCCAAGAGCTCGGGCGTGCAAGTGCGTCTGTGGGAGCAGGGCTCGTGCTCGCAGATGGCGCTCTACCCCAACCTCAACGCCAAGGACGAGACCTGGCGCAAGCTGAACCGCGACGTCCACTTCCGCCGCGCGCTGTCGCTCGGCATCGACCGCGACGAGCTGAACGAGGTGATCTTCCTCGGGCTCGCCAAGCCGTCGGCCAACACGATCATGCCGCGTTCGGCGCTCTTCAAGCCCGAATACGCGACCAAGTGGGCGACGCATGACCCGAAGCAGGCCAACAAGCTGCTGGACGATATCGGCCTCAAGAAGAAGGGCGACGACGGCGTCCGCCTGCTGCCCGACGGCCGCCCCGCGATCATCGTCGTCGAGCACCAGAGCGAGGCGACGGAGGATACCGACGCGTTGTCGATGATCGCCGATCAGTGGAAGAAGATCGGCATCAAGCTGCTCACCAAGCCCCAGACGCTGAACGCCTTCCGCCAGCGCGTCTTCGCGGGCGAGGCGATCATGACGGCCTATGCCGGCTACACGACCGCCGTGCCGTCGGCCGAGTCCGACCCCAAGGAATTCTGCCCGACCATGCAGGGCGGCCTGCAATGGCCGCGCTGGGGCATGTATGTCGAGTCCAAGGGCAAGCAAGGCGACCAGTGCGACATGCAGGATGCCTGCGTGCTGCTCGACTATCTCAAGGATTGGTCCAACGCGACCGACACCAAGCAGCGGCGGGCGGCATGGGACAAGATCCTCGAGGCCAATGCCGAGCAGGTCTTCGCGATCGGCACGATCAACAGCATCCTGCAGCCGATCGTCGTGTCGCCCAAGATGCACAACGTGCCCAAGGAAGGCTATTACGCCTGGGATCCGGGCGGCTACATCGGCCTCTACAAGCCCGACACCTTCTGGCTGACGCAGTAGCCCTTATTCAGGCGACCAGCCGTTCTCCGGAAGCCGTGGCCGGCGCCCAACCGAGCGCCGGCGCGACCTTCTCCGCCATCAGCTCGATCGAGCGCAGGATGAAGGGATGCGGCGGGTCGATCGAATGCACCTGCATGGTGATGTCAGTCGAGCGCGCGAGCGTCGCGTCCTTCAGCAACGACTCGATCACCTCCTGCGGCGTGCCGAGATGGACGTCGAACGCCTTGATGAGATCGTGGACCGAACCCTTCGGCGCCGGGCCACCCGCGGCCGCGCGCTTGTTGACCAGGCGCGGCAGGCCCCATTCGGCGAAGCGGATCGCGTCCCTGGTATCGTCGATGGCGAAGATGGTGCGTGACGCCAGGATGCGCGGCTCGCGGCCCGCCGGCAGCGCCTCGCAATAGGCATCGATCATCGGCAGCTGGATGTCGGCCAGCGAAGCCTGCGGCGCCTCGGGCGATCGAGGCTGCGTGCGCGACAGCATCAGCCCGTCACCCGCGGCGCCGGCGCGGCGTGCACCCTCGACGGAGAAGGTCGCCTGCCAGATCCGGTCGGCGAGGCCGGGGCTCGACGGGTAGAGCCTGTCGCCGCCCGGCAACGCGCCACCCGACCAGGCCGTGCGCATCAGGTCGAGATTGGCGTTCATCAGCAGATGGCGGTCCCTGCTGTCCCGGCCGAAAGCCGTGAACGCCGTGAGGTTGCCGCCCGGCCCGACGCCGACCTCGAGCCGCTGTTCGCACAGGAGATCGAGCACCGCCGCATCCTCGGCAACGCGCACCGGCAGCTCGAGGGGCAGCGTCACGATGCCGGTGCCCAGGCGGATGCGCCGGGTCGCGGCCGCCGCATGCGCCAGGAACACGAACGGCGACGGCAGGCCACCCTCCGCCTCGTGAAAATGATGCTGCGCGATCCAGGCCGAATCGAAGCCCGCATTCTCGGCATGGACGATCTGCGCCGTCGCCAGACGATACCGATCGGCTGCATCGGTCTCATCCAGCAGACGGGTGAAAAAGCCCAGACGCTTGGGCAACGCTCCTGTTGTCATGGTCCGACAGTCGCGCGCAGCGCGGCCGCACGCAAGGACCAGCCGCACATCGCGCGCGTCTTCGGCTGGTATGGTCCGTGCATACATCCTATGGTCAAGTCATTGCACGGTGCGAGGATGTGCTTTCGAGCCGTCGCTTTTCGATGCGAACATTCTCTTTGCCGGTCGTCTCCCACCTGACAGGTTCCGCGTCTTCTTTTCAGAGGTCTCGAATGTCCGTCACCCGCCGCCAATTCCTCCTCGGCTCCTCCGCACTGGTCGCCCTCGCCGCCGCGGGTCCTGCCTTCGCCGAACCCGCCAAGGGCGAGCCGATCTATCTCGGCGTCAGCGGCCCGCTGACCGGTCCCAACGCACAATACGGCGCGCAGTGGAAGCAGGGCTTCGATCTCGCGCTCGACGAGATCAACGGCGCGGGCGGGGTCAAGGGCCGGCCGCTCGCCTACATCTTCGAGGACACACAGAGCGATCCGCGCCAGTCGGTCGCCGTGGCGCAGAAGTTCGTCGCCGACAAGCGCATCGTCTGCGAGCTCGGCGACTTCGCGAGTCCCGCCTCGATGGCCGCCTCGCCGATCTACCAGCGCGCCAAGCTGGTGCAGTTCGGATTCACCAACTCGCATCCCGACTTCACCAAGGGCGGCGACTATATGTGGAGCAACTCGGTGAGCCAGGCCGACGAGCAGCCGCTCAGCGCGAAGTTCGCGGTGTCGCGCCTCGGCCTGAAGCGCATTGCCGTGCTGCATCTCAACACCGACTGGGGCCGCACCAGCAAGGACATCTTCGTGAAGGCCGCCAAGGAGCTGGGCGCGGAGATCGTCGCCACCGAAGGCTACCTGCCCGACGAGAAGGACTTCCGCTCGACCCTGGTGCGCGTGCGCGACGCCAAGCCCGACGGGCTGATGCTGCTCTCCTACTATTCGGACGCGGCCCTGATCGCCCGCCAGGCCAAGCAGGCCGGCCTCAGCCTGCCGACGGTCGCGGCGAGCTCGGTCTATTCGCCCAAGCTGGTCGAACTGGGCGGCGATGCGGTCGAGGGCATGTTCACCGCCTCGCGCTACTTCCCCGAGGATCCGCGGCCGCAGGTCAGGAACTTCGTCACCAAGTTCAAGGCCAAGTACGAGAAGGAGCCCGACGCCTTCAACGCCTACGCCTACGACACGATGATCCTGATGGGCCAGGTGATGAACGAGTTCGGCTTCGAGCGCGAGCAGATCCATCAGGGGCTGGCGAAGGTGAAGGACGTGCCGAGCGTGATCTTCGGCAAGGCGACCTTCAATCCGACGACGCGCCGCGTCTCGGGCGCGATGAGCGTCGACCTCCAGGTCAAGAACGGCAAGTTCACCTTCTACGAGGGCGGCGCCGCGGTCCGCTGAGGGCCGTCGCCTCCTTCGTCGTCTTCCGTCGGGATCGTCTTGGCTTCCTGGTTCGACTACACCGTCAACGGCATCATCATCGGCAATATCTACGCATTGCTGGCGGTGGGCCTCGCGCTGATCTTCGGCGTCGCCCGCCTGATCAACTTCGCGCACGGCTCGGTCTATGTCGTGGGCGCCTATGCGGGCTTCGTGGCGGTGACGCAGTTCGGCACGCCGCTTCCGCTCACCCTCCTGATCGTCGTCGTGGTCGGCGCCCTGCTCGGCCTCGGCATCGAGCGCTTCGGCCTGCGTCCGCTGCAGGGCTACGCCCATATCGCGCCGCTGCTCGCCACCATCGGCATCAGCTTCGTGCTCGACCAGCTGGTCCAGCTCTTCTTCAAGCCCGATCCGCGCGCCTTGCCGAGCGACCTGCTGAACATCCGCTTCCAGATCGGCTCGGGCACGATCGGCGCGCTCGATCTGGTGATCGGAGGCATCGGCCTCACCAGCGCGGCGCTTCTTTATTTCTTCCTGCGCTTCACCAAGCTCGGCTGGGCGGTGCGCGCCACGGCGCAGGACCGCGATGCCGCCCAGCAGATGGGCGTCGACGTGAATGCGGTGAACCGCACCGTCTTCGCCATCGCCTCGGCTCTGGGCGCGGTGAGCGGCCTGCTGGTCGGCATGTACTACAACTACATCGACCCCTCGATGAGCTTCCAGGCGACGCTCAAGGGTGTCGTGGCGCAGGTCGTGGGCGGCGTCGGCAACGTGCCGGGGGCGATCGCAGGCAGCATCCTGCTGGGCGTGGTCGAGAGCTACGGCATCGCGCTGTTCGGCACCAGCTATCGCAACCTCTTCGCCTTCGTGCTGCTGATCGTGGTTTTGGTGCTGCGGCCCAACGGCCTGTTCGCAAGCCGCCGCCAGACGCCGCCCGAGCCGATGACGGGCACCTTCATCGCGCCCAGCAAGCCGGTGCGAATTCCTCCGAGAACGCTGCTCGGCATCGCCGTCGCGATGGCGCTGCTGCCGCTGGTACTGCCCAATCCCTACGTGCTGCAGACGCTGACCAACGCCTGGCTGTACGGTCTGCTCGGCCTCAGCCTCACCCTGATCGCGGGCACGGTCGGGCTCATTTCGCTGGGGCACGCCGCGCTGCTGGCGATCGGCGGCTATGCCTCCTCGTTGCTGGCACTGGATCTCGGCGTCCCGGTCGGGCTGGCGATCCTGTCGGCCGGCCTGATCACCGCCTTCCTCGGCACCGCGCTGGTCTTCCCGTCCTTCCGGCTCCGCGGCCACTATCTCTCGATCGCCACCTTGGCCATCGGCGAGATCGTGTCGCTGGTGATCCTGAACTGGGAGAGCCTGACGCGCGGGCCGATCGGCGTCACCGGCATCCCACCGCTCTCGATCTTCGGCATCGACCTCGACACCGACCGCTCGATCTACTGGTTCGCCCTGGCCGTGCTGGTCATCCTGGCTGCGCTGCAGTTCCGCCTACTCTCCTCCCATCTCGGCCGCGTGCTGCGCGCCATGCGCGACGACGACGTGGCCGCCCGCTCCTACGGCATCGGTCTCGACCGCTACAAGGCGCTGGCCTTCGCCGTCGGCAGCTTTGCCGCCGGAATCTCCGGCGCCATCACCGCGCACCTCTACTCCTACATCAACCACGAGACCTTCAACTCGCAGCTCTCCATCCTCGCCCTCACCATCGTGATCCTGGGCGGCATGGGCAATGTCGCGGGCGCGATCCTGGGCTCCGTGCTGCTGGTCGGCCTGCCCGAGGTGTTCCGCGTCGCCGCCGAGTATCGCGTGCTGATCTACGGCCTGGTGCTGCTGCTGCTCGTGCGCTTCCGGCCGCAGGGCCTGCTGGGTACGGTATGAGAGTCGCGGTATGAGCGCATTGCTCGAAGTCCGCGGCCTGACGCGCCGCTTCGGCGGCCTCACCGCCGTCGATGCCGTGGATCTCGATCTCGCCGAGAGCGAGTTCGTCAGCATCATCGGCCCCAACGGCGCGGGCAAGACGACGCTGTTCAACCTGATGACCGGCCACGATGCGCCCGACGCCGGCGCGGTGCGCTACGCGGGTTCGGACATCACCGGCTTCTCGCCCGAAACGCTCGCCGCGCTCGGCATCGCCCGCACCTTCCAGCATGGCCGCGTGTTCGCGAACCTCTCCGTCATGGACAACGTGCTGGTCGGCGCCCATGTCCGCTTCAAGACCGTGCGGCCGCAATGGCGCTTTCCGCTCAATCTCCTGTCGCCCTTTGCCGAAGTCATGCTGGCGCTGGTGCGGCCGGGCAAGGTGCGCGCCGAGGAGGCCGCGATGCGTCAAGCCGTGATCGGGATTCTCGAACGCTTCGGCGACCGTCTGATCCCGCGCCTCGACCATCCGGCCTACAGCCTCTCCTACGCCAACCGCCGCCGGGTCGAGATCGGCCGTGCCCTGGCACTGGGTCCCCGCCTGCTGCTGCTCGACGAACCGACGGCCGGCATGAACCAGACCGAGACCACCGAGATGCAGGCGCTGATCGGCGACCTCAAGAAGAGCGGCCTCACCATCCTCCTGATCGAGCACAAGCTCGACATGGTGATGCAGCTCTCCGACCGCGTGATCGTGATGGACGAGGGCAAGGTGATCGCCAACGGCAAGCCGAACGACGTGCGCAACGATCCCGCGGTGATCGAGGCCTATCTCGGCCATCGCCGCGCGCCTGCGACGGAGGCCGCGGCATGACTGAGCTGCTTCAACTCGAGAAGATCAACACCTTCTACGGCCCCGTGCAGGTCCATTTCGACCTGAGCCTCTCGGTCGGGCTCGGCCAGATCGTCTGCCTGCTGGGCGGCAACGCCTCCGGCAAGTCGACCACGATGAAGATCGTGCTCGGCCTGGTGAAGCCGCAATCGGGCACGGTCCGCATCGACGGCCAGCCGACCAACGGCCTCACCACGCCGCAGATCGTGCGCCGCGGCGTCGGCTCCGTGCCCGAGGCGCGCCGGCTGTTCGGCGAGATGAGCGTGCGCGAGAACCTGCTGATGGGCGCCTTCACGCGCACCGACAAGACCGCGGTTGCGCAGGACCTCGACCGGGTCTTCACGCAATTCCCCAAGCTCGCCGAGCGCCAGGCGCAGCGCGCCGGCACTCTGTCGGGCGGCGAGCAGCAGATGGTCGCCATGGCGCGAGCCTTGATGGCTCGCCCCAAGATCATCTGCATGGACGAGCCGACCATGGGCCTGTCGCCTTTGTGGGTCGACCGCGTGCTCGAACTGATCGCCTCGATCAACAAGGAAGGCACGACGATCTTCATGGTCGAGCAGAATGCGAGCCTCGCCCTCGAGATCGCCCACCACGCCTATGTGCTGCAGACCGGCCGGATCGTGCTCGACGGGCCGGCCTCCGAACTGCGCGCCGATCCGCGCATCCGCGACGCCTATCTCGGCGGCCAGGAAGCCGCCTAGCGGGCCACCTTCCAGCCGATTTCCCTGGCGAAGCTCTCGAAGAAATCGACATCGTAGGCGCGCTCCGGCGTCGCGCGCACCAGCTCGTCGATGCGCTCGGCATCCTTGCCGACCAGGATGCGCCAGCGGTCGGCCTTCACCCCGTCGAGGATGACGGTCGCCGCCTCCGCCGCGCTCATCGGCGCCTCTTCCAGGAAGCGCCGCGTGCGCTCGCGCATGGCGCGCTCGAAGTCGGCGTCGGTCATCCTGGAGACGTCGACGCCCGACGCCGCGAGGCGTGCTTTGCCCTGGCGGAGCTGCTCGGGCGAGAGCGCATCGCTGTCGTTGTTGCCGGCCTGCACCTTGCTGGTGTTGGCCGCGATCCCCGTGCCGATGTGGCCCGGCATAACGACCGAGCATTTGACGTGTGGCGCATGCAGGCGGAGATCGGTC
>Ga0335083_10004195_pt1 | contig 18439 bp, 19 predicted proteins | sample Lox_Sample_42_FD_206716 | JGI IMG/M metagenome (GOLD analysis project Ga0335083, IMG submission 206716) | Soil microbial communities from Loxahatchee National Wildlife Refuge, Florida, United States - Lox_Sample_4.2 | ecosystem: Environmental > Terrestrial > Soil > Wetlands | place: USA...
AGGCTGAAGCTGTTGGCGTCGGAGGCGCAGGCTCTTAGGCATTGGTCGCCCGTGCATATCCATCTCGGCAGCGCCCACGTCATGGGCCGCGTGGCCTTGCTGGAGGGCGACCGGCTCGCCCCCGGCGCCGGGTCGCTCGCCCAGCTGGTGCTGGAGGAGAAGGTGGGCGCACTCGCGGGCGACCGCGTGATCCTGCGCGATCCCTCGGCCACGCGGACCATCGCGGGCGCCGTCACGCTCGATCCCTTCGGTCCGCCGCGCAACCGGCGCACGCCGCGGCGGCTGAGCGAGCTTTCAGCGCTCTCCCAGCCCGAACCGCTCACGGCGCTGCTGAAACTCGAGGCGGGCTTTGTCGATCTCGCGCAGTTCGCGCTCGCCTACAATCTCAAGCCGGCCGAGGTCGACCGGCGGCTCGTCGAGGCGGGCGGCGAGCGGGTCGAGCGGTTCGGTCTGCTGGAACGGACGCTCGTCGACGCACGCGCAGGTCTGCTGGCCGCGCTGGCGACCTACCACCGCGACAATGCCGATGCCGCGGGCCTGCCGCCGGAGCGGTTGCGGCTGCTTCTGCCCAAGCGCTGGCCGCCGGCGCTGTTCAAGGTCCTGCTCGATCTCGAGGTTGCGGCGAAGAAAGTCGTGATCGACGGCGCCATCGCGCGCCTCGCCAGCCATTCGCTGAAGCTCGGCGCCAAGGACGAGCAGCTCTGGACGAAGATCGCCGCCGATCTGGCGCGCGAACGCTTCAAGCCGCCCCGGGTGCGCGACTTCGCCGATACCTACGACGTACCCGAAGCGAACGTGCGCCGCCTGCTGCGCCAGCTTGCCAAGCTCGGTCGCATTGTCGAGATCGCGCCCGACACGTTCTTCTTGAGGCCCGTGGTGGCGGAGATGATCGGGATTGCGAACGCACTCGGCAACGACTTCGCCGCGGCGCAGTTCCGCGACCGTCTCGACAACGGCCGCAAGCTCGCGATCCTGATCCTGGAGTTCTTCGACCGGCACGGGATCACCATCCGTCGCGGGGACTTGCGGCGGACGGTGCCCCAGAAGCTCGGCCAGTACGGGCCAGTGCCCGAAGCCGCTCGTGAGAGTAGCGGTTGATCCGACGCTTGAGCCAGCGGCGCGGTCCGGATGACAGCGTGGCAATTCTGTGGAACCTTGACGGCGGAGGGGAAGCGCTCCCGGTGGGGCGGCTGGCCTTCAAAGCCAGAGAGGGTCGCCAGTCGGCTCTTAGTGGGTTCGACTCCCACTCTCTTCCGCCAAGGCATTTGCTTTGCCCAAGTGGCTTAGAACGCCTCCAGCGCGGCGGCATAGGACGCCGGGTCGTCGCTTTGGATGCAGTGGCGAAGATAGCCATGAAGGAAGGCTGCGTTGTCTTCCCGAGAATGCCGATGGGCCTCAAGAGCGATGAGCGAATTGACGTCCGGCGCCGACATGGGAGTGACGCAATCGTATTCGGCATGCCCGAATCGGATGACGGTCTTGTCGTGCAGCAGCGCCTCGAAGCCGACGCCTGAGTTCACCAGGTAGACACGGTCGGCACCGGCGAGGCAGGTATGGATCGAGACATCCCGCACCCATCGCGCCGCGCGACTGGCGTCGGTCAACGCCCGCAGCGGCTGCATGGCTTCCGGATTGGCGGGATGGCCTTTCACGACGAGGGTCACGCCGCGCCGCTCGCAATAGGCGATCACGGCCGTCAGCGCCTGCGCGACGGTGACCGTCGAGTGGAACTGGATGGTCTCGTCGTGCGGGACCTGGCAGACGAAGAGACTGTAGGGCCCCGCCACCGGCCGGCTGCCCGGTGCCGGCTGGTCGAAGCCCGACTCGTTCCGGGCGATGCGACCGCGAAGCCGAACGAACAGTTCCTCCGCCTCGGCGCTGAAGACCAGGGGAGGCGGGAGAAACGACAGCGAGGCGCCCCAGCCGGCGGGATCGACGGTATATTCGTCGAGCGGCGCCTTCTTGTAGTAGAGCGCATTGTCGCCGATCGGGAACTGGGACCTGAGCTTGTGCGGAAAGTAGAGCCGGTCGTTTTGCCTGGCCTTCTTCTGCATGGCCTCGAGCTCGAATTGCCAGAGCGGTCGCGTCTCGACTTCGAGCACGTCGCCGCTCTCGCGATGATAGGCTTCGAGCCGATCGAGGAACCGCCCGAAGCGAACGCGCAGGCTGCTGGTCGGCGGACCTTCCACGGCCGGTACCGGCCCGCGCTTGAACGAGCAATCCAGCCGCGGCCGGGCCAGAAAGATGCGTCGCCTCGGCATGTCGCATTCAAGCACATCCGCCGAGGGCGAAAAGAGCGGAAATGACCGGACGCCGGCGATGGCGCTATTCTGCCGGAAGCGATGGCACGGGATATCTTCGCGCGCGTCGGGCTTGCCGGGCTGCTTGCTCTCGCGCTTGTTTCGGTCCGGGCACAGGCGCAATCGACCTGCTCGGCGACGGACGCCGACCTCCAGGCGCTGCGCGACAATCTCGAGATCGTGCGCACTGAGGCCAACGGCGCGCGCGACAATTTCGGGCCGGGGCGGCAAAAGGCGGTCGATGCGGTGGCGGCATCGGTCGCCGCGCTCGAGGGGGCAGTCGGGCATGCGATCGCGCCGTCGCCCAGCAGCCTCATCCTTCGCACGCCCGGTGGGCGCAGCCATCATCCGCGCATGACGCTCGCCCAGCAGGCGTTGTTGGCGGCGCATCGGTCGCTCGACCGCTCGCGCTGCCTGATGGGCGATCGGGCGGCGGCCGTCGATCGTGCCGTCGCCGAACTCGATGCCGCCATAGCCGATGCCGCTGCCACCAATCCGCCAGGCGGCAGCGAGTAGTTGCTTCAATCGATCTGAAATGGGCTCCGCTTCCTGCCTTGCTTCCTGCACGCTGCGCGCTAGAGTCGCTCGACAGCCCGTCTCTGACTCTCTGGAGGATTCCATGCGGCAAGCGATTTTTGCGATGCTGGGCGCCACAGCCCTGGTGGCGGGCGCGGCTCTCTCGGCTCACGCACAGGCGCCAGCGCAGCCGGGTACGCCCGCCGCGAAAGGCGCCAATGGCGTCAACGTGGGCACGTTGAACTGCACCGTCGCCGGCGGTGTCGGCTTCATCTTCGGCTCGACCAAGGACCTCGACTGCATCCTGGTGCGCGATGACGGCATCGCCGAGCACTATAAGGGCGCGGTCAAGAAGTTCGGCGTCGATATCGGCTTCACCAAGGAAGCGCACATCGTGTGGCTGGTCTTCGCCCCCGGCAAGATCGGTCCGGGCGCGATCGCCGGCGACTATGCGGGCGCCACGGCCTCTGCGACGGTGGGCGTCGGCGTCGGCGCCAACGTGCTGGTCGGCGGCTCCAACAAGCAGATCACGCTGCAGCCGGTGAGCGTCGAAGGCAGCACCGGCCTGAACGTTGCGGCCGGCATCGGCCAAGTCACGCTTTCGCCCGCGAGGTAGTCCCATTCGCACGCTCCTCGTCCTCGCTTCCCTCCTGCTGGGCCTGCTCGCGGTTCCGCAGGCGGGCTTCGCGCAGAAGAACACCAATGCCGAAGATGGCGGCGCGGTCGGCAACGCCGGCGACGCGGCCTCGCGCTGGGGCCTGATCGGCCGGTGGCGCTACGATTGCGGCAAGCCGCCCGCCCGCAGCAATGTCGGGCTCGCCTACCAGGTCGAGGGCGGGCAACTCGTCCACAAGCGCGATTTCGGCGACGGCACGGGCGACACCAACCCGATCCGGTCGGCCCAGATCCGGCCGGATGGCGCGATCGACATCGTGCTGTTCTTCCCCTCGACCAAAGCCACGCGTGAGAACGTGTTCCAGAAGGTCCCCGGCAGCTCGTTGCAGATGCGCACCCTTCTATCGCGCGATCTCGCGACCGATCAGTATTTCATCAAGGACGGCCTGCTCACCCAGTCCGGCGAGCCCTTCGTGCTCCTGACCCGCTGCGGCGGCATTTGACGCTCACGTCCGGGTGGCCGGACGTTGTAAAAGCAGGGTCATGCAGCAGGACGCGCGCGGCTCGCTCCATTTCCCGGCCCGCCGCCTCACCGCCCAGGGCGTCGAGGTGCTCGACGAGATCGTCGCCGAGGAGGTCGCGGTGGCGCTGGTCTATAACGGCATCAGCCATGCCGTGATGATGGCCACGCCCTGCGATCTCGAGGACTTCGCGCGCGGCTTCACCTTGACCGAGCGCATCGTCGAGAAGCCGTCGGAGATCTACGACATCGAGGTCCAGGAGGACGAGCGGGCACCGCAACCCGGATCGCGCGGCCGAGGCATCGAGGTGAGACTCGAGATCGCGAACCAGCGCATGGCGGCGCTGCAGCAGCAACGGCGCACGCTGGCCGGCCGCACCGGCTGCGGACTGTGCGGCGTCGACAGCCTCGACGCGGCGCTCCGACCCGTGGCACTGGCGTCGGGCGCGGGCAAAGTCACTCGCGCGGCCATCACGCGGGCCATGCAGGCGCTGCCTGCCGAGCAGAAGATCAACAAGCAGAACGGCGCCACCCATGCAGCCGGCTGGGCCACGCCCGACGGCACGCTGGTTGCGGTACGCGAGGACGTCGGCCGCCACAATGCGCTCGACAAGCTTGCGGGCGCCCTTGCCAAGGCGGGGGCGGGCCAGGATGGCGGCTTCGTCGTGGTGACCAGCCGCTGCTCCTACGAGATGGTGCAGAAGGCTGCGGCCATCGGCGCGGCAGCGATCGCCTCGGTTTCCGCACCTACCTCGCTCGCGATAGCCACAGCCGAGCAGGCGGGCATCGGGCTCGCCGCCTTCGTGCGCGACAACCGGCTCACGGTCTACGCGCACGCGGAGCGGATCGAAGCGTGACGCCCTTCATCTTCGGCATCACGGGCTGGAAGAACGCCGGCAAGACCACATTGACCGAGCGACTGGTCGCGGAGTTCGTGCGCCGCGGCTGGAAGATCGCCACGATCAAGCATGCGCACCATGCCGCCGACATCGATCATCCCGGCACCGATTCCTTCCGCCATCGGGCCGCCGGCGCCACCGAGGTGGCTCTGGTGACGGCGCACCGCTACGCCATCGTGCGCGAGCAGGAGGAGCCGGGACTGGCCGAGGTACTGGCCCGCCTCGCGCCCGCCGACCTCGTGCTGGTCGAGGGGTTCAAGCGCGAGGGCCATCCCAAGATCGAAGTGCGGGCGAACCACACCCCGCCGATGGAGGCGGCCCAATTCAACATCCAGGCCATCGCCGCCGATCAACGGCCGGCGGACACGGCCTTGCCCTGGTTCGCCCGCGACGACATCGCGGGCCTCGCGGATTTCATCGCCGCGAAGCGCTGACTCAGTGCGCGCCGGTTGACGTCCCGGCGAACACGCCGCCCGCCTTGTAGTTCGAACCGGTGATGCCGAAGGCGCCTGCCTGGTTGACCGCGCCGGGGCCGAAGAAGGCGCCGCTCAGGGTTCCGAGCTTGCCGCCGCCGGTGAAGGCGCCGGCAAAGTTGGTGCCGCTCGAATTGGTGGCGATGGCGGCACCGCTGTAGTTGGTGCCGTCGAAGCTGGCACTGAAGCTGCCGGCGCGCGAGGAGAAGCTCCAGGTGCTGCTGTAGCTGCCGGTCGCCGAGTAGCTGTTGGAACCGTTCAATACGTTGCCGGTCATGAAGCCGTTGAAGGTGGCGCTGCCGGTTTGCGGCATGTTGGTCACGGGGACACCCACGACGTAGGGTGCAGACGCGATCGTCGAGGTCTGGCTGCCGTAGTTGATGGTCGAGCTCCACCAGCCCCAGCTGAGATAGGCGCACTCGCTGCAGGCCGGCATGCCGCCGTTCTGCGTCGAGATGACCGGCGCCTGGCTGTCGACGGTGACACCCGAGCTGGTGATCTTGGTCGTCTGCGTCGCCGATTGGCTGCGGCCGATCAGCGGCTCGACCGTCGTCGGCGCGTTGGTCGCCGAGGCCGAGTAGCGTGCGTCGTCGGTGAAGGTGCTGCCGCCCGTCGAGCCGCCGACGTTCAGGGTCGTGGTCGGCACCAGCAGGGTGCCGTTCAGGTTCCTGATCACGATCCGGCCTGTCGTCTGGTTGGTCGTGGCGTCCGTCGTGATCGTGACGTCGCTCGGCGTCGTCAGCAGGACCGAGGGAATGGTCGTGCTGCGGCCCGTGGTGACAAGGCCATTGGCGAAGCCTTGCATGGTCTGCGACGTGCGCACGAGCGTCTGGCCTGCCGTGTTGGTGGTCCCCGAGCCGTTCGTATTGTTCGGCGGCTGGTTGCCCGTGTTGAAGGGGTTGTGCGTGCCGCCTGGATTGCCGCCGCCACCACCGCCGCCATTGCCCGGACCGTTGCCCGGCGGCGGATTGTTGTTCTGGCCGAAGTTCTGGGCTTGTTGGTCGGCGCCGGGGCCGCCACCACCTCCGCCACCCCCTCCACCACCGCCGGCCGGCGGGCCGTTGTTCGAGAACTGGCTCATGTCGCCGCCGAGGCCGCCCGGCGGGATGAGGCCGGGGCCGCCCGGCGGGGCGTTGTTGTTGCCGGTGATCCACGAGCCGGGGCGGAAGGTGGTCTCGGTGTGGCCCATGTGGCTGAAGGTCATCGAGTGGCCGAAGATGAAGGCCGCGATCGTGCGCAACCGCGTGATGTTGAGGATCGAGATGCCGCCACGGATGCCGATCGTGCCCGAAGGCGTGTTGACGACGATCGCGTTGGTCTTGCTGATGCGCCCGCCGACCAGGCGCAGCACACCCTGTGAGGCGGTGATGGCGAGGTCGCCCTGCTTCGTCGCGGGGTCGTAGACGAACTTGTCGATCTTGATCTGCGCGTTCGGCCCGATGGTGAGGGAAGTACCGTCGAGGAACACGAGATGGGCGCGGTCGTTGGCGTGGGTCGTCACGACCTCGTCGGCCTGCACGTCGATGCCGATGCGGAGCACGCGCTCGTTCTGATCGGGCGGCTTGCCGAGCGGATCGCCGTCGGTCGCCGAGGTGACACCCACCCGGGCGGACGCCCCGGAGATGCCGAGGCCGAGCAATGCAGCAGCAACCAGGGCCGTCGCGCCGAGAAGCGACGAGCCGGTAGCGATGAACCTTCCCATGGTCACACCCCGCTCAGAAGCGCCAGCTCACGCCGAACATGACGCTGTTATTCTCGAAGGCGTAGTTCGAAACTGTGGCATTCCTCACAAAGCGGCCGCCCGAGAGCGTGAACGTCGTACGATCGTCGAACGGCACGAGGAAAGTAATGTTTGCGATTGTGTCGGTTTGATAGCGTTGGATGGTCGGGTCGACAAGCGCGTCCGGCTGGTCGTAGTGCCACCACTGCTCGGTGACCGAGAGGGCAATCGACCATTGCAGGCCGGTCTTGAGCACCGGATCGTCGAAACGGAAGGCGAAGCTGCCGCCCACGCTCCACAGCTGGTAGCTCTGGGCCGGTGTGAGGTCCGATTCGTAGCGTTGGGCGCTGCCGGTCGCCGTCACCAGGATGATCGAGGTGAGATCGTAGTGCAGGGCGGTGTTGGCTGTGTACTCGGTGCCACGGAACAGGCTGTTGGTCGGCAGGTACCAGTTGTCCTCGTTGTCGTGTCGCCGCCACAGCGCGCTCGAGATGCTGCGCAGGCCGTCGGCCAGCAGGATGTTGGTCTCCACGCCGCCGCCCACGCTGCCATAGTAGGGCGCGTCGTTGATCCAGATGTAGCCCGCGGTGACGAAGGGCTTGACCGTCACGTCTTCGTACTTGCCGTTGAATATCTGGAAGCGAGGTCCGGTGGTGAGGTCGATCAGGCTGACATTCGCGGCCGACACGTTGAACTGGCGGTTGGCGTAGAGCGTGAGCTGGCTCTCCAGCGCCGCATTGTCCTGGTGGCCGAAATCGTAGGTGTGACGAAACTGCGCCGACGTCACCGCGCCCCAGTCGGATTGTCCCAGCGAAGATTGGTTGAGGTTCGCCGCCTGGCCGAACAGCTGCACGCTCGACGTCGCGGGGCCGAGATTGGCGTTGGATTGATAGCGCCAGCCGAGGAAGAGCTCGCCGCTCAGTCGTGACTTCTTGGTGCGCGCCTGCGCCTGGTTGAGATATTCCTGCGCCTTGGTGCGCACGTCGGGCGGCAGGTTGGGCGATTTCAGCGCCTCCTCGAAATAGGTGCGCGCCACCTCGAATGAGTTGAGGCGAAGGTAGAGCACACCCAGTTCCAGCCGCACGCGCGGCAGGTCGCCGTTGATCAGCAGCATGCGCTCGAGCGCCGAGATCGCGCCCTCGAGATCGCCGGTCTGGCTCGCCAGCGCCGCGAACTTGAACAGCACGTCCAGATCGGCCGGCTTGCGCAACATCTCCTGGAAGGCGGCGTCGTACCGCCGTTGGAGTTCTTCCGATGCCGGTGGCGTCTGTGCCCGCACGAAGTGTGGAACGGCGAGCATCAGGCCAATCATGCCCGTCAGTGCCCCGAGCACGCCGATCAGCCGCTTCGACAGTGACAAAACCCTCTGTCTCCCTGCCCTTCGGTAGGTGCGACAGAATGGAGCACGCGGTGTGCTAAATCAACCAACTCCGCAGGATAAGTACCCAGCTTGCCAGCAAATTTGCCCGGGCGGCCTTCATGCGCAAAAGCATGCGCCGGTACTGCCTCTCGCCGAGCGCGATCGTGAATTTTTCATGGCCGCTCACCATTGCTGCGAGCATGCGGTCGAGCATGTGCCGATGCGTGTCGCCCCAGTTGCGGGCGGACAAATGCAGGCGGCCGCCCAAAACGGGGTTGTCGGCGGCAAAATTGCGACCGTGCAACCGGTAGGCGTAGAGCGGCTCGTCGATCAGCAGGGAGCCCGCCACCATCTGGGCCATGACGACGACGTAGTAGTCCATATGCAGGCGAAAAACCTCGTCATCGTCGGGGAAGACCAGGTCGATCAGCGAACGGCGGAACATCATCGAAGAGGTCGAGACCCAGACCCAGTGGACCAACCGCTTGGTGTACAGGCGATAGGGCGTGTGCTTTTGCCAGCTTGCTGCGCGCTTTGCCGGATCGAGCTTCGGCACGCGCGCGGGATCGATGGGCGCAAAGGCGCGGCCGCGATCGGCCACGGCGCGATCCTTGCCGAACCAGTAGACTCCTCCGGCGATCAACGCGCCCTTGCCGTCGATCAGCCGCGCATTGCAGGCGGTGAAGCCCACGGCATAGGTCTCGTTGAGATGAGCGGCGAGATGGCGCTCGAGGAAGTCCTCGTTCCACAGATCGTCGGAATCGAGGAAGCAGACGAAGGGGGCTCGCGTCTTGGCAAGCCCGGCACGCGTCGCTCCGGTCTGGCCGACATTCTTCGGCAGCCGCACCATCGAGAAGCGCGGGTCGGCGAGCGCATCGAGCGTTTGCTGGATGACGGCGGCCGAGTCGTCGGTCGAGCAGTCGTCGACGATCACGCACTCATAGTCGCCGATCGTCTGCCGCGCGACCGACCGGATCGCGTCGCCGATATAATCCCGGCAATTGTAGCAGGTGACGACGACGGAGATCTTCGGAAGGGTCAGCTCGGTCACTTGTTCTTCGCCGGCCCCAGGAAGTCGAAATCGACGCCTTCGTCGGCCTGAAGGACGGTCTTGTGGAAGAGGCCGGTATAGCCGCGGTCGCTGCCGGGATGCGGTGGCGGGGCCGTCCAGGCCTTCTTGCGCTTGGCCAGCTCGGCCGCCGACACGAGCAGCTCGATCTTCCGCTTGGGAACGTCGAGCGTGATGCGGTCGCCCGTCTTGACCAGCGCCAGCGGTCCGCCGACAGCGGATTCGGGTGCGATGTGAAGCACGATGGTGCCGAAGGCCGTGCCGCTCATGCGCGCGTCGGAGATGCGGATCATGTCCTTCACGCCCGCGCGCGCGAGCTTCATGGGTATGGGAAAGGAGCCGGCCTCGGGCATGCCCGGTGCGCCCTTCGGCCCGGCATTGCGCAGCACGAGGATGTCGTCGGCCTTCACGTCGAGGCCGGGATCGTCGCCGCGCGCGGCTAGGTCCTCCAGCGAGTCGAACACCACGGCGCGGCCGGTGTGCGTCAGCAATGCGGGCGTTGCCGCGGCGTGCTTGATGACCGCGCCGCGCGGCGCGAGGTTGCCGCGCAGCACGGCCATGCCGCCGGTTTCCTTGATGGGGTTCTTCGGCGTCCGGATCACCGTCTGGCCCGGCACCATCTCGGCCGCATCGATCACCTGCTTGATGGTCTTGCCCGCCACCGTCCTGCACTTCTCGTCGAGGTGCTTGCGGATCTCCTTCATGAGCCGCGAGTTGCCGCCGGCCCAATGAAAATGCTCCATGTAGTGATCGCCCGAGGGCTTGAGGTCGACGAGCACCGGAACCTGGCGGCCGATCTCGTCGAACTCCTCGAGCTCGATGTCGATGCCGAGCCGGCGCGCGACAGCCGTCAGATGCACAAGCGCATTGGTCGAGCCGCCGATTGCCTGCAGCACGGTGAGGGCATTCTTGATCGCGCCCTTGGTCATGATCTCGCTGGGCTTCGGCCCCTGCTTCACGGCCATCTCGGCAGCGAGCTTGCCGGTCGCTTCGGCGACGCGCAGGCGGTCGGAGTGGGTGGCCGGGATCGAACCCGAGTTCGGCAGGCCCATGCCCAGCGTCTCCACGATGCAGCCCATGGTGCTGGCGGTCCCCATCACCATGCAGGTACCCTTGGTCGGCGCCAGACGTTCGCTCACCTTGTCGATGTCCTCCTGGCTGAAGGTGCCGGCGCGGAATTGGCCCCACAGGCGGCGGCAGTCCGTGCAGGCGCCGAGCACCTCGCCCTTGAAATGGCCGACCAGCATCGGGCCGACCGGCAGCACGATGGCCGGCTTGTCGACCGAGGCCGCAGCCATGAGCTGGGCGGGCAGGGTCTTGTCGCAGCCGCCGATCAGCACCACGGAGTCCATCGGCTGGGCGCGGATCATCTCCTCGGTGTCCATCGACATGAGGTTGCGCAGGAACATGCTGGTCGGATGCGAGAAGCTCTCGTGGATCGACACGGTCGGGAAGACCATCGGCATGGCGCCGGCCATCATCACGCCGCGCTTCACCGCCTCGATCAGGTCGGGCACGTTGCCGTGGCAGGGGTTGTAGTCTGAATGGGTGTTGGTGATGCCCACGATCGGCCGGTCGAGCGCATCGTCGGTATAGCCGCCGGCCTTGAGGAACGCCTTGCGCAGGAAGAGCGAGAAGCCCGCATCGCCGTAGGTCGCCAGGCCTTGCCGCATGCCGGTAGCTTTTTTGGGCGCGTCCTTGCCGCCCCGTTTGCGGGAAGCCATTCGTTTCCTCTCCTCGTTGAGGGTTAGTTTGTATCGCCTTCCCGGCCGGCCGCCCAGCTTGCATGTGCGGCGGGGTCGCGGTTCTTGAGGATCGTGCGGGCGAGTTCCAGCCCCATCAGGGAGCCGAACTTGAAGCCATGGCCCGAGCAGGGCGACATGGCCCAGCCCTTGGCACCCTGCTTCTCGACCACGAAGCGCTCGTCCTCGGTGACGGTATAGAAGCAGACCTTCAGCCGGTCCGTCCGCCAGCGGTCGAAGCCCTTGAACAGGCTGCGACAACGGGCGATCAGCGGCGCCATCTCGGCTTCGGCTGCCTCGCGCGGCGCATCCGGATCGCCCGTGCGGCTGAACTCGTGGTCGCCGACCTTGAAGCCGCGGCCCTGCATCGGCGGCACCATGTAGAGGCCGACATCGCCGGTCTTCTCGATGATCATCGGCCCCTTTGACCACAGGGCGAGCTGCTCGGGCGGCAGCTGGAAGTAGATCACGATCTGCCGCGACGGTACCACGCGCCGGACGAGCGACGGCAGGAGGCGCGGGGCCCACGCGCCCGCCGAGACAACGACGACGTCGCCGTCATGCATTGCGCCGCCCTCGGTGATCGCTCGGCCGCGCTCGAGATCGACGGCTTTGACCGGCGTGTGCGCATGCAGCGTCACGCGGGGGCTCTCCGCCAGATGGCGGACGAGGGCGGTGACGATGTCCTGTGCGAAAAGCACGCCGCCGCTGTCGATCCAGAAGGCTCGCTCGGCGTCGCGCGCCTCGATTTGCGGAAAGCGCCTCGGCAGCTCGTCGATCGCAAGCTCGGTCATCGGCTTGCCGATCGAGGCGAGCGATTTCGCCGAGCGTTCCGCCCAGGTGGCGCCCTTGGTCGTCAATGCCAGCGTGCCGGTCGGAGCAAAGAGGGTCTGCCCGAGATCGCGCCACATCAGATCCCAGGCGGCAAACGCCGGATCGATCATCCGCGCATAGCCGGTGTGATCGCCATAGGGATGGCGGATGAGACGATGCTCGTCGAAGGAGGAGGCGAGCGAATTAGGCAGCGCGCCCTGCTCGAACAACTCGATCGTCGTCGCGCCTTCCCGGTCGAGTGCCCAGGCGGTGGCGAGTCCCATGATGCCGCCGCCAACGATGATTGCCTTCATGGCCGCACACTCGGTGACCGTCTTCTGTCGGTCAAGCCGGCGATTTTCCGTGCGTGCAATGTATGTAGTGTCGCACGGCAAGCTACGAAATCGTGACTAATGTGCGTTCTTGGGCATGCCCTGACGCTTGCAAATGACGCGGTCTTGGGCGTTGATGGGGGCAACGCTTGCACAACCGTAGTCGAGTAGTCAGGGGTGGAATGAAATGGCGATGACCATGCTTCAGATGGCCGGAGCGGCGCCGACGCCGGCGACGATGGCCAACGGGCTATTGCTGATCATCGATGCTCAACGCGAATATACCGACGGTCTGCTGCCGCTGACCGGAGTCACCACCGCCGTAGAGGCGCTCGCCTCGCTCCTGGAGAAGGCGCGCTCGGCCGGCGCACCCGTCGTCCATGTGCGCCACAAGGGCTCGCCCCAGGGCAAGGCCTTCAACCCGACCTTGAGCGGCTTCGAGATCGTGAAGCAGCTCACGCCGCGCGACGGCGAAACCATCGTCGACAAGGGCCTGCCCAACGCCTTCGCCGGCACCGAGCTCGACAAGCACCTCAAGGCCTCGGGCCGCAAGAACCTGATCGTGGGCGGCTTCATGACTCACATGTGCGTCTCGGCGACCGTTCGCTCGGCGACCGATCACGGCTACATGAGCACCGTGTGCGCCGACACCGTCGCCACGCGCGACCTGCCTGACGCGACGGGCGCGGGCACGATCGGGGCGGATGCGATCAACCGCATCACCCTAGCGGCTCTGTCGGACCGGTTTGCCTGGATCGTCCCGAAAGCGGCGGCGATCGCCTGACGCGTTCAGTTCGGAGCGGGACCGCCGCCGAACTGCGAGAGCACGGTCAGCGCGAACAAGGTGATCAGGAGCGCAAGCGAAGTGTATTCGACGAATACCGTGCCGCGCTGATCGGCGAACAGCTTGCCTCCGATATAGCCGAGGAGGGCGGCCAGACGCGGCATCACTGGAGCGCGTTGCTCGCCGGGCCGAGCTTGTTCAGCACGTTCTGGCCCACGGTCGTGAGGCTGCTGATCGAGACGATCACCATCAGCGCGACGATCAGCGCGTATTCGATGGTGGTGGTGGCGCGTCGGTCACCCAGGATACGACGTAGAAACGTTCGCAAGGTCCTGCTCCGGAACTTTTTGCAGGGTAGCGAGACCGTGCAGTGCGACACAATGTCTGTCGTGTAACATTGGTAAGGTTTGTTGCCACAGACGCAAAGAAAATGGGCGGCCCGTCGGGCCGCCCATTTCTTTTCGTCCTGGTCCGAAGACCTGGACGGATGTATCAGCCCATCGCGCTCGCGACGTTGCTCAGCACGTTCGACACCTTGCCACCGACAGTGCCCATGGCGGTGATCGCGGCGACGGCGATCAGCGAGGCGATGAGCGTGTACTCGATGGCGGTAGCGCCGTTCTCGTTCTTCATCAGGCGACGGAAAATGGACAGCATTTGTATCTCCAAAAGAAAAGCGTTTCTGACCTAACTGACTTGTCCGTCCCGTCCGCCGGGTTCTGGGGCTCGGTGGTCGGGCAAACACAAACGACGGGCCCTGAAGGCGCCCATATCTCAAGGATTAGTTGAGACAATACGCATAAAATATTGGAAACACTGATGGTTTCAACACACCGATTGTATCATCTGCATCACCCTCTGGACTGTAAGGGGACCGTGTTATCGTGTTGATCAAACAGGGCAATTTGGGAGGCGTGTCATGAAGTCTATTCTGACAATGGCCTGGGCAGCAGAGGATCCGGCGGCTTTCGAACTTGCTGCCAAGCTTGCGCAATCGTTCGACGCCCGCCTGGTCGGGTTGGAGCCGCCTTCCTACGGCGTGATGAGCATGGCGTGGGCCGATGCCGGCATGGGCGCGCCGATCGGCGGCGGGCTCGCTGAGGATGCCGAGGAGCGCCAGCGCGTCGCTGCGGTGAAGCAGGCCTTCGACAAAAGCAGCGCGGGGCTGCGCGCCGAATGGCGGGCCGCCGACGATAGCGGCCCGACGGCCATCGGCACGATCGGGCGCGCCTACGACATGATCGTCATGCCGCAGCCGGGCGCGCTGCCCAAAATGCCTGAGAGCGTGTTCGAGACGGCGCTGTTCGATTCGGGACGACCGGTCCTCGTCGTGCCGCCGCGCTTCACGGGCATGGTCGGCAAGAAGATCCTGTTCGCCTGGAACGGCTCGACCGAAAGCGCGCGGGCGATCTCGCTCGCCATGCCGGTGCTGCGCCGCGCCGAGGCGATCGATGTGCTGAGCGTCGACGGCGCGATGGTTCCGGGCCCGAGCTCGGCCGAGATCGCCGAGTCGCTCGCCAGCCACGGGCTGAAGGTCACCAGCCAGCATGTGAAGCCCGGCAACCGCTCGGCCGGCCAGACGATCGTCGACACGGCGGTCTCGGGCGGCTGCGATCTGATCCTCAAGGGCGCCTACACGCAGAGCCGTCTGCGCCAGATGATCTTCGGCGGCATGACGCGGCACCTGATCCTGAACTCGCCGTTGCCGGTGCTCTTCTCATATTGATCCGTGAGGCCGTGGTAGAACGGCCGCATGAAGCTCAGCTGGCGGGTCCTGCCCTGGATCGTGGCGGCGCTGGCGACCGGCATGGCCGCGGCGCTCGCGCTGGGCGTCCTGCCGGCGTTGCGGCCGAACACCAGTGAACCCGCCGGCGCGTCGAGCGCCACGGTCGGCGAGAAGCTTGCCGTGCTGCGCGGCGATCGTGCGGGCCTGCAGGCGCGGGCCGATGGCGAGGCGCGGATCGAATTGCTGCAGCCTTTCCGGGTGGCCAGCCTGCTGGGCGATGCGCTCGCTGCTCGCCTCTCCGGCAACACGGCCGACACTCTCGACCGCCTGCCGGCGGCGCAGCGCCGCGCCTTCGCCGATCTCGACTCGCTGAACGCCACCTTGCGCGACGGCATCGCCCGCCCGGGCGAGGGCTCGCGCGCCATGGCGCTCGCGGCGGCAACGCGCGCGCAGGCCTCGCTCGAGGCGTTGGCCGGCTTGGACGAGCAGCCGCTGGTCCTGTCCTTCACGCCGCGCTTCGTGCCGCCGCGCCGAGCCACGGGCGAACTCACCCTCGAGCCGCGAGCGCCACCCGCCACCGCGCCGAAGGCCGACAGCTTCAAGTTGGAGACGGGCCCGGCGCGCCGGTCGCCCGGCGACTCGCCCACCGTGCCGCGTTACGCGCCGTCCTTCGTCACCGCGGGCCCCGACGATCCCGCCGTAACGGTCGAAGTCGTGGGTCTGCACCTTGGCGCGCCGGCCGATCCTCCGCCGACGCTCACGGTCGGCGCCTGGCGAGGCGAGGCGGCGCTCTCGCCGGCGCGGCTGCGCTTCAGCGTGCCGCGCCGAGCCTTTCCGACGGACGTTGCGCGCACGACCCTCCTCAATGCCACGCTGTCGCTCCACGGCGCTGGTCGCGGCACGACCTTCGACCTTCTCCTGCTGGTGCTGCCCGACCGGCCGGGCTCCTTCGCGCTCGACCAGAAGATCCGAACGACCGCGACGGAGGCCGATACGCTCGTTTCGCCCGAGATCCTGTCGCGCGGCGGCGTCGGGGAGACCAAGTCGCTGCGCCGCTGTTTCGATCCGCCGCCCGGCTGGCGCTTCGACAAGAGCAAGCGGCGCGTGGTGATCGTCGAGCGGCTCGCATGGCAGGACGATGTCGGCGACAGCACGCTGAACAGCGGCACCGTCGAGTTCGCGCCGGATGAGAAGCCCAACCAGGTCTGCATCGTCGTCACGGCCAAGCCCGTGACCAAGACCGCGCGGGCCGCCACCATCGGCCGCTTCGAGATCACGCTGGTTCGCGACAGGGCGGAGGATCGCGTGGTGCAGACCGGCATCCGAGCGCTCGACTGGCAGGAGGCGGTGACCATGCCCGTCGACCCGGGCGCGGTCGAATGGAAGCTCTATGTCCGGCTGTTCGACGAGATCGACCGCGAGGTCTCGCGCACCACGCAGGACAAGACACCATTGCCCGCGATTCCGTTCGTCCGCCTCGAGCGCAGCGACGACGGCAGGATGATCACCCTGCGCGGCGATCAGGAGGCCAAGCCCTAGAACTTGGGTGCGCGTTCCTGCGACGGTTCGGGAATCTTGCCGTCGGCCGAGAGGAGCACCGCCACGGGTCGCGTGGCGTCGAAATGCGCCAGCACGATCAAGGTCACGACCATGATCGGCACGCAGAGGAACATCCCGACCACGCCCCAGATGCTGCCCCACACCATCAGGGAAGCGATGACGACGAGCGGCGAGAGGTTGAGCGAGCGGCCCATGATCGCAGGCTCGATGACGTTGGCCATCACGATCTGGATGGTTCCGATCACGAACAGCACGATCAGGAAGGGCGTCAGATGGTCGAACTGCACGAGCGTGAGCAGCGCCGGCGCGAGGATGGCGAGGATCGAGCCCACGGTGGGAATGTAATAGAAGAAGAACACCATCACCGCCCAGAAGCCCGCGAAGTCGACGCCGACCCAGGCCATGACGGCATAGGCCAGGCACGATGTCGCCACCGCGAGCGCGGTCTTGATGCGGAGGTAGATCCGGATGTCGCGGTCGATCTGCTCGAGCACCGAATAGAGCCAGGCGCGTTGCTCGGAGCGGGCGAACATGATGGTGAGCTTGCGCCGGAAGTTCACCTGCTCGACGAACAGGAAGCAGGCGTAGATCAGCACGATGCCGGCCACGCTCACCAGCGAGGCGGTGGCCGTGGCGACGCCACTCACCGTATCGGCAAGGCTGAGGCGATCGAAGAGCTGGCCGATTGTCGGCGCATGCTCGAGGCCCACGAGCCCGGCACCCTGGTCGAGCAGCTTCTGCAATCGGCCCTCGTAGGCGGGCGCGGCGGCCGCGACAGCGCTGACGTTGCGGCCGATGGTTCGGCCAACGACCCAGACCAGCCCGGCCATGATCAGGAAGGCGGCGAGCAGCGCCAGCGGCCGGGGGACCTTGAGGCGCCCCAGTCTCGGCCGCTCGATGGCGTCGGCGAGGGCGTCGACCGTGTACCAGAGCGCGATCGCCAGCACGAAGGGCAGCAGGAGCGCGCGGCCCGCCACCAGCAGGAACATGCCGGCCGCGATCACGATCGCCCACAGCGCTGCGCGTTGGAGGGTCATGCAGCCACTATAGGCGCGCCGCAGGCGGCAATCACTTCCCGCAGGATCGCGTTGAGATGGTCGGGTTGCTCCAACGGTACGTAGTGACCGCAATCCGGGACGACATACAGTCGTCCGCGCGGCGCCGACTCGGCCTGCATCCTGCTGACTTTCAGACCAGGGGCGATATCGTTCGCGCCCGTCACGACAGCAACCGGACAGGGGAACGCGGGAAGAACCCGATCCCGGGTCGGTCTGGTATGGAAGGCGGTGACCCCGCGGGCGACGTCCCGAAGCGATTGGCGGAGCGTTATCCGCCTGCCTTCCGCGATCGCCTTGCCGTCGGCGGCCGCCGAGAAAAGCGGCGCCCAGAAGGCTTCCCAGGCCGCTTCCAATCCCTCGGCGCGAAGCGTCCGCAGGACTCGGCCCTGGAGCGCCGGGTCAGGCCAGTGCCGGGCCTTGGTTCCGATCAGGACAAGAGCGGCGATGCGCTCGGGCGCAAGAGCTGCGAGCTCGAGCGCGCAGGAGCCTCCGACCGAGCAGCCGACGGCGATGAAGCGGTCCTGTCTGACGAGGGCAAGTGCGGCTTCAGCCCACGTTTCGATCCTGTCGCCAAACGGGTAAAGGGTCGGCGCATAGGTCGAGCCCGGCAGCAGGTGCGCCTGCGCGGCCCACATCGATCCGTCGAGCGGCAGCGCGTGCAGGAAGAGCAATCCGAGAGTCTGGCGCGTCGACGCCGTTTCAGTGCAGCTCGACATGTGGTGCGCGAGACGCGCGCACGCCGATGGTCAGGGCGCGGCCGACGAGGAAGCCCGCGAACAGCGAAGCGCCAATGGCGGGGTCGTGCTCGGGCGGCAGCACGGGATGGCCGAACATCGCCTGGGTGGCGTCGATGCCCGCCATGATCAGCACGCCCAACGCGGCGATCAGGCCGGCATAGCCCGGCAGCAGACGGATCAGGCCCCAGATCTGGTCGCTTTCGACCTTCACCCGA
>Ga0335083_10004196_pt1 | contig 18433 bp, 16 predicted proteins | sample Lox_Sample_42_FD_206716 | JGI IMG/M metagenome (GOLD analysis project Ga0335083, IMG submission 206716) | Soil microbial communities from Loxahatchee National Wildlife Refuge, Florida, United States - Lox_Sample_4.2 | ecosystem: Environmental > Terrestrial > Soil > Wetlands | place: USA...
GGCCTCGCTGCGTGCACGCGGCTCGGCCGGCAGCAGCGCCGGGCTGCGCTCGCCGAGGTGCAGCAGGATCGCGCCGCTTTCGAAGATCGAGAGCTCGCCGTCGGTCAGCCACGGCACCTGGCCGAAGGGCTGGTGCGCCAGATGCATGGCGCTGCGAGCGCGGAATGGGACGCTCTGGATCGTATAGGGCAACCCGGCCTCCTCGAGTGCCCAGCGGATGCGCAGGTCACGCACGTAGCCGCGCGGGGCTTCGGGAACCCAGTCGAAGGTGGTCAGGGTCAGCCCGGCCATGGCGGGATCCTCGCTCAGCGCTGCGACAGCGACTCGATGCGCCGGTCCGGTACGAACCACATGAGCGCGACCGCGATGTAGATCGCGATGGAGACCCACGGCTCGATGAAGGCGAACACGACGCCGCATATGTAGAGGCCCAGGGACATGCGCCCCTTCCGTTCCGTGCCCACCGCGGCGGCGAGGCGCGAGTCGGGCCCGTTGGCGGCGATGATGGTGCGCTCGAGGATCAGGTAGCTGATCGCCGCTCCGGTGAGCACCACGCCGTAGGCCGCGACGGGATCGGCCGTGAAGCCCGCCTCGTCGATCCAGCGGATGACGAAGGGCACGAGCGTCAGCCAGAACAGGAGCCCGAGGTTCGCCCACAGCACGCGGCCGTTGATGCGCTCGGTGGCGTGCAGCATGTGGTGGTGGTTGTTCCAGAAGATCCCGACATTGATGTACGAGAGCACGTAGGCGAGCAGCAGCGGCGCCTCCTCGCGCAGCGAGCCGAGGTCGCTCCCCTTGGGCACGTGAATCTCGAGCACCATGATGGTGATGATGATGGCGATGACGCCGTCGGTGAAGGCTTCGAGGCGCTGGGTGCTCATGGCGCAGATCCTACGTGCATTTACGCGTGTAAACTATTATTTATCCGGGAGAAATCCTCCCCGGCACACGAGGGCGCACGCTCCCCCAGTTTGAGTACTCGTTCCCGCAGGGCGCGGTGCTACGCTTCCTGCGCAACGGCCGCCGCGGCGGCCTCGAGGGGGATCAGGCCCGGTGCCCGAGAGCGAAGTCGTACCGCGCGAGATTACACAGCAGCGGCTCAGCCGCGGCTACGCCCGCATCATGGGCTACCGGCGCGACCAGACCTACAGCGTCGCCGACCTCCTCGAGGAGCGCGCGGCGGATGCAGCCACGCGGCCGTTCATCCACTTCGAGGGTCGCACCGTGAGCTTCGCGGACCTGAACGCCCAGGCCAACCGCATGGCGCACGCGGCACTTGCCGCGGGCCTGGGCAGCGGCGACGTGGTGGCGCTGCTCATGGACAACCGACCCGAGTTCCCGATGGTGTGGCTCGGGCTCGCCAAGGTCGGCATCGTCACGGCGCTTGTGAACACCGGCGCGCGCGGCCGCGTGCTGCGCCACGCGCTCGAGCAGACCGGAGCGGTGGCCCTCGTCTACGGCTCCGAGTGTGCCGCGGCCCTCGCGAGCCTGAACGGGGAGGGCGTGCCGCCGCTACAGTTCGCGGCGCGCCACCCGGATGATGGCGCCGAGTCGCGGCCCCCGCCGCCGGGGGCACGCGCACTCGATGCGGCGCTCGCGGCGGCGAGCGCGACCAATCCGCCGCGCAGTCAGCGCGCGCACGTGCGCCTCGCGGACCCGCTGTACTACATCTTCACCTCCGGCACCACGGGGCTGCCGAAGGCTGCGCGCATGAGTCATCTGCGCTTCCTCAACGCCGGCGGTGTGATCGCCGGGCTCCTCGAGCTCACCCGCGACGATGTGCTCTACAACGTGCTGCCGCTGTATCACGGCGCGGGCGGCATGGTCGTGGTCTCGGCGGCGCTGCACGTCGGCATCCCCATCGTGCTGCGCCGGCGCTTCAGCGCCAGCGAATTCTGGGACGACGTGCGGCGCCACCGGGTGAGCGCCTGGTACTACATCGGGGAGCTGTGCCGTTACCTCCTCAACCAGCCCCCGCGCGCCGACGACCGCGACCATACCCTGCGGCGCATGAGCGGCGCGGGCCTGAAGGCCGAGGTCTGGCGCCAGTTCCAGGAGCGCTTCGGCATCGAGCGCATCTGCGAGGGCCTCGGCTCCACGGAGGCGAACTACGGCCTCACCAACGTCGACAACCGCATCGGCTCGGTCGGGCGTCTGCCCTACCCGGAGCACAGCAACATCCGCGTCGTGCGCTACGACGTGGCGAGCGCGAGCTATCCGCGCGGGGCCGACGGTGCCCCGCTCCTGTGCGAGCCCGGGGAGGTGGGCGAGCTGATCGCGGAAGTGCTGGACGGTCCGGGGGCGGCCGGGTTCTTCGAGGGCTACACCTCGGCGGCGGCCACCGAGGAGAAGCTGCTGCGCAACCTGTTCCGCCCCGGCGACCGCTGGGTGCGCTCAGGTGACCTGGTGCGCCGCGACGCCGAGGACTATTTCTACTTCGTCGACCGCATCGGCGACACCTTCCGCTGGAAAGGCGAGAACGTCTCCACCGACGAGGTCGCAGGCGTGCTCTCGCAGTTCCCGGGTCCCGCGGTGATCAACGTCTATGGCGTGCGGGTGCCCGGCAATGAGGGGCGCGCCGGCATGGTCGCGCTCACCTATGCAGACGCGGCCGTCTTTGACCCGGTGGGGTTTCATCGCTTCGCGGTGGCACACCTGGCGCCCTATGCGGTGCCGCTGTTCGTGCGCATCAGCCCGGATGCGGACCTGACCACGACCTTCAAGCTGCGCAAGCTCGAGCTGCAGCGCTCGGGCTACGACCCGCACCGCACCCCGGATGCGCTGTTCGTGCGCGACGCGCGCGCGGGGTGCTACGTGCCGCTGACCGAGGCGGCGCTCGGCGCGCTTGGCATAGCGCCGTTTGCGGGGGACTAGCGCATGCACGTCGCCTACACCGACGAGCAGCGCCGCCTGCGCCGCGAATTCCGCGCCTACCTCGCGGGCCTCCTCACCCCCGAGGTGCGGGCCGCGACGCGCGACCGCGAGAGCGGCCCAGCCTACCGTGCGTTCGTGCGCCGCATGGGCGCGGATGGCTGGCTCACCCCGGGGTGGCCGCCGGAGTTTGGTGGCCGGGGCCTGGATCCGCTGGCGCAGAAGATCCTGCTCGAGGAGCTGTGGCTCGCCGAGGCACCGTTCCCGTTCGTGACCGTGAACACCATCGGCCCGGCCCTCATCCGCCGCGGCACCGAGGCCCAGCGGCGCGAGCTGCTGCCGCGCATCGCAGCCGGCGAGCTCAACTTCGCCGTCGGCTACAGCGAGCCGCAGGCCGGCACCGATCTCGCGGCCCTCGCCACGCGCGCGGTGCGCGTGGGCGATGAGTTCGTGGTGAACGGACAGAAGGTCTTCACCAGCGGCGCCGAGGGTGCCGACTACATCTGGCTCGCGGCGCGCACCGATCCTGCCGCCGCACCCCATCGCGGCATCTCCATACTCATGGTGGACACGCGCGCCCCGGGCTTTGCGCTCGCGCCGCTGCACACCGTGGGTGGGATCCGCACCAACCTCACCTACTACAAGGACGTGCGCGTGCCGGCGCACATGCTGGTGGGGGAGCTCAACGGCGGCTGGCAGCTGATCACCGAGCAGCTGAACCACGAACGCGTGGGTCTCGCCGCGCTCGCCTACGGCGCGCAGGGCTGCTTTGATGCGACTCTGGAGTGGGCGCGCGGTACCGCCGCCCCCGAGGGCGGCCGGGTGATCGATCGCCCGTGGGTGCAGCTCGTGCTCGCGGAGTGCTATGCACTGCTTGAGGCCTATGCGGTGCTCGGCAACCGGGTCGCCTGGGAGCTCGCGAGCGGGCAGACACGCGCGCACCTCGCCGCCGCCTGCAAGGTGTTCAGCACCGAAACCTACATCGAGGTGCTGCGCCGGCTGATCGAGGTCACCGGCGCCGCCGGGCTGCTGCGGCACGGCTCCCCGGGGGCGGTATTGGCGGGACGCCTGGAGGCCGAGTACCGGCGCTGCCAGATCAACACCTTCGGTGGCGGGGCCACCGAGGTGCTGCGTGACATGCTGGCGCAGACGGCGCTGAAACTGCCACGGGCCGGAGCCCCGCGGTGAGCGCGCCCCTCGCCACGCCCGCCTGGCTCGGCGCACTGCGCTCACGCCGCGGCAGCGCCGCCGCCCCCCCGCGTACCGCACCTGACCCGGTGAACCTGCCGATGATCCGCCGCTGGTGCGAGGCCATGGGGGAGAAGGGCGCCATCTATCTGGAGGAGGCGGCGGGAGCGGCGAGCGAGTTCGGCGGCCTCGTCGCTCCGCCGGCGATGCTGGAAGTGTGGACCATGGGTCGCTTCGCCCCCGAGACCGGCACGCACGGCGGCCACACGAGTCTTGCGGGCATCGCCGAGCTCGATGCCGCCGGCTTCACCTCGGTGGTCGCCACCAACCTCGCGCAGCAGTACCTGCGCTACCTGCGCCTGGGCGACCTCATCACCCAGCGCGTGTACCTCGAGGAGGTCTCGGACGAGAAGCGCACCGCGCTCGGTGCCGGCCACTTCCTCGACTACCGCTACGAGTTCACCGACCAGCGCGGCGAGCTGGTCGGGCGCATGCAGTTTCGGATCCTGAAGTTCCGTCCCGAGCATGTGCAGCCGCCGCCGGCCGCAGGGGCGCCGAGCCGGCCGCCGCACCCGCGTCCGTCCGTGACGCCTGACAGTGCCTTCTTCTGGGACGGGCTGAAGGAGCACCGCCTGCTGATCCGCCGCTGCGGGCGCTGCGGACACCTGCACCACCCGCCGGGACCGGCGTGCCCGCAGTGCCACGCCAGCGAGTGGAGCGCGCAGCCGGTGAGCGGCCGCGGCGTGGTGCACAGCTTCGTCATCGTGCACCAGCCGCAGCTGCCGGCCTTTACCTACCCGCTCGCGGTGGCGCTGGTGCAGCTCGAGGAGGGCGTGCGGCTCATCGGCAATCTGCCCGGCATGGATCCGGCGGCGGTGCGCATCGGCATGCCGGTGGAGGCCGAGTTCGTGGAGGTGGAGCCGGGCTACGTGCTCTACGTCTTCCGCGAGCGGCGCGGGAGCTGAGCATGGAGTTCGGCTACAGCGGCGAACAGCAGGCGCTGCGCGAGCTCGCCGGGCGGCTGCTGTCGGGGCGCTTCACGGATGAGTACCGCAAGGTGTTCGCGCGCGAGGGCCGCCCGTACGATGCGACGCTGTGGGCGGCGCTCGCCGAGGCGGGGGTCCTCGGCACGGCGATCGCTCCTGAGCACGGCGGCTCGGGCCTGGGTCTCACGGAGCTGGGTCTGCTGCTCGAGGAGCAGGGCCGCGCCCTCGCCGCCGTGCCGATCCTCGCTACCCTGGTGCTCGGGGCATTGCCGCTGCAGCGCTTCGGCTCGCCCGCGCAGCGCGCGCTGCTGAAGGCGGTCGCGGCCGGGGAGATCCTGCTCAGTGCCGCCCTGGAAGAGGAGGGTGGGGGTGAGGCGCAGCTGTGCGGCACGCAGGCCGCCCCGATCGCGGGCGGCTGGCAGCTGTCGGGTGTGAAGACCTGCGTGCCCCATGCCGCGCAGGCGCAGTACCTGATCGTCAGCGCGCGCAGCGGGCAAGCCGCGCCGCGCCTCTTTCTCATCGCCCGCGACGCCCCGGGGCTTACCCTCGAGCCGCAGCGCTCGACGAGCGGCGAGCCGCAGGCACGCCTTAGGCTTGAGGGCGTGCTGGCAGGCAGCCACGACGTCATCGGTGCCGAGAGCGAGGACGCGCCCGGCTGGCTCATCGCCCACGCGCAGGTGGCACTCGCCGCGCTGCAGCTCGGGATCCTCGGCGAGGCGCTGCGCCGCGCCGCGCTCTACGTGAGCGAGCGCCAGCAGTTCGGACGCCCCATCGGCAGCTTCCAGGCCGTGCAGCACCGCCTCGCCGACTGCTGCATCGACCTCGAGGCGCTGCGCTCGGCCTACCTGCGCGCCGCCTGGGCGCTCGATGCCGGGGTGGCGGCCGCAGCCGAGGTGCTCGCGGCCAAGTGGTGGGCGGCGCAGGCCGGGCACCGCGTCGCCCACGCCGTGCAGCACGTGCACGGTGGACTCGGGGCCGACCTCGACTATCCGATACACGCCTACTTCCTGCACGCCAAGCAGACCGAGATGACGCTCGGGGGCGCGAGTGCCTGCCTCGCCGGGATCGGGCGCCTGCTCGCCGCGGGCGCGGCGCCGGCACTGACGGGAGCGCAAGAGTGAGCCAGATCCGCTACCAGGACCTGCGCGAGGGTGAGGCGCTGCCGCCGCTCACGGTGGCCGTGACCCCTTCGGTCATCGTGGCCGGGGCGCTCGCGAGCGGGGACTTCGAGGTCGTGCACCACGACGTCGCCGCGGCGCGCGCGCGCGGCACGCCCGACATTTTCATGAACATCCTGACCACCAACGGCTTCGTGCAGCGCTTCGTGAACGCCTGGATCGCCCCCGCCGGGCGCATCCGCGGCATCGAGCTCAGGCTCGGGGTGCCGAACTTCGCCGGCGACACGCTGCGGCTCGAGGGCCGCGTGAGCTCACGGCGCCTGGAAGGCGGGGAGGGCCGCGTCGAGATCGCGGTCACCGGACGCAACAGCCTGGGCGAGCACGTGGCCGCCACCGTGCGGGTGAGCCTGCCATGAGCCACCCGCTGCGCGATCAGGCCGCGGTGGCCGGCATCGGGGCCACCGAGTTCTCCAAGGACTCCAGGCGCAGCGAGCTGAAGCTCGCCATCGAAGCCATCAGCGCCGCCCTCGCCGATGCCGGTCTTGCGCCCGAGGAGGTGGATGGCCTGTGCACCTACGCCATGGACAAGAACCCCGAGATCGAGGTGTTCCGCAACCTCGGCGGCCGGGAGCTGAAGTTCTTCGCGCGCACCGAGTATGGCGGCGGCGCGGCCTGCGCTCCGCTGCTGCAGGCCGCGCTCGCCGTACAGGCGCGCGTGGCAGAGGTGGTGGTGTGCTACCGCGCCATGAACGAGCGCTCGCAGTACCGCTTCGGGCAGGCCTTCGTGCCCGCGCCGTTTGCCAACGCCGAGAGCGCCAACTGGGCGTGGACGGTACCCTTCGGCCTCGTCACGCCGGCCTCCTGGATCGCACTCGCCGCGCGCCGCTACATGCACGACACCGGCGCGAGCAGCGAGGACTTCGGGCGCGTCTCGGTGGCCTGCCGCCGCCATGCCGCCAGCAACCCGCACGCCTGGTTCTACGGCAAGCCCCTGACGCTCGAGCAGCACCAGGCCTCGCGCTGGATCGTCGAGCCGCTGCGGCTGCTCGACTGCTGCCAGGAGAGCGACGGGGCGGTGGCACTCGTCATCACCAGCACCGCGCGCGCCCGCACGCTGCGCCAGAAGCCCGCGCTCATCCGCGCCGCCGCCCAGGGAGCGATGGACGAGCAGATGAACATGACGAGCTTCTACCGCGCCGACATCGCCGCGCTTTCGGAAATGCGCCTGGTGGCGCAGCAGCTGTACGCCATGGCGCAGCTGGGACCCAAGGACATCCAGACCGCCGTACTCTACGATCACTTCTCCCCGTTCGTGCTGCCGCAGCTGGAGGTGTTCGGGTTCTGCGCGCGCGGCGAGGCGCGGCACTTCGTGCGCGACGGGCACATCGAGATCGGTGGCGCGCTGCCGGTCAACACCCACGGCGGGCAGCTCGGCGAGGCCTACATCCACGGCCTGAACGGCGTCGCCGAGGCGGTGCGCCAGGTGCGCGGCACGGCCGTGAACCAGGTGCCGGACGTGCACAACGTGCTCGTGACCGCCGGCACCGGCGTACCCACCAGCGGCGCCATCCTCTCGGCGGCCTGAAGGTGCCGCGTGGTTTATGATGGCCTCATGATCGACCCGGCCATCGGCACGCTGATCGCGGGCGCGCTCGCGCTGCTGTTTGCCAGCGCCGCCGTGCACAAGCTGCAGGACCTCGCGACTTTCAGCGCCAGCTTCCGTGCCTACCGCGTGCTGCCCTGGGCCGGGTTGCTCGGCCGCCTCGTGCCGCTCGCCGAAGGGCTCATCGCCGCGGCGCTGCTGCTGCCTGCGACCCGCAGCGCCGGCGCGCTCGCCGCGGTGGCGCTGCTGCTCGCCTACGCGCTGGCCCTGAGCGTGAACCTCGCGCGCGGGCGCACGGACCTCAGCTGCGGCTGCGGCGGGGTGAACGAGCGCCGGCCGATCGCCGCCTGGATGGTGTGGCGCAACCTCGCGCTGGCGCTGCTCGGCGCCCTGTTGCTGCTCGCTCCCGCGGAGCGCCCGCTCGCGGCGGTGGATTTCCTCACCGTGGGGGCCGGGATCGTGGTGGCGACACTCTTATATATGAGCCTCGAGCGGCTGCTCGGCGAGGTGGCCGCGCGCCGCGCGGCCTGGGGCGAGCGATGAGCGCGCTCGCCATCTCCAATGCCGTGCTGTGGGTGCTGGTGGTGGTACTCGCCGCCGTGCTCGCGGCCGTCGTGCGCCAGCTCGGGGTGCTGCACGAGCGCATCGCCCCGGCCGGGGCGCTGATGCTCAACCGCGGCCTCAAGGTCGGCGAGCCCGCGCCGCTGGTCGCGGTCGCGGACCTCGGCGGCCGCGCCCACGAGCTGGGCGCCGCGCGCGGCGATGCGCGCAGCACGCTGCTGCTGTTCGTCTCCCCGACCTGCCCGGTGTGCAAGAGCCTGCTGCCGGCGGTGAAGTCGAGCCGCCGCGACGAGCGCAGCTGGCTCGACGTGATCCTCGCCAGCGACGGCGACCTCGCCGAGCAGCAGGCGTTCGTGCGCGAGCAGGGCCTCGAGGGGCTGCCGTATGTGGTCTCCCCGGCCCTCGGCCTCGCCTACCAGGTGAGCCGGCTGCCCTACGCGGCGCTCATCGACGAGCAGGGCGTACTGCGCGCCCGCGGCCTGGTCAACTCGCGCGAGCACCTGGAGAGCCTGTTCGAGGCCAAGCGCCTCGGCGTCGCCTCGCTGCAGGAATATTTCTCCGCCACCTGAAAGAGGCCGCGATGCGCGATCCGCTCGAAAGCAATCCCGCCCTGCGCGCGGTGATCGAGGAGTACGAGGCCCGCGCCGCCCGCGAGGACGAGCTGTGGAGCCGGCTGTCGCTCGAGGAGATCCGCTCGCGCCTCGATGAGCTGCTCCTGCCGGTCGGGCGCGCCGCCGCGACGCTCATGTACGTGCTGGTGAGCGAGGGTAAGCGGCAGCGGATTCTCGAGGTCGGCAGCTCCTACGGCTATTCGACCGTGTGGCTCGCGGCGGCCGCCGCGGCGAGCGACGGGCAGGTGACCTCGCTCGAGCTGCGCGACTACAAGACCGAATACGCGCGCGAGCGCCTGGAGCGCGCCGGGCTTGGCGCGCGGGTGCGGTTTCGCATCGGCGATGCGCTCGCTTCGCTGCGCGAGCTGCCCGGGCCCTTCGACTTCGTGCTGCTCGATCTGTGGAAGGAGCTCTACATCCCGGTGTTCGAGCTGCTGCAGGGCAAGCTCGCCCCCGGGGCCCTGATCCTCGCCGACAACATGCTCGAGCCGCAGGCGACCCGGCCGCAGGCCGATGCCTATCGCGCGCGGGTGCGCGCCGCCGCCGGCATGAGTTCCGTGCTGCTCGAGGTCGGGAACGGGGTGGAACTCAGCCGCTACGGCTGAAGCGCGATCTCGACGCGCTTGTTGCGCCTGCCCTCGCTGCGGATCTTCAGCACGCGGATGGCGCCGATCTCGCTGATGTTGGCCACGTGCGTGCCGCCGCAGGGCTGCAGGTCGATGCCGGGGATCTTCAGCAGGCGCACGCGCCCGGCGCCGCGCGGCGGCGCCACGCTCATGGTCTTTACCAGCTCGGGCTGAGCCTCGAGCTCCGCATCGCTGATCCAGGCGGTCTCGGTGGCCACCGCGCGCGCGATCAGCGCGTTGGTCTCGCGCTCGATGTGCGCACCATCCAGCGCGCTCAGCTCGATGTCGAAATCCAGCCGGGCCTTCTCTGGCACGATGTTGCCGCCGGTCACGGGAGCGACGATCACGCACGACAGCAGATGCAGCGCCGTGTGCAGCCGCATGAGCCGGTAGCGGCGTTCCCAGTCGATCTCGAGGCTGAGCGGCTCGCCGATCTGCGGCAGAGCCTGGCCGGCCGCCGGCACGTGTAGCACGCGGCCCTCGCCCTCGCCCTTGCGCGTGTCGGCGATGCTGATGCGCTCGCCGCTGCCGCGCACCAGGGTCCCGCTGTCGCCGGCCTGCCCGCCGCCGAGGGGGTAGAAGAGCGTGCGATCGAGCTCGATGCCGCGCGCGCTGACCGCGAGTACGCGCGCCGTGGCGCGGCGCAGGTAGGCATCCTCGCGGAAGAGCAGTTCGGTGCTCATGGCTTATGGCCGCATCCGCGTCAGGTTAGAATTCTTGCCGTCCATGCCTGCCTACGCCTATCGCATCGTCAACGTCTTCACGCAGGGGCGCGCCACCCTGAGCGGCAACCCGCTGTGCGTGTTCGAGCGTGCCCAGACGCTCGATGCCACTAGGATGCAGGCCCTCGCGCTGCAGTTCAATCTGTCGGAGACGACCTTCATCCTGCCCTCGGACAAGGCGAGCGCGCGGGTGCGCATCTTCACCCCGGGGTACGAGATGGCCTTCGCCGGTCACCCGACGCTCGGCACCGCGCACGTGTGCCGGGCACTCGGCCTGGGGGGCGACCGGCTGACCCTCGAGATGAGCGCGGGGGTGATCCCGGTGCGGGCGAGCGGGGACCGCTGGACACTGCAGGCGCGCACGCCCACCTGGCGCGCGGTGGAGGAGTCGCGCTTCCAGCTGGCGCAGGTGTTCGGCCTGGACAAGGACGACATCGCCGAGCGGCCGCTGTGGGTGAATGCCGGCACCGAGCAGCTGATCGTGCCGCTCGCGAGCGAGGCGGCATTGCGGCGCGTGCGGGTGCGCGCGGATCTGCTGGCCCAGCTGGTCAGCACCGAGGGTCACGCCCAGGCCTACCTGTTCGCTCCCGTGGCCGCGGGGCTGCTCGCGCGCTTTTTCTTTCCGCACGGCACGAGCGCACTCGAAGACCCGGCGACCGGGTCGGCGGCGGCCAACCTCGGCGGCTGGTACCTGGCGATGGCGCGCACGCTGCCGTGCGAGTTCGAGATTTCCCAGGGGGAATATACGGGGCGTCCCTCATCACTGCGCCTCGCGGTGGACGTCGCGCACCGCGTCTCGGTGAGCGGCGAGGTCATCGAGCTCGGCCGCGGCAGCATCAACCTGTGAGCCGGGGGGCACCCATGCGACTGCACGACTTCAAGGCGCTGACTTTCGACTGCTACGGAACGCTGATCGACTGGGAGAGCGGCCTGTACGAGGCGCTCGGCCCGCTGCTGGAGCTCGCCGGCATCCAGGCCACGCGCGATGAGGTGCTCGCGCAGTTCGGCCGCCACGAGTCGGCGCAGCAGACCGCCACCCCCGCCATGCTCTACCCGCACGTGCTCGCCGAGGTGCACCGCAAGCTCGCCGCTGACTGGGACGTGCAGGTGCCGCCGGCGCTGCACGAGGCCTTCGGCGCCTCCGTGCCATCCTGGCCCGCATTTCCCGATTCCGCGGAAGCACTCGCGTACCTCAAGCGCCACTACCGGCTGGTGATTCTCTCGAACGTCGACCGCGCGAGCTTCGCCGCCAGCAACCAGAAGCTCGGGGTGCAGTTCGACGCCATCTGCACGGCTCAGGACATCGGCTCCTACAAGCCCGATGCGCGCAATTTCCGCTACCTCATCGCGGCCGTGGGAGGCCTCGGGGTGGCGCCGGGGGCGATCCTGCATACCGCGCAGAGCCTCTACCACGATCATGCCCCGGCCAAGGCCGCCGGACTTGCGAGCGCGTGGATCGACCGCCGCCAGGACGCGCCCGGATTCGGCGCGACGCGGCCGCCCGAGGGCACGCCGGCCTACGACTTTCGCTTCGCGAGCCTGATCGAGATGGCGCGCGCGCACCAGGCGGAAGGCAGCGCCTGAGGCGCCGCGCGCGCGCTCACCACAGCGACACCCGCTCCTCGGGTGCGAGGTAGTAGGCGTCCCCCGGCTTCACCGCCGGGAAGGCTGCGTACCAGCCCGCATCGTTGCGCACCGCGCCGTTGATGCGGTACTCATCGGGCGTGTGCGGATCGGACAGCACCGCCTCGCGCAAGAGCTCCTCGGTCCAGATCTCGCGGTAGCTCTGCGCAAAGGCCAGATAGAAGCGCTGCTCGCCCGTGAGGCCGTCGAGGACCGGGGCCGGGTGCCCGCCGAGGGCGATCTGGTAGCCCTTGCGCGCCATGACGAGCCCGGCGACGTCGGCGATGTTCTCCCCGAGGGTGAGGCGGCCGTTCACGTACAGGCCCGGCAGCACCTGGTACTGCGCGTACTGCTTGACCAGGCGCGCGGTGCGCGCCTCGAAGCTCCGGCGGTCGGCGTCGGTCCACCAGTCGCTCAGGCGCCCGGTGGCGTCGAACTTGGCGCCCTGATCGTCGAAGGCATGGCTGATCTCATGGCCGATGGTGGCGCCGATCTCCCCATAGTTGATCGCATCGTCCGCGTTCGCATCGAAGAACGGCGGCTGCAGCGAGCCGGCCGGGAAGACGATCTCGTTGCGATCCGGGGCGTAGTAGTCGTTGTTGGTCGGCGGGGTCATCAGCCACTCGCCGCGGTCGACGGGGCCGTCGAGGCGTGCGAGCTGGCGCTGCCACTCGAAGACCTCGGCATTGCGCACCGCGCCGATCAGGTCCCCGGCAGGGATCACGAGCGTGCCGTAGTCACGCCACTGATCCGGGTAGCCGATCTTGGTGCGGATCGCGTGCAGCTTGGCGAGCGCCTTGGCCCGGGTCGGCGGGCTCATCCACTCGAGCGTGGTGAGATCCTGCGCGAAGGCCGTGAGGATGTTGTTGACCAGCTGTTCGCTCTTGGCCTTGGCCTCAGGCGGGAAGTAGCGCGCGCAGTAGAGCTTGCCGAGTGCCTCGCCCATCTCCTCATCGAGCAGCTGGATGCCGCGCAGCTCGCGCGGCAGCGGCTGTTTCTGCCCGCGCAGGATGACCCCGTAGAAGGCGAAGTCGGTGCCATCGAATTCCTTCGGCAGGTAGTGGGCGTGCTCGTGCAGGTAGTGCACGGTCAGGTAGTCGCGCCACACGGGCAGCGGTGTCGCGGCGAAGAGCGCGGCGAGCTTCGGGAAGGCCGACTTCTCCGCAACGTCGAGCCGCCGCTCGCGGCTCCCCGCCGCGGGTGGCACCCCGGCGGCCCCGAGGTAGGCGCGCCAGGGGAAGCCCGGCGCGAGCTGCTCGAGCTGCGAGAGGCTCATGAGGTTATAGGTCTTCTCGACCTCACGGCGATCCTCGGCGGGCCAGTGGGCGCGCGCGATCCTGAGCTCGAGCTCGTACACCGCCGCCGCCCGCGCCGCATCGTGCACGCCGCCGAGTGCGAGCATGTCGGTGAGGTACTTGCGGTAGGCGGCGCGGGTAGCCTCGAGCTTCGGATCCGCGCGCAGGTAGTAGTCGCGGTCGGGCAGGCCGAGGCCCGAGTGGGTGAGGTTCACGATGTAGGCGCCCGGATTCTTCTCATCGACGATGATCGCGTAGTCGAAGGGGCCGTCGGTGTGCGTCGGCGGGCTCGCCATGAACTCCGCTACCGCCGCAGGGCTCGCGAGGGCGGCGATGCGCTCGAGATCCTTGGCCACCGGAGTGAGTCCTGCGGCCTCGATGGCCGCGGTGTCCACGAACGCGAGGTACAGGTCGCGGAGCTTGCGCTCCTCGTCGCTGAGCTGCGCGGCGGGTGCGGCCACGAGCGAAGCCACGATGGCGCGCAGCTTCGCCTCGTTGGCGCGCTGCACCTCGAGGTTCACCCCGGCCACCCGCCGGTCAGTCGGAATCGTGGCGGTGCGCAACCACAGGCCGTTGGCGTGGCGGAAGAAATTCTCCCCGGGTGCGACCGAGGCATCGAGGTATTCGAGCGACAGGCCCCAGGGCGGGTACTGCGGTGGGGTCGTGCCGGGAGCTGCGGCGGCGAGCGCGGCCAGGAGTGCGGCGAGGGCGGCGGCTTTCATGAGCTGCCGATGCTGCCCCGGGCGCTCCCGGGGCGCCACTCCACACACCGCGCGTGCCGCTCGCCCCGGCGCGTCTCACAGACCACTGAGCAGCCGCCCCGGATTGAACACACCCTGCGGGTCGAAGCGCTCCTTCAGCCGCCGGTGCAGCTCGCGGGTGACACCCGGCAGCGGGTGAAAGCGCGTGCCGGGGGCAGCCTCGCCGCGCCAGTGAAGCGCCGTACCGCCGGCGGCCACCGCGGCCGCGCGCACGTCGGTGCCGGGCGGGACGCCGGCGTACCAGCGTAACGAGCCCCCCCAGTCGAGGCACGCCTCCCCGGGGAGCCTGAGCACCGCCGCGGTGGCAGGAACCGAGAGCCGCCACAGGGAGTTGCCCGCGAGCGCCGGCAGCGCGAGATCGCGCAGCTGCTGCCAGAAGGAGCGGGCCGGGTGCTCATCGACCGCCTCCCCGCCGATGCGCGTGCGCGCCGCGCTCACCGCGCTCGCGGCGCCTGACAGGCGTAGCCACGCCGCCCCGCCTGCCCAGGCGGCGCCCGACAGCGGCAGCGGCTGCGCGGCGAGGCGGCTGAAGGTCTCGAGGGCTTCGGCCTGGGGGAGCTCGAGGCGCAGCGTCAGCTCGTGCCGCGGCAGCGGCAGCACCTTCAGGGACACCTCCGTGATGATGCCGAGGATGCCGAGCGAGCCGCACAGGAGCCGCGAGACATCGAAGCCGGCGACGTTCTTCATCACCTCGCCGCCAAAGTGCAGGAGCTGCCCGCGCGCATCGAGCAGCCGCGTTCCCAGCACGAAGTCGCGCGCGGCGCCGGCGTAGGCCCGGCGCGGCCCCGAGAGGCCGGCGGCGATCATCCCGCCGAGCGTCGGGTCGCTGCCGAAGGCCGGCGGCTCGAAGGCGAGGAACTGTCCCTCGCGCGCCAGCGTCAGGTTCAGCTCCGAGAGGCGCGTGCCGCAGCGCGCGCGCACCACGAGCTCGGAGGGCTCGTAGTCGAGGATGCCGCGATGGGCGCCGAGCTCGAGCACCTCGCCTGCGAGGGATTCGCCGTAGAAGTCCTTGCTGCCCGAGCCCTTCAGGCGCAGCGCTCCGGCGCGCGCCGCCGCCTCGCGGATGCGCTCGCGCCATTCCCCGATCTGCGCCTCCTCGCTCGTCATCGGCGTCTTCAGAACCGCGGCAGCTCGGGGTGGGGCAGGGCGCCGCCGTGCACGCGCATCCGGCCGTACTCGGCGCAGCGCGCCAGCGTCGGGATCAGCTTGCCGGGATTGAGCAGCTGCGCCGGATCGAAGGCCGCCTTGACGGCGAAGAACGCCGCGCGCTCGGCGGGGGAGAACTGCACGCACATGGAGTTGATCTTCTCCAGTCCCACGCCGTGCTCGCCGGTGATGGTGCCCCCGAGTGCCACGCAGGTCTCGAGGATCTCGGCGCCAAAGCGCTCGGCGCGCTCCCAGGAGCCCGGCACGTTGGCGTCGAACAGGATGACCGGGTGCAGGTTGCCGTCGCCGGCGTGGAAGACGTTCATGCAGCTGAGCTCATGGCGCGCCTCCATGCGCTCGATGGCCTCGAGCACCCGGCCGATGTGCTTGCGCGGGATGGTGCCGTCCATGCAGTAGTAATCCGGCGACAGCCGCCCGGCGGCCGGGAAGGCGTTCTTGCGACCCGACCACAGGCGCGCTCGCTCGGCCTCCGAGACCGAGACGTGCAGGGCGCTCGCCCCCTGAGCGCGCAGCACGCGCTCGATCTCCTCGACCTGTTCGGCGACTTCCTCGGCGGTGCCGTCGGCCTCGACGAGGAGGATCGCGGCCGCCGTGAGGTCGTAGCCGGCGCGTACGAAGGGTTCGACCGCGCGGGTCGCCTTGCGGTCCATCATCTCCAGGGCCGCGGGCAGGATGCCGGCGGCGATGACCGCGGCGACCGCATCACCGGCGCGGTGCACGTCGGCGAAGGAGGCCATCACGAGCTGCGCGCAGGGCGGACGCGGGATGAGCCGCACGATCACCTCCGTGACCACCAGCAGCAGCCCCTCGGAGCCGATGGCGACGGCGAGCAGATCCAGTCCCGGGGAGTCCAGGGCCGTGCCACCGAGCTCGATGCGCTCGCCATCGATGCCATAGCCGCGGATGCCGAGCACGTTGTGCACCGTGAGCCCGTACTTCAGGCAGTGCGCGCCGCCGGAGTTCTCCGCGACGTTGCCGCCGATCGAGCAGGCGACCTGGGAGGAGGGGTCGGGCGCGTAGTGCAGGGCGTACGGGGCGGCGGCCTCGGAGATCCTGAGGTTGGTCACGCCCGGCTCGAGGCGCGCGGTGCGCGCGCGCGGGTCGATCTCGAGGATGCGGTTCATGCGGGCGAGGGACAGCAGCACGCCCTGCGGGTGCGGGGTGGCGCCGCCGGAGAGCCCGGTGCCCGAGCCGCGTGCCACCACCGGCACCGCCAGGCGCCGGCAGGTGAGGAGCACCGCCTGCACTTCTTCCTCGCTGCGCGGCAGGGCGACGGCGAGCGGCACCTGGCGCAGCGCCGTCAGCCCGTCGCACTCGTAGGGCTTGCGCTCTTCGGCGGCCCCGAGCACGGCATCCGCCGGCAGCACCGCGCGCAGCGCACTCACGATGTCCTCAGCCATGTCCCATCCTAACGCCGCGGCGCACCCGAGGGCATGGCGCGCCGACGCCGCGCGGTCTGCTAGGCTTGGCGCCGGCCGCAGTGCCTCGCGTCGCGCGGCGGCCTGCAGAGAACTTTAAGTCGGGGGTGCACGATGCGGCAGGGGCTCGGGTGGCTCGCGGTACTGGGCATGGCGGCGGTGGCTGGGGCGCAGACCCCGCCCATGCAGCCGGACATCCCGGCCTTCAAGGCGCCCACGGAGGGCTTCGACTACGAGCGGCGCGAGGTCATGGTGCCGATGCGTGATGGCGTCAAGCTGTTCACCGTCATCCTGGTGCCGCGGGGCGCGCAGCACGCCCCCATCATCCTCACCCGCACGCCGTATCACGCCGCGAGCCGCGCCAGGCGCTACATGAGCCCGCACATGCTCGCCAGCCTGCCGATGGGCGATGAGGTGTTCGTGAGCGAGGGCTACATCCGCGTGTTCCAGGACGTACGCGGCAAGTACGACTCCGAGGGCGACTACGTCATGACGCGCCCGCTGCACGGGGTGCTCAATCCCACCGCGGTCGATCACTCGACCGATGCCTACGACACCATCGACTACCTGGTGAAGAACGTGCCCGAGTCCAACGGCCGGGTCGGGATGATCGGCTCCTCCTACGAGGGCTTCACCGTGCTCATGGCGCTCGTGAACCCGCATCCGGCCCTGCAGGCCGCGGTGCCGATGTGCCCGATGGTCGATGGCTGGAAGGGCGATGACTGGTTCCACAACGGCGCCTTCCGCCAGGGCACCTTCCGCTACCTGTACCTGCAGACCACCGCGCGCGCCGAGGGCACGGAGATCCCCACCGGGGTGTACGACGAGTTCCAGCTGTTCCTCAGCAGCGGCTCGGCCGGGGACTTCGCGCACCGTTTCGGCATCGACGCGCTGCCCTTCTACCGCAAGCTGAGCGAGCACCCCGCGTACGATGAGTTCTGGAGCGCGCAGGCGCTCGATGCCATCCTCGCGCGCGCCCCGCTGAGCGTGCCGACGATGTACACCACCGCGCTCTGGGACCAGGAGGACATGTACGGCGGCGTGCACACCTTCCTCGCCCTGGAGAGCAAGGAGGGTGCGGCGGACAAGAACTTCCTCGTGCTGGGCCCGTGGCGCCACAGTGGCGTGAATTACGACGGCACGACTCTCGGGCCGCTGAAGCTCGAGGGCAACACCGCGCTGCAGTTCAGGCGCGAGGTGATGCAGCCCTTCCTCGATCAGCACCTGAAGGATGGCGCCCCGGCGGCCTCCACGCCGAAGGCCTTCGTGTACCAGACCGGCAGCAACCGCTGGCAGCGCCTGCCGGCGTGGCCGCTCTCCTGCGCCTCCGGCTGCGCCTCGCGCTCGCAGCGGCTGTACCTGCAGGCTGAGTTCGGGCTTGCGTTCCATCCCCCGGCCGCCGCCGCCGGCGCCGAGGATCAGTACCTGTCCGACCCGGCCAGGCCCGTGCCCAATGCACCGCGCCCGGTGCACTTCGCCGACTCCGCCGCCTGGCAGCGCTGGCTGCTCGAGGACCAGCGCTTCGTCGATGGCCGCCCGGACGTGCTCACCTACGTGAGTGCCCCCCTGAGCGCGCCCCTGACCCTGAGCGGGGCGCCGCTGGTGAACCTCTACGCCGCCACCAGCGGAACCGACAGCGACTGGGTGGTGAAGCTGATCGACGTCTACCCGGCCGAGCTGCCGAGTGAGCCGGCGATGAGCGGCTACGAGCTCGCGCTCGCCATGGACATCTTCCGCGGCCGCTACCGCGACAGCCGCGAGCACCCGAGCGCGATCCCGGCCAACAAGGTGCAGCGCTACCGCTTCGAGCTGCCCATGGTGAGCCACGTGCTGCTGCCCGGGCACCGCCTCATGGTGCAGATCCAGTCGAGCTGGTTCCCGCT
>Ga0335083_10004197_pt1 | contig 18433 bp, 15 predicted proteins | sample Lox_Sample_42_FD_206716 | JGI IMG/M metagenome (GOLD analysis project Ga0335083, IMG submission 206716) | Soil microbial communities from Loxahatchee National Wildlife Refuge, Florida, United States - Lox_Sample_4.2 | ecosystem: Environmental > Terrestrial > Soil > Wetlands | place: USA...
TGCCGCGGTGCCTCTCGTCCTCACCGCACGGCGACAACGCGCGCGGACCCGTGAGGTGTCGCACCGCGAGTTGCGGCACCTGTTCCCGCGGGGAGCGCGTCGCTGGCGGTCCTCGCCGTTACGCGTGGGGCTTCTCACCCACCACCGTCCGGTGCGGGTGCGACTGTCCACCTCGACCGAGACCGGGCCGGTGTCCGAGGACGCCGAGTCGATGGCGCTCGGGGAAAGCGCCGTCCTGCGATTCCTCACCAAGCCGGCCACCGTGTTGTTCCTCGGGCTGACGATCCTCGCCGTCCTCGCCGGCCGCCAGGTCCTTGGCGCGACGTTGTACGGCGGTCGTCTTCTGCCGACCCCAGCCGGCGCGAGTGAGTTGTGGTCGTCCTACGTTGCGGGCTTCCACCCGTCGGGGATCGGCTCGATGATTCCGTCACCACCCTGGCTTGCGGTCATCGCGGCGCTGTCCAGCGTCGCGCTCGGCAAGGCCTGGTTCGTCGTCGCCGTTCTCACCCTGGGCGTCGTACCGCTGTCCGCGCTCAGTGCCTTCACGGCCGCGCGCGCCGTCACGACCTCGGTGCGGATCAGGGTGTGGGTGGCGATCGGATACGGGCTACTTCCCGCGATGACGGGTGCGGTTTCCGGTGGCCGGTTGGACGTGGCGGTCGCGGCGATTCTGCTCCCGCAGGTGATGCGGGCGATGGCGGTGGCGCTCGGCCCCTCGACCGGACGCCCGCGCTGGCGAGCGGCGATCGGGGCCGGCCTGTTGTTGGCCCTGCTGGTGGCGTTCGCGCCCCTGCTGTGGCCGATCGCGCTCGTCGCAGCCGCGACTGGGATCGCGTTCGCCGCGCTGGCTGCCGAGCCGGCGAGTGCGCTGCTCGCCCGGGTGTACGCGGCCGTCGCGATTGTCGCCCTGCCGGTGGTGGTGCTGCTTCCGTGGAGCGCGTACGTCTTCGCTCATCCCTCGGTTGCGGTCGATGGCAGCGGTCTTCCCGAGTTTTACGCCTCCGTTCATCCCCCGTCCGGAGTCGCGCTGACCCTGCTGCACGCGGGCGGGCCCAATCAGCCGCCGGTCTGGATCGGCGTGGCGATCATCGCGGCGGCGGTGCTCGGACTGACCCGCCGCAGCCGAGTCGTGGCCGCGTGGCTGGGCGTCGTCCTGCTCGTGGCCGGCGTCGCGATCGCCGTGGCGATGACGCGCGACGCCGGAGTGACACCTGGCTATCCGGCGACCCGCCACTGGCCGGGTCTGGCCTTGCTGGTCGCCGGGGCCGGTGCGTTGCTGGCCGCACTGGTCGGAGCGGTCGGTGCCCGTCCCGCCCTGCGGGCGCATAGTTTCGGCTGGCGCCAGCTCGCCGCAGTGGTGATCGTCGTCCTGGCCCTCGCTTCGACCGCGACAGTCGCCGTGGGGTGGCTGGTTCGGGGGACCAGCGGCCCGCTGACCTCCGGTAACCCTGCGGTCCTGCCGCTGTTCGTGCAGTCCGAGCTCCAGGTCGACACCTCACCGCGGGCCCTCGTGTTGCGCTCGACCGGCCGGTCCGTCTCCTACGCGCTCGTCCGGCGCCCGAGCGGGCCGATTCTCGGCGACGCCGACGTCGCGCCCCGTCCTGGTTCGGTGGCGGCGGCTCGCCTGTCCGATGCAGTGCGCGACTTGCTCGCGCAACGCCCGGGCGCCGCGGGTGAGCTCGCCCCGTTTGCCATCACCTACATCGTGGTCCCCGACGCCAGCGTCGCGCGGGTACAGGCCGCGCTCGGTCGGGCGTCGACGTTGACGGTCATCCCGGCCAGCGGCGCGACCGTCTGGCGCGCCGGCCTCCCGACCGGCGAGCTCATGCTGCTCTCACCGGAGGCGGCGACTCGGGCGCTCGATCCGGCGACGACCGTCGCTCCCCTCGGGCAAGTGCTCCCGGCGAAACCCGGCTCGGCGACGGTCCAGATCCCACCCGGTCCGCCCGGTCGAATCGTCGTCCTTGCCGAGACCACCAGCAAACGGTGGCGGGCCAGCGTCAACGGCCAGTCGTTGACGCCGAGGACGGCGTACGGGTGGGCGCAGGCGTTTGTCGTTCCGGCGTCCGGGGGAGACCTTCAGCTCGACCGACCCGCCGGTGGGCGCGACGCATTGTTGTGGCTCCAGTTGGTGGTCCTGGTCGCCGCGCTCGTCGCGATCGTGCCGGTGCAGCGCGTCGATCACTCGGCGGTGACGTCATGAGGCGGCTCCCGCTCGCGCTCACCATCGCGGCGCTCGTCATCCTCGCGGTCGTGGGATCCCTGACCGGTTCGTCTGCGGCGCCGCAGGTGAGCGCACCCGTCACGATTCCGGTCACCGCACTGACCCTCGTCTGCCCGCCGATCAGCGGTTCGTCGGGGGAGAACGCGATGATCGTGGCAACCAACGCGGCCGGGGCGCTGACGCCGCCCACCCAGGCGGTTGGTGAGGTGAGGGCAACCGTCCTCGCCGGGCGCAAGAGCACGACCACCCGGTTGCACCTGACGCCCAACGCCACGATCAAGGCTCGGCGGGGGGTCAACCAGACCGTGGAGATCGTCGCGCGAGGCTCGATCGCCGCGGCGCTCGCCGCGGACCAGTTGGCCGAGACCGGCACTGGTCGCTACCGCGGATTGCGCGGCGGGCGCTGCGAAACCCCTGGCACCGACTGGTGGTTTGCCGGTGCGGAGGGACGGGTCGGGTTCAGCGACACGTTGACCGTCGCGAACCCGGCGCCGACCGCGGCCCTGGTGGCCGTGTCGATCTGGAGCGACAAGGGTCAGGTCGCCAACAGCCGGCTCGACTCGGTTCGGGTGCCGGCGCGGTCGGTCGTGCGCCTGCCGATGGCGACGGTCGCGCCGGACCGGGCGTCGCTGGTCCTGCACGTCCACGCGAACAGTGGCGCCGTGACGGCGACCGTGATCGATCGGCGTACCGCGGCGCTTCGGTCCAACGGCGGGGACAACCTTCCGCCGACGCAGGGACCGACCCGGCACGCGGTCCTCAGCGGGTTCGCTGCCGGGATGGGTCCGCGGTGGGTCATCGTCGGCAACCCGACGCCGGTCGACGCGACCGTCACGATGCGATTGGCGGCCAGATCCGGAACCTTCACGCCGACGGTCGCGAACCAATTGGTCATTCCTGCCGGTCGAACCCGTGCGATCCGGCTGACGTCGGCGTTCGGGTCCTCACCCGGTGCGGTGGAGGTCAACAGCGATCAGCCGGTGGTGAGCGAAGGGCTGTCCGTCACGCCACAACGGCCGCGCCGTCCGGACCTGATGTGGGTGGCGGCAACACCGGCGCTTGATGGGTCTGCGGTCGTCGCGGCCGGGCGGGATCCCGACGCTGGGCCAACCACGTTGGTCCTGACCGCCCCGCAGGGCGCGACGAGTGTGCGGGTCACCGGCTTGAGCGGGCGCTCCCGCTCAATCGCCGTCCCCGCGGGGCGAACGGTGTCGGTCGACATCACGGACACGATCAAGACCCACTCACCCGATCAGTGGAGTTTCGTCGTGGCACCGAAGGGGCCAGGTCCGGTCTACGGTGCGCGGATGCTGTCGTTCGCGGGCGCCCACGGCGCGCTCGTCACCGGACAGCCGTTGGTGGCGCTGCCGGGCCCGACAACCCTGACCCAGGTGCGCGAGGATCCACGAGTGGCCGTGAACGGTGGGTAAACCGTTCGCGGCGGCGGCTCACGACGAGGATTCGCCGGGACCGAAGCCAGGATCGACGACGTCAGGATCCAACCCGAGGTAGTTGGCGATCACCTGTACGACCACGTCATGGATCAGGTCCTCGAGGTCCTCGATCGAACGCGCGCGGAGCTCGATCGGCTTGCGGTACAAGACGATGTGCGTCGGTCGCCGCCCATGCCCGGGGATGATCTGGGCAAGCACGACGCCGCCTGATTCGATCGCGCCCTCGAGCAAAGGGTGAGTCGGGTCGAGGTCGGTGCTGGGCACGAGGTCGACGGCGAACTCGACTCCGGCCAGTTGCTCGCGCCAGCGATGCTCGACGTGCTCGACCGCGCTGCTCGCGATCCGGTCGAAGCGGTCCGCCGGCGCGGTCGCGATCGGGACGCCGCGACCGACGAGCGGCCCGCGGATGCCACGCCCGTGGCGGTCGCGCCTCACGGGGCAAGCCTAATGGCGCTGTGGAGGCCCGCTGGGCCCGCGCAACTCTGCGGCGACACGAGGCGCGTTGAACCGCGCGGTGATGGCCGTGGGTGCTCGTGGGCGGTACCGTCGCGCGAGTGAGCCCACTGCGCCGCTGCTCGCGGATTACCTGCGCCCGCGCTGCTGTGGCCACGCTCACCTACGTGTACTCCGACTCGACAGCAGTGGTCGGCCCGCTGGCGACGTACGCCGAACCGCACTCCTATGACCTGTGCGAGGTCCATGCGCACGGGCTGACCGCTCCGCGCGGTTGGGAAGTGGTTCGGCTCGACATCGATGCGGCGAGCGCCACCCCGGGGGCCGACGATCTCGAGGCGCTCGCGGACGCGGTCCGCGAGGCGGCCCGGCCGGTGGGCCCGTTCATCGAGGGACCGCCGCCGTTGCCCGAGTTCGATCTCGAGGAGATTGCCCGTCGCGGTCACCTCCGCGTCCTGCGGACGCCGACCACCTCCTGAACCAGCCGCGGGCGCGGCCGGTCGGAGGTATTAACCGATTTGCGGCGGAAACGCCCGGTTCTCAAGGGAACTCGAGGCACCGCCGATGGTTGGTGCCTAACCATGACGTCCACTCCTGGAGACCCCACGCCATGAAGACCACTGCCCGCCACCAGATCCCCGAGCAGCGCACCGCCTCGCCCTCGTCGCTGACCCGCCCCGGAGCGCGCAGTGGCGCCGAGTGCCCGAGCTGCGGGAGTGAGCGTCTGACGTTGCTGGTGATGACGCTCACCGACGGCTCGCCCGTGAGCTTCTCCTCGTGTCACAACTGCGAGCACCGGGTCTGGACCGGCGAGGCCGGTCGACTGGAGTTCTCCGACGTTCTGAGCCGCGCCACCAAGCGCAAGGCCTCCTGATCGCTTCGCCCACCTGTCACTTAACGGGCGTCTGCCGTCGCAGAATGACCGGTAACTGACAGTTGGACGAAACCTGGCCTTCTCCGGGCTGGGCTAGCGTCGGCCACGTGAGCACGCTCGACGCGATCTTCAAGGCCTATGACATCCGGGGGATCGTCCCTGACGAGCTCGACGAGTCGATCGCCCGAGCGGTCGGGGGTGCTTTTGTCGCGCACCTCGGCGCGAGCCGGGTCGTCACCGGCTACGACATGCGCGACTCCTCGCCCGGTCTCGCTGCCGCCTTTGCCGCCGGCGCGAGCGAGCAGGGCGCCGATGTGGTCGAAATCGGCCTCGCCTCGACCGACCTGCTCTACTTCGCCTCGGGCTCGCTCGATGTGCCCGGGGCGATGTTCACCGCCTCGCACAATCCGGCCCGATACAACGGGATCAAGTTGTGTCGGGCGGGCGCTGCTCCGGTCGGCGAGGACAGCGGTCTCGCGGACATCCGGGCGCTCGTGGAGGCCGGCGTTCCTGCCTCCGCCGCTTCGCGCGGAACGGTGTCCCAGCGCTCGATGCTCGCGGGATATGCGGCGTACCTCAAGGGGCTCGTGCCGGGCCTCGAGCAGATCCGGCCGCTGGCGGTGGTCGTCGACGCGGGTAACGGCATGGGCGGCCTGACCGTGCCGGAGGTCTTCGCCGGTCTGCCCCTGGAGGTCACCGCGCTCTACTTCGAGCTCGACGGGAGCTTCCCGCACCACGAGGCGAACCCGCTCGACCCAGCGAACATGCGCGACCTGCAGGCGGCTGTGCGCAGCACTGGCGCCGACCTCGGACTGGCCTTCGACGGCGATGCCGACCGGTGCTTCGTGGTCGACGAACGGGCCGCGATCGTCCCCCCGTCGGCGCTCACGGCACTGATCGCCGACCGCGAACTGAGCCGCGAGCCGGGGGCGAGCATCATCCACAACCTCATCACCTCCCACGCCGTGCCTGAGATCGTCCGGGAGCGGGGCGGCGTCCCGATCCGGACCCGCGTCGGGCATTCCTTCATCAAGGCAACGATGGCCGAGACCGGGGCGGTCTTCGGCGGCGAGCATTCCGGCCACTTCTACTTCCGCGACTTCTGGCGGGCGGACTCGGGGATGCTTGCGGCACTCCATGTGCTTGCGGCCTTGGGAACGCAGCCCGGCCCGCTCTCCGAGCTGCTCGCGACCTACGTTCGGTACGCCACCTCCGGTGAGATCAACAGCGCGGTCGCCGACCCCGGGGCCGCGACGGCCGCCGTGCGGCACGCGTTCGAGGGCCGGCCCGGCGTCGTGATCGATGATCTCGACGGGATGACCGTTGACCTCGCCGACGGGTCGTGGTTCAACCTGCGTCCTTCCAATACCGAGCCGCTCCTGCGGCTCAACGCCGAGGCGCCCAGCGCGGCGAAAGTCGACGCCCTGACCGACGAGGTCCTCGCGCTCGTCCGCGGCTGACCCCTTCGGGGGTGGCGACTAGGGTGAGGTCGTGAACCTGGACCAAACGTTGCTGGAGATCCTCGCCTGCCCGAACTGCCGGGCGCAGCTTCGTGTCGATGACGCTGCCGGTGAGCTCGTCTGCACCGGCTGCGGCTTCGCCTATCCCGTCCGCGACGACATCCCGGTGCTCCTCATCGACGAGGCTCGCCGACCCGACACCGGCTCCTAGCCGCCGCCTCCTCGATGGCCGCGATCGACCTCGACCGGCTCGACGACGCCGACGCCATCGCCGCGCTGGACGCGAGCGACATGCTGCGCGCGGTGGCGAGTTCGGCGGCCCAGGTGCGCGCCGCCCACACCGCCACCGAGGAGGCCGCACTCAGCGCGCTTGCCTTTGACGCCCGGCCGCGCGCGGTCGTCGTCACCGGCATGGGCGGCTCGGCCATCGCCGGCGAGGCGCTCGCTGCGGTCGCGGGCGTTCGCTGCCCCGTCCCGGTCGTCGTCCATCGGGGATACGGCCTGCCCGGTTGGGTGGGCGCGGCCGACGTCGTCATGGCGGTGTCGTGCTCGGGGACGACCGCGGAGACCCTCACCGCGGCCGCCGAGGCCGCCCGCCGGGGAGCGCGGCTCCTCGGCGTCGGTGCGGCCGACTCGCAGCTCGAGTCGCAGTGCCTGGCCGGCGGCGGACGTTTCGTGCCGGTGACGACGTGGCTCTCGCCACGCTCGTCGTTCTGGACTCTCGCGGTGCCGCTGCTGCTCGCCGGACATCGCTTCGGCCTGCTCGACCTCGGCCCCGATGTCGGCGCGCTGGAGGCCACCGCTGCCTCCCTCGAGTCGATCGCGACGATGTGCGGACCTGATCGCGAGTCCTACACCAATCCCGCCAAGGCACTGGCCGCCGAACTCGCCGGCAGCCTCCCGCTGATCTGGGGCACCGGTCAGCTCGGCCCGCTCGCTGCCGCGCGGCTGGGCGCCCAGATCGCCGAGAACGCCAAGCTCCCTTCCGTCGTGGGTGCGCTGCCCGAGGCGCATCACAACCAGGTGGTCGCCTTCGACGGCGCGATGGCGGGCGGCCGATCCGAGGACGACCTGTTCCGGGATCGCGTCGAGGACGAGGAGCCCTATCGGCTTCGGCTCGTCCTGGTGCGCGACGACGACGCGGACGAGGGCGCGAAGAAGCGGGCGCACATCTCGGCGGACCTCGCGAGCGAGCGCGGCATCCGGGTGTCGGTGCTCGGCGCGCAGGGGGAGACCACGCTGGAACGCCTCGCCTCGCTGATCGCCACCCTTGACTACGCCAGCGTTTATCTTGCGCTGGCGTACGGCGTTGACCCCACGCCGATCGCTGCGATCGACGAGCTCAAGCGAGCCCTCGCGGCACCGACGTACCCTTAGCGCAACCGCTCCGGTGCCACGTCAAGGAGAGTTCATGGAGTTTCGCGTCGCTGATCTCAGCCTCGCCGAGTTCGGCCGCAAGGAAATCACGCTGGCCGAGCACGAGATGCCCGGGTTGATGGCCACCCGCGCGGAGTACGGCGAAGCCAGGCCGCTGGCGGGGGCGCGCATCACTGGTTCGCTGCACATGACGGTCCAGACCGCAGTCCTCATCGAGACCCTGGTCGCTGTCGGCGCCGAGGTTCGTTGGGCCTCCTGCAACATCTTCTCGACCCAGGATCACGCGGCTGCCGCGGTCGTCGTCGGTCCCACCGGGACGGTCGACGCGCCGGCCGGCGTGCCGGTGTTCGCCTGGAAGGGCGAGACCCTGGAGGAGTACTGGGAGTGCACCGACGCCGCGCTTCGCTGGCCGGGCGGCGCCGGGCCGAACATGCTGCTCGATGACGGCGGAGATGCGACCCTGTTGGTTCACAAGGGTGTCGAGTTCGAAAAGGCGGGCGTCGTCCCCGACCCGTCGACGGCGGACAACGAGGAGTACGCCGTCGTGCTGGGGTTGTTGTCGCGGTCATTCAGCGACGACGCCACCAGATGGACCAACATCGCCAACGGCATCAAGGGCGTGACCGAGGAGACGACGACCGGGGTCCACCGGCTCTATCAGATGCACGACCGAGGCGAGTTGCTGTTCCCGGCGATCAACGTCAACGACTCGGTGACGAAGTCGAAGTTCGACAACAAGTACGGCTGCCGGCATTCGCTGATCGACGGGATCAACCGCGGCACCGACGTCTTGATCGGCGGCAAGGTGGCGGTCGTCTGCGGATACGGCGACGTCGGCAAGGGCTGCGCGGAATCATTGCGCGGGCAGGGCGCGCGGGTGGTGATCACCGAGATCGATCCGATCTGTGCGTTGCAAGCCGCCATGGACGGTTACCAGGTGGCAACGCTCGACGACCTCGTCGAGACGGCCGACATCTTCGTCACCGCGACCGGCAACTTCAACATCATCACGGCCGCGAACATGCAGCGAATGAAGCAAGGCGCGATCGTCGGCAACATCGGTCACTTCGACAATGAGATCGACATGGCCGGGCTCGCGGCGTTGCCGGGCGCGCGTAAGTCGACCGTCAAGCCGCAGGTCGACGAGTGGTTCTTTGCCGACGGGCACTCGATCCTGGTGCTCTCCGAAGGTCGCTTGCTTAACCTCGGCAACGCGACCGGACACCCGTCGTTCGTGATGAGCAACTCCTTCACCAACCAGACGATCGCGCAGATCGAACTGTTCACGAAGACCGACAGCTATCCGATCGGCGTGCACGTGCTCCCGAAACATCTCGACGAGAAGGTCGCCAGGCTGCACCTCGATGCGCTCGGCGTGCGGCTCACCACGCTGAGTGCGGAGCAGGCGGACTACATCGGCGTACCCGTCGACGGGCCGTACAAGCCGGATACCTACCGGTACTGAGCCCGCCTGCCGCAAGAACTGCGGAACCGCCAACTCGGGCGAACGCTGGTGCGACCATGGATCCGTGAAGGCGCGCGTACTCGTCGTTGACGACGACCCTGCACTGGCCGAGATGCTGGGCATCGTCTTGCGCAACGAGGGATTCGACCCGTCCTTCGTCGGGGACGGGGACAAGGCGCTCGCAGCTTTTCGCGCGACCAAGCCGGATCTGGTCCTGCTCGACCTGATGCTGCCGGGCACCGACGGGGTCGACGTGTGCCGGGCGATCCGTGCCGAGAGCGGGACGCCGATCGTCATGCTCACCGCCCGCAGCGACACGATCGACGTTGTCATCGGTCTTGAGTCGGGGGCGGACGACTACATCGTCAAGCCGTTCAAGCCCAAGGAACTCGTCGCACGGATGCGGGCGCGGTTGCGCCGCAACGACGACGCCGACCTCGAGGCGCTGACGATCGGCGACCTGACGATCGACATCGGTGGTCACGCGGTGAGCCGGAATGGCACCCGGATTTCCTTGACACCGCTGGAGTTCGACCTTCTGGCGGCCTTGGCGCGACGCCCCCGGCATGTCTTCACCCGGGATCAGCTTCTGGAGCAGGTGTGGGGCTACCGACACCTTGCCGACACCCGGCTGGTGAACGTGCACGTGCAGCGGTTGCGGGCGAAGGTCGAGCGCGACCCGGACCATCCGGAGATCGTGGTCACCGTCCGCGGGGTCGGGTACAAGGCCGGACCGACGTGAGCGGAGGCCTCCGGGTGATCCACCGCGTGACCGGCCTCCCCGGCGCGGTACGTCGCCGGTGGCGGCGTTCGTTGTCCGTCCGCGTGGTTGCCTCCACGCTCGTGCTCTCCGCGGGGGTCAGCCTCCTGCTGGGCGCGACGATCCTCGCCCAGGTGCGTAGCGGCTTGCTCGACTCGGCGAGCAGGTCCGCGTTGGCGCAGCTCAGCAGCGGTGTGGGCCGGGCCCAAAACCAGTTCCTCGCCCAGCCCGGGTCGAACCCGAGGGCGGCCGAGCAGACGGCGTATGAGGTCATCACCGCGTTGTCCCCGCGCCCGGACCAGGACGACTACGACGTGGCGATGCTGCCCTCAACTCCCGGCCTCGGCTCGTTCTTCAGCCAGCGCGCGGACCTTGCGAGCATCCCGCCCGCACTTGCGCGGCAGGTTGCCGGACAGACCCGCGAGGCGTGGACGTTTTCCAGCGTGCCGACCAACAGCGGCGCGGGCGTTCCGGGGATCGTTGCCGGTGCCGCGATTCCGGGCGCTGGTGGCCGCTACCAGCTCTACTACCTGTTCCCGCTGACCCGCGAGGTCTCGACGCTGCGCCTGGTCGAACGCACGATGATCCTTGCCGGCATCGCGCTTGTCGCGTTCCTCGCTGCTCTCGCCGCACTGATCACCCGTCAGGTCGTGCGGCCGGTTCGCCAGGCTGCCTCGACCGCCGAGCGACTCGCCTCCGGGCGGCTCGAGGAGCGAATGACCATCCGGGGCGAGGATGACCTTGCGACCCTAGCGGCGTCGTTCAACCGGATGGCCGATACGGTCCAGGAACAGATCTCCCAGCTGCGCGAGCTGTCTCGCCTTCAGCAACGGTTCGTGGCGGACGTGTCGCACGAGCTGCGTACTCCGATCACCACGATCCGGATGGCAGCGGATGTACTGCACGAGTCGAGCGAGGGCCTCTCACCGGAGTTGAGCCGGTCCTCCGAACTGCTCCAGGCGCAGCTCGATCGCTTCGAACTCCTGCTCGCTGACCTGCTCGAGATCAGCCGGCACGACGCCGGCGCGGCCGTCCTCGATGCGGAACCGGTCGACCTCACCAGTCTGGTGTCGCGAGTTGTCTCGCTCGCCTCACCCCTTGCGACCCGTCGCGGGTGCGCCCTCAGCGTCGATGTTCCCACCGATCCGGTCATCGTCGAGGTCGACTCGCGGCGGATCGAACGCGTCTTGCGCAATCTGGTCGACAACGCGATCGAGCACAGCGAGGGCCAGCCGGTGGACGTCCGGCTCCGCGGCGCCGAGGGCGGTGTCGCGATCGCCGTGTCCGACCGAGGGGTGGGCTTGCGACCTGGCGAGGCTGCGCTGGTGTTCGGGCGGTTCTGGCGGGCGGACCCGGCCCGTGCTCGAACAACCGGCGGTACCGGACTCGGCCTGTCGATCGCGCTCGAGGACGTTCGGCTGCACGGAGGCTGGTTGCAGGCCTGGGGCCAGCCGGGGCAGGGGTCGGTGTTCCGGGTCACGCTTGCTTGGCACCCGGGCGAGCGAATCGAGTCCTCTCCACTCCCGCTCGGGCCGGCCGAGGCCACCGTGCAGGAGGCTCCGTCGGCGCAGGAGACCACGACTGCGGCGGAGACGACATCGGCGGCGGACGCGACGACGGCGGCCAAGCCGGGACGCGCCCCGGAGTCCACGCGTGCGTAGGTCTGCGCTCGCGGGCGCTGCGCTCCTCGCGGTCCTCGCCGGGTGCGCGAGCGTCCCCCGGTCCGGGCCGGTGCATGTCGGGCGGGCGCTTCCCGGCGGCCTCGGCGAGCAGGTCGGATCGATCGGTGGGCGACCGTCGGGGCCGGTCGAGGGCATGTCGCCGCAACAGCTGGTCAACGCCTTCCTCGACGCGCAGGCGGACGCCGCCGACGGGTTCGCGGTTGCGCGGACCTTCCTCGCGCCCGGGGCGTCGTGGAACCCTCGCGCCGGCACCACCATCTACGACGATGCCTCGTTCCGGGTGACGCGAACGGGTCCGCGGACGGTGGTGATCGACGCGAACCGAACCGGGGTCATCGACTCCCGCGGTGACTACCAGGCGAGCCCGGGCGCCGTGCGCTGGCGATTCGTCCTGGCCCGCAGTGCCGGTCAATGGCGGATCTCGCACCTTCCGTCCGGCGCGCTGGTGGGATCCGAGGACGCCGCCCGCGCGCTCGAGCCGGTGTCCGTGTACTACCTCAATCAGACCCAAACGGCGGTGGTGGCCGAACCGCTGGTGTTGTCGCTGGACGAGCAGGGTTTCGCGACCCGGCTCGTGCAGGAACTCCTCGACGGCCCCGGTGCCGGGATCGCGCCGGCCGTGACCTCGGCGATCCCGCGCAACACCTCGCTCCAGGGCAATGTGACGATCGATTCAGACGGGGTCGCCGAACTCAACCTGATCGTCAGCGGGCCGCAACTGTCCTCGAGCCAGCTCGAGCGGCTCTCGGCGCAGGTCGTGTGGACGCTGCGCCAGGCGTCCGGGGTAACGGCGGTTCGCATCCTCGTCAACGGGGCGCTCGTCGCACCCGAAGGGGTCATCCGCACCCAGCCGATCCTGTCCTGGGCGATGTTCGACCCCTCGGTCCCGCCACCGCAAGCCGGGACGCTGTTCGTGCGGTCCGGCAGGGTGGTCGGACACGAGCTGACGGTGCCCGCGGCGTTGCGCGGCGGCGGGATCACCGCCGTCGCCATGGGCGCCGACGGTGCCCGCGTCGCTGCCCTGCGCGGAGCCGGCGTGTCCACACTCCTGGTGGGACCCGCCGCCGGCCCGCTCACCTCTGCGCTGAGGGCGGCGTCCTACACCCCGCCTGCTTTCGACCCGGCCGGCGATGTCTATCTGGCCCGCAGGTCCCAGGGTGTCTCAACCTTGCTCGAGGTGCCGGTCCACGGGCGGCCCCACTCCGTGCCCGTGGCCGCCCGGATCCGGCGGGCCGGGATCGACGCGGTGGCGGTCTCCCGGGACGGCACCCGGATCGCCCTCGTCACCGGGGGTGTGGGCGAGGAGCAGTTGCGGGTCGGTCTGATCACCGGTGAAGGCGGCCGGCCCGCGGTGACGCGCCCGCGGGTCGTGCTGGCGGGCGGGCGGGCGGTCAGCGGGGTCGCCTGGGCGAACGGAACCGAGATCGCCACCACCGCCTCGACGCGTTCGGGAGGACGCCGCGTCGTCGTCGTGTCCGTCGACGGCTACACGACGCGGACGTTGCCGGGAGCAGGACTGCGTGGCTCGCCGACCGAGGTCGCCGCGCTTCCCGGGCATCCGACGCTTGCGGGTGCGGGTGGAGCGATTTGGGCCTTCTCGGCGCACCGCTGGCGCCGGCTGTCCACAGGAAGCGCGCCCGCGTACGCCGGATAGTCCACAACCGCGCCGGGTCGATGGCCGTCCGGGTCCGGTCGCGGCACGCTTGGACCATGGCAGGATCCCTCGCGCGCCTCCTCGACGCGATCCTCCCGGTCGACTGTGCGGGATGCGGCGCCCCGGCAGCCCTCGTGTGCGAGCGCTGCGCCCACCGGCTGTCCGGCCCGGCCCGAGTCGTGTGGCCGTCGCCCACTCCACCCGGCCTGCCGACGCCCTGGGCGGTCACGCCGTACGCCGGCGAGTCCCGGGAGTTGATTCTCGCCGCCAAGGAGCGTGGCATGGTCGGCGTGCGGCGCACCCTGTGCGCTGCGTTGACGGTGTCCGCGTCGACCGCCGTCGCCGCCGCTGCTCCGGCCGGCCCGGTCCTGGTGGTCGCCATGCCGTCCGCGCGGCGGGCGGTGCGCGAGCGCGGCGAGGACCTGATGCTCCTCATGGCCCGGTCCGTCGCTCGGTCATTGCGACGCGACGGGTGCGACGCCCGGCAGGTACCTGCACTGCGGCACGGACGTCGAGTCGCCGATTCGGCCGGCCTGAGCGCCGCGGCCCGCCTCGCGAATCTTGACGGTGCGATCGTCGTGCGGTCGGGGCTTCGCCCGGGACTCGCCGGGATGGACGTCCTGGTCGTCGACGACGTCATCACCACCGGCGCCTCGATGGCGCAGGCCGCGCGAGCGTTACGCGATTGTCATGCTCGGGTGATCGGCGGAGCAGCGATTGCCGCGACGCTACGGACCTCCGGCCGCGCATTCGGTCGGACCCCCCGGCTTGGGTGATCGCCGCGACGGGGGTTACCGTCGGCGGGGGGCCAGTGGCGGCGGGGAATTGATCGGTGAGGGGATGCGTGTGGACATCGTCGTGAAGTCGCGGCATACCGAGATCGACGACCGCTTTCGCGGGAGTGTTCATGAAAAGCTGGGTCGGCTCGCGAAGTTGGACCCGAGCTGCGAGCGGGTCGACGTGGTCGTCGTGGAGGAGCGCAACCCGCGCCAGGCGGACGTGCGGATGCGGGTCGAGCTCACCTGCCGTCGGCGGGGTCCGGTGATTCGCGCCGAGGCCGCCTCGGCGGACGAGTACGCCGCCCTCGACCTTGCCGTCGGCAAGCTCGACATGACCCTGCGACGGGCGGCCGACCGGCGACGGGTGCACCACGGAAGCCGTACGCCGGTGTCGGTCGCGGCCGCGACCAGCCAGATGGCAGACGGCGGCGTATCCACTCAGACGGTGGACGGTCAGGAGTCCGCCGCGGTCGACCGCCCCTCCGAGACCGACGACGCCGACGCCGATCTGCCCTTCGTCGTCCGCGAAAAGGTGCACTCAGCGTCGCCGATGAGCCTCGATCAGGCTCTGTTCGAAATGGAACTCGTCGGTCACGATTTCTACCTCTACGTCGACGAGGCGCACGGAGCTCCGAGCGTGGTCTACCGGCGTCGCGGGTACGACTACGGCGTGGTCCGGCTCAGGCTCGACGAGCAGGCCCGCTAGCTGTCGTTACGCGGCTTTCGCGGCTCGCCGAAATCCGGCCTTAACGTCCCGTCCGTGCCATCATGAGCGCGCAAGGGGGAATGAGCACGATCCTGCCCGGAAGTCGGACCTGTGGAGGGCTCGGTGAGCGAGACGACCGGCGGCGGAGCTGGTGCGCCGCTGCCGCCGGGGACGGGTGATCCGATCAGGGTGCTGATCGTCGACGACCACGCGCTGTTTCGTCGGGGGTTGGAGATGGTGCTCGCGCAGGAGCCCGATATCGATGTTGTCGGTGAGGCCGAGGACGGTGCCGACGCGGTCGAGAAGGCTGCGGAGACGACCCCCGACATCGTCTTGATGGATGTGCGGATGCCGAAGCGGGGCGGGATTGATGCCTGCACCGCGATCAAGGACGCGGTGCCCAGCAGCAAGATCATCATGCTGACGATCAGCGACGAGGAAGCCGACCTCTACGACGCGATCAAGGCCGGCGCGATGGGGTACCTGCTCAAGGAGATCTCCATCGACGAGGTGGCGTCGGCGATCCGAGCGGTGCACGGCGGCCAGTCGCTGATCTCGCCGTCGATGGCCTCCAAACTCCTCAACGAATTCGCGTCGATGATTAAGCGCGGTGACGAGCGACAGCAGGTGCCGGCCCCTCGGCTGACCGATCGGGAGATGGAAGTCTTGCGTCTCGTGGCGAAAGGCCTCAACAACCGGGACATCGCCAAGCAGCTCTACATCTCCGAGAACACGGTGAAGAACCACATCCGCAACATCCTCGAGAAGCTTCAGTTGCACTCCCGCATGGAGGCCGTCGTCTACGCGGTGCGGGAGAAGTTGCTCGAGATCACCTGATCGACCTCCGATCGGTCCGCGGCGTACCCAGCTCGCTCGGGTCAGGATTGGGACCACGACTCTGATTGGATCCGCGGGGTGACCTACCTGACCCGCTCGGACCGGATCATCGTCGGCGCGTCGGCGCTCCTCACGCTGGTCGCGGGCCTTCTCGCCTACGGCCACGGCAACGAAACCGCGACCTTCATCGTCTCGGCGTTCGCGCTCGCCGCGCTCGCCGCGCTCGTCGGGCGCTGCGTCGAGCAGGTTTCCGACCGGCTGGGTTCGGGTGCGACCGGGGTCGTGCAAAGCGCGCTGGGGAACCTGCCCGAGCTGTTCGTCTGCATCTTCGCGCTCCGATCCGGACTCACCGAGGTGGTGGAGTCGGCGATCATTGGCTCGATCCTTGGCAATGTCCTGCTGGTCCTCGGGGCCGCGTTCTTGATCGGCGGCTTGCGTAACGGCAAGCAGACCTTCGACGGTGGCCGCGCCCGGATGCTGATCGCGTTGATGATCCTCGCGGTCGCTGCCATGTTGGTTCCGAGCCTTGCCTCCTATGTGCACACCCCCGCCGCCGCGCACGAACAGGTGCTGTCCGACGTCGCGTCGATCGTGCTGCTCACGGTCTTCGTGCTGTCGCTTCCGGCGTCGATCCGCCGGGCCGAGGCCGAGGGAGGGGATCCCGGCCGCCACGAAGCGAGCTGGCCGATGTCCGTGGCGGTGATGGGACTCGCGATCACCGGTGTGCTCGCGGCCCTGGTGTCGGACTGGTTCGTCGACGCGCTCCTTCCTGCACTCGACGCCCTGCACATCTCGCAGGCGTTTGCCGGTCTCGTGATCGTCGCCATTGCCGGCAACGCCGTGGAGAACGTGGTGGGGGTTCAGCTGGCCCGCCGCAACCAGCCCGACACGGCGGTCTCGGTCATCCTCAACTCGCCGATCCAGATCGCGCTCGTGCTCGCGCCGGTGCTCGTGCTCATCTCGCCGATCCTCGGCGGCGCGAACTTCACACTGGTCTTCCCGCCGCTGCTCGTCACGACGGTGGTGTCCGCCATCCTCGCGGTCAGCTTCGTGATCGTCGACGGCGAATCCGATTGGCTCGAGGGGGTGGCGCTCCTCGGCCTCTACACGGTGATCGCCGCGTCCTTCTGGTGGGGGTAGCGGCGACCCACACCCCTGGCGTACGACGGCCGGTCGGCGCACGTGCGCCCTAGACTTGACGGCGCGTGGTCGGCCCTGACCGCGCATGCTCGCGAGGTGGCTGGAGGAGTCCGTGGCGGTATTCGACCGGATCATGCGTGCCGGCGAGACCCGGATCGTCCGCAAGCTTGAGGCGATTGCCGGGCAGGTCACGCTGCTCGAAGAGGACTACCGGGCGATGTCCGACGAGGAGCTCAAGGCCACGACCGAGGAGTTTCGCGAGCGGCTGGAGGACGGCGAGTCCCTCGACGACCTGATGGTCGAAGCATTCGGGGTTGTGCGCGAGGCCGCGTGGCGAGTGCTCGGGCAACGGCCCTTCGACGTCCAGGTGATGGGCGCCGGAGCGCTGCACATGGGCAACATCGCCGAGATGCGGACCGGCGAGGGAAAGACGCTGACGGGGGTGATGCCCGCCTACCTCAATGCTCTGTCGGGCAACGGCGTCCACGTCGTCACGACCAACGACTACCTCGCGAAACGAGATGCCGAGTGGATGGGTCGCATCCACCGATTCCTCGGCCTGAAGGTCGGCGTGATCCTCGCGTCGATGACACCGGCCGAGCGACGTGAGCAGTACGCCTGTGACATCACCTACGGGACGAACAACGAGTTCGGCTTCGACTACCTGCGGGACAACATGGCCTGGCAGGAAGACGAGCTCGTTCAGCGCGGCCACAACTTCGCGATCGTTGACGAGGTCGACTCGATTCTGATCGACGAAGCGCGGACGCCGTTGATCATCAGCGGTCCGGCCGAGCACAACGCAAAGTGGTACCTCGAGTTCGCGCGAATCGCGAGCCGACTGGTCCGCGACGTCGACTACGAGTGTGACGAGGGCAAGCGGACGATGAGCGTCCTCGAGTCCGCGGTCGAACGGGTCGAGGACGAACTCGGGATCGACAACCTCTACGAGGCGGTCAACACCCCACTGGTCGGCTATCTCAACAACGCGTTGAAGGCGAAGGAGCTGTTCAAGCGCGACAAGGACTATGTCGTGATGAACGGCGAGGTCCTGATCGTCGACGAGTTCACCGGTCGAATCCTCGCGGGCCGCCGCTACAACGAGGGCATGCATCAGGCCATCGAGGCCAAAGAAGGCGTCGAGATCAAGCAGGAGAACCAGACCCTCGCGACGATCACCCTCCAGAACTACTTCCGGCTCTACGACAAGCTCGGCGGCATGACCGGCACGGCCGCGACCGAGGCCGCCGAGTTCGACCAGGTCTACAAGCTCGGCGTCGTAACGATTCCGACCAACCGGCCGATGGTGCGGGCCGACCAGCCCGACATCGTCTACAAGACTCAGGACGCGAAGTGGTCCGCGGTGGTGGACGACATCGCCGACCGGCACGAGAAGGGCCAACCGATCCTCGTCGGAACCACCAGCGTCGAGAACAGCGAACACCTGTCTGGCCTGCTGCTGCGCCGCGGCGTTCCGCATGAGGTGCTCAACGCGAAGTACCACGAGAAGGAGGCCGCGATCATCGCGCAGGCCGGCCGCCGTGGCGCGGTGACGGTCGCCACCAACA